>Ga0210407_10000005_pt1 | contig 352099 bp, 282 predicted proteins | sample IncBWC27MmetaG_FD_150860 | JGI IMG/M metagenome (GOLD analysis project Ga0210407, IMG submission 150860) | Forest soil microbial communities from Barre Woods Harvard Forest LTER site, Petersham, Massachusetts, United States - Inc-BW-C-27-M | ecosystem: Environmental > Terrestrial > Soil >... | reverse complement strand
TGAAACCCAGGATGAAAATCACAGCCTATAATCAACATGACGTTGGCTCCTCTCTCGAGCCTTGGTCTTGTTCATCGCATACCAATCTACTCGCTGCGATGGGCCAACGTCGTTATGCAATCAAGCGCGCTCTTTGCGCGAAGGACCTATGTAACTTTTTGACCGCGATGTCCCGCCGGCAAGTTGCATAGGTCCTTCGGCGCGCAAAGAACGCGGGCCTCAGGATGACAAGGTCGATTACTTTCGGAAGGTGCGTCGCTTGCGGAAGTGTTCCCAACCGCGGGGGGCGAGTTCGTAGGCGATGCCTTTGGAGTTGTCGATGAGAACCTTCGTCCCGCGGGTGACGAGGCCGATCTGGGTCAGGGCGACTCCCGCAATCTGCCTGGGGACGCGCCTGCCGGGACGGGCGGTGAAAAGAAGCTCGTAGTCCTCGCCGCCGTGCAGGGCCAGGTCGAGGTCCACTTCGCGCGCGGGCTTGCCGACGCGGGCTCGGGGAATCAGCGCGGCGTCGAGTTCGGCGCCCACGTGGCTTTCTTCGCACAGATGCGCAAGGTCGGTGGAGAGGCCGTCGCTGGTGTCGATCATGGCCGAGGCCAGGCCCTTCTCGCGGAGAATCCTGCCCAGTTCGATCCGGGGCTCAGGATAGAAGTGGCGGGGATAGTCGCGGGGATTCAGTTTCTTCTTCGGCTTGGCCATCATCTGCACCAGGGCAGCCGCCGATCCACCGAGTTCTCCGCTGACGAAGATTCGGTCGCCGGGGCGGGCGCCGGAGCGCAGCACGGATTTGCCTTTCGGAGCCGTGCCGATCACGATGACGTCGGCCAGAATTCCGTTGGGGGATTCAGCGGTGTCGCCACCAGCGAGCGCGACGCCATGTTTTTCCGCCAGGCTGATCAGGCTGCGGAGAAAGCGTCCGACCCAGGCTTGGGGCAGGTCTCGCGGCAGGGCCACGGAGAGGAAAGCCGCAACCGGCTCGCCGCCCATGGCGGCAATGTCGCTCAGTCCCCGGGCCAGGCAGCGATGCCCGACCGATTCGGCCGGATGCCAGTCGCGGCGGAAGTGGATGCCTTCCAGGGTGAAGTCGGTTGTGACCAGGGAATCGTGTCCCGACGGCAGGCGCAACACGGCGCAGTCGTCTCCAATCGCCGTAGAGATTGTTGTGGGGCGGGCACTCCTGTCCGCCGATCTTAGCCTGGCAGGTCTCGCCATGCGGCGAATCTTGGCAATCAGCGCCTTTTCGGGAAGGGGCACGGCGCAACTACTATACCGCCATGTTCGCGCCGCCGTCCGGACGCCACCTTGTCCAGATTCGACGCCGACCGGGCCGAAAACACCCCGGTAATCTGCCCCTGGGTCTCCCCGGTTACCCGCCTTCGGTAACCCAAAAATGCCCTTGTGCGTCGTTGACAGGGGGAATCCGGTTTGTTACCGTTAACCAGCTATTCACATAACCTTTGGCCGAGCTAAGTTCTGCAAGCGGTAGAGATTGCAGACGAGCACAAAATTTCAGGCTCTGGTCGCAGTTCGGGGTGGGCGTAGGGCGCGAGAAGTTTTCCATTCCCAATGGGAGCGTAGCCCGAAAAAGTCAGGTGGTCCGAACAGGCGTTTCGGCAACTAGAAACTGGGCTTGGAGTTCCGGACCTGATGTTTCAAAACTTGTGTTTCAAGACCTGAGGATTCAGGCTTTCGAGGAGCGCTTTGCAGAAACGCTTTTACATCCTATTTGTGGCCCGCGGGGACGACGGCCAGTTGCGCAAGATCTCCATCCCCGTGCACTATCTCTACGTCTTCGTAGTAGGGGCCGCGATTGGATTCCTCAGCCTGACCGGCATTGCCAGTTCTTATACCCGCATGCTGCTGAAGGTTTCCCGCTATAACGAACTCCGTACGGAAAAAGATCAGCTTAAGGACAACTACTCGCGCCTGGAGCAGGTGGCCAAGGAGCGCGATGTGCAAGTGGCATCACTGGGTTCGATCGCCGGGGAAGTATCGGCGCTCTACGGATTGAAGCAGCAGCCTACGCTGGTGACGGCGACCCAGGAGCAGATTCAGGCAGCCGACGTAACTTCATCTCTCGATCAGTTGCACGCCTTGCGAACTTCCGCTCTGACCGGGGCAACCATGGTCGGCCTGACCATGGGCCTGACCCGTAACGCCACGACGGCCGACTGGTTCAGGGCGAACTCCGCGCCCAACCTATGGCCGGTCGAAGGCCAGGTGACGGGAAGCTTTGGCGAGCGGATTGATCCATTCAACGGTGAAGGCGCATTCCACAGCGGCGTGGATATTGGCAGCACTTTTGGTTCTCCGATTGTTGCACCGGCCGACGGCGTGGTCACCTTCAGCGATCTGATGGGCGGCTATGGCAAGGCGATCATCATCGATCACGGCAACGGCATCAGCACCCGCTACGGTCACCTTTCCGGCTACGCGGTGACGGCTGGGCAGGCGGTGCATCGCGGCGATGTGATTGGTTTTGTCGGAGAGAGCGGACGCTCCACCGGCCCGCATCTTCATTATGAAGTCCGCATCAACGATACTCCGGTAAATCCCTACAAGTACCTCCGCATGACTGTCGCCCAGGGCGGCGGCTTCGCTGCGGGCAGATAGAAAAAAACAGCTCTCAGCTTTCAGTCGTCAGCGTTCAGCCCGTGGGTGGCCCGTCCTTCGCGCGCGCTCTCTTTGCGCGGGGCGGGAGGCTGGAACTGCGCAAGACCCTGAACTGGCGTCACTTGCGCCTCTTCCTCTCCGGTAGTGCAATTCAGTTTATGAAGAAACTCTATACCATGGTCCTCATTTCTCTACTTACAACTTCCAGCTTGGCAGGCGATCTCGCTGGTTCATTCAAGGAAGCCGTCGCGCTGGCAAAAACAGAAGATACGGATCGCGCAACTCGTATTTATTCTGACATTGATCTGAAGGACTACTACCAACAGAAATATTTCCCTGTTTTTCAGTCTTGTTTAAAGTCGATCGAACACCCGGATCCATCGACGTTCGAGTTCGTTGTGGCGATTGGAAAAGACGGTCGAGTGTTGCGACTCTATACGGACCACGAAACCAATGTGCTTGCCTGTGTTCGACCGACACTGTTAAAGGACGAGTTTCCACATCCCCCAGTTGCTCCCTACTACCAGCACTTTACAATGAGCTTTTCTAAGTGAATGAGACTCAGTAGCATCAAGTGAAGGCGGACCGGAGACTTGTGCTGCTCACTCCGAAAGAGTCCGAACTTTGAGTGAACTCGGGCTCAAGACGACAGTTATCTTGTAACTTTTACCGACCCCGAATATTCCTAGCCATGCTGCCCGCTCCGATGGCGAATCAAACTGAACGACCCAAGGCGACTCGCCTCCAAGTGTTCGTGGCGATTTTTGCTGCCCTTCTTCCGTATGTGGGAGGAGCCGTAGTTGTGACGTTGACCCGAGGGATCGGCTGGCTTGCCCTTGCGGGCGCAGCGACATGCGTCCTCTCGACTTCAGCCGCTTACGCACTACGAAAATCTACTGATCCGGTCACAGCGAAGCAAAGGCTTATGGTCGACCCACTGTTGTATGGATTTGAGTTTGCCTTAACGGCTGCCTTGATACGTTATGTGTTCATGCGCCACGGGGATGTTCAGATCCTGAACGTGAAGATGACGCCGCCGGTAATTCTCTGCCTTCTCGGTGCCATTTCATGGTTCTGGCTGAGCCTATGGTTGCGGAGCTTTAAGGTTCGAAGCAGGCCACCCGCACCCCGCGCTCACCTTTCCTTGGAACAGAGGCAACAGAGGATTCGAGTAGGGAGCTGGATCGCTTTTGGTGGGGCTTGCGTTTTTGTGGTTGGAGCGATCTTTTTCGCATGGCTCCAACATACTCCAGGCCGTTGAAGTAACATTTGCGTTCACGCAGAAATCGTTTGATAGCACAGTGCAGCATCGCGTCCCACCCTTGCAAAGTGTGCACGGTTTGGTTACCCACAGTTCTGGAACCGGAAGCGAGAACGCGAAGGCATGGTGGGCGAAGCCGCCTCGGTTCCCCTTTCGCATTACTGAGGTAATGAGCGCGTTGCAACTCATGGAGGGATCACGATCGTCGCCGCGATAAAATAGATAAGACCCCCTCCCCGATTCGCTAACCGCTGTGAGCTGCTGTCTGAAGACGATTCCATGGGCAATCCCGAGATCAAGCGCTTTGGACGATACGAGATCGTGGCGGAGTTGGGCCGCGGCGCCATGGGCGTGGTGTATCAGGCCCGGGACCCGCAGATCGACCGCCTGGTCGCGGTGAAGACGGTTTCGCTTTCTGGGCACGAAGCGGACGAGGAAAAGGAATTTCGCATGCGCTTTATGCACGAGGCGCAGGCGGCAGGACGGCTGCACCATCCCGGAATTGTTGCCATTTTTGACGTGGGGGAGAATCCCCAGAACCACAACCCTTACATCGTGATGGAGTATGTAGCGGGAGAGCCCCTGAACCGGATTCTCAAGCGCGAGAAAAAGCTCTCGCTGCCGACGGCGCTGCAACTTACCGAAGAGATCGCCGAGGCGCTCGACTACGCTCACGCTCAGGGCGTGATTCATCGCGACGTCAAGCCGGGAAATATTCTGGTCACCGGGGAAGGCCACGCCAAGATCGCCGACTTCGGCATTGCCAAGCTGAATCTGGCTCACTTCACCGTGCCGGGAAGAGTGCTGGGAACTCCCGCGTACATGGCGCCGGAGCAACTGAGCGGCGAAGGCGTCGACGGGCGTTCGGATCTTTTCTCGCTGGGTGTGATTCTTTACGCCATGGTCACGGGGCATTCTCCGTTTCAAGGGGACAGCGCGACCACGGTGTCGTTCAAGGTGGCAAACTGCGAACCGGTTTCCGCGAGCGCTCTAGACCTGAGCCTGCCACGGGAACTGGACGAAGTGATTGCCCGTGCCATGTCGAAGGACCGCGAACAGCGCTACCAGCGAGGCGCGGAGTTCGCCGAGGATGTCCGCCAGTTGCAGGAACTGCTAAAGCCGGGCCCGACGACGACTTCGATGCGGCTGGCGTCGGGGACTGGGACGGGAACGCGGACTCGATCCACCGGCCCGCGCACGAAAACCGGGCAGACAGCATCCGCAATGCACCCCGGGGTGGGGGTTGCCGAAACCGCAATGTCGTTGCGTGCCGCGATTCGGAAAGCTCCGCGGCGGGATCTGATCCTGGGCGCGGCAACGTTGGTCCTGCTCATGTTCGTGGGGATTGAGTCGAACTTGTTCGTACCGTCGCCGAAAAGTGAAGTGACTGCGACCGACGCGGCTCCGGTCAGCCCCGCCGCTCCCACCAGAGGATCAGCTTCGAGCCACCTTGGGTCAAACAACCCTGGTTCGAACAATCTTGCCTCGAACAATGCGCAGGCGAACTCCGCAAAGAATGCATCCGGCGCGGGAACAGCTTCCGCCGCCGTGGTCCAGCGGCCTCCAGTCGCCGCGCGAGGGAAGGCGCGAAAAAAACATGCTCCGGTGGCGGCGCCCGCAACGCAAATCGTAGTGCCGTCCTCCACGCTCGATCTGGCGGTGCAGCATCAGTTCAAGGATGCTACTTTGTTCGTCTGGGTCGACGACACGCTTGTGTTGACGCGGTCCTTGCACGGCGCCACCCAGAAGCGTCTGGTGGTGTTCAACGGATTACGAGGTGTGGAGTCGGAGACTCTGAATATCCCGGCGGGAAAACATGTGCTGCGCGTGAGAGCTCTATCGACCGACGAAACCATCGATCTTTCCAAAACCGTCTCCGCCGAGTTCATCGGCGGTGCCAGCAAATCTCTTCAGGTCACCCTCGACAAACACAACACCGTGATGCGCCTCACCTGGCAGTAAAACCGCCGCTACTCGTAGCGCAAAGCCACCATCGGATCCACTTTCGTCGCGCGCCTTGCAGGCAGGTAACAAGCCAGCAGCGCGACTGCGATCAATAAAAGCGTCACTCCCGCGAACGTAACCGGGTCGGTCGCCGTCACGCCGAAGAGCAGTGACGACACCGCCTGGGTCAGCGCGAACGATCCCACGATTCCAATCGCCACGCCGACCAGGACGGTGCGCATTCCCTGCCCCAGGACCATTCGCAGTACGTCCCCCGATGTAGCACCCAGAGCGATGCGCACGCCAAATTCACGGGTGCGCCGGCTCACCGAATACGCCATGACGCCAAACACTCCGGCGCTCGCCAGCAGCAGCGCCGTGAGTCCGAAGAATCCGATCAGGATCACGTTGAATTTTCGCGAACCCAACGACGCGGAATAGACCTGCTGAAACGTCTGGAAGCTCGGAGGGATTTGCGGATCGAGGTCGTGCAGGATTCCACGCGCGGCCGAGCTTACCAGCCGCGTGTCGGCATCGCTCAGCATAGTCACCGTCATTTCCGCGCGTGGCCGCTGGAACAGATTCACATAGACGGTGGGACGGGGCGGCTCGTCAAGTCCATATTCGTGCGTGTCGCCGACAATTCCCACAATCGTCAGCAGTCGCGGGTCGCCATCCATATTTCCGAACTCAATGGTATGTCCGATCGGATCCTGGTGCGGCCAACGGTCTCGCGCGAGCGACTCGCTGATCACGGCCACGTGCGGCGCGTCGGCGCTGTCGCGCTCGTCGAATATACGTCCACGGATCAGCGGAATGCTCAGCACCTGGAAATATCCGTTCGTCGCGGTGCAGAAATCCGCCTCGCCGATGCGTTCCTTTTGAGTGAATAACACGTCGAATCCCTCGACGGTTTTAGGAGCTTCATCCTGCGTCATCAGCAGAAACATACCGTTCGGCAATCCGCCGGTCAGAGGCAGCGCGCTGGCCGCTCCCACGCTGCGCACACCGGGGATTTGCGTCAGCCGGTCGATCAGGTTCGCAAAGAAAATCCCCTGAGCCGGCTTGGCTTTAAGATCTTCGGTCGACGGCAGGGAAACGTCCATCGCTATGACCTTGTCCACGCGGAATCCGGGATCCACCTCGAGAACTTTCATCAAGCTCCGTCCCAGCAAGCCCGCGCCAATCACCAGCACCAGCGTGATGGCGATCTGCGCCGCCACCAGCGCTCGCCCGATGCGCTGGCTGCCTTGCGATCCGGCCTGCCCGCGTCCGCCTTCCTCAAGGCCATTCCTCAAATTGCCACGCGTCGCGCGCGCGGCGGTGAACGCGCCCAGGCCGACAGCCACGGCAGTGCACAGCAGGAAGGCAAAAAGCAGCACCGGCACGCTGATGGAAACGCTTTCGAGCCGCGGCAAATCCCCCGGAGCCAGAGCCACCAACGCAGCGACGCCCCACAGCGCGGCGAGCACTCCCAGAACTCCGCCAATCAGCGAGAGCAAAAATGCTTCAGTCAAAAATTGACGCACCAGGCGGCCGCGGGCTGCGCCGAGCGCACCGCGAATCGCAAGCTCGCGCTCGCGCACCGAAGCTTGTGCCAGCAGCAGGTTGGCCACGTTCGCGCAGGCTACGAGCAGCAGGAACCCAACCGCACCCAGCAGAATCAGCAGCGGCGATCGAACGGTGCCGGTGATGGATTCCTGCAGCGGAATGACTCTTGCATCGCGGAGCAAATAATCATTCTTCTCACTCGACGTCTGGTAGATTCTTTTGGCGATTGCGCTGATATCCTCGCGCGCCTGATCGACGGTCACGCCATCTTTCAAGCGGCCCACGGCAGAATAGTTGTGCGACGTGCGGCTTAGATTCTCGCCACCGATATCGGCGGCAAACCACACCTCGGCGTCGTCGGGAAATCGAAATCCCGCAGGCAGCACGCCGATCACCGTGTAGATTGCGTTGTTAATTTTCAGGTGCGATTGCGAAAGATCCTGCGCCGATGCGAGGTAATGCCGCCAGTAACCGTAGCCTACCAGCGCGACGGGCGCCGCTCCCTTCTGATTATCACTCGCCGCGAAATCGCGGCCCATGACCGGCTCAACGCCGAACACCGCGAGAAACTGCGGCGTTACCGTCGCCACGGTAGTGCGCGTGGGCTGCGATCCTCCGGAAACGGAAACAGGATAGGCCGAGTACTTGGCGACGGATTGAAAGCTGTGGCTCTGATCGTGGAAGTCGTCAAAGTTCGGATCCGCGAGCCGCGAGAGCCGGCCGTTGGAGTTCACTTCAGAGATCGCCATGATGCGGTCGGCGCCGGAATACGGCAGCGGGCGCAGCAAAACTCCGTACACTACGCTGAAGATTGCGGTGGTCGCGCCGATGGCCAGCGCAAGCGTAAATACCATGATCGCGGTAACGCCGGGATTCTTGCCGAGAACACGCGCTGCGTAGCGGAGGTCCTGCCAGAGTCTGCTCATGGGGTTTTCTCCGTAAGAGCCTGGCGTTATTTTAATCGCTTACTGGCGCAATCCCATCCAGTTTTCGGAGACCACCAGGGAATTTCCCGGATTCTGCGGATCGTACTTCACTGAAGTGTGCAGCCCGAGGCGGCAGGAGTGCAGATTGATCCAGTGCCGCAGGTAGGTCACATCCTGCGAGCATTCATAAGACACGCCGGCGACGTCATACTTGTAGATCAACATTATGGCGGCGTGGTGGTTGCTGGCCGCGGCCAGTTCCTGCACATCGATCACCGTGCCGTCGGTGATGCGGCCGGTGCCCTCAAGCCAGGCCCGGCGCTCGCGTTCCAGGGCGTCGGGCGTTTTGGGCTTGCGCCGCAACAGCGCATAACCTGCCAGCAGAGCGACGCCGCCGGTTGCAAGCAGCCCATAAAGTCGAAGTGAATCCATACGCGGGTGGGTTGAAATCGGTGAAATGTTCCGCCGACTTCTCTATCAGCATAAGCGGAAAGCGAGATGCGTGGAAGTAGTTGCGAGGTTACCGAGGTGCCAGTCGCCTGTGCAAATCATCCGCCGCGGCAGCGGAGAACGCGCGCTTGTTCTAGAATCAGCCGCGGTACTCGACTGGCGGAAGGGCGGAGAGGCAAATGGGATTGGCGACGACTTCCATGACGATCTTTTCTCGCGTGATCTTTCTAGCGGCGTGTCTGGTGCTGGGTGTGGTCGCGATTGCGGGACCAGGCAGCGATAAGAAGCTTGGTGACAAACAGCCCGACGCGCAATCACCGCACGACTGGCCTATCTATGGCGGCACAGCCGAGAACAATCATTTCTCCCCACTGAACCAGATCAACCGGAACAACGTGCAGCAACTCCAGGTCGCGTGGACTTATGACACCGAGGAGTCCGGCGGACTGCAGTCGAGTCCCCTCATCGTCGACGGTGTGCTCTACGGACTGACGCCGTCCGAGAAAGTGTTTGCCTTGAACGCGGCCACGGGGCAGTTGTTATGGAAGTTCGACTCCGGAATAAAAGGGACGCAGCCGGACCGCGGGCTGGCCTACTGGGCCGACGATTCAAAATCTGCTAAGGGCGATTTCGATGCAACCAAGAACGCTTCCGAGTCTCCTAAGAACACCCGCAGGATTCTAGTCGCGGTCATGAATTTCGTCTACGCGCTCGACGCCGCCACCGGCCAGCCGATCGCGAGTTTCGGAAAAGACGGCCGCATCGATCTGCGCGAAGACCTGGGCCGCGACCCGGCGGAGCAGTCGATCTACCTGACCACCCCGGCCGTGATCTACAAGGATCTGATGATCGTGGGCGGACGCGAGTCGGAGACCTTGCCCGCGTCCCCCGGCGATGTGCGCGCCTATGACGTGCGCAGCGGGAAGCTGCGCTGGTCGTTTCACACCATTCCGCATCCCGGCGAGTTCGGCGAAGACACGTGGCCGAAGGGAGCGTGGAAGACTAGCGGCGCGGCCAACAACTGGGCAGGGATGACGGTGGATGTTGGGCGCGGCATCGTGTATGTTCCCACCGGTTCGGCGGCATTTGATTTCAATGGAGCTGATCGCATCGGCGACGATCTTTTCGCCAACACTCTGCTGGCCCTGAATGCCGAGACCGGCGAACGCATCTGGCATTTTCAAGGCGTCAAGCACGACCTGTGGGACCGCGATTTTCCCGCGCCTCCCGTGCTCCTGACCGTGAACCGGGACGGCAAAAAAGTGGATGCGGTGGCGCAGACCACAAAGCAGGGCTTCGTCTTTTTATTCGACCGCACCAACGGCGCGCCGCTGTTTCCCATCGAGTGCCGGAAATATCCGCCCAGCGACGTGCCCGGCGAAGTGGCGGCGCAGCAACAATGCCTGCCCGCGAAGCCCGCCCCCTTTGCGCGGCAACTGCTGACGGAGAATCTTCTGAGCGAGCGCACGCCGGAAGTGCATCAGTGGGCACTCGAAAAGTTCCGCACATTTCGCAGCGAAGGTCAGTTCGTTCCGCTCAGCGTGGGCAAAGATACGGTCATCTTCCCCGGATTCGATGGCGGCGCGGAGTGGGGCGGAGAGGCCGCCGATCCGGACACAGGAATCCTCTACGTCAACGCCAATGAAATGGCCTGGACTGGAGCGCTGGCCGAGAACACCGCGGACAACACTCCCCAGGCTCTGTATCTGAGCCAGTGCGCCGTCTGTCATGGCGAGAAGATGGCGGGATCGCCGCCCGCGATTCCGTCGCTGGTGGGCGTGGGCAAGCGCATGTCCTCCGCCGAAGTCGCCGCGACGATCAAGAATGGCAAGGGACGCATGCCGGGCTTCGCGAACCTGGAGAATGACAGTGACCGGTGGTACGGGCTGCTGTCTTATGTGATGAGCGGCGGGGCGGAGAGTGGGAAAAAAGACGGCGAGAAAAAAGACAGCGAGAAAAAAGACGCCAGAAAAGAAATGGCGAGTTCCGGACCCGCGTCCCCGGCGATGAAATATCACTTCACCGGCTACCACAGGTTTCTCGATCCCGAGGGCTATCCGGCGATAGCGCCGCCGTGGGGAACGTTGAATGCCATCGACCTCAACACCGGCGAATTCGTGTGGAAGATTCCACTGGGCGAATACCCCGATCTGGCGGCCAAGGGACAGAAAAACACCGGCTCGGAAAATTACGGTGGCCCAGTGGTCACTGCCGGAGGCGTGGTGTTCATCGGCGCAACCAACTTCGACAAAAAATTTCGCGCCTTCGACAAGTCGACAGGCGCGCTGCTCTGGGAGACCGCTCTGCCCTTCTCGGCGAATACGACGCCGGCGGTCTATCAAGTCGATGGTCAGGAGTTTGTGGCAATCGCCGCGGGCGGCGGGAAAGATCCCAAGTCGAAGTCCGGCGGAGTATACGTGGCGTTCGCGCTGAAGAAGTAAGTCGAAGGATTGTACGCCTTATCGCTTCTGCGAATCAGCGGCACCCTCGTCGCCGCACATAGCATCTACCGGCTCCTCCGCGACCCGCGCATGCAGGCGGTCGACTTCACAGATCACAACCTTCAATTCCCCGGGAAGTGGCTTGACGGAACGCGCGGACCAAGGATTGATCACTGAGAACCGCCGACTCCATTTCAGAGTGCTGATGCTGATGACAAGTTCGGCACTGGTGTCTTTGTAGACGTTATACGGTCCCATCTTCGCGCGTATCGCTTTGGGGTCGACTTCGTCGAGTCGCTGGATGACAGCCGAGACAAGTTCAGAGGCAAGTTTGGTTGAGTGTAATTTATTCGGCTTCTGCCACTCGGCGGTCTCCCATTGTACCGAGCCGTCGCTAGTCAGGCGTACAAAGAGCCGTTTCTGCTCGTAGCCATCAATACCATGGATCAAGCTTGTGGCTTCGACCACGATGGGAGCCGGCGTCTGGGTCGCAGCCATCGGTGGGAGCAGGGCCAAGCATGCAATCGCCGCACGGAGGGCCAAGCTAAGCTGCATTAGCGTCACCGCGCTGCTACTTGCTCTGGCCGCAGACGTTCTTGCTGACCAGGTCGACGAAGCCGCCTTCGGGATTTTTGCCGAACTCATCGTCGTGGGTGGCCTTCTTGCTGACGACGAAACGTCCGCTGTGATCGCGGGAGTAGAACCATTCCGTGGTAGGAGCGGCGCCGCCGCTGGCACAATTGAACCGCACGCGGGCGCGCATTTCGACGAAGGGTCCGCCTTGGGGGAGTTCTGCCGGCTCCTTGAATTCCACGCGCACCAGCGCCAGCCGCTGATTGTTCTTGAGCACGCGCACCGAACTGACTGATACCCTATCGCCCGCGTCGGTCTGGCCGACCGGACGCCAGTCACTCGCCGCTCTGAGCACCAGGCTCATCCCCAAGACCAGCGCGATCGCGGCGACAACAATGCAGGCTCTTTTCAACGCTGAGCTTCCCCAAGCGCAAAATGCAGCAGCCACTGTCGTCGAAAAAGACGATTCTGTCAACCGATTCCGCAATTAAAGGCGTCCGCAATGAAACGGCCATGCTATGGTAATGGCGCAACCGACTTGGCCGCTGACTGGGTGATCCGCATGGAAACGCTTCATTCTACGATATTTAAGTCGCCGGTAGGGCCGCTCTTCCTGGCCGCCTCCGCCCGTGGTCTGGTCGCACTAGAGTTTGACGCGCGCTTGCCAGGGCAGCAGACCATTCGCCCTAACCCGCGCGATCTTCGCAAGGAAAAGCAGCGCTCGGAAAAGCACGCTGAGAGCAAGGGCGTGCGGTTCGAGGAATCTGCGAATGTGATGCAGTGCTATGTGCGGGAGTTGGAAGAATATTTCGCAGGCCTGCGCCGCGAGTTTACCTTCCCTCTCGATCTTCGCGGCACTGATTTTCAACTGGCATGCTGGCGCGCCCTGCTGGCGATCCCGTATGGCGAGACGCGCTCCTACGGCGACATCGCCCGCGCCGTCGGCAGGCCGCAAGGTTTTCGCGCCGTCGGCATGGCGAACAACCGGAATCCGCTGGCGATCGTTGTTCCCTGTCATCGCGTGATCGCGTCCGACGGAACCCTCTGCGGATACGGCGGCGGCCTCGACATAAAGCGCAAACTGCTGGAACTGGAAGGCGCGCTCTCGGGAACGCTGGCCGCGTAAGAATTTCTGAAGATTGAGTAATTGGGAAATTTAGTAATTGAGTAATTTGAAAGCGGCACGGTTTTCAATTTCTCAATTACGAAATTTCACAATTACTCAATTGCTCAATGATCGATCTCGCCACGTCCGCCCTGACTATTCATTGACCACTCCCGCCAAATCGACGCTGAAAAAGGCCAGCCTCTTCTATCTCGTCTTCGTAATGTTCTCCTACACCACCGGCGGCCCCTTCGGGCTCGAGGACATGGTCACCACCTCCGGCCCGGGGCTAACCCTGATTTATCTGCTGGTGCTGCCGTTTTTCTGGTGCATTCCGGTCTCGCTGGTTTCAGCGGAACTGACCACCGCCATGCCGGTCGAGGGCGGCTTCTATCGCTGGACGCGCGCCGCCTTCGGTGACTTCTGGGGATTTCTCTCCGGCTGGTGGAACTGGTCGGCTTCATTCCTGCTGGGCGGCGCCTACGCCGTGCTGTTCACCGATTATCTGGTCTACTACTTTCCGAAGATGACGTGGTGGGAACACTGGCTCATCTCGGTGGCGCTGATCACCGTGCTGACGTGGATCAACGTGCGCGGCATTCAGATGGTGGGGCAGGTCGCAACCGCGCTCGAAATTTTCATTTTCATCCCGGTGATCACGATGATCGTGATCGGTCTCGCGCACTGGCATCACAATCCGTTCACCCCCTGGGTGCCTCCGCATCAGGCGACGTTCAAAGTGTTCGGCGTGGGGCTGGCCCTGGGGTTGTGGCTGTACTCAGGCTACGAACAGCTCTCGACTGTTGCGGAGGAAGTCGAGAACCCGCAGCGGGCCTATCCGCGCGCTCTGGCGGTGGTGGTGCCGCTGTCGATCGCGGCGTATTTTCTGCCCACGCTGGCGGGCCTGGCCTCGGCGGGCAACTGGGAGAAGTGGCATACCGGATATTTTTCGGACGCAGCCGCGACGATCGGCGGCTCATTGTGGGGAGGGTCAATCGTAGGCGGTCCGTGGCTGGGTACCTGGATGACCCTGGCCGCAATGGTGGGCAACGTCGCGCTGCTCAACAGCACCGTGCTCACCACCACCCGCATGCCCTTCGCCATGGCTGAAGACGGATATCTGCCGCAGGCGCTCACCAGGAAGCATTCGCGCTACGGAACGCCGTGGCTGGCGATCGTGGTCTCGGCGGCGATCTATGCTCTGCTCGCGTGGCAGAGCCTGGGACAACTAATCTCGGTATATATCTGGCTGCGCTCGGCGACCACGGTGCTGACGGTGCTCTCCGCATGGAAGCTGCGTCGCACCCAGCCAGAGCTGAAACGTTCATTCACCATTCCCGGCGGCCGGATGGGTTTGCTCTACGTAGTCGGCGCGCCCGTGGTGATGGCCATGGTTGCCCTGGTCGGCGGCGACAAGTTCGCGACCGTTGGTGGCGCGATCGCGATTGCCGTGGGGCCGTTGGTGTACGGAGTGGATCGATTGTTCAAACGCATCTTGTCCAAACGCGCCTTGTCATCCTGAGGTCCGCGTTCTTTGCGGCCCGAAGGATCTATGCAACTTGCTTGCAGCGAGGCGCTGATGGGGAGTTGCATAGATCCTTCGCGCAAAGTGCCGCGCTCAGGATGACAAGTCGTCGGATCCAATCTCAGCTCACCCAATCAAGAAACTTGTACCAAGCTCCCGCGAACGGCAGGAACCACGGCTTTCCGTTGTATAGGCCAAGCGGGGCGCCGGGAAACGGAATCCCCACGAACGGATTCTCCGGCTTATCGCCTGCCATGAGCTCCGCAATCTTCTGGCCCTGATACGTGGCCATGGCAACCCCGTGCCCGGCGTAGCCGACGGCGTAGTACATGCCGTCGAGATGCCCGGCGTGCGGCATGATGTCGAAGGCGAAGTCGAGCGTGCCTCCCCAGACGTAGTCGATCCTGGCGTCACTGAGCTGCGGATAAACATCGATCATGCCGCGACGCAGGATTTCCGCGCTCTGGCGGATGGTCTGATCACTCTCCGGAAAGAACGCGGCGCGGCCGCCGAACAGCATGCGGCGATCGGGGGTGAGGCGATAGTAATAAAGAAAGTTTTTCGAATCGTAGATCATGCGATTGCGCGGGCTGAGTTCGAGCGCCAGCTTCTCCGGCAGAACTTCCGTGGTAATAATGAAAGACCCGATAGGGATGAGCTTCTTCTGCAGCGCTGGCGTGGCTCGGCCGGTGTATCCGCTGGTACCGACGAAGACTTCATGAGCCCAGAGCTGGACGCGCGCAGTGCCGTGGGAAGTCGTGAGCTTCCATCCCAGTTCGCCCTGGCGCGAGTCGCGTTCGATTTTTTCTACGCGAGTGTGCTCGAATATTTCCGCTCCGGCTTTCATCGCGGCCCGCGCCAGTCCGGCAACGTAGCGCGCAGGATTCGCTCCGGCGCTGACCTCATCCACCATGCCTCCGTAGTAAATCGTGGACCCGATCTCGGAACCCAGCTCGTTTTTCTGCACCACCCGCAGCGTGTGATGGAACTCGCGAGCGATGACCTCAGCCTGGCGGGCGTAATCGTCGAAATGTTTCTGCTTGCAGGCGACTTCGAGATGTCCGCAGCGGGAGAAGTCGCAGTCGATTTTTTCCTCCCCAACAATCTGTTCGACGCAATCGATGGTCGCGAGCGAAGCAGCATACATGCGCTGAGTCAGTTCGCGGCCATACCTCGCAATCAGCTGGTTGACGCCCAGCTTCATGCCGGTGAGCACCATTCCGCCATTGCGGGAACTGGCGCCCCAACCGATGGTCTCGGATTCGAGCACGGCAACTCTCCCACCCCGTTTGGCTAGGGTGCGGGCGGCAGAAAGGCCCGTAAAACCAGCACCGATGACAGCTACATCGACCACCTCGGGCAACGGGCGGGAGGCGTCGGGCGCGGGAAATTCGGCGGTAGTGAGCCAGTAGTTTCGTTCTTGCAGGGGCATAGGAGCGCGAATCCAACAAAACAAAAAACTTAACCACAGAGGCCACAGAGGAACACAGAGTAGGCCACTGGGGTTCGGGCGACCGAGCATTTTAGCAGCGTGCCCTCCAGCGGTACATGTACCAGTGGTGCCTAAAGTGCGAGCTTTCCGGCCCCCACAGTAATCTTGCCGGAGTTACCCGCTCCCCATAGTCTGTAGAGGCATGGCCCTTCGCTGCCTTTTGTTCACCTCGGACGAGGGAACGGCTGAACCTATTCTTCGGGTGCTGGCTGGTCTCGGTGTCGAGGGAGAGCACTGTTCCGACGCGGTAGCTACCGTCGACAAAGTCACGCAGCAGAGTTTCCAGATCGTGATTATCGATTGGGATCAGCAGCCGGAAGCCGCCTTGCTGTTGGCGGCAGCCCGCGAACGCAAGGCCGCGGAACGGCCCATCACGCTGGCAATTGTCAGCAATGATGTCAGCGTTCCGCAAGCGCTGCAGGCAGGCGCGAACTCGATTTTGCGCAAGCCCATCGTGGTCAGCCAGGCCAAAGATACTCTCACCACGGCGCACGATCTGCTGCGCTCGAAGCAGGAATCGGCGGCCAACGCAGCCCAGGCGGCCGCAGCGGGTGCGTCGTCATTCGGCGGACCTTCTTTTGGCGGATCTGCCAGTTCGGCGACAACGCTCCCGGCCAGCATGACGCCGCCCAAAGATAGAAATCTGCGCGCGGGAGAGTTTTTGCACTCCTCCGGTTCGGCCCCGGGCGGCGACTTCGTTACCGGTTCTGAAGTGCATGAGTCTCTCGCACCAACCTCGACCGAGCCCGTCGATCCACTTCACGACCTGGAACCAATGGCTGCCTCGATGACGGCGGCGACCGAAGAGAAAGAGACGCACGCATCGGACGCGCCTCCTCAGCCGGGTGAGACCAAGGGGCTGGAATGGTTCCTAAGAACGCGCGCCGTCAAGGCGCCCCAGAATCCAGCGCCGCCGCCCGCGCCCGCCGCACCCGCGAAGCCCGAGTTACTCGGCTACGGTGATGCGCCCTCGTACTCGCCGCCTTCGAAACATTCGGATGACGCGCGCCGGTTTGCCCCGGAAGCAAAATCCAATTCACACATCGTGGCAGAGCCTGAGAGTAAGGCCAATCACGAGCTTAAGCATGAGCTCACGCATGAACCCAGGCGCAAGTCCAGGGACGAACAACAACACGAACAAAAGAAAGAAGCGGAGCTTTTCGCTTATATCTCGGGTGAGAAGCACGAAACGGAAGAGGCCTCCCGACAGCCGTTCCGGTTCAAGGGCGCAATCATCGGAGCGCTGGTCCTGGCTAGTTTCGCGATCATGGCCGCGCCACAAGCTCCCTGGCATCCGAAGATTGGCGCGGCGTGGGCACATGGACGCCAGACCGTGCATGCCTGGCTCAACCCCCAACCGGTCACGACTCCACAGGCGCCGGCGGCTCACGAAGACTTTGCCCGAGCCGGGGATGAATACAAATTACCCGTGCCGGAGAATATTCCGGACGCCACCACCGACCCTTCTCAGATTCGCGTGCTGCCGGTGGTCGATCCCACCATAAAGAAATCGAATCCCGAAGGAGGGAACGCGCTACAGCCTCAGGCCGATGGCGACGGGACCGCCCCCACGCCGATCGACCAGACGCCAACCTCGACCAATCCGGACAGCCAAGTCCACTCCTCTACGCCGGAGACCAATCAGCCGACTTCGATACCGGCTGGGGGCGGAACTTCCGCATCTCCGGCTACACCGGTTGGTTCGACGGTTACCGTTCCGGCTGTGCTCGCACCACCACATTCCGATCCGTTCACTCCGGTAGCTCCGTCCTCATCTTCATCCTCCGTGTCACCAGTTCCGGCGCGACCCACACTGCCCAGAGATCCGCAGCCGCACTCCGCCCCCGCCCAAGGCAGCGTTCCGTCCAGCCTGAAGTCGCAGATGGCCTCCACCACGCCCGACGCAGGTGGCAACAAATCCCCGGAGTCCGCCATGCCGTCGATCGAGCCCGTGACGGTTCCCGAATTCACCGAGCGTGCGCTGCTGACCGAGCAGCCCGCCCTCGCCTATCCCGCCAGCGCCAAAGGCCAGCAAGGCACAGTCATTCTGCAGGTTCTGATTGGGCGCGACGGCACCGTCCAGGACGCCAAGTTCCTGCAGGGTTCCCTGGCATTTGCACGAGCCGCCATCGACGGCGTGAAGCTATGGAAGTTCAAGCCCTATGCCATGAACGGCCACCCAGTCGCGGTGCTGACCCTGATGACTTTGAGCTTCAAGCCCACATCCTAAGTACAAGTTGTTTGTTTTGTTGAAGGCAGCCGGAAATGGCTGCAATTGCACATCCCGACCCAGAAGCAAATCGGATAACCGTCTCTAGTTTCATCCGTCTCTCAGATGAAAAGCCGCCTCAGCCCCACATTACCGAAGAGGCTCAATTCAAGCAGCCAGCCTGACGCAAGCTGCATCTAGTAGGGATATAATATGCGGAGTCTCGCAGGAAGTACTCCTTCCAGAAGAAGAACAAAACAGATGTCCATGAAAATCAAAGCAGCGATTCTAGTCACCTCCTTTGCCGTACTACTGTTCGTGGTTGTAGGTTCGATCGGAGCGGTGCCCGCTTCCTCGAACGACGGCTCTTACCATCAACTGCAGGTTTACAGTGAAGTGCTCTCGCGGGTACGCAGTGAGTACGTGGAAGAGCCGAATATTCCCAAGGTGACCGACGGCGCGCTGCATGGACTTCTGGAGTCGCTCGATTCCAACTCCAGCTACATGTCGGCCGACGCCTACAGAGCATTCAAGACGCACAAGGCGGAATCGAAGGGTGGCATCGGCGCGGTCGTCTCGAAGCGCTTTGGTTACGCCGCGGTCGTCGCCGTATTGCCCGGATCTCCCGCCGAGAAGGCAGGGATTGAACAGACCGACATCTTCGAATCGATTGAAGGGCAAAGCACGCGTGAAATGTCGCTGCCCGAAATTCGCAACCTGCTCGCCGGGACGCCGGGCACAACTCTGAACGTTGCCGTGGTTCGCGCCCGCAAAGCCGAACCGCAGAAGATTGTCATCACGCGCGATGTCGTTACTATTCCTCCGGTGACTGACAAGATGATGGACGACGGCATCGGCTATGTGAAAGTCGAAGCCCTGACCAAGGGCAAGACCCAGGAGATTGCGGCCAAGATCAAGTCGCTGGAGAAGTCGGGAGCGAAGAAGATTCTGCTCGACGTTCGGAACTGCGCCGAGGGCGACGAAGCCGAGGGCGTCGCAGCGGCGAATCTGTTCCTGAATCACGGCACCATCACTTACTTGCAGGGACAGAAATTTCCCAAGCAGGCGTTCAATGCCGATCCCGCCAAGGCGATCACGGCTCTTCCCGTAGCGGTGCTGGTCAACCGGGGAACTTCAGGCGCGGCCGAGATTGTTGCCGCTGCCCTTCTCGAGAACGCCCGCGCTGACGTAGTCGGCGACAAAACCTTCGGTGACGGCTCGGTGCAGAAAACTTTCGACCTGCCCGATGGCGGAGCGCTGATCCTCTCCTACGCGAAATACTATTCGCCCAGCGGGAAAGCCATTCAGGACGTAGCGATCACGCCCAACGTGCTGGTGGCAGACACTTCGGACGATTCGGTGGGGCCGGATGATGAAGACGCCGCTCCCGCTCCCGATCAGGATGCCAAGCCCAAGACCACGGTAGACGATCAACTGAACAAAGCCGTGGAAGTGTTGAAGAGCCGAGCCAGCTAATCGGTCGACCTTGTCATTCCGAGGGCAGCCGGAGCGAAAGCGACGGCAACCGAGGAATCTGCTTCTCCCTTCGGATCGCGCGCCCACCCGGACGCGCGATTTCCTTTGTGGCCAACCCGCCACCGAAGGAACTCCGCGCGAAAATGCTATCCTGACTCGACTCTGATCTCGACTCCTGATCTCGAACTTTGATGAAGTCCCTCTACGAAAATCTTCCACCCGTGGAAATCGGCGGGCGCAGGCTGGTGGGCCGCGTCCTATTCGGTCTGCTGGTGCTGGTCGCCGTGCTGGTGGGCGCGACCGCGGGACTTCTCCTCGTCTACACAACCGACCTGCCCCAGGTCGAGGCGCTGGAAAACTACCGCCCCAGCTCCATCACCGAACTCTACGACGATCACGGCCGCGTGATCGGCTCGTTCGCCCTGCAGCGGCGCGTGGTGGTGGGCTACGACGATTTCCCTCCGGTATTGCGCGACGCCCTGGTCTCGATTGAAGACAAGGATTTCTACCGGCACTCCGGCATCAATTTCGTGCGCATCCTGGGAGCCGCGTATCGCGACATCGAATCCGGCGGCAAGGTGCAAGGCGCATCCACGCTCACCATGCAACTCGCGCGCAATCTTTTCCTCTCGCCCGACCGCGCCTTTCACCGCAAGGTGCAGGAAACGATGCTGGCCATCCAGATCGAGCGTCGCTTCACCAAGCCGCAGATCTTTACCCTCTACGCGAATCAGATCGCACTGGGCCACGGCGTGTTCGGGTTTGAGGCCGCGTCAGAGTTCTATTTCAGCAAACCGGCCAAGCAGTTGACGCTCGAAGAAGCGGCGCTGCTCGCAGGATTGCCCAAGGGACCATCACTGTATTCGCCGATCAACCATCCCGACCACGCGCTGAAGCGGCGAAACCTGGTCATCAATTCCATGCTCGAAGACGGCAAGATCACTGCCGCGCAGGCCGCCGACGCGCGCTCCGCCCCGCTGGTGCTGAATCTGGCGCACGACCCCAATTCGCTCGCCCCATATTTTGTCGAAGAAATTCGCCAAAACCTGGAAAACAAATACGGAGCCGATCAGGTTCACGAGGGCGGCCTGAAAGTTTATACGACGCTTGATGTCGATTTGCAGAAAGCCGCAAACCAGTCCGTGCTCGACGGCCTGGCGGCCTACGAACGCCGCCACGGCTGGAAAGGCCATCTCGAAAACGTCGTCGCCGAAGGCGTCCCCGTCGATAAATACATTCATCCCGACTGGGACGATGAACCCGAAGTGAACGGATACGTTCACGCGCTGGTGACCTCGTCGGGGACCGGCATCGCGACGCTGAAGTTTGGAAAATACACTGCCGCTCTCGGTCAAGCCGACGTGGCCTGGACGCAGCAGAAGCTGGCCAACATTCTCAAAACCGGCGACGTCTGCTACGTCAGGATTCTCGCGCTCGGCGCAAACGGCGCGGCCCGCATCAGCCTGGAGCAGGATTCAGGAGCGCAAGGCTCGCTGCTCGCCATCGACAACGCCACCGGCGGAATCAAGGCGATGGTGGGCGGCCGCGATTTCAACCAATCCAAATTTGACCGCGTCACCCAGTCCATGCGCCAGGTCGGATCGTCGTTCAAGCCCTATGTCTACACCACGATCATCGATGGTGGCGCCAGCCCCGACGACACCATTCTCGACGAGCCCGTCAGTTTTGAAACTCCCTCCGGCCCGTACTCGCCGCACAACTACGACGAAAAATTTGAAGGCATCATCACGCTGCGCCGCGCCCTGGCCCAGTCCCGCAACATTCCCGCGCTGAAGCTGGCAAACAAAGTCGGGATTAAGGCCGTAATCGACTACGCCGCCCGCTTCGGCATCACCGCCAGACTGCCTCCGTATTTGCCGGTGGCGCTGGGCTCGGCGGAAATTAAGCTGATCGAGCAGACCTCGGCCTACAGCGTCTTCCCCAACGACGGCGTCCGCGTGATCCCGCGCTACATCACGCGCGTCACCGACTACGAAGGCCGCGTGCTGGAAGAAGATTTTCCCGACGTGAAAGACGTGATCAGCGAGCGCACCGCCCGCATCATGACCTCAATGTTGCGCGAGGTGGTGCTGCACGGCACCGGAGTCGCCGCCGCGAGATTGCCTTTTCCGGTAGCCGGCAAGACCGGCACCACCAACGATTTCACCGACGCATGGTTCGTCGGGTTTTCGCCGACGATGACTTGCGGCGTCTGGGTAGGTTACGACGAGAAAAAATCTCTAGGCGCAAAAGAAACTGGAGCTCACGCGGCCCTGCCCATCTGGATGAACTTCATGACGGTTGCAATGGCGGGAAAAGATGCCGGAGACTTCAACGCGCCGCCAGCGGTATCGCACACCGTAGCGCAGAAGGTAGATACGCCAGACGCAGCCCCGGCCACGGAAGAGTCACACTGAAACTCGGAGGAGAACGGTGAACAAAAAGAAGGTTGTTCTGCTATGGACTGTTGTTCTAACAGTTGCAGCCAGTGCGCTTGGGCAAAATACCTCCGTCGCCAGCATCAACGATGAGATTCGTGCTTCGCTCGAAGTGACCAAGGTGCTGGGCGCACAAATGAAGGCCTGGAATGATCGCGATCTCGAAGGCTTCATGAAGGGATATTGGAAGTCTCCTGATCTGACGTTTTTCTCGGGTGCGACTGAGAGGCACGGCTGGCAGGAAACGATGGACCGGTACAAAGCGACATATCAGAGCCCCGGACATGAGATGGGCAAGCTGGAGTTTTCAAACATGCGCACCGAGGCGCTCGGCACCAATGCGGCTTTCGTTCGTGGTGAGTGGCACTTGACCATGTCGGATGGGAAGACTCCGCATGGAGTTTTCACGCTGGTGTTTCGCAAATTCCCCGATGGATGGAAGATCGTGCACGACCACACCTCCGCCGCGGAATAGCCGCCGTACAGCGTCCAGCTTCTGAGTGATTGTCATCCCGACCGGAGCTTCTCATTCCCCTTAGGGAATGAGAAGCGGAGTGGAGAGCCTGCCCTGAGCGAAGTCGAAGGGGACCTGCTGTTCTCGCAAGCTGCACAACGTGCCAGAGAGCCGCTCACTTCTTCACGCGCAACTGCACCCGCGTTCCATCCGGCAAAGTGCCGCCCACCAATTCCACTTTCCCGCCGCGCACCACGCCCTCGAACTCCTGCTGCAATTGCGCCGCAGGCTGCGCGGGCGAGGGCGCCCGCGCCACACTTCGCCCCATGCCTTTGTCCATAGCCTCGTTGGCCAGGCGGTCGGCATCCTGATTCTGTTCGCGAAAGGCGTGCCCGATCGAGAACCAATCCAGTTGCGAGATCAATTCCCTGGCGCGCCCGTGCAGGTCTTGCAGCACGGCGTTCTTCACTTTATAGATTCCTTTGATCTGCCGCACCAGCAGTTCCGAATCGCTGATCAGCTTCAACGCCTTCGGGCCATGCTCGATCGCATATTCAAGCGCGGCGATCAGTCCCTGATATTCCGCGAAGTTGTTGGTCTGGTGTCCAAGATATTCGCTCAGCGCCGCGACCGTGCGTCCCGCTTCGTCATTGATCACCACTCCATACCCCGCGGGCCCGGGATTGCCGCGCGCGCCGCCGTCGCTGTGCGCAATCAAATAATGTTCGGGAGGATTCTCGCGGACTTCGAAGAGAGGTTTAGTTCCGCCGCTGCGGGAGGGATACATGAGTTGAGTTTACAACGACCGCGAGATCCGACTGAAAGCTTCGGGGTTCACGCCACCTATTCTGCCGGAGTGCGCCCGATTACCTCTGTAATCACCAGTAACCTCAGACTTCTTGCGAGAACATTTCCCCTGCGGCAGGGTTAATATCAACCAAGAGCGGGAGGCTTTTCTATGCGCTATCAAATCTCGATTTTCGTTTCCATGCTGCTGCTGTACAGCGTGGCGTGGGGACAGGCCCAGAACTCGACGCCGGCCACGGCTCCGAGCAGCAATCAACAGAGCATGCCGGGCATGGATATGTCGGGCGGGTCGGGTCACGACATGTCGAACATGAAAGGCATGAACATGTCAGGACAATCCGCCGGCGATAAGGATGCCGAGAACGATGCCAGCACCCACGTGATGAACTCCATGGAAGGCCACATGGACATGGGCCCGCACATGAAGATGACGGCCCTGCGCTCGCCCAAGCCCGACGACGCCGCGCGCGCCCAACAGGTCGCCGCGGAAGCACGCAAGGCCTCTGAGAAATACATGGACTATCACGCCGCCCTGGCCGACGGCTTCGAGATTTTCCATCCGGAAGTTCCGCAGAAGATGTACCACTTCACCAACATGCGTTTCGCCAGGGAAGCTTTCTTTGACTTCAATCCCGCGCATCCCACGTCGCTGCTCTATGAAAAACACGGCGACGACTACAGGCTGATTGGCGTGATGTATACCGCGCCTAAGCGTTTCACGGAAGAGCAACTCGACCAGCGCATCCCGCTCAGCGTGGCGCAGTGGCATGAGCACGTAAACTTCTGCCGGCCTCCCGCGGACAAGAAAGCGGAAATGCTGGCGCCGCATCCGCAGTTTGGCTTGCGCGGATCCATCACCACGCAGGAAGCCTGCGGCGCGGCCGGGGGCACGTTCATGCCCGTGATCTTCAATTGGATGGTGCACGTCTACCCGTTCGAAAAAACTCAGGCAGAAATCTGGTCAGCCGAGCGCCAGCACGGCGACAAAGACTAATTTGTGCGAACAGTTATTGTGGCGCGGTCACTCTTGTGCCCGCGCCATTCCAGTCACCATCTGCCCGGTTGATTCACTCACAAAACACTTCCCGGATGTTCCTCTCCTCAAGAGTACTTAACGTGAGCATTTAACCTGGAGTTTTCTGCTACCGGAAAGATGTGATCAGCGTCCAAGAAAGTACGACGAGATCACATGAAAAGGAACTTCGACAGCGGCGAATACGTAATCTCTCAGAGCGAGTAGAACGCCGGCGCAGAGGTGACGCGGGCGGATTTTGACACGACGATTTTGATACGACATTCATTGCGGGGTTTGGGGATTCTCTCACACTCGGTTTGGCGGCCCAGGTGAGAAAACCCCCATCGCAGCAGAACAGGCTTGTGGCCCATTCTGCACAACCCCGGCGGCAGCATTCTATGCGATTCGTGGGGAAACACAAGTGTTTTCTCGCGCTGGTCGTGCACCGGGCCGCCCCAACCACTTCCCGACATAGTTTCGGGAAAGAAAATAAGGAGCAGCCATGAAGTTCACGACAGTTTCAAAGAGTCTGATGATGGGGTTGGCGTTGCTGCTGGCCTCCAGCGCGTTCGCAGCCACAAAAGCCGATCTGGTTCTGCAGAATCCCACGACCATCAACGGCACCAAACTGAAAGCCGGCGAGTACAAACTGCAGTGGGACGGCAGTGGTCCTAACGTCGAAGTCAGCATCACGCAAGGCAAGAAGGTGCTCGCCAAAGTTCCGGCGAAAGTGGTGGACCTGAAGACCGCGTCGCAAAACAACGCGGCTGTGGTGAAGACCAACGACGACGGAACCAGCACTCTGGCCGGCGCCCGTTTCGAAGGCAAGAAATTCGCCATCGAGTTGGGCGACGCGGGTGACGGCATGCAGGCCGGGTCGAGCAAGTAAGAATTCGTGTGGCTTCACGAATAAGAAAAGGGGAGCACGGGCGTGCTCCCCTTTTTGTTTCCACTCGAACAACAGCACTCGCCCTTAATACTTCGGCACCTTCGGATCGACACGCTCGGACCACGCCGTGATCCCTCCAGCCAGGTTGTGCACTTTGGTGAAGCCGGACTGCTGCAGGAATGCGACGGCTTTCGCGCTGCGTCCGCCCATTTTGCAGTGAACGACGATTTCGCGGCTCGAGTCGAGTTCGCTTACGCGCTTGGGCAGATCGTTCAGCGGGATCAGATAGCCGCCGAGGTTGCAGATCTGGTATTCGTGCGGCTCGCGCACGTCGAGCACGAACAAGTCGTCTTTGGCGTCCAGACGGCGCTTCAGGTCTTCTACTTGAATTTCGGGAACTCCGTTGCTCACAGATTTCTCCTCCCCACGAATGCCGCAAAACTCGTTGTAGTCTATCAGCTTCGTAACCGTGGGATGCGTGCCGCATACCGGGCAATCCGGATTCTTGCGCAGCTTGAGCTCGCGAAACTTCATGCCCAATGCATCAATCAGCAGCAGCCGTCCGATCAGAGGATCGCCAATGCCGAGAATCAGTTTGATGACTTCAGTGGCCTGCATCACGCCCACCAGGCCGGGAAGAATGCCGAGCACTCCGCCCTCGGCGCACGAAGGCACCAGTCCCGGCGGTGGTGGCTCCGGATACAAGCAGCGGTAGCACGGTCCGTCTTTGGTGGCAAACACGCTGGCCTGGCCCTCGAAGCGGAAGATCGACCCGTAAACATTGGGCTTGCCGGATAGCACGCAGGCGTCGTTCACCAGATAGCGCGTGGGAAAATTGTCGGTGCCGTCGGCGATGATGTCGAAGTCGCGAAACAATTCCATCGCGTTCGCGCTGCTCAGCCGCGTGTCGAAAGTCTGCAGATTCAGAAACGGATTGATCCCCTTCAGCTTGTCGGCCGCGGAATCGAGCTTCTTCCGGCCCACGTCGGCCGTCGAATGAATAATCTGCCGCTGCAGGTTGGTGTAGTCCACCACATCGAAGTCAACCAGGCCCAGAGTGCCCACGCCCGCGGCCGCCAGGTACAGCGCCAGGGGCGATCCCAGGCCGCCCGTGCCGATACACAGCACCCGCGCCGCCTTCAGCTTCTGCTGCCCCTCCATGCCGACTTCGGGCATGATCAGATGGCGCGAGTAGCGCAGGATTTCATCTTTGTCGAGCGTGACGGGAATTTCTGTGATGGTGGCCATAAAGTCCTCGGTTAAATTTTAGCTTGCTGATTCTAGCTTGCTGGATTTCGGAACGCTACGAATCGCGACACTAGCGACAGGAAGGACAACACATACAACAGCGCGCATTGGCGGCGGGTTTCATTTCCAGAGTTTCCAATCCCAGTAACGGGCAACGCATCGCAAATCCAGTCAGGCCGCGCCTCCGGCGATGGAAGGCACAATGGAAATGTTATCACCTTCCTTGAGCGCAGTCGCTTCTTTGTGCAGATAGCGGATGTCCTCGTCGTTGACGTAAAGATTCACGAAGGCCCTCAGCTTGCCTTCCTCGGTGTAGAGATGCTTGCGCAGGTCAGGATGCTGCGCCACCAGCGAGTTCATGGCTTCGCCCACGGTCGCGCCCTGGACCTCCACGGAAGACTGTTTACCCACATACTGCCGCAACGGTGTAGGAATGTGAATTTTGCTCATAGATGTACTGTAAGAGATGCGGTGAAGGGAGGGCAAGATTCAGGGCCATCCGGCGGAATTGCTTGGGGCTGACGCAAGGGCAAGTCCATATCTGCGAATCTGATAGAATCCTGGGCCGTTGAACGGAGGATGCCGGAATGAGTATCCGCGTAAGTCTTCAAGAGCAGTACCAGCACGCCTCTGACGAGGAGTTGCGACGCCTGGCTGAGGATTACAACGATCTTATGCCCGACGCCCAGCAGGCGCTGTTCGCGGAGTTACAGTCTCGCGGGTTGCGACAGCACATCGATACGGCCCGCTCGGTTGAGGCCGAAGCTGCCATCCGGGCAGCTGGACCGAACTACTTCGTGATCGCCGACGCGGGAGAAAAGATGCCGGGCTCTTTTCAGGTTTTAGTTCCGCGAGGACCTCTTCGGTTTCCAGCATCGTGCCCGGGTTGCGGCAACCCTGCGGATAAGAAATGTCCGGTTGTGGCCACCCATCTTTCTGCAGCCAAGTTCAACCGGCTGGAAACTCTGATGTACCAGGTCCCCCATTGCGCCGCGTGCGCCCGAAACACGACCCGTAGCACTATGCTGACCGCGGTTGTGTTGATCGCAGCGCTGGCGGCGCTGGCCGTGCCTCTGAGCCTCTGGCTTGGCCTTCCTGCGGCTTTGGGCATTCTGTTAACCGCCATGCTCGTAATCATCGGCATTCGCAGGGGCCGCGCCCCGCTCGGAGCTCCGGAGGGTATCTTTCTGCTCGACTACGATGAGAACAGTGTTTCGTTTGTGTTCAAAAGCCGGGTTTACGCCGAGAAATTCTGCGCAATAAACCTGCAGTCCGTCGGGGTCGCGAGCTGAAGACCTGCGCTCGCCCCAATATCAAACCCTCACCCGAGCCAGCCAAGCCACTTATTTACCCTGCCTGTCGGACTCTAGAATCGCTCAGGGAGAATTCCGATGACGATATTTGATCCAGCACGCGGCAGAATTATTGATGGCGGCGGTGGCAGCGGCACATTTCTACGCCTGATCGGTTTGGGAATCGCGGCCTTTCTGCTCGTGATCCTGCTGTTCAGTTCCATTACGCGCGTCGGCACCGGCCATGTGGGAGTTCTGACGCTTTTCGGCGCGGTGCAGCCCGGAGATCCTCTGGGCGAAGGCATTCATCTCATCAATCCGCTGAAGACGAATAACGAGCTTTCCGTCCAAACGCAAACGCTCAAGGAGTCTGCCAACGTGCCTTCGAGCGAAGGACTGATGATGAGTCTTGATACTTCGCTCATCTATCACCTTGACTCGAAGCGCGCGGCCGAGGTCTTCCAGAAAATCGGCGCCGACTATGAAAACGTGGTGGTCGAACCGACGCTGCGCTCCGCCATCCGCGAGGCCACGGCTTCACACACCGCCAATGCCCTGTACACCGGCGAGCGCGAAATGGTCGCCAAACAAATCCTCGACCAGATCACCCTGGAATTGAACCAGCGCGGCATCACGGTGGAGAACGTTCTGCTGCGCGACATTCAGCTTCCGACCACGCTGAAGGCCGCGATTGAAGCCAAACAGCAGGCCGAACAGGAGTCGCTCGCCATGAACTTCCGCCTGCAAAAAGAAACCCAGGAAGCCCAGCGCAAACGCATCGAAGCCGCCGGCGTGCGCGACTTTCAGCAGATCGTGGCCCAGGGCATCACGCCGTCGCTGCTGGAATGGAAGGGGATCGAAGCCACGGAAAACCTGGCCAAGAGCCCAAACTCGAAAGTGGTCGTGATCGGCAACAACAAGAACGGCCTGCCCCTGATTCTCGGACAGTGAGAAAGCAGGTCTTGGGTGGGAGGTCTTAGGTGTTGGGTCGTGGGCGTTGGGTGTGGAGCGTGAGGTGCCGCGTGTTGGGGAGTGAGGTCTGATGTCGCAGGTCCGGGTTGAACCAAGTTGAACCAATAAGAGTTTGTCATTCCGACCGGAGCCGGAGCGAATGCGACGGCGCAGTGGAGGAACCTGCTGTTCGCCGTGAGTAAACGGCACTGCCGCCAGTGCGACGCTTTTTTGCCCCTTGAGGTCTGATGTCCAAGGTCCGGGCTTGAACCAATAAGAGTTTGTCATTCCGACCGGAGCCGGAGCGAATGCGACGGCGCAGTGGAGGAACCTGCTGTTCGCCGTGAGTTACGGCACTGCCGCTAGGCCGACGTTTTCTTGCCCTCGCTGCTACCATAAAACCGTGCAGCCTTTGCTAGAAGTCCGCAACCTAACCATTGAATTCCCCGCGCAGCAGACAAACACCGCTGCCCTGCGGGCAGGCGGACAGCCGGCGGAGGCTGTCCCCACACAAACCCTCCGCGCAGTCCGCGATCTGAGTTTCTCGATCGCGCCCGGCGAAGTCCTTGGTCTGGTCGGCGAATCCGGCTCCGGCAAGTCGATTACATCCCTAGCCATCATGCGCCTATTGCCGCCGCAGGCGCGGGTCTCCGGCGAAATCCTGTTCGCAGAAAAAGACAACGCGCCGCGCAATCTAGCGAGTCTCGATGACGACGCCATGCGCCAGCTGCGCGGCTCCCGCATGGCCATGATTTTTCAGGAACCGATGACCGCGCTCAACCCGGTGATGCGTGTGGGAGATCAGATCGCCGAGGCGGTCGTCGCTCACCACGCTCTCTCGAAGCGCGACGCATGGCAGCGCGCCGTCGACGCCATGAACGACGTCGCCATCCCGGATGCCGCGCGCCGCTCTCGCGACTATCCTCATCAGCTCTCCGGAGGCATGCGGCAGCGCATCATGATTGCCATGGCCATCGTCAACCGCCCGCAGTTGCTGATCGCCGACGAGCCCACCACCGCGCTCGACGTCACCATCCAGGCGCAGATTCTCGATTTGCTCGCGGAGCTGCGCACCAAGTTTGGACTCGCTATGCTTTTCATTTCTCACGACCTGGCCGTGGTTTCGCAGATTGCCGATCGGGTCGCCGTGATGTATTCCGGCAGCCTGGTGGAACTGGGCGCGCGGCAAGACATCTTCAGAGCCCCAGCGCATCCCTACACTCGCGGTTTACTCCACGCTGTGCCTGATCTCAAGACGGATCGCGGACGCCCATTGCAGACGATTGAGGGCACCGTTCCAGCGCTACACGCCATGCCACCCGGTTGTAGTTTCGAGCCGCGCTGCGAATTTCGCATTCCCGAATGCGCGCGCGAACTGCCACCACTGGTCGAAGTCTCAGCCAGCCACTGGGCGCGATGCCCGGTCCTGAATTCGCCGGCAAGATAGAGCACGAGGCTCCATAATTTTTCCTATCCAGTCTATAATCGGCAGCTTGTCCGGTGATTCGTGCGCATACTGCTGCTAAGCGACATCCACGCCAATCTCGAAGCTCTCGACGCCGCCCTCTCCGTAGCGCCGCCGTTCGATGTGGTCGTAAACTTGGGAGACATTGTCGGCTACGGCGCCAGTCCCAACGACGTGGCGGAGCGTTCGCGGAAGCTGGGGAAAACTTTCGTGCGCGGCAATCATGACAAGGCCGCCACCGGCGTGATGGATCTCGACGACTTCAATCCCATGGCCGCCGCCGCCGCCATCTGGACCCGCAACGAATTGACTCCCGAGAATCTGGAATGGCTCCGCGCCCTGCCGCAAGGCCCGATTTCCGTGCCGGATTTTCCCCATGTGCAGTTGGTGCACGGCTCGCCCAACGATGAGGACGAATATGTTGTGTCCCTGGGAGACGCGCTCGCTCCGCTGATCACGCTGACGAATCCCTTAACTTTTTTTGGGCACACCCATCTGCAAGGCGGATTTTTTGCCAATGGCTCTTCCGCCGACGGCTTCCGCCCGGAATACCGCACGGTAGGCCAGGCCGAATCCGTGCCGCTGCAATTGAAGCCCTCGACTCGTTACCTGATCAATCCCGGCTCAGTCGGCCAGCCTCGCGACGGTGACTGGCGCGCCGCTTTCGCCCTGTTCGATACCGATGCACAAGTGGTTCACTTTCATCGCACGCCCTACAATCTGAAGTCCGCACAAGACCGCATCTTCGCCGCGAAATTGCCGCCCCGGCTGGCTACGCGGCTGGCAGCGGGACGGTGAGCGACGATTCGTATCGCCTTCGCATCGTCGATTCGTATCAGGGTATGCCTTCAGGCATACCGAAGATTGCTCGTACTCGAAAACGCCTTTAGGCGCTGTGCGCTCCAAGATGGCGCCCCCATTGGCGGCGCGGCGGGCTTTCTGATACACCTGACTGCTTGACCCTCGAATTCGCCATCTTCCTTTTTCTTGCCGGAGCCCTCGGAGGAGCGCTGAATTCCGTCGCCGGCGGCGGCAGCTTCATCGCCTTCCCGGCCCTGCTGTTCACGGGCGTGCCTCCCATTCCCGCCAATGCCACGAATACCATCGCGCTCTGGACCGCGGCCGCGGCCAGCGGAGGCGCTTACCGCAAACGGCTCGACGTAGCGCGCCGCGTGATGATCCCTTTGCTGGCGTCGAGCCTGGTGGGCAGCCTGATCGGCGCCCTCCTGCTACTGAAGACGCCGGCGCACACTTTCATGCGCGTGCTGCCCTGGCTCACCCTGGGCGCGACTCTGCTGTTTGCCTTCGGCAAGAAACTCGCCGGCGGACGCCAGTCGGTGCTGGAGCACGAGCACAAAGCCTCGACTGCGGCCCTGATCGCGACCACTCTGTTTCAGTTCTGCGTCGCCGTCTACGGCGGCTACTTCGGCGGTGGCATGGGCATTGTGATGCTCGCCATGCTGGCCGCCCTGGGCATGACCGACATCCACGCCATGAACGCGCTGAAAAGCGTGCTCGGGTTTGTGATCAACGGCGTCGCAGTTGTGACGTTCGTTGTGGCGCGCGCCGTCTATTGGAAGCACGGCATGATCATGATCGCCGGCGGAATCATCGGTGGCTACGTCGGCGCGCACTACGCCCTGAAACTGCCGCAGAAGTCGATCCGGATGTTCGTGGTGCTGGTCGGCGCAGGAATGACCGCATACTTCTTCTGGAAGTCGTACTGAAAAGCAAAATCGCCACGGATCTCACGGATTTTCACGGATCACAAGCTAAGAATTGGTTTTGATCCGTGGAAATCCGTGCAGATCCGTGGCCAACGTTTTATTGGATCGGCTCGGAAACGTGTTCATGCACGATCAGCCACTTGCCGTCGACGTTCTCCCAGATCACAGTCCAGCGAAAATTTCCCATCTCAACTTTTCCCGCCTTGGTGGTCATCTGTTCCGCCACCGTCGCCGTCGCCCACACCAGATCTCCGTGGGGATGAATGGCCAGATCGTCATTCAGAGTGAACCTCGCACTCTTGTAGCCCGCGACAACACCCTGCACGCCCTTCGCATATTCGTCGAAGCTGCCATACTTCAGAGGGGCGATGTCGAAGTAGACGTGTGGACCCGGCGCGTAAAACTTGGCAACATTAGCGGGGTCGAGGGTGGACCAGCCGTCCCAGACTTTCTGCATCAGGGCCTTGTCGGGCGCGGGACCGGCGGCCTTCTGCATCGGCGACTTCTTCATTTGCGCAACGCCGGAGAGAGTCGCAGCGAGCACGCACAGGGAAACGGTTAAAAGGCGCTTCATCATTGATTTTCCTCCAGGGAATCCGGCGGAATTCTCGCACAGGCGCGCAGAAACCACAAAACACAATGTTCGTAGTCGCTCAGTTTCGAACGGATCTTCTTTGGGCGTCATCCTGAACGTAACCGTTCTTCAGGCGGAGCGAAGGGATCTCGCGCGAGCCAAATCCGCGGCGGGGACAATTCCGCATTGACCGATTTCCACAGCGCACGTTAGAATAGTGGAGTTTGCCTGTACTCGCCGACCCGTTCTGGGGACGCCTGCTTTGGCTGCTGAAGCGCCGGAGCGGAAAACACAGCAAGCGCAGGAAAGTCAGCAGGCCCCTTGGTTGCGCCCGTGTGCGCCCTGGGTTCCATTGACGGCTGAATTTCAACGACATATGACGGAGGCAGACGTATGTACGCGGTTATCCGCGCCGGTGGAAAGCAGTACCGGGTGGCGCCCGGAGATGTGGTTCGAGTCGAGAAACTAGTCACCGGCACTGACGGTGCGGTTTCATTCCCCGTGCTGGCGGTTTCCGGCGAAGCGGGTCAGGTGGACGCGGGCCAGCAGTCGGATGCACGCGTGGTCGGCCAGGTCGTCGAAGAAGGCCGCGGCGCGAAGATCCTTGTGTTCCACTACAAACGCAAGAAGCAGTACAAGAAACTGCGCGGACACCGGCAGGCCTACACCGCCGTTCGGATCTCCGAGATCGCTTTCGGCGGGCAGAGCTTCAAAGCTCCCGAACTTCCCAAGAAGGAAGTGAAGGTCAAGAAGATGAAGCCGGTCGAGCATGACGAGCCGGAGGCGGAAGCGCCCGCAAAGAAAGCGTCGGCCAAGAAGAAATCCGCGCCCAAGAAGGCCGCGAAGAAGACAGCTCCGAAAAAGAAGTAAAACCTGATCCGTAAAACCTGGACGGACGAATGCGTCCCGTCCCTACACGGGTCTAACTGAGAACTGAGAACCGAGAACTGAGAACTATCACATGGCACATAAAAAAGGGCAAGGCACTTCACGAAATGGCCGCGACTCGAACGCGCAGCGGCTTGGCTTCAAAGCATTCGGCGGGCAGATCGTGCCCGGCGGCACCATCATCGTGCGACAGCGCGGCACCCGCGTGAAGCCCGGGCTGAACGTCGGCCGCGGCAAAGACGACACTCTGTTCGCCAAGATCACCGGCCGCATCAAGTTCCTCAACAAGGGACAGATGGGCAAGTTCGTGATGGTCGAGCCGCTCGAAGTCGAAGCCTAGAGTTCGTGGTCGGAAGGTTCGCGGGCGGCCGGCGTCCGCCGCACACAGCCTCGTCCCAGCGACGAGGCTTTCTCGTTTGAGCGCGAGGGAATCGGGCAATGAATCGCGGAGCGTTTTCCTGGTTGTTCGCAATCTGGTTGGCGTTGGCTTTGTTGCCGAGTGCAGTCTGCGCCTGCCGTTTGCTCGCTCAGGATGCACCTCCGCCCGCTGCCGGGCCGGATTACAAGTTGCTGACTCTGATGGGCCGTTGCCGCGACATGAAGTGCCTGAATGCTTACCGCGAGCAGGTGGGCAACGGCAAGGTGGCCAGAATTGTGTTCTACGAAAAGTGGCTCGTGCTGGAGCCGTCGCTGGTCGCCGCTGAAGGATTGCTGCACAACCTGCCGCAGTCGGAGTCGGAACAACTGCAGATGGCGACGCTGGCCGACCGCCACGAAGGCGCCACCGAGTCGGATGACGACAGGGCGAACCTGGCCGAGCTCTATCGGCGCTGGCCGCGCTCGCTGGCCGATGCGGCTATGGCATTGCCGCAGTATCTGCCCGAGTACATTCGTTATGGGTTGCTGGCCCCGAACGATCCGCACTCGGATTACACGGGAAACGAAGAGCGGGTTTGCCGGGCCGATCGATCGCGATTTGAGTCGGCCTTTGAGCGGCTGGACAAAAAATCTCAGGCTTATTTGAGAAAGACTATCTTCGATCCGGATCGCTGCCGGGCAATTTTCTTCAGCGAGGCCTACTAGCCTGGCAGCTGCGAAATAAAATATTGAGTTCCTATGTTTATTGACGAGGCGAAAATCAAGGTCAAGGCCGGCGACGGCGGCAACGGCTGCATGGCCTTTCGGCGGGAGAAGTTTGTCCCGCGCGGCGGCCCCTCCGGCGGCGACGGCGGCAAGGGCGGCGACATCGTCATGGAATCCAGCGAGCGCCACAACACGCTGGTGCATTTCCGCTTCAATCCCGAACACACCGCGCAGCGCGGACGCCACGGCGAAGGTTCCAACAAAACCGGTCACGATGGCACCGGCATCACTCTGAAAGTTCCGGTCGGCACGATCGTGTTCGACGACGAAACCGGCGACAAGCTTTTCGAGTTCACGCAGCCCGATCAGAGTTTCGTGATCGCCCGCGGCGGGCGCGGCGGACGCGGCAACGCCCGCTTTGCCACCTCGGTGCATCAGGCGCCGCGCGAACATGAAGAGGGCCGTCCCGGTGAGGAACACACTTACCGCCTCGAATTGAAACTCCTGGCCGACGTGGGCCTGGTGGGATATCCGAACGTGGGCAAGTCCACGCTGATCTCGGTTATTTCCGCGGCGCGTCCCAAGATTGCGGATTATCCTTTCACCACGCTCCAGCCGAATCTGGGAGTGGTCGCGGTCGGCGACGCGAAAAACGAAGTCAGTTTTGTGGTCGCCGATATTCCCGGCCTGATCGAGGGCGCGCACACCGGCGCGGGACTGGGCACGCAATTCCTGCGGCACATCGAACGCACGCGTCTGCTGGTGCATCTGGTCGACGTCTCCGATGCCAGCGGCCGGCCCGATGTCACCAAAGACGTCGAAGTGATTCTCGGCGAGCTCGCCAGTTTCGGTGCTGGTCTCGCAGACAAGCCGATGATCATGGCCGCCTCGAAAATCGATGCCGTCAACAAAGACAAACTGGCCGCGCTCAAGCGCTACTGCAAGAAACACAAACTCAAGCTCTACGAAATTTCCGCCGTGACCGGCAAAGGGATCGAAGAGCTGAAGTACGCGATGGCGGCGGAAGTGCAGAAGTTCCGCGAGCGGGAGCTGAGTGCGGCAGTTGGGGACGAGTCGTAGGGGGTGGCGGATGTTCCTGCAGGAACACAACGTCATGACAGGGCTGGGTGTACGATAACGTCGTGACAGCCAAGCCTAAGAAAGCAAAGCGGAAAAAGTTACGCCGGCGGCCGGAGAAAATTGGTGACCTGCGCGCATCGGTGGAAGACGATTTGTTATTGCTGGCGGATGGGGAGACGGGCGCGGAGGCGCGCTGGAACCGGCCGCGAAAGCGGAGAATCTCGTTGCGCGTGGATGTTGAAGTGGTGGACTGGTTCAAGTCCAAGGGTCCGGGCTATCAGACGCGAATCAACCGGATATTGAGAAGAGTCATGATGGAAGCGAAGAAGCGGATGGGCGAGAAGTAGAGGGATCGCGCCCACTCCGGCATATCCGGCTGGAATGCGTCAGCGCCGCTCGCCGTCCGTGTCAGCCCGCGGAGTCCGCCCTAGTCTCCGACAGCAGATCCGCACGGAGAACACTGGGGGACGTTCCGTTTGACCCCGGTTTCCCGTGTTGGTGATGTCAGCGAGATCAAAAGCCTTCGCCGCCCGCCCCCTGGAAGCGCCCCACCAGCCACCTAAGCAAAAAGCCTGCCAGAAGGCACTCGATACCGAAGCCGATGACGAGGGCTACTTCGTAGCACGCATTTGCTCCTGGAGCGAAAGTGATCCCACCATAGTCGAAGAACAGGTGCGTCATTTTCTCGGCGAAGCATCGTGCACCGGGATCGTAATTGATCAATAGATTCATTACAGCAACGGGCTTCCATCTCCACAAGATAAGCAAGAACGTCTTGAACACTAGTCCCCCTACCAGGAGTGCTATCGGTAATCGCCTGATGTTCATGACTGCACCTCCCTAGTGCGCTACACGGGGCGCATTGTTTGCGCCGATCGGACCGTAAAGTTGTTCCCGCATTCGGTTTTCCCATGCATCGGCTTCGGGGTTTGTATGGTCGAGAGGTCTGCCGTTGATGTACCCCCAAGCGTGGCCAAACTCGTGCCACACCATGACCGCTCCAGTAAAGGGATTGACTCTCCAACGAGGGTCTTGATTCTGGCCGCCCCAGCGTGAATAACCGACGACGGTATCCGGACTAAGATGTCTATCGGCTATATCGAAAGAATTAGGGTACGTCCCGTCTGTCCCCACATTTCGTCAACCCGGCTGGAATGCGTCAGCGGCGCTCGGCGTCCGTGTCAGCCCGCGGAGTCCGGTCTGATCTCCGACAACATATCCGCAGGGAAAAAACTGGGGGCGTTCCGTCCGTCCCCGGGTTTTTGTCCCGGGTTTTTCTCCCCCACATTTCTGTCCCCACATTTCCGTCCGCAAATGAAGCCAGTCGCCGTCAGTCATGCACCTTCTCAACCGACTCGATCTCTGCGAATGCAATTCGATACACGGGCTGCTCATCGTGCTTTTCGTATTGAGACTCTTTGGAGGTCGAGATAAGCTCGTAAATGAGATCCTGCTCCGAATCAGAAACGAATCTTACTTTCGCCAACATAATCTCGCCGTCGTTTGTTCTTATCCTAACGATCCTATTATCATTTTCTCTTAAAGTTTGAATGTCCTTGTCAGTCACCGAGCCCCCCTAGAATCTCACGTGCAGGTTGCCCCTTGTCGTCTTATTTTCGAGATTAACGTAGGGTTGTGGCTTGTTTATACTTGTAATACGGTAAACTTTGGTTCCGTCAGCGCTGATTTCACCCACCACCTGACCGGTTGTTCGGTCCACAATGGGCGTAGAACCCGGGCCGACAAACTCCTTTGCGGCTGCCAATGCTACCTTTTCGCTACTTGCGACCGCCCCTTGGTTCCCCACCGTGGAAGCTGCTTTAGCCGCAAGGCTTGAGGCTTCGGCTGTTCCGATCGCTGCGTTTGTGGCCCCCGCGGCTCCAGCATTGAGTCCGGTTATTTGTATACCACTAAGTTCCTGCGTCATGCTGACAAGCTTTCCGCCAGCCGTGATAAACAGTATGCCCTTCCATGGAAATTTACCAGCCCCAGTTATCTCGTCGGAAAGTTGATGCATTTCTTCTCTTGTGAGAGGTGGCATCGTCGCGGTCCAGGTCGCGCTTATATGTGACTGTCGATTATCTGCGTCGACCTGAGCGCATGTCTGCCCGCCGCTGTTGTCATCGTGATACTTCCCATCTGACCCCTGCACGCAGGCGTTACCTGTTGGGTCGGTGTTACTCAACGGATTGTTGCGAACGTAACCGTAGAGATTCCAGCTTTGCGGGTCGCTTGCGCCCTGATCTGACCCGTCATCTGGCGTCATGAAGCGCCCTAAGCTGGAACCGAAGTACCTGGCGCCGAACTCGTCCAGATTGGATTCGGTATCGCGTTCTTTGCCGGTGAACTTGTAATTCTGGGCCACGTTCGGGCAGTAGTCATGTTCCACGCCACCGTAGGGGTAGTAATCAACGTCCTGTTCGCAGGTTGTCCCCGTCGCGTTCTCGACTACGCCATGCGAGCCCAGGTGGTCGGAGAAGTAGTAATGGACCGCTCCCGCGCTGTCGAGACGCGCCACTCGCTGCCCATTAAAGAAGACGTAAGTGTTTTGCACGGTTCCGGACAAATTGGTTTCCGACAGGGCATCGCTGGAGAGCCCTCTCCAGTAGAGGGTTCCGGTAGCGCCCGTGGCACAGGTGCCCGGCGTCGTGCCTTCGGTACACTTCTCTACCCGCTGGCCATCGCCGTCGTAGATGTAGGAATATCCTCCAGTGGCGATCAAGCGGTTCTCCGCGTCGTAGACATACGTCACTGAACCGTTTCTGGTCATGTTGCCCGCTGCATCGTAGCCGAAGCTGGCGAGCTGATTGTTCAGACCCGCCGTTGTATTGAGCCCTTCATGGTTCGTCTTGCCCGAGATCGCGGTCTCGTTGGTCATGTTGCCCCAGGGATCAATGGTGAAGGTTTCTCCCCACTGCGACCCGTTGGATTGGCCGTTGTAAATACGATTTAACGAGTCGTATGTGAAAAGCTGGTTCCGCGTATTGTCCCGATTGTTCACGATGGTGTACGCGTTGCCATTATCGCCCGAAGTGTAGGCAGAAAACGAGCAAGGCGAAGTGTTAACGGCTACGCCCAAGTGGAAGTCAAAGCACTCACTGAAGACTGGACTCTGGCCAGTGACCGCTGCGGACAGCAAAATCGGCTGCAGACGGTTGCTGTAGGCATTATTTGTCACGATTCCCGTGAAGCTGGAAGTTGCACCCAACGTTGACGAAGCCAATTCGCCGGACGGGGCATAGGTAGCGGCAGAGACAAACTTCGTGGTGCTGCCAAGATAATTCGTCGCGCCGAGGGCCCGACCCGCGCCGTTGTACGTATATCCAACGCTGTAGCCGAGGCTCGTAACACTGGTCGGTAGCCCAGCAAGGTTGTAAGCGTCGGTCTCGTACTTACCTGTCACGGTCCCAACATACCGTAGCTCAACCAAATTCCTCCCCATCTGGTCGTGTTTCCATGACGTAGCACCCGACCCGTCGCACATGGCGGTGCGCCGCCCGATTGGGTACGTGTCCGTCTCGCTGGGAGGCGTTGTTGTGCAGCCGGTGAGCGCGACAGCATCATAGCCAAACTGTACCGGAGGCGTGTACGGATCGTTGATCGTGCCGTCCTTATAGGTCTTCGCCGTCAGGCGATTCAGCTTGTCGTAGGCGTAGGTGGTTGTGACAGTCGATGTCGCGGTGGTTTGATTCGGCAGTGGCGCGGTTTTTGTGATGATGTTGCCATCCGCGTCGTAGGCGTAGGTGATTGCTCCAGCGGGAAAAGAACCAGTCACTGAGGCGGGACAGGTAACCGCTTGCACCTCCGGATTCGCGGCGCACGCCAGCCTGGAGAGACTGTCATACGTAAAAGTCCGCACCCGTGCATTGGCACTGCTGCTGCCTTTCTGCGTTACAGATAGCAGGTTGTTCAAGGCATCATAAGCGTAGTCAGTTTCGTAATTAAGGCTACTGGGGGCTTCCCAGACGCCAGTTATCCGGCCCAACGCGTCCACGCATGATTCGCGAGCTATGCCCGCTTCATCGGTCGCGGTGGTGCAATTACCCAGGTAGCTCGCGGACACAGTCGAGCCATCTTGTTCGGCGACGGATTTGACCCGGTTCAGAGCATCATAGTTGTAGGTGGTGTATCCCCAGGTCGTTTCTGTTCCGCAGTTAGTGGTCGGCGGAGAGCAGCGCGTCGGGTTGTAGACCAGGTATTTCCGACCAAGCGGGTCGTAGGTGGTTTGAGTGTACGTCGCACCGCTTGGGTCGGAGTTGAGCTGAGTTTGGCTCAACCTCCCGAACCCGTCTACGACCGAGGTCGTAGTTTTGTTTAGCGATGAAGTGATAGCCTCGGTGGCCACTACTTTGTAAGGAGCCCCAGCCTGGGTGCACGTAGACCCGCCTATGTCCGTGTAGCAGTAGGTTGTCGAGCCGCCGTCCGGATAGCTAACCCTCGTGAGTCGACGCATCACATCGTATTGGTTGGATGTTGTTTGGGAGTTTTCGTCCGTGCTCGAAAGCTCCAATCCGGTGTTCGCGTCGAAGCTCTCATTCACGATGTGATGAGTCGCTGTCCCATTGTATACCGTGTCTGGGTATTGAATCTGGCTCAGGAATGCGCCAGTCGAGTCATACGTGTATTTTGTGAGGTTGCCGTTCGGATCGTTGGTTTGAGTCACCATTCCTTGAGTATTGAAAGTGTTGCACGTGGTAACGTTCGATCCTGCCGTTGTGCTGTTGCAAGGAATAATGTTGGAGCTTGTGTTCAGCCAGCGCGAGATGGATGTCTGGTGACCGTAGACGCCTTGTGGACTGCCATTGTTTTCGTCATAGCCATAGGTCGTCTTAGCGGCTTGCGCCCCGGAACTGTTTAGGACGGTTGTGGACGCGATCAAACTCAGAAGGTTCGCGGTTTTATACGCGGAATTCGCTTGCTGTTGGTACTGCGTATTTACCGTTTTGAGCACGGAGCCGGTGAAGTCGGTAACAGTGGTCGAGGTGACACTTCCGAATGGGGTTTGCGTAGGCGAGTCTCCGTTGTAGGGAGTTGTGTAGCAATAGTCGGTGTTCGGCCCTGCCAAGCAAAACGGCTGTGTATTGACAAACCCCCCGTCGTTGTAAGTATAGGTGGTTGTTGTGACTTGCCCGCTGTCCACCAAAGTCGTCGCAACGGAGATGGGGAGGACTGTTGACAATGTCGAGGCGTGGGAAGCCTGTGGACTGGCCACCGCTTGATAAGTCGTTGCGATTGATCGAAGTACTTTTCCAGAGGTTTGCGATCCGGAATAGGCTTGCCTCAAGGTCTCATATGCATTAGAAGTGACGGCGGTGTGAGCACTGTTAAAAATTGCAGAAAGTGTATAGACAGTGTCGTTGCCCAACGGATCTGTAGAAGTGAACTGGGAAGTATTCCAGTTTACGCCGTATTTCCATGAGTATTGCGTCCCATCACCGACAGCTAAAGTTCGCTGCGTGAGATTGCGATTATAAGAGGGCTGATTGGAGACTCCTGGTACGAGTCCCCAGTTCGAATACTGATAACTGATAGTGCCGCCGGTGGGAAGCCACACCTCGACAAGATCCGCGTAGCCAATTGACGCATTGTCAGACGGATTCGCTGCGTTGTAAGCAAAAGCCCAGTAGGTGCCGTTTGGCAGCACTACGCTTTGCACTACGTTTTGGCTGCCGGAGGCTTCGTAACAGAAATTTGCAGTGCAGAATACTCCGCTCGCAAAGAATGCTGTCCTGTAAGTGACAGACGTATAGCAGAAGAGGAATGTTTGCGGAGCGTTGTTCGGCCCGGGAACTGACCACGTTGCACTGCCGATCAAGGATTGATACGCCAGGTTGAGTGTTGGGCAACCCGCCGTTGAGGTAGTCATGGTCCCCACGGCAGGAATATTCCGCCCCACGCTGTCGGTCCAGCCCGAAGTCCCGTGAGAGATTGTGTTTCCGTCAGTGTCGGAAATCGACAGTGGTTCCACCCACAACGACCCGCTCCCAGAAGCACTAGGGTAGTGATAATGTACGCCTCCTGACGAGTATGCGTCCCAGGAGGTGGGAAGATGAAGATAGTCGTAAGCATTTCCGCCTGAAGCAACTGCGAGGTAGCCCGAACCGTCAGTGGCGTGAAGGTCGGAAAGGTTCGAGTTGTCGAATCCCAGCGAGTGAACTGCCCCGGTGGAATCGATCGCACTGTAAAGAAGCGTGACATAGGTACTTCCCTGGCCGCCGCCTACCTGCCATTGGTCATACTGCTCGTTCAACTTGAGATCTTGATCCATAACCAAGACTGGGCCGATTCCGTCCGGACTACCGTCCGGGAACGCTCTGTTAAACGCTTCCGTACACGACCCCGTCTGCGCGTCGCAAAATTTGCCAGTATAGTAGTAACCGATGTTGTTCTCGACAAGGGAAAAGCTGAGTTTTAAGTTGCCACGCTGTGGATACGAAACCAGCGGAATGTGCAAAGTGACTTTGCCATTCTTAACGTTGACGGTATCAACATTTCCGCCCTCGTAGGAGCCATAGAACGTCAACCCCTGTTGTTCGTTGTCGGGCTGTTGGGCAAATGCTGGCGGGGCGAGTGCGAGCACCCCGATGATAAATAAGCCAGCAGCCCATTTCCCAGAAGTGGAAGAGAGTACGTAAGAGTAGAACATGTCAGAGCGAGTCATTAACCTTCCTCCTAGCGAAAATGAAACAAGCCACGTTGATGGGCGCGAACACAGGCCCGCAAGTCCTTGGCATTGCCAAGAAATTACAGTGGCACAATCCATTCAGACTTCAGAGGGAAGCAGCGACGTTAGAGATCGGTTGGGCAGAAATGACAATCCTTCGCCCTGGCGAATCCCCCTCGCTGATTGTGTGGGAAGCTACACGTCTTGGCTTGTGGATGTCAATAACGAAATCTCTCGGTGGGGGCAACCATACTGGAAAAAGGTTGGGCCAGCCCGCTGAAAAGTGCACAGTGTTGCACGCACATAATGGCCGATGTTCTTGTGGATAATTTGGGCCCGCTTGACGCGGCGCTAAAAGCGCAGCTCTTCCACGGTGTCCCCAACTCTTCGACATGATCCAAAGAAAAGGCGGCCCTAAGGCCGCCTTGTGTTGCGTCATCCGCCACAGAACAGTCTCGCTGGGAATTTTGCGGTCGGCTTACGCTCTGGGGAGCGGGCCGTGCTGGAAGTGGTATTGCAGGATGCGAGCGGCCAGGGCGGGGGTTAGGGTGTCGCCGCGGCGTTCGACGGTGCGGACGACTTCTCCGCGGCAGACTACTTCGGTGGCTGACAGGCCTGCGATCTCTTGCGGGAGGACGAGATTGATTTCCAGTTGCGCGCTGGGCTGCAGAAGTTCGTCGGCCTCGAAGAGCATGCCGGAGCGGCTGATGTTTTCGGTGGTGCCGACGTGCCAGTCTTTTTCGCCGAGACGGCGATAACGCAGCGGCAAGTGAAGGTGGAAGCGTTTTGCGCGCGCCGGAGGAATTTCCGGCGCTCGTGGGTTGCGGAGTGGTTCAGCGGACTGCCTGTTCATGACGACCTCCGGGGGAGTTGGTATGGTGTCGAGCACTTCGCGCACTATGCTTTTCAGGTCGCGAAGGTTGAAGGGCTTCTGGAGCAGGCGAATGCCGGCGTCCAGCATGCCGTTGTGTCCGATCACATTTTCGGTGTAGCCGGACATGTAGAGAATTTTTACGTTGGGGCGAATTTCTGCGATGCGCTGGGCCAGTTCGCGGCCATTCATGCCGGGCATGATGACGTCGGTGAGCAGCAGGTGGATGACTTTTTCATGGGCTACGGCAATCTGCATGGCGACCGCGCCGTCGGCGGCTTCGATTACTTTGTAACCCTGCTTTTCGAGATACTGGCGGGCCAGATAGCGCAGGTTGGCTTCATCTTCGACGAGCAGAATGGTCTCCGTGCCGGGTTCGACTTTGCGGTAATCGATGGGCGCGGCCAGGCGGGCAACGGTTTCTCCGGTGGTTTCCGCGGCCATCTCTCCCGTGGAGGCGACGCGCGGCAGGTAGATTTTGAACGTCGTGCCGCGGCCGACTTCGCTGTAGACCCAGATGTATCCGCCGCTTTGTTTCACGATGCCGTAGACAGTGGACAGGCCGAGGCCGGTTCCTTTTGTGCCTTTGGTGGTGAAGAAGGGTTCGAAGATGTGCGACTGAGTGTCGCTGTCCATGCCGGCGCCGGTATCGCTGATGGCGATCATGACGTATTCACCTGGGCGCAAAGGGGCGTGAAAGCGGGCGTAGTCTTCGTCGAGCGTGACGTTGGAGGTTTCGATGGTGAGCTTACCGCCGGAGGGCATGGCGTCGCGGGCGTTGACGGCGAGGTTCATGATGACCTGCTCGATCTGGCCGGCGTCGGCGCGCACGGGCCAGAGATTGGGGCTGGGAATCATGACGAGGTCGACGTCTTCACCGATCATCCTGGTGAGCATTTTGATGTTTTCGGTGGCGACGTCGTTGAGATTGACGACTCTGGGGGCGAGCATCTGCTTGCGGCTGAAGGCGAGGAGCTGGCGGGTCAAGGACGATGCGCGTTCGGCGGCGCTGGCGATTTCCTGGGCTGGACCGCGGAGGTGAGGTTCGGCGCCGAGGCGTTCGAGCAAGAATTCCGAGTAGCCGAGGATGACCATCAGAAGATTGTTGAAGTCGTGGGCGATGCCTCCGGCGAGGCGGCCGATGGCTTCCATCTTCTGGGACTGGCGGAGTTGCTGCTCGAGGGCGCGGCGTTCGGTGACGTCTTCGGCGAAAAGTTCGAAGATCATGCCTTCGCCGCCGTTGGCGACGGCGCGTCCGGAGACCCGGACTACGGTGGTGGTGTCGTCCTTGCGTTTCCACTCGGCGGTGAGGCCCTTGAAGGGTGCGGCGGAGCGAAGATAGTCGGCGAGATCGAACCACTTATCGTTGTCGGCATAGAGACCGAAAATGTGCTGGCCGATGAGTTCGTCGGATGACGTGCCGAGTAAATCGAGGAATGCGGGATTCGCGTCGAGAATCTTGCCCGTGGAATCACAGCGGCAGATGCCGTAGGGGGCGTTGGTGACCAGCGAGCGGAAGTTAAGCTCGGAGCGGCGCAGGCTCTCCTGCGCGGAGCGCAGGGCGGCATTGAGCCAGCAGATCAGCATGGCGACGAAGAAGAACAGCGAGAGGCGGAGGATGGCCGTGCGCAACTGCTGCGGATTGTGCTCTCCGGCAAGCGAGAAGTAGGCGCTGACGGTGAGGGCGAAGGCGGTGGCGACCACGCCGGGCTTCCAGCCTCCGTACCAGGCGCTGACCATGACGGCGACGCCGAACAGGGCGAGGCGGCTTTCGGAGACGTTCGCCAGCAGGATGGTGGGAATCAGTGCCAGCGCCGTACTGAGCACCGCAACGCCGTAGCGCAGAATGGGGGCCCGCGCTGACGGAATGCGGAGTAGGGGGAGGGTTACTCGCATGTCAACCATCGTAGTTCCAGAATGGGAAACAAGATAGTTACAGGAGTACATTTTTAGCTTGCGGAGACGCGCGAGCGCAGTGTCCGTTTGCCAATGGACGAAGCGTCCGGTCGGACAGGGGCGGCGTGATTCGGCTTGCATGTTGGGGCGGGAATCTGGACACTAGGCGGGGTGAACCTTGCTAGGTGAACTTTGTGAGCGAACCATCCTGGTAAACCACACTTCATGAATATTGGACTTTTTGGCGGGACCTTCGATCCGGTGCATCGCGGACATCTGGCGCTGGCGCGGGCGGCGCAGGAGCAGTACAAGCTGCATCGGATTCATTTTGTGGCGGCGAACATTCCGCCGCATAAGCAGCGGCAGCCGCTGTCACCGTTCGTACATCGCTTTGCCATGCTGGCTCTGGCTACCGCGGCGGAGAAGGCGTTTGTGCCTTCGCTGCTGGAAGCGCCGGAGGATGCGGTGCCGATTCGAGAGGGCCAGGAGCGGCCGAACTACACGATCGACACGGTGCGGCGGTTGAAGCAGTCGTTCAAGGCCAGCGACAAGCTTTTCTTGCTAGTGGGGATGGATGCGTTTGCGGATATTGCGAAGTGGCACCAGCCGGAGGCTTTGTTTCGCGAGTGTGAGTTTGTGGTGGCGAGCCGTCCGGGATATTCGCTGGCGGATGTGGCGAATGCGCTGCCGGAGAGTTTGCGTCCGCGGGCGGAGGTGACGCGGCCGTTTCAGAAGCAGGCGGCTACCGGGGATCTGGTGTTGAGGGGAGCGACGATTCATTTGCTGGCGGATTTGAAACAGCCGGCTTCGGCTACGGCGATCCGGCAGGCTGCGGCGGCGGGGAAACCGCTGGGGCGGTTTGTGGAGGCGGCGGTGGCGGAGTACATCCGGAAGATGGGGCTGTATCGGTAGTGCGATGGCTGCGTGGGCGAGACGCCCACGCGACAGCCGGCGGGACGCCGGCGCTACTTGAGGCGAGCGTCTTCGCTGGCCGATCATCGACTCCAATTTCGTGAATCTTTCATATCCCAGTTATGATGAGTGAGGCGCTCGGATTTTGTTCGGGGGCGATTCCTTGATGAAATCAGGGCTGGCGTCCCTAACCGCCGAGTAAGCAGGAGAGCAATGGCGCAGAATCATTACGTAACTAAGGCGAAGCGGCGGAACAAGAACAAGAATCGCAAGGACCCGGCCGCGACCACGATGGCCAAGCTGCGGGAGCGGGCGGCGGCGGAAGCGAAAAAGTCGGGTAAGTAATCGCGTGCGCGCGAGATCCCTCGCTCCGCTGAAGAACGGCTTCGCTCGGGATGACGCCCGGCAACGGGGATGAACGGTCACTCGCGATAATCCGCCAAGAAGTTGGGCGAATTGGGGGTCGGTTACAATGTTTAGGCGTTTGCGTTTATGTGTTTTCACCGCCAGGAAAGAATACTGAAGCTACGGAATGAAGAAGAACGAACTTAAACAGCAGATTAGTGCTGCCATCCAAGCCTGCCTCGAGAAGAAGGCCGAAGAACTCAGCATTTTGGAAATGGAAAAAGGGTCGGGAGCGTTTACCGACTACTTTGTGCTGTGCAGCGGGACGAATCCGCGGCAGGTGCAGGCCATCGCCGACGAGGTGGAACTGCGGCTGAAGGCTGCGGACATTCGTCCGGCGCATGTTGAGGGATATAAGCAGGCGGAGTGGGTGCTGTTGGATTATGTCGACTTTGTGGTGCATGTTTTTTCCGAGAAGGCGCGGAAGTTTTATGATCTGGAACGGTTGTGGAAGACGGCCAAGCGGCTGGAGGTTGGGGATTTGAGCGCCGCACCCAAGAAGAAGGTTGCGGTGAAGCGAGCGGGGAAAAAATCGGCTCCGAAACCGGTCGCGCTGAAAAAGAAGAAGAAAAAGAAGGCCTGACCTCGCGGGCTAAAGCCCACTTCTTTTTTTGGCACGTCTGATCGCAGCGCTCGAAGCGCTGCGCCACCCAAGAGTGGCGCGGCTAAAGCGGCTATTCATTTGGAATCGCTTTGCGGCGCGGCTGAAGCCGCGCCCTGATACGAAGCGACAAGCGTTCCCACATCCGAGACCACCCATGACAATCAAATCAGAATCCGCGCCGGATTGGGGGAACCAGTATCGGCTGGTTGCGTCGGAGAGGTGGAAGGCCAAGTCGGCGGCCATGGGGCAGGCTGTGACTGATGCGCTGGTGGAGTATGCGCGGCCGGCGGCGGGGATGCGGGTGCTCGATTTGGCGAGTGGGACGGGGGAGCCGGCGATCAGTCTGGCGTCTCGTGTGGGTGGGGACGGACACATTACGGCGCTTGACCTGAGCGCTGGGTTGCTGGAGATTGCGGCGCAACGGGCGCGGGCGCGCGGGCTCTCCAATTTCACGACGCAGCAGGCGGACGCGCAGAGCCTACCTTTTCCCGATGACAGTTTCGATCTCGCGACTTCGCGGTTTGGGGTGATGTTCTTTCCGGATCCCCGTGCGGCGTTGCAGGAACTGCGGCGAGTTTTGCGGAACCGGGCGCGGGCGTGTTTTCTGGCGTGGGGGACGATCGAGCAGCCTTATTGGCAGAGCATGATGGGTGTGGTGCAGCGGCATGTGGGTGGTCCATTGCTGCAGCCGGAGGGGCCGAATCCGTTTCGCTTTGCGGAGCCGGGGAGTTTGTCGGCGGTTTTGCGGAGCGCGGGATTCAAGGCGGTTGAGGAAGAGACCAGAACTGTGCCGTGGATTTGGCCGGGGCCCGTGGAAGAATTGTGGGAGTATTCGCAGTCGGTCGCGGTGCCGTTTCGTCCGCTGCTGGAGCGGGTTCCGGCGGAGATGTGGCCGGAGATTCATGCCGAGGTGCATGCGGCGGCGCGGGAGTTTGTGGTCGGGGATAAAGTTGCGTTTGGAGTTTCGGTGGTGATGGCTTCGGGGACGAAGTAGGTCGGGTCTGTGCCAGAAAATTCGAGCTGCGCTCGACGGACTGCCCCCGGCTTGTCATCCCGAGCAAACGCGAGGGACCTGGGTTTCCGCCTGCTCCAGGAATCATTCCAGCGTCGGCAGAAACCTAGGTCCCTCGCGTTTGCTCGGGATGACAACCCTACAGGCGAGTGCTTGCCCTGAGAGCTTGCCCTGAGCTTGTCGAAAGGGCGGCTATCCCTACATTCAAGTGGGCTTCGCATGAAACTCAAGATTGCGTGGATCGGGAAGACGAAAGAGGCGGCGATTCAGGCCCTGACCGACGAGTATCTCAAGCGCATTGCTCGCTATGTGCAGGTGGAAGGCGTTTCGCTGCGGGATGAGGCGGCGCTGCTAGAAATGTGCGGGCGGAGTTCGGGGACCTCGGCGAAGGCTGGAGCGAAGTCTACGCTGGTGCTTATGGATTCGCGAGGCAAGGAGTTTTCTTCGGAACAGTTTGCCAGATTTCTGGGGGATTATCAGGATCGGAATCCGTTGCCTCTGGTGTTTGCTGTGGGCGGCGCGGATGGGTTCAGCGACGCGGCGCGGGCCGCGGCGCAGCATACGATCTCACTGGGGAAGATGACGCTGGCGCATGAGTTGGCGCGCGTGGTTTTGCTGGAGCAGGTTTACCGGGCGTTCACGATTTTGAAGGGGCATCCGTATCACTCGGGGCATTGAGTGGGCCGCGGGTGCTGCGGCGAGATTTTCCATCGACTTGGGGTTTTGAGCGTAATCGCCTGATTTCATCAACTGAGAGCAACTCAAACGGTGACGTAAATTCGATTGTGTAAAAGCGAGAGGGTGTAAGTTGGCTTTGGCCTCGCAAGCTAAAGCCTTTCCGAAAGGAGACCTACACCCAATGGCGAAGATAATCCCGATCACCGAGCATTTCCAACATTTTCTGGCGGAGATGAAAGAGAGCTTCTGGGGCGACCTGTATGGGCAGACCCGGCAAGCGTGGCAGCAGTTTTTTGAACTGCAATCGGAGCGGCAGCGCGACCGGTTCTGTGGCTGGGGACGGCATGAGCGGAGGCAGGGGAAACGGCGAGTCTACCGCAGTGGCTACTACGAGCGGGATTTCGTGACTCGCTTTGGAACGATTCGGCTGCGCATCGCCCGCACCCGGGGGAAGAGCTTTCTGCCGGTGGGACTGCGGCGCTTTCAGCGGCGGGCGGAAGAGGTTTCGCTGTTGATACGGGAGGCCTTCTTGCGGGGCATCAGCACCCGGCAGGTGGGTCGGGTGGTGGCGACCATCACGGGCGAGACGGTGAGCGCGACCACGGTCTCGCAACTGACGCGGGATCTAGATGAAGCGGTGCGCCAGTTTCATCAAGCCCAGCTCAGCGACGACTATGCCTATCTGTTTCTGGATGGGGTGAGCTTGCGGGTGCGGCGGCCCACAGGACGCAAACAGGTGCAGATGCTGGTGGCTTACGGCATCCGGCGCGATGGCAGTCGGCACCTGCTGGCCTTTTTGCGCAGCCAGGGCGAAAGCCAAGCCGACTGGGAGGGGCTGCTCGAAGATATCTACCGGCGGGGACTGGAAGGCCGAGCACTGGGACTGATTCTCACCGACGGCTGCGCCGGTTTGGCAGCGGCGATTCGTACGGTCTATCCGCGGGTGCGGCATCAGCGCTGTTGGGTGCACAAGATGCGGAACATCTTAGAGAAGACGCGGAAGCGCGATTACGACGAAGTAAAAGCCGGAGCTCAGGCCATCTATCTGGCCGATGGCCGGACCCCGGCCGTAGCCGCCTTTCGCGCTTTCCGCTCACGCTGGTGCCGAGCTTACCCCGCCATGGTCCGGCGGTTGCAGCAGGATCTGCCCGAGTTGCTGTCGTTCTTCGCTTTTCCCCGGCACCTGTGGCGCAAACTGCGCACCACCAACGTGATCGAGCGCTGCTTTGTCGAAGTTCGCCGCCGCACCCGGCCCATGGTCTGCTTCGTCAACGTCGAAAGCGTGGACCGAATCATCTACTCCATCTTCCAGAGATTTAACCTGGAATGGAAAACCCGCACCCTCAACCTATTTACACAAGCAGCTTGACGTCACCACTCAAACGACGGGCTGGATTCTCGCACAGTAAATTGCTAAAATCCTACCTTCCCCGCCCCGGTTTTCCGGCCCCTGTCAAGCACTTATCACGGAGGACAATGTGAAACCTCACGGCTTCATGTTAACGTCTGTGGCCATTGCGGCACTCTTACTCGTTGGATGTGGAAGTGGGGGCTCGGGTACAAACCCTCCCCCCCAAACCCACACCATTGGAGGGACGGTGTCGGGTCTGTCCGGCACGGGACTGGTGTTGCAGAACAATGGGGGTAACAATCTGTCGATCAGCGGGAATGGGAGCTTCACGTTCTCCACGGCCATCGCCGCTGGGGGTGCTTACAGCGTGGCGGTTCTCACCCAACCTTCCAATCCGGTGCAGACCTGCACCGTGGCCAACGGTACTGGAACGGCCAATGCCAACGTCACGAATGTTCAGGTAAGCTGCGCTACGACGGCCTACACCATTGGCGGGACAGTGTCGGGTCTGTCCGGCACGGGACTGGTGTTGCAGAACAATGGGAGTAACAACCTGTCGATCAGCGGGAACGGGAGCTTCACTTTCTCGACCGCCGTGACAGCGGGCAGCACGTACAACGTCACCATTTTGACCCAACCTTCCACTCCGGCGCAGACGTGCACGGTGGCCAATGGTGGCGGGACGGCGAACATGAACGTGACCAGTGTAGAGGTCAGCTGTGCGGTGACCTACACGATCGGCGGGACGGTGTCGGCGCTGTCGGGAACGGGCTTGGTGTTAGAGAACGATGGTGGTGACAATTTGCCGATCAGTGTGATTGCGTCCTACCCCTTCCCCTTCACTTTCTCAGCCGCTGTGACAGCGGGCAGCACGTACAACGTCACCGTTCTGACCCAACCTTCCAATCCGGCGCAGAAGTGCACGGTGGCGAATGGTAGCGGGACAGCGAACGCGAACGTGACCAGTGTGCAGGTCGGCTGTGCATCGCCGTTCACTCTGTTCTCGTTCGACGGAACTGACGGAGGGAACCCCGCTACCGCCCTCGTGCAGGGCACGGACGGCAATCTATACGGGACGACGGGCTACGGAGGAGCAAATACAGGGTGTCCGTACGGTTGCGGCACATTTTTCCGAATCTCCACGAGCGGCGAGCTGACAACGCTCTACAACTTTTGCTCCCAAGCCAACTGTACTGACGGCTGGGCCCCATCTGGTCCTCTGGTGCTGGGGATTGACGGCAACTTTTACGGGATAACGGAGTTTGGTGGCACGGGGTCCGCTGGTTGCCCCTCTCCTGCAAACTGCGGCACGGTCTTCAAGGTCACTGCCAACGGTACGCTGACTACAATCTACAATTGGTGTTCCCAACCGAATTGCGCGGATGGCAATTACGAACTCCTCAGCGAGCCCGGCCCATTCGTGCAAGCTAGCGACGGGAACTTCTATGGGGTAAACGACGCCGGGGGCGCGGGCTACGGCACAGCGTTCAAACTCACGCCGAGCGGCACGCTGACTACACTCCACAATTGGTGTTCCGAGCCGAACTGCGCGGATGGCTGGGATGCGGCGAACGGGCTGATCCAGGCCACCGATGGCAACTTCTATGGGACGACGTACAGATTCGGAGCTAATGGCTTAGGAACGTTTTTCAAGATGACCCCCAGCGGCACGCTGACCACGCTTTACAACTTCTGTTCTCTAGGAGGTTCGTCTGTCTGCACCGACGGAGGGTTCCCGTTCGGCCCTCTGACGCAGGCTAGCAACGGGGATTTCTACGGGACAACAAGCTATGGCGGTGCGAACCTGCAGTCTGCCGCCTGCATGGCCCAAGGCATCACGGGCGGTTACTGCGGCACGGTTTTCGAAATCACGGCGAGCGGCACGCTGACAACGCTCTACAACTTCTGTTCTCAGCCGAACTGCACGGATGGAGCTTCCCCCGGATTCCAGTTGGTGCAAGCCAGCGACGGCAATTTGTATGGGGTGACTTTAGCCGGTGGAGACCCCAGTTGTCCCACCGCCAACATACCCCTCGGGCCTGGCTGCGGAACGATTTTCAAGCTCACTAAGTCGGGGGCGTTAACCACGCTGCAAGTTCTCGACAGTGAGTACCAGAATCCCGAGGCCCTGTTTCAGGCAACCCTCGGGACCTTTTATGGGGAAACCGTTTCGGGCGGGGGCTACGGCAGCTGCTTTGCCGACTCAACGTGCGGTACTGTGTTCAGCGTTGCTGCCGGCCTGCCCCCGTTCGTGGAAACCGTGCCCACCACCGGTCAGGTAGGGGCCGCGGTTAGCATTCTGGGAACGAACTTGACAGGCGCAACCAGCGTCACGTTTAACGGCACGGCGGCGGTGTTTACAATCGAGTCCGATACCTACATCAATGCGACCGTTCCCACGGGCGCGACTACTGGAACAGTTTCTGTGGTCACGCCCAGCGGCACGCTTTCGAGTAATGTAAACTTCGTTGTGTCTAACTAAAGTCCCTGTATGCCGTTGCTCGAATGTCCGAGGTGAGTTTCAAAATCCATCCGATCTTGCAGCGCAATTCTTCATATATTGCCGTGCGTTTGGCCACTGCTTAGACAATTGGCGAAGAATCGCCATAGCACTCATTGAGGTTGCCTCACTTCTTCGGCGTCACGCCTACCAGCACTTTCAGAATTTCCACAGCGAGGTCTCTCACGGCGATGTCTTCCATGTTGGTGAGGACCACGACTCCATCCTTCTGCGTGGGGGCGATCAGGAAGGCGGTGCTGGTGCCTTGCTGGCCGCCGGTGTGGCTGACCACTTCGATGCCGGCTTCTTCGCCTTTGCCCCAGCCCAGGGCGTAGCCGTCTTTCGATCCGTCGGAGGGTTTGAGCGGGGTCCACATCAGGTCGCGGGTGGGGCGCTTGAGCAGTTTGTCGTTCAGGATGGCTACTTCGAACTTGGCCATGTCTTCGGCGGACGAGAGCCATCCGCCGCCGGGAATTTTGTAACTGGAGTCGAGGAAGTCGGCGTTCTGGACGGTGCCTGAATCCGTTTTCTGATAGAAGCGGGTGCGGTAGGGGATGATGGCGAAGCGGTCGTCGACCTGGGTGTGGTCCATGGCGGCGGGGAGGAAAACGTTTTGGCGCATGAAGTCCACGTACCTGGCGGACGAGGCGCCTTCGATCACGCAGCCGACTACCGTGTAGCCCTGGGTTGAGTAGTGAAATGTTTTGCCGGGGTCGGAGACCAGGGCGTCGTTCTTGAAGAAGTCGAGGCCGGCCTGGATGGGATTATCGAAGTGTTTCGTGTTGCCGATTTCCTGGTCGTCGGGGCCGCCTTTGTAGTGGCGGATGCCGGCGAGGTGGCCCATCACCTGGCGCGTGGTCATCGGCGACTGCTTGGGCGGAAATGCGGGGCAGTATTTCTGGACGGGGGCGTCGAGATCGAGTTGTCCGCGCTCGTAGAGTTCGAGGGCGGCGGTGGCGGTGAGTGATTTCGAGATCGAAGCCAGGCGGTAGAGGGTGTGTTCGGTCGCGGGAGAGTTGTTCTCGGCGTCGGCTAGGCCGAAGCCGGCGGACCATTCGTATTGGCCGTTCTCGACTACGGAGACGGAGAGTCCGGGGACGTGGGTGGTGGACATGAACTTGGCGACGGCGGACTCGATTTGAGTGAGTTTCTCGGGGGCGAGTTTTGAGTCTTGGGCTTGGGAGTTCGGGGCGAATACAGCGCAGAAGAGGGCGGCGGCGAGGAGGCGGTTCACGGATTGAAGTGGTCGCTGGGAGAGCATTTTATTTTCGGGCATCGGGTGCCTTTCGACGAGGGTCTTATTGTAGGCGAGTTTGCGGCGGTCAGGGTGAGAAGGCAAAAGCAGGTTCCTCCGCTGCGTTCGCCGTTCGGCTCACTTCGGTCGGAATGACAAACTGTTGGGATGACAAATTTCTGATGCCGGCGGATTCGCGGCGTTTCCTGAAAATCGGGGTGGCGGCGCGATGGAAAAGCCGCGACGTTTCAAAACAGGCGCCGAAAGAAAAAGCAGATTCCTCCGCTACGTTCGCCGTTCGGCTCACTTCGGTCGGAATGACAAGCCCTCTTACCCGGGAAATCTCGCGTCTGGGAAATTCGGGTTCAGGAATTTGCCGCGAATATTTCTACTGGGTGACGGTGGCCTGGTAGCTTACGGCGAGCCAGTGGCCGGTGCGGCGGACCCAGATTCGGGTGTAGCGGTAGGGGCCGCTGAAGTCTTCGCCGAGCTGGTGGCCTTTGACGTCGGCGCGGGCGGTGACTACGGCGGTGTCGCCGTAGACGCGGACCACCATGTCGCTGACGTTGATGGTGTCGTAGCGGAGCTGGCCGCTTTTGCGGGCGGAGAGCGTGTCCTGCTTGGTGGTGACCTGACCGAGCGGCGTGATGGCGACGTAGTCCTCGGCGAGGGTGCGCTGGGAAAAGTCGGCGTCGCGGCGGATGCTGGCTTCGCGGGCCTGGCGTTCCATCTCGACGATCTCCCGGATGGTCGCCTGTTCTGCCGTATCGAAGGCCGAGCGGGGATGCACCGCGACGTGCTGGGCCGCGAAGGCCGGCATAGTTGCGAGCATGTTTGCGAAGATGGCTGCGAACAGGGACAACAACAACACTGAGTGGGTGTTGGCTGTGTTGCGGACTACTTTGTGGACTGCTTTATTCTTCACGATCGAGACCTCCGCGGTTTGCGAGGGGACAGAGATCCGCCTGACCGAGCTACGCAACCTTGGATGCTGGAGTTCCGTGGAAAAGTTAGCTAGTGTGCTTTTATCTGCAACCTTCACTTCTGCGACGGTTCAACGTTTGTGCCGAAAAAATATTCAAAAGGGGCCCAGACTGCATTGGTTCGGCTGGCGGGCGAATGCGTCCGCCGCTACGTGATCTTGCTTCCTAAACAATAAAGACGGTTGAACACCCTGAAACATTTCAGTTTTTTTAGAAATATCGACGGGGACCTTGTTCACCATGAGTCTGCCTGCGCCTCTGACACCTCCAATTGTGAACAGGTCATTGCAACTCCTCTGCCATGTATGGTGGCGGGCAAATGCTTGAAAGATTGAGGCGGGTGGGGCCGGGGGCGGTTTCTGGTTGTCCACTCGGGGACTGGGGTGTCCGGTATCGGACAGGCGGTCGTCGACGCCTGCCGCAGCGTGGGCGAGACGCCCACGCGACAGCCGGCGGGACGCCGGCGCTACTAAACCGAAGTCGTGCACTACGCGAGGGCGATCGTGCGCTTTGTCGGGCTGCTTCTAGTAGAATCGAGCTTCCGACTTGAGGCATGGCTGACATCCGTCGTGGGTTGATTATCGTGAACACCGGGCCGGGGAAGGGCAAGACTACCGCGGCCATGGGAACTGCGCTGCGGGCCGTTGGCCAGGGGATGCGGGTGTTGATGCTGCAGTTCCTGAAGGGCTCGTGGCATTATGGCGAACTCGATGCGGTGAAGGCTTTCGGCGACAAGTTTGTGATGAAGCAGATGGGGCGCGGGTTTGTGAAGGTTGGCGCGGAGAAGCCCGATCCGGAAGATGTTCGCATGGTGGAAGAGGCTTGGGCCGAGGCGGAGCGTGCGATTCAGTCGGGGGAGTGGGATCTGGTGGTGCTGGACGAGATCAACTATGCCATCAGTTATGGCATGCTGGATCCGGCCAAAGTGGTGGAGAGTCTGAAGAAGAAGCCGGAGATGGTGCACGTCATCTTGACGGGGCGGAACGCGCACCCCACAATTGTCGAGGCCGCCGATACGGTGACCGAAATGCGCCAAGTGAAGCACGCGTATGAAAAGGGCGTGATGGCGCAGCGGGGAATCGAATACTGACATTGAGGAATTGAGGAATTTGGTAATTGAGTAATTGAAAACCGAGAATGACGGCAGCTTTCAATTCCCCAATTACTAAATTTCCCAATTGCTAAATCCTTTTTATGGCTTGGTTTAAGCGCGAATCCGGGGATCTGGAGAATTCGGGGGAGAAGACTGTCCGGACCGAAGGGTTGTGGGTGAAGTGTGAGGGGTGCCGGCAGATTATCTGGAAGAAGGATCTGGAAGAGAATATGAACGTCTGTCCGAAGTGCGACAAGCATTTTCGGATCGATGCTCGAAGCCGCCTGGCTTTGTTGCTCGACGACAACAAGTACGAGACGTTCGACGGGGATATTTCGTCGACCGATCCGCTGAAGTTTGTGGACTTGAAGCCGTATTCGTCGCGCCTGAAACAGGCGCAGGAAGATACCGGGCTGAACGACGCCGTCATTAACGCACAGGGCAAGTTGATGGGGCGGCCGGTGGTGGCGAGCGTGATGGAGTATGCGTTCATCGGCGGCAGCATGGGCGCGGTGGTGGGCGAGGCGATTACGCGGGCGGTGGAACGCGCGGCCAAGACGCGGATGCCGTTGATTATTGTGTCGGCGTCGGGCGGGGCGCGGATGATGGAGGGCGTGATCAGCCTGATGCAGCTGGCGAAGATTTCGGCGGCGCTGGCGCGGCTGGACAAGGCCAAAGTGCCTTATATTTCGCTGCTGACTGATCCTACGACCGGCGGCGTGACGGCGTCGTTTGCCATGCTGGGGGATTTGAATATCGCTGAACCCGGTGCGCTGATTGGGTTTGCCGGGCCGCGCGTGATCGAGCAGACGATCCGGCAGAAACTGCCGGCGGGATTCCAGCGCAGCGAGTTCCTGCTGCAGCACGGGATGCTGGACGCCGTCGTGCCGCGCAAGGAGTTGAAACCTTATATTGCGCGGGCGCTGGAGTTTATGACTGCGTAAGGCAGCTGTCAGCTCTCAGCTTTCAGCCGTCAGCTAAACCAACCTTGCTCTCCATCCCACGTCATGCCCCACTTTTTCGTCGAGCTCCGAGACTGATAATCTGAAGACATAAGCTGACAGCTGAAAGCTGACGGCTGAGAGCTTCTTCCCCATGTCTTACGAAAACGCGGTTGCGAGCATGTTTGCGTTGGGGCACGAACTGGCCCAGACGCCGTCGAACAAGTTCGACCTGGCGCATATGCGGGTACTGCTGGGGGCGATGGAGCATCCCGAGCGGGCGTTTCCTGGCGTGTTGATTGCGGGGACGAATGGGAAGGGGTCCACGGCGGCGACTTTGGCTTCGATCTTGCGGGCTTCTGGGTTGAAGACGGGGATCTATACTTCGCCGCATTTGATGCGGATCAATGAACGCATTCGGGTGAACGGGGAGGAAATCTCCGACGATGATTTTGCTCGGCTGCATGGCGAAGTGGATCTTGTCGCGGAGAACTTGGTGGAGCGAGGGGAGTTGCCGTGGCATCCCAGCTTTTTCGAGATGATGACGGCGATTGCGTTTGCTTACTTCGCGGGCGAGCGGATTGAGATTGCGGTGCTGGAAGTGGGCATGGGTGGGCGGTTGGACGCGACTAACGTTGTCGAACCGCTGGTCAGCGTGATTGCCGATATTTCGCTGGATCACCAGAAGTTTCTGGGCAATACCGTGGGTGAGATTGCGGGGGAGAAGGTGGGGATCATCCGGCCGGGGGGCGTGGTGGTTACTTTGCCGCAGCTGCCGGAGGCCAACGACGTGATTGGGAATACGATTCTTGATTTGGGAGCGCGGGGGGTGAGCGCGGTGCAGTATGTGCCTCCGGTGTCGCCGGGGAGTGGGGGGTGGCTGGTTCCGAGTGCCGAAAAAGAAAGATCTTTAACCACGGAGGACACAGGGGACACAGAGGAACACGGGAAGAACTCGCATTCTGTATTTGTTTATCGGTATCCGCTGCAGGTGATGGGGGAGCGGATTCTGGTGGAGACGCTGCTGGTGGGGCGGCATCAGTTGCGGAATGTGGCGCTGGCGGTGGCTGCGGCGGAGGAGTTGAGCAAGCAGCGATTTACGGGGATCACCGCAGCCGCGATTGAACGCGGAATTCGTGAGACGCGATGGCCGGGACGGTTTCAAGTGATCGCGCCGCGGGCAGGCTGGCCGGAGGTGGTGCTCGATGTGGCGCATAATCCGGCGGGGGCGTGGGCGCTGCGATCTGCCCTTTCGGAGCGTTATGACGGCCGTCCGCTGATTTTTGTTTTCGGGGCGATGCGCGACAAGGCAATCTCAGAGATGACGGAGATTTTGTTTCCGCTGGCGGAGCGGGTGATTGCGACGCGGGCGGAGAATCCGAGGTCGGCTTCGCCGGAGGAGATTCGGCAGGCCGGGGCGCGCACAGGGGGTGAGATTGAGACGGTTGCGGAAATTGAGGGGGCGCTGGAACGGGCGCGAACGGGGGCTCGGCCGGACTCCGTCATCGTGGTGACGGGGTCGATTTATTTGGTGGGGGAAGCCATGCAGGCGCTGGGAGTGCGTGTATAGGCGCAGCGCCTGAAGGCGCGATTCGATCGCGGCTCTTGTGGTATGCCTGAAGGCATACCCTGATACGAACCAGTGATGCGAAACCATCGATACGAATCTCTGATACGAACCAATGATGCGGACCGGTGATACCGATGGTGGCTCGCGGGCCAGCGTTTGCCGGTGGTTTCGCCTAGAATGGAAGTGTGGCAGAAGTGAATTCATCGGTTGATCAGGTCGAAAACGGCCGGGTGGAAAATGGCCGCATGGAAGGCGACGCGCCCGCGCCGGGTCAGGTCGCTTCGGCGGAGGTCTTGCCGAGGCGGAGTCCTCATGCGATTCCTGGGCTGAAGCACGGGTGGATGAGCCGGTTGCGGTCGTACTTTATTCTCGATCCGCTGATCTGGTTTTATACGCTGGTGATGGGGCTGCTGGCGATTCCGGGCGGCATGTTTGACCGCAGCGGACGGCGGCTGCACTGGTTTTCCCACGCCTGGTCTTGGCTGATCATGAAGACCATCTTGTCGCCGGTGAAAGTAACCGGGCTCGACAAGATCGATACTTCGAAGCCACATGTGTATGCGGTGAACCATGCGTCGGCGCTCGATATTCCGATGCTGTATACGTATCTGCCGTTCCAGTTCCGCATCGCGTTCAAGAAGGAGTTGCTGTCGTATCCGGTGGTGGGATGGCAGCTGAAGCGGTCCGGGCAGGTGTGCATCGACCAGCAGAATCCGGCGCACTCGATCAGCAGCATTCGCGCGGCGTTGAAGGGGCTGAAGGCGGGACTGCCGCTGGTGATTTATCCGGAGGGCGGGCGCACGCCGGATGGGGAAATCAAACCATTTCTGGCGGGGGCGTTTTTTCTGGCGATCAAGGCGCAGGTGGATATTGTTCCGGTGGCGCTGGTGGGAACCTACGAACTGCTGCCGATGGATACGTACCACATCAAGTGCCGTCCACTGGAGATGCGGGTGGGCGAGCCGATCTCGACGGCGGGTCTGACGCTGCGGGACTTGGAGACGCTGTCGGAGAGAGTGAAGAAGGCGGTGGAGGAGCTTTATTACCGTCCGTGAGAGCCGCGGCCTCTGCGCTGATCTACCGATTAGTAGCTAAGCTGGAAATTGACTTGAACTTCGGTCTGGACCACTACCGGTTCTCCCATCAAAAGATAAGGCCGGTAACGCCACTGCTGGACTGCTCCGATGGCGGCCGAGGCGAGCTCGGGTGGGCCTGAAATCAACCGCAAATTTGCGATCCTGCCTTCTTTACTGATCTCAGCCTGCAATATCACTGTGCCCTGAATGTGCGCGCGCCTGGCCTCGACCGGGTAAATTGGGCTGACCTTGTGGATCAGCAGGCCGCTGCTGACGCCTGCCGAGATGCGCACGCGCTCTGGAGGTTTGGCATCAGAAACATTGCCGGAGAATGCGAAGTCGAAGGGAATTTTCGTAGCGACGCCGACGGGTTTGCCATTGCGGATGAAGGGCTTGAACTTCCATTTCTTCGCGGCTTCAACGGCGGCTTTGGCGAGGACAGGATCTCCGCTGAGAACTTCGACACTCTCTACGTCGCCCGTTTCCGAGACTTGAATCTTGACCATGACCTGGCCCTGCAACTGCTTCTCGCGGGCATCGTCGGGATAGGTTGCTTTGACGGTCTTGATCGGTTCCAGTGCGGTGGAATCGCCGGGCGCGGCGGGAGGAGGTTGGTCCGGTGGTTTCTTTTCGGAATCGGGCGCAGCGGATGCCGGCGGAGCCGTCTGCTCCTGCGAGTCGCTGCTCGGCGCCGGCGCCGGGCTCGATTGGGCCCACGCCGGGATCAACAACGCCAGGGCTACAAGAGGAAGTTTCCGCAGCGCTTGCATGGCGGAGAAAGTTTATCCGCTACGCCGCCTTCTTGTCATCGCAAAGATGCTGATAGTACTCCCGCCCACGCTGGTAGCCATGGGTAAACGGGGCTTCGACTTGCTCGCCGGGATGTTGGCGCTGTACATCTTCGAGGGCGGCATTCATTTCGCCGGAGACCTGGTCGAATTCCAGACAGCGCGTTCTGGCATGCAGCGCTGACTCGAAGCCGAGACGGAAGAACTCCTCGTCCTGGGCGAAGCTTCGGCCGGATTTTGAGTAGTGGCTTTCTTCGGCGTTGCGCAGACCGATCCACCATTGCTCACGGGCGGCGTCGATGGACTCCGCGCCCTGCATCGTCAGCAGGTCGCGCAGGAGCGACGCGGACTGCTGGCCGTCAGCGAGCACGACCACCACGCTACGGCCCTGGCGGAGAGCGTCTTCATAGACGAAGATCTCGTCTTCGGGAAGGCCTTCGGTAGTCGATTTCTCCAACTCGTTGCCCGCGGTCGCGCCAATGGTGGCGCCCGCGGCACCTAGAATGGCGGCTCCGAGCAGTCCAACTGCTGTAATCGGGCCCAGGCCGGGGACGAGAGCCATCAAGACCGCGCCGCCGGCAAACCCGATGCCTCCACCCGCCAGCGCGCCCATGGCTTCTCCCATTCCTGGCTGCTCGGTGGTGTCGACGGGAACGGTCTCGATTTCCTTATTCACGTGGTCCACGCTTCCGGGGGTCAGGAGCGTGATCCGGTCGTGTGAAATGCCCGCCTTGAGCGCTTCCTGGACGGCGTTTTGTGCGCGGGCTCGGGTTTTGAATACTCCGCTGATCGCTTCCATAGACCACCTCTCACTCTACTGGCTTGGAACTCTACTGGCGTAGTGCTGCCCCCATTCAAGCCCCGTTTTTCGGGGCCTTGAGTGTAGGATTCATGGTATGGGGAAATCCGGCACTGCACCAAATCTCAGCAATACTTCTGATGCAGAACCCCAGGGGCAGAGATACTAAAAAAATATTGGAGCTCAATTTTTCTCAATCCGTAACCTTTTCGCCTGCCGCAGCGTTTACCCTACTGTAAGACCGAACATGTCGGATCCGATCCGGAGAATTCGTTGAAGGCTCTGAAGAAAGAGGCGGACGAGCGGCTTCTGATCGAAGCTGCGCAGAAGGATCCCGCCTGCTTTGCCGAGCTTTACGAAATCAATTTCGAGCGAGTCTACGCCTACGTTGTGAAACGGGTGCAAAACCGGGCGGAGACGGAAGACCTGACCGCGGAAGTGTTTCATCAGGCGCTGGCGAATCTGAAGCGGTTTGAGTGGCGCGGGATTCCGTTTGCGGCGTGGTTATTCCGCATTGCGGCGAATCTGATCTCTGACCGCTGGCAGCGCTCAGGGCGGGAAGTGGCGGATGATGCTGCGCTGGATTCGGCGCAGGCCGAATCCGGGAAGGTCGGCGCGGCGGAGATTGAAGAAGTGGAGCGGCGCGCGACCTTGTTTCGGTTAGTCGACACGCTGCCAGTGGAGCAGCGGCGGGTGGTGGTGCTGCGGTTTGTGGAAGAGAAGAGTATTAAGGAAGTGGCGCGGGAGATTCGCAAGACCGAGGGCGCGGTAAAGCAACTTCAGTTCCGCGCGCTCACGAGCCTGCGAACGCGTATGGAGGGTGCCGATGCCTAAGCGCTCTCTGAATCCGGGGAATGCCGGAAACAACGATACGAAGAAGGTCGAGCAGCTTCATAAGGCTGTCGACGCGATGCTGGCCCGGAATGACGGGCGGGTCGGAAAAGCGGGGACGGAGATCGAGCCACTGGTGCGCATCGCGGCGGACTTGCGCAATCTGCCGAGTGCGAGTTTCAAGGCACGATTGAAATCCGAATTAGGAGGAAGAAAGCGTATGTCTACCATACTTGAGCCCACCGTTGCCGAGCCTGTTGCCGCCGTTCACATGAGTGCGTCACCCAGGATAGCGTTCCGCGATCCTGCGAAAGCGATTGAGTTCTACAAGCGCGCTTTAGGTGCGAAAGAGACGTTCCGTTTTGAGGTTGGAGGGACAATCCCGCACGCCGAACTGATGATCGGCGATTCGGCCATTGATATAACCGGCGAATGGCCGGAGGGAGGGCGTTTCAGCGCCGAAACGCTGGGTGGTTCGCCGATTTCGATTTCCATCCAGGTCCCGGATGTAGATTCGTTTGCGGAGCACGCCGTGGCCGCCGGTATGAAGCTGGTGCGTCCGCCCAAAGACCAGTTCTACGGGCATCGCGATGCGACGCTCGAGGATCCGTTTGGCTATTCGTGGGGCGTGTACACGGTTAAGGAAGAGATGTCAGGGGAAGAAATGCACCGGCGAATGCAGGGGATGATGACGACCGGGCCCGAGGGCGGGAAGATGCCGGAAAAGAAAAAGGGCGTCAGTCCCGTGCCTGCGGGATTCCGCATGGTCACGCCGTATCTGGTGGCAGCGGATGGGCTGGGGCTGCTGGAGTTCACCAAACAGGGTCTGGGCGCGGAAGAACTCATGCGGGCGGTGATGCCTACGGGCGTGCACACTGAAGTGCGCATCGGGGATACCACGCTAATGATGGGCGGCGGCCTCGCCGGAAAGAAATTCCCCGGCACGCTGCAGCCGAATGCGCTGCACATCTATGTCGAGGATGCGGACGCGGTGACCGCGAAAGCCGTGGCGGCGGGGGCGACGCTGATCGATCCGGTGCGCGATCAGGAGTATGGCGAGCGCTCCAGCACGGTGCGCGATCTGGCGGGCAACTACTGGTACATTGCCACGGCCAAGGGAGACAAGCATGTCCCGGAAGGGCTGTTCAGCGTGAATCCTTATTTGCATCCGCGGCGCGCTGAGCCTTTGATCAGCTTCCTGAAGCGCGCGTTCGAGGCGGAGGAAGTGTCGAAGTATGCCTCGCCCGATGGCGTTGTGCACCATGCCGTGATTCGCGTCGGCGATTCCGTACTGGAGATGGGTGAGGCTCATGGCAAGTACGAGCCGATGGAGGCCATGTTCTATCTCTATGTGCCGAACATGGAGGCGGTGTACCGGCAGGCACTGGCGGCGGGCGCGACCTCGTTCCAGGAGCCGACGGATCAGCCTTACGGCGATCGCAATGCCGGCGTGAAGGACGCGTTTGGGAACAAATGGTACATCGCGACGCATGTCAAGGATGTGGCGATGTAACAATTCAACGATAGGGCGCGGGACAATGCGTCACCGCCCCTCTGTCATCCTGAGGAGGACGTTCTTTGCCCGACGAAGGACCTATGCAACTTGCGGGCGGTGAGATAGCGCTGGCAAATTGCATAGGTCCTTCGCTTCGCTCAGGATGACAAAGACCTCGCCTACTCCGTTTGACCCTCCCTACTCCCTTCTTTAGACTGAAGGTTTCAGGATTTCTGCGGGTCTCAAACTATGGCTGAAAGCATTCATGTGAAACTCCCGGATGGGAGTGTGAAGGAAGTTCCTAAGGGTACGACTGCGCTCGAGATTGCGAAGTCGATTGGGCAGCGGCTGGCCGATGCGGCGCTGGTGGCGAAGGCTAATGGCGACCTCATCGATCTGACGCGGCCGCTGGAGAAAGATACCGAGCTGCGTCTTATCACCGAAAAAGATCCTGAGGCGCTGGAAGTCTTCCGGCATTCGTCGGCGCATTTGCTGGCGGCGGCGGTGCTCGAGTTGTTTCCGGAGACCAAGCTGGGGCATGGGCCGGCGACGGAGAACGGATTTTTTTATGACTTCTACCGGCCGACGCCGTTTACGCCGGAGGATCTGGAGAAGATCGAAAAGAAGATGCAGGAACTGGTGCAGCAGAATCTGCCATACGCGCGCGAGTTTCTGCCCCGCGACCAGGGGTTGGCGGAATTTAAAAAAGAAGGCGATTTCATGAAGTGCCACTTCATCGAGCAATTCACTAAGCCTGATGAAAAGATTTCCATCTACCGCACGGGGAAGTTTACGGATTTCTGCCGCGGCCCGCATATTCCGTCGACCGGGAAAATCAAGGCGTTCAAGCTGTCGAACATTGCGGGAGCGTACTGGCTGGGGGACGAGAAGAATCCGCAGCTGCAGCGCATTTACGGGACGTCGTTCTTCTCGAAGAAGGACCTCGATGATCATCTCAAGCAGATTGAAGAAACCAAGAAGCGCGATCATCGCGTGCTGGGGCAGCAGCTGGATCTGTTTTCGATTCAGGAGCTGGCCGGGCCGGGGCTGATTTTCTGGCATCCCAAGGGCGGGATCATCCGCAAAGAGATGGAAGACTGGATGCGGGAGCAGTACCTGAAGCGCGGCTATTCGCTGGTGTACACGCCGCACGTGGCGCGGCGGCAGTTGTTTTTCACCTCGGGGCATGAAGGCTACTACTCGCAGAATATGTTCGACGCGATGGAGCTCGACGACGCGGAATACCGGCTGAAGCCGATGAATTGTCCGGGGCACATTCTGATTTACAAAGACTCGCTGAAGTCGTATCGCGATTTGCCAGTGCGGCTGGGCGAGCTGGGGACGGTGTATCGGTATGAACGTTCGGGCGTGATGCACGGGCTGTTGCGGGTGCGCGGGTTCACCCAGGATGACTCGCACATCTTCTGCACGCCGGAGCAGGTGGAAGGCGAGATTACCGGTTGTCTCGAGTTTGCCCTGGATGTGCTGAAGGATTTTGGCTTCGACCAATTTCAGACCGAGCTTTCTACCTGGGATCCGAGCGACCGCAAGAATTTTGTGGGCAGCGAAGAGCAATGGGTCCATGCCACTCAATCGCTTGAAAATGTGCTGAAGCGCAAGAATGTCGAGTACAAGACCATCCCTGGCGAAGCGGCGTTTTATGGGCCGAAGATTGATATCAAACTCGTCGACGCAATTGGAAGGCTGTGGCAACTTTCGACGGTGCAGGTTGACTTCAACCTGCCGCAACGCTTCGGCCTGGAATACGTGGCGGAGGATGGTTCACGGAAGCAGCCGGTGATGGTGCATCGCGCGCTGTTCGGATCGATCGAACGATTCTTCGGTGTGCTGATTGAGCATTATGCGGGCGCGTTCCCGGTGTGGCTGTCGCCGGTGCAGGCGGCGATGATCCCCATCAGCGAGCGGCATGCGGAGTATGCGAACAAAGTCGCGGCACAACTCAAGGCGATCGGCGTGCGGGTGGAAGTGGATGCGCGCAACGAAAAGATGAATGCGAAGATCCGCGAGCATGCCATGCAGAAGGTGCCGTTCCTGCTCGTGGTCGGAGATAAAGAGGCGGAGGCGGGGAAGGTGAACGTGCGCACGCGCGGGAAAGAGAAGACGGAGGACATGCTGGCGGCGGAGTTTGTGGAGAAGATTGGGAAGGTGATTGCGGAGAAGAGCGCGGGAGTGTAAGAGTTCTGCCCAGCTCGTCACACCGACTTCTCCTTGCGCTGTCTGCGGGTGTTCCATTCTTCCGCGGTGATCTCCCAGATTTCGGCGGGGAGTCGGCCGGACACGAACTCGTGCTCTTCGGTTACCACCAGGCGCATGCCGCTTCGTTCTGAGATGCGGCGCGATGCGGTGTTGGCCACCGCCTTGGGAGCGCGCAGTACCGGAAACTTCAGCGTATTGAACCAGAAGTCGGTGACGGCTTCGCAGGCCTCCGTCATCAGGCCTTGGCCGTGCCAGGGTAGTCCCAACCAGAATCCGCGATTGATGGGCCCGTTTTTGATCAGCGAAATGCTGCCAATCAGCCGCTCGGGCTTGGTCTTCAGACGCAGCGTCCAGTGCCATTGTTCTTCGCGTTCCATCGCCGGGAGAGCGACGTCGCGGTAGTAGGAATGCGCGCCATCCGGCGGATAGGGCCAAGGCACCGTCTTCGCTAGATAGCGGACGATCCCCCAATGCGGAAACAGAAGTTGCGTCTGCGGCGCATCTGCCAGCTCCAGAGGCCGCAGCAAGAGGCGCGAAGTTTGGAGTGGGGGCACCACGGTGAGCATGATAACGCAGCTTCGGATTCGATCCTGAGAGATGCACTTCGCGGCAAGCTAGACTGCCGATATCCGGTGGCTCCCCCCGCCGGAACCGAGGCGGCTGTCTTCCCACAATCCTTGCGCTAACATGTTGCCGTGGATTCCCTGGCGGAGCGCGTGCTTTTTCATGTTCGGCGGCAGGAATTGCTGCGGGCGGGAGACCGCGTGGGCGTTGCTGTTTCTGGGGGGATTGATTCGGTGGCGCTGTTGCGGGTGCTGTTGGAGTTGCGGGGGGAGTTGGGGATTGTTCTGTCGGTGGTTCATTTCAATCATCGGTTGCGCGGGGCGGAGTCGGATGGGGATCAGGAGTTTGTTGCGGGGCTGGCGCGTGAGTATGATCTGGAATTTTTCGTCGACGGGGATGATGTGGCGGGGCGTGCGGCGGAGGAACGGGTTAGCGTGGAGGCGGCGGCGCGGGATTTGCGGTATGGGTTCTTTCAAAGCCTGCTCGCGGGCGACGGCCCGCAGGGGCTAAAGCCCGATTTAGTAAGTCCGGCTTTACGCGGCCCTGAAGGGCCGCTCTTCCACGGTGCCTATCTGCGCAGGATTGCCACGGGTCACACGCTGGATGATCAGGCGGAGACTGTGCTCATGCGGATGATTCGCGGCTCTGGGGTGCGGGGGGTGGGGGGGATTCATCCACGGATTTTGGTGGAGGATGACGATGGGGAGATTTCAGGAGAGATTGTGCGGCCTCTGCTGAACGTTCGTCATCGCGAGCTGGAGGGGTATCTCGAGGACATCGGGCAACCCTGGCGCGAGGACTCGACGAATGCCGACGGGCGGTTTACGCGCAACCGGATTCGCAGTCTGGTGGTGCCGCTGCTGGAAAAAGAATTCAATCCCTCGGTCGCCGAGAATCTGGCGGAACTGGCGGAGATTGCGCGCGGGGAGGAGGACTACTGGGAGAACGAAGTCTCCGGATGGTTGGGGACCGTTGTGCAGTGGTCGGAGCCGGAGTGGGCGCCAGCGGTGTCTGCAGGGGAGGGGTTGGTTCAGATTGCGGGGCTGGGGGATTTACTAGGCGGGGCCGTCGAAATCCCCACCCTTCGACAAGCTCAGGGCAGGCTTTCTCGCGCCGAGGACGCGCGAGAAATGGGGCACCCGGCGCGCCTTGGCGCGGACGATTTGCGGTTGCGGATCGCCGACGCCCCCTGGCTGGTGATGAATGCGTCCGTGAACCGGATGTGGTTTCTGGGGGAATCGGTCGCGGTTCAGCGGCGGCTGGTCAAGGCGATTGGGGAGAATGCCGGGATTTCGTTGGAGTTCAAGCATGTGGAGGAAATTCTGCGGATCGCGGCTGAAGATGGCGCGGCGGGCAGGGAGTTGTCGCTGCCGCTGGGGTGGAAGGTAGTGGTGGAGCCGGGGGAGGTGAGGTTTGTGACTCCCGACTTGCGGGGGCCTGAGGTTCCGCACGAGTACGAGTACGAACTTCACGTTCCAGGCAAGGTTGTGGTTTACGAGGCGGGGAGCGCGATCGAAGTCCGGGCCATTCCGGCGGGCGCGGAGGCGGCGTATAATCCTGATCAACTCCTCGATGCGGAATCTATTCCCGGATCGTTAAGGGTGCGGAACTGGCGTCCGGGAGACCGATACTGGCCGGCCCATACGAAGTCCCCCAAGAAGATTAAGGAATTGCTGCAGGAGCGTCATGTGGCGCAGCCGGAGCGCAGGTTGTGGCCGGTGATGGTAAGCGGCGACGAGATTGTGTGGGTGCGCGGGTTTCCGTTGCCGGCGAAGTTTCGGGCGAAGGTGGGGCGGGCGGCGATGGTGATTTTGGAGACGGGGTTGGACGCGGGGGAATGATTTCTCGGGGTAGGGATCCTTCGACTGCGTTGTCGTCCACTTCGTGGACGACAACTTCGCTCAGGATGACAAGGCATCGTAAAGGCGAGATGAATTCTGGAGGCGCGCTAATTTCATGAATGGTCCGCGAGTCGAGCCGCTTCGTCCGGTGATCAGCACCGATCAGATCCAGAAGCGAGTGAAGGAACTGGGGCGGCAAATCTCCGACGACTACAAGGGGCAGACCATCCAGATGCTGGCGGTGCTGGAGAACGCGTTCATGTTTCAGGCCGACCTGGTGCGGGCGATCGAGGTACCGGTGGTGTGCCAGTTCATCAAGCCTAAGTACACGCGGCCGCCGAGTGGTGCGGCGCACGAGGTTGAGGTGATGGAGATATTTTTCAGCCACGAGCCGGATATTCGAGGGCAGCACATTTTGCTGGTGGAAGGGCTGGTGCATTCCGGCGTGACCAGCGAGTTTTTGATGGGCGACCTGCGCTCGCGGGGCGCGGCGTCGGTGAAACTGGTGACGCTGCTCGACCGGCAGGCGGCGCGGCGCGTGCCTTTGCAGCCGGATTATTTCGGTTTTCTGGTGGATGAAACGTTTCTGGTCGGCTACGGCTTGGGAGCGGTCGAGCAGACGAGCCGGAATTTACCCTATCTGGCGGCGGCAAATGTAAGAGCCCCCGTGACTTAAGTTATCCTCGTACAAACGCGCCTTTTTGCCGGGGAAAAGGTAGAATAGGGTTTAATACGGATATTTGCCAATCGAAATTCGGGCTAGGGCATCTAATCGTTATAGGAGCCTCGGGGGCAGCACCAGGGAGCTTCCCGTGTCCAACTTAGGAGTTGTCTAGGTGAACTCAACTGTTAAAACCGTACTGTTCTGGTTGCTGATCGGGGTGTCGGCCCTGTTGCTATGGACCGTGGTCAAGAGCGCCCGCGACAGCCAGAAGGACACCGAACTGCATGTCCCCCAGTTCATGAGTGAAATCGACCAGAACACCCTTCAAGAATTTACCGTCAACGGGATGGAAGTGCGCGGCAAGTTCCGCAATGGGTCGCTGTTTCACGGCACCGTGCCGGCAAACTACTTTACTCCCGAAGTACTGAAGGATCTGAAAGCCAAGGGAGTGGACTTCAAGTTCACCGACGTCAACGGCGGAAATTTAACCTGGCAACTGATCGGCACCTATGCTCCGTTGATATTGATTGGCGCCCTGTGGTTCTTCATGCTGCGGCAGATGCAGACCGGCGGGAACAAGGCGCTGTCCTTCGGCAAGAGCCGGGCGCGGCTGCTCTCAATGCAGCAGAAGAAAGTCACGTTCAAAGATGTGGCCGGGGTGGAAGAGGCCAAGGAAGAGCTGCGGGAGATTATCGAGTTCCTGCGCGAGGCGCAGAAGTTCCAGAAACTGGGTGGACGCATTCCGAAGGGCGTGCTGCTGGTGGGGCCTCCGGGAACCGGCAAGACGCTGCTGGCTCGGGCGGTGGCGGGTGAGGCCAACGTTCCCTTCTTTTCGATTTCGGGCTCGGACTTCGTCGAAATGTTTGTTGGCGTCGGCGCCAGCCGGGTGCGCGATCTGTTTGAGCAGGGCAAGAAGAATGCGCCGTGCATTATTTTCATCGATGAGATTGACGCGGTTGGACGGCATCGCGGCGCTGGACTGGGCGGGGGACACGACGAGCGCGAGCAGACTTTGAACCAACTGCTGGTGGAAATGGACGGCTTCGAATCCAACGAAGGCGTCATTCTGATGGCGGCGACGAATCGGCCAGATGTACTGGATCCGGCACTGTTGCGGCCGGGGCGTTTTGACCGGCGCGTGGTGGTGAGCCGCCCGGATGTGCGTGGGCGCGAGGAGATTTTGCGCGTGCACACGCGCAAGATTCCGCTGGCTGAGGATGTTGATCTCTCAGTTCTGGCTCGTGGGACACCGGGATTTTCCGGCGCGGATCTGGCCAACATGGTCAACGAGGCGGCGCTGGCTGCGGCGCGGCAGAATCGCAAAGCAGTTCTGCAGTACGACTTCGAACTGGCCAAGGATAAAGTTCTGATGGGGGTGGAGCGCAAGTCGCTGCTGCTCACTGACGAAGAGAAGAAGAATACGGCGTATCACGAGGCGGGACACGCGCTGGTGGCGGCGAAGATGCCGCATTCTGATCCATTGCACAAGGTCACGATCATTCCGCGGGGCATGGCGCTGGGCGTGACCATGCAGTTGCCCACGGATGACCGGCACAACTACTACAAGAATTATCTGGAGACTGAAATCGCGATTCTGATGGGCGGGCGCATCGCGGAGGAGCTATTCCTCAATGTGATGAGCACCGGCGCGGGCAATGACATAGAGCGGGCCACGGAGATGGCGCGCAAGATGGTCTGCGAGTGGGGCATGAGCGACCTGGGACCGATGACTTTCGGCAAGAAGGAAGAGCAGATATTTCTGGGCCGCGAAATTGCCCAGCATCGCGATTACAGCGAGGACACGGCGATCAAGATTGACCAGGAAGTGCGCAAACTGGTCAACAAGGGATACACACAAGCCAAGCAGATCCTGTCGGAGAATCGCGACACGCTGGAGCGGATTGCAAAGGCTCTGATTGAGCGTGAAGTTCTCGACGCAGTCGAAATCAAGATGCTGGTTGAGAATCAGGAACTGCCGCCGGTGCAGCCGCCGCCATCGTCCAAGGACGACGGTGTGCAGCATGTGATCAAGCCGGACCTGCAGCCGGGACGGGCTAAGGGCGGGGAACGGCCGGCTACGGCGTAAGGGCCTTAAGAGCAGTTGTCAGGGATCAGTTGCCAGTTGTCAGTTTTTGGGGCGGCCTTAGTGGCCGCCCTTTAATTTTGGCGCGAATGTTTTAGCTGTTACTGAGTCGATTCGGCGCTTGTCGGGGGGGCCAAAAAGAGGCTAATTTGTGGTATAATTTTAACAGTCGCAATACGACCCTAAGTATTAGGAATTTCAATAACTTGAAGTCGCTTTGAGCGGCTTCAGTGCGGTCGATTTCGGGGCGAAGAATTCCGGCCGAATTCCAAGATTCGCAAGACCAGGTTTAGACAAAAATCGGGACATTTTCGCGGAGCGGAATGGCCACCAAAGAGATTAATACTCCCATCGTTGAAACCAAGACAAAAAACGGCAAAGTGACTCCGATCGACGCACCGAATGGTGCAGGCGCGGGTGGCAACGGCGATGGGAACTACAATGCCGATTCCATCAAAGTGCTGGGCGGCATGGAGGCGGTGCGCAAGCGGCCTGCAATGTACATCGGGTCGACGGGCGAACTCGGCTTGCATCACCTGGTGTATGAAGTCGTGGACAATTCGGTTGACGAAGCGCTTGCCCAATACGCAACCAAGATTGAAGTCACGATTCACCTGGACAACTCGATCACGGTGATCGACGACGGACGCGGCATTCCGGTCGACGACATGGTGATCGACGGCCAGAAAGTTTCCGCGGCGCAAGTGGTGATGACCACGCTGCACGCCGGCGGGAAATTTGATTCGTCCACTTACAAAGTTTCCGGTGGACTGCACGGTGTGGGCGTTTCCTGCGTCAACGCGCTGAGCGAAGATCTGGATCTGGAGATCTGGCGCGACGGTTCGACGTGGCAGCAGAATTATTCCAAGGGCGAGCCCACCAACAAGCTGACGAAAACCGGCGCGACCAAGAAGCGTGGGACGAAAGTTCATTTCCTACCCGACCGCACCATCTTCACCGGTTCCGTCGAATACAACTACGACACCCTGGCGCAGCGCTTGCGCGAACTTGCATTTCTCAACAAGGGATTGCAGATCACGCTGACCGATGAGCGGAACACGGATTCGAAAACCGGCGAGCCTAAGCACACTGAGTTCAAGTACAACGGCGGGATCGCGGAGTTCATCAAGCATCTCAATCGGGGCAAGCAGGTGCTGCACGACAAGCCGATTTACATGGAGGCCGAGCGCAGTGGCGTGGCCATGGAGATTGGGCTGCAGTATAACGACGCTTACTCGGAATCGGTGTTCAGCTTCGCCAACAATATCAACACCGTTGACGGCGGCACGCATCTTTCCGGCTTCCGCACGGCCCTGACCCGGACGATCAATTACGCGGGACAGCAGATGGGGTTGTTCAAGGATGTGAAAGAAAATCTGACGGGCGACGACGTGCGCGAAGGTCTGGTCGCGGTGATCAGCGTGAAACTATCGCAGCCGCAGTTCGAAGGGCAGACCAAAGGGAAACTCAATTCCGATATTGCCGGAGTCGTGACTGCGTTTGTGAACGAACGGCTGGGCGCGTTCTTCGAGCAGAACTCGACGGTGGCGCGGAAGATCATCAACAAGGCGGTGGACGCGGCGCGGGCTCGTGAGGCGGCGCGCAAGGCACGCGATTTGACGCGGCGCAAGGGCGCGCTGGATTCCGGCGGGCTGCCGGGCAAGTTGGCGGATTGTTCGGAGCGCGATCCCAACCGCTGCGAATTGTTTCTGGTGGAGGGCGAGTCCGCAGGTGGAACCGCCAAGCAGGGGCGCGACCGGCGCTTTCAGGCGATCCTGCCGCTCAAGGGCAAAATTCTCAACGTAGAGAAAGCTCGCTACGACAAGATGCTGGCGCACGAGGAAATTCGCGCCATGATCACGGCGCTGGGCACCGGGATTTCGAAGGAAGATTTCGATCCGACGAAAGTGCGCTACGGCAAGATCATTCTGATGACCGATGCCGACGTGGACGGCAGCCACATCCGCACACTGCTGCTGACGTTTTTCTTCCGGCACATGCAGGAGTTGATCAAGCGCGGCAATGTGTTCATCGCACAGCCACCGCTGTTTTCGCTGAAGAAAGGCAAGTCGCAGCAGTACATCAAGGACGAACGCGAATTCGTAAAAGTAATGGTCAAGCGCGCGGCCGATGGGCTGAGTGTGCGTTACGGCGAAGGTGCAGCCAAGATTGAAGGCAAGGATCTGGCGCGCTTCATGACCGTGCTTGACGAGTATTTGGGTTTTTTCGAGAAGCTCGACAAGCGGGTGCGCAATGAGCGCGTCACGGAGCTTATTCCCAAACTCGATCTCGCCAAGCGTGCGGATTTTGAGGGCGACAAGAAAACGCCGTCCAAGAAAATCGAACGGCTGGAAAGAGAACTGAAGAAGCTTCAAAAGGAAGAAGGCTTCAAGAGCGTCGAGTCGCGGTTCGACGAAGAGCACAACCTGTGGGAAGTGAGCTTCGTCAACAAGCATGGCGCGGAACACGTCATCAACTGGGTGCTGGCTTCGAGCGCGGAATGCCGGCAGATGATCTCGAAGTACAAGCAGATCGAACCATACATGGAGCCGCCGTTCGTGGTCGAGACGCTGGCCAAGGCTGCGACCGCTGGCGGTGAGGAATCGGCTGAAGGTGAGGCTGCATCCGCCGACGCGGACAAGAGCGAGAAGAAGACGGCCAAGCCTGCGAAGCGCAAAGCGGAGATTGAAGTGGTGGAGAAGACGAACGTCCGCGAGCTGCGCGATTATGTGATCAACGAGGGGCGCAAGGACTTCACTATTCAACGCTATAAGGGTCTGGGCGAGATGACGGCGCCGCAGTTGTGGGAGACAACCATGGACCCGGAACGGCGGACTTTACTGTCGGTCAGGCTCGAAGACATCGCCGAGTGCGAAACTATTTTCACCACGCTGATGGGTGAGGATGTGGAAGCGCGGCGGAAGTTCATTGAAGAGAATGCGCTGGATGTGAAGAACCTGGATATTTAGAAGCTGGATAATTTAGAAAACTTCTTTGCCACGGATTTTCGCGGATTTGCACGGATAAGAAAAACATTAGTTCGTCGGGCGGCCTTCGGGTCGCCCTTTTTCGTTGGCTCAGGCCGCGCTACTTCAAGCCTTCAACCAGATACAGATCCGCGAGCATGCGGTGGTAGCCGAAGATGCAGGTCTTGGCGTCGGGCGTGATCATGATCGGTCCGATGGTCTCGACTCCGGCGGGATCCGAGGGGATCAGTTCTTTCCACAGAGTGCGCTTGCCGGTTTGCAGATCGAGGCGGTCGACGCGGGCGGGCAACTCACCGGGCTGGTAGAGATAGAGTGAATGGCTGTCGCTGCTGAACGTAATGGGCAGCTCGCCGGAGTTGACGCCGGGAATCGGGCGCGGATCGCCGCCGGCGGTGGGATATAAATATCCTTTCTGATCGGGACCGATTCCCGCCACCCACTGCGAATCCGGGGAGATGACAAACGCTGTGCCATTGACGCCCTCCGCGGAGATGGGCTGACTTTTGCCGGAAGCTACATCGAGGACATAGAGCCGCACGCCCTTGTCCGGCTCATTGCCCGTAAACAGAATGCGCTTGCCGTCGGGGAACCAGTGGGCCCAGGCATGGTTGATATTGTCGTTGGTCAGTGACTTGGCTTCGCCGGCGCCAGTGGTCAGCAGTTTGAGCTGGGAGGGCGAAGCCTGCGTTTGTGCCACCACCCACTTCCCGTCCGGAGAGAGAGAGACTGCGCCGCCTTCGCCGAGTAGAACCGCGGGGGAACCATCGGTCTTGCGAACGTAAACTGCGTAGGATAGGCCGCCGGACTTGGAATAATCCAGCGAGCCGCCGCCGCCTTCTTCGTCGAACAACAAAGTCTTGCCGTCTACTGATAGATCCGCGGGATAGGTGTAGTCGAGCCAGGAGAGGTCGTGCTGCTTGGCGTCATCGGCGGTCATGCCGACGAGTTCGCGGCGCCAGCTGGCGCGCATCAGCAGGACTCTGCCATCCTTGAAGATGTCGAAGATCATGACCGCGCCGGGCAGGCGCAATACCATGCGCTCTTTGCCGTCGAGCGTGATGGCGTAGAGAGTGCGGTCCACGCCGGACTTGCTGGCGGTGAACCAGATTTCTTTTCCGTCGGGCGACCACGCAACGCCTTGAATGGTGAACCATTCTCCAGAGAGCGTCTTCTTCTTTCCTTGCAGATCAATCACGGCGAGAGAGCCGCTGTCGTCACCTTGCACGGGGTGGTCAATGAATGCGATGAGGTCTCCCTTGGGAGAAAAGCGGGGATGGCCGATCCAGCCGCCGGTTTCGTAGAGCGGTTTGCCCACGGGATATTCGAGGCGGTTCCGGCCTCCGAAGTCGCGAACGACAACCAGGTTAGTGCTGTCTGCGGACCAGTCGGCCCACTGCACGTGTTCCAGGACTTCGCGCGGCGCGCCGCCGACCAGTGGCGCTCTTGCCAGCGTGCCCATGTTCACCCAGGTGCCGATGGCTTTGCTGTTTAACAGCACCGCCATTTCCGAGGCGGAAGAAACCGATACGAGCTGCGTGCGGCTCAGGCCCATGGAGCGGGCTTCAGGGGCTTCGGGGCGCGCGGTGAAAACGTCGACGGGAGTTCCCTGCCAGGCTGCGCTGTACAGGATGGTTTGGCCATCGGGTGCGAAGCGTGCGGAACGGATGCTGCCGCGGCGAAACGTGAGCTGGCGGTAGGTGGGGGGCGGCAGGGGAGCCGAGGAGAACATCTGTTTGCCGGCGTAAACACCAGCGGCCAACGCGAGAAGGACGCACGCGGCGAGCAGCGGCCAGAAAGCTCTTCGGCGGGTCGCTGCGGTGGGGATGACTTCTGTTCCCGCGACGGCGATCGGAGCAGAGGGCTCAGTTTGCACTCCGGTGTGCGAGGAGTCGATCGAGCGTTTAATGCGGCGCAGGTCGGCGCGCATTTCCGCGGCGGTCTGGCAACGCATCTCGCGATCTTTTTCTAGAGCTTTGCCGATAGTCTCTTCCAGCTTGGCCGGAAGTTCGGGATTCAGGCGGTTGGCCGCGGTGGGCGTGCGATTCAGAATGGCTTCCGTGATGACCGCCGAAGTTTCTCCGCGGAAGGGAAGAACGCCGGTGGCCATTTCGTAGAGCACCACGCCGAAGGAATATAAATCGGTGCGGCCGTCGAGTTCCTTCCCGCGCAGTTGTTCGGGCGACATGTAAGCCACCGTGCCCATGGCGGTTCCGGGATTGGTAAGGTCGAGGTTATGGGCGTCGCCGATGGTTTGCGAGTCGCCGCTGGTGGGTCGCGCGGCGCGGGAAATTTTCGCGAGTCCGAAATCCAGAACCTTGGCGTGGCCGCGGTCGGTGACAAAAATGTTTGCCGGCTTGATGTCGCGATGAACGATGCCTTTGCTGTGTGCGGCGTCGAGGGCATCGGCCACTTCAATCGCGATCGCGAGGAGGCGCTCCTGCTCCATGGGGCGGCCTTCGACGATGTGTTTCAGGGTCTGCCCGGTCAGGCATTCCATGACGATGAACAGGTGTCCATCATGCTGGCCGATTTCGTGGATGGTGCAGATGTTGGGATGGTTCAGGGAAGATGCGGCGCGAGCCTCGCGGCGAAATCGTTCCAGGGCCTGAGGGTCCTCGGAAGCATCGTCGGGAAGAAACTTGAGCGCGACGAAGCGGCCGAGCAACGTGTCTTCCGCTTTGTAGACCACTCCCATTCCGCCGCCGCCAAGGAGTTCGATGATCCGGTAGTGGGAGAAGGTTTGGCCGATCATGTTTTGGCGAACAAGTTGGGGCGATGGACAACGACGTAGCGCCGCGGAGAACACCCAACGGGCTACCTCTGGAGCCGAGCCATCTTAGGGCGAATGGTTGGCTTCCGTCAATGCCACGAGCGGGCGCAGGGCGGCGAGCGCTGGCCTGGCTGCAAGATCGGCTGCAAGGCGATTGCGGGCCGGCGTTCTCTATTGGGGGATAAGTCATGTCAACTTTGGCGGATTCACATATAGAAATGAAGAAGCCGTGGCTCTGGCTCGCCGTGGGCGGAGCGATTCTGTTGGTTTGGGGTGCGATCGCTTTCCCGACGATGCGTGGGTCGCGAACGCCGGATCTCAAGCAGAAAATGGGGGCGTCTACCGACCTCTATAGCTATGAGGCAGCGATGTCGAATCCTGTCGCCGTGGCACAGAGAAGCGAGGGGAAAGCACGTGCCGTCGCTGAACCGCTTGCGGCGCCGGCGGCGCCTCTTGCGGGGGCGGATCGGAAAATCATACGCACCAGTTCACTCGAGTTGGTGGTGCAGCGTCCCGAGGAGGTGGCGGAGAAAATCACGGCGCTGGCAGAGAGCATGGGCGGTTACTTGGTGAGTTCGGAAGGAGGCGGACAGAATGCGACTTCGGGGACACTGACCATTCGCGTGCCGTCGGCGCAGTTTGAGGCGGCGCGGGCGGAGATCCGCAAGCTGGGGCTACGAGTGGAAAGCGAAAAGATCGAGGCGCAGGATGTGACGCGGCAGTATGTGGATCAGGATGCAAGCATTCGCAATCTGCGGGCGGAAGAGGCGCAGTACCTGTCGATTCTGAAACAGGCGGGCACGATGAAGGACATGCTGCTGGTGACCGAAAAGCTGAGCGAGGTGCGGGGACAGATTGAGCAGCAGCAGGCCGAATTCAACGCGCTGTCACGTCAGATCGAAACGGTCGCCCTGAGCGTATCGCTGCGGACCGAGCCTCAAGCGCAGACCTTCGGGCTGAACTGGCGTCCGGGCTATCAGTTGGAACTGGCGTTGCACGATGGGCTGGAGAGCGTGGCGAACTATTCGACGGCGATGATCGGGATTCTGTTCTATCTTCCGGCGACGGTGTTGTGGGTGGGAACGATCGTGGCCGTGATGGTGGTGGGTTGGCGGATGTCGCGGTGGGTCGGGCGGCGTTGGTTTGGGTGGAAGGAAGTGGCTGCGCAGTAACGTCAAAGGCTTTAACCACAGGGGGGCACAGGGGAATCACAGGGGGCTGGTTTTCGTTTGGGGCGCTTTACGGCGTTGGTGGCGGGTTTGCGGGCTCTGCTTCGGGCTTCTCGCCGCGGAATACGCGGGAGATGCCGCGGACGATGCGGCGCATGGGCAACTCGCCTTTGTCGTCCGCGAAGAAAATTTCGCCGGTTCGGCTGCCGCGGTAGAACCAGCGCTTGAGCAGGGCTAGATGTTCCATGTTTTCGAGCGCCGATTTTATTTTCGCAGGCGGTGACGATTGCAGCGATTCTTGCACTCGGCCTTCCATCGACTGCGACTTTGCGTGGTCGGCCGGCTGAATGGCGAACGGAATCGGCCCCGCGATGCGTCCGCATTCGATCCGAAAAAATGCCACCGAACCAGCGACGGAACTGGGCTGAATCATCAGAGCCGAGAGACGGTCGAGGCGGTGCACGATTTCGGGGAGCTGACTCAGGATGGGTTTGAGTTTTTCGACGCGCGCGTGAAGCGCTGCTGCATCTTCAAACGCCAGGCGGGCTGACGAGGCTTCGCGGTCGGCGGAGAATTCGCGGAGCAGCGAATCTCCTCTGGAATCGAAATACGTCTGCACGCGATTTACTTCTGTGGCGTAGTCCTCGTCGGTGCAGCCCTTGAAGCACGGGGCCAGGCACATTTTCATCTCGGAATAAATGCAGCCGGGGAACTTGGGGTCGGGATGCAGGTCGTCGACGCAGCGCCGCATCTTGAAAAAGTCGAGCGAGTCGTTCATGAACTTCTCGGCGGCAACGCGGGAGATAAACGGGCCGTAATAGAGAGAACGTCCACCTAGCCGGCCCAGGCGGGTGGTGATTGAGGCTCGCGGATATTCGTTTTCCAGATGAAGCTTCACCAGTGGCGCGAAGCGGAAGCGCATGCGGTCGGAATAGGTCTTGGGAAACGCTGATCGCAGAACGGCATAGAGCAAGAAGCCGGATTCAAAGTCGGATCCGGTGGGGGCGTATTCGATCTGTCGAACGCGGTCGCGCAGGTTGAGTTTTTTTGTGCGCTCCTCGACCGGACCGAGCAGGCGCTGCAGACGGCGGCGCAGATTGGCGGTTTTGCTAATATACGGTTCGGCGTGGGCGTCCGCTCCCCGTAAAAGAAACACAGCCGGGACCGCCGGGACCGCGGAGAAAATTTCTGTATCCTGTTCGGGCACGAATTCCAAGCGCTCAGTCAGCACAGAATCATTTTAGTGGAACTTCTTGGCCACGGATTTACGCGGATTCACACGGATAAAGCTAAGAGTTGCTTCTTGATCCGTGTGAATCCGTGTCGATCCGTGGCGACGCATTATCGGAAGTTTGCGTTGCGGAATTTCTGACGGAAGTCTGTGCCCTCGAGCGTTACGATGCGGCACATTTCATGCAGGCGTGAGCGCATGCGTTCGCCGATGCGGTCGCCCAGCGTTTCGCCGCGAGTGGCGGCTCGGGCGGGTGACAGCGAGCCTGTGACGCCCGCAGCCGGCTGATCGTCAAAGTTGGTAGTGATGATGGTGGTGCGGTTGTCGTTATAGCGCGTATTCAGAATCAGGCTGACGGTGTCCCAAACCCACTCCGTTGGTTTCACGGCGCCCAGTTCGTCGAGGACCAGAACATCGGTTTCGAACACGGGGCGAAGCACGTCCAACTCCGTGGTCTGTACCGTCGAATTGTAGGAGTTCTGAATCTCCTTCAGTAGTTCGCGATAATCGTAAAACAGACAGGGCAGGCCGCGGTTGACGATCAATTCCTTGATGATCCCAACCGCCAGATGCGTCTTGCCGGTTCCGATCTTGCCAATGATCAACAGGCCTTTGTCGCCCCGGGGATCACATTTCTTGGCGAAGCCGGAGGCGATGAAATGAGCTTCCTCCAGCGAGGGATGAGCGCCGGGGAAGTCGGTGTCGTAGTTAGAGAGCTCGCAGTGCTCGTAGCGGCGCGGGATGCGGGCGGAGGTCAGGAGGGTTTCTCCTCGCGCCCGCAAACGGCAGTCGCAGCGGGTGACCCGGCGATCGTTGCTAATCCGATCGTTGCTAATTCGACCGTTTGCACCGCCGCCGTTAGCGGCGCTGGCTGCCGCGGTCTTCCATCCGGTACCTTCACACAGCGGGCAAACTTCAGCGGCTGCCTTGATCCGGTGCGAACGCTCTGAATTCGAAGTCGCTGCTCCGTCAACTGCTTTTGGGCCCATCATCTTCGCACCAATCATCTTCGACAAAATCTCCTGTTTCGACTTTGCACCCGGGGGCGGCTTTCGCGCAAGTCGGAAACCTTGTCTGCCTGTGTACATCCTGTGTAGGAATGCCATGGTCTGTGGAGGGCGTAGGAAAACCGTGCCAGCGGACCTGAAAAGCCGCCCGGGTAGGCCCGATTCGGGGCATAGGAGTGCGAAACAGGCTTCGGGCGCGGATTTTCACAGTTGACTTTCGGCGCAGACGGAGGAGAATACAAGCCGTCAGGTTTCCCAACTCATCCATGGCCAGTTTTACCCGCTGTAGGTTGAGCACCAAAAGAGACCTGCGAGGAGAGACTATGAACAAGGCCGATCTGGTTGACAAGATCTCAGGCGCGTGTGAAATCAGCAAGGCGCAGGCCACGACTGCCATTGATACAGCCGTCGAGAGCATTACGTCCGCCCTCCGCAAAGGAGACCGCGTGGCATTGATAGGCTTCGGCACCTTCTCGGTGTCGCAGAGAAAAGCGCGGAACGGGCGCAATCCGCAAACCGGCGCCACCATCAAAATCGCTGCCCGCAAAGTTGCGAAGTTCAGTCCTGGAGCCGAGCTCAAGAAGTCCGTCAATAAGAAGTAGTCCGAAGCACGCAAATTTGTAAGATCGCGAAACGGCAGGGAGTCGGCCCTGCCGTTTTTTGCTGCCCGCGCCAAAACCCGTGCCTGGCGGCGCCGGAACCTGGTGAGCTCCCGACGGAATCGGGCTCGGCGCTCCCCTGTGCAGGTTGATCCACACACCTTTATCCACAAAAGGTTTACACTCAGGCAAATCGCAGCTTTCCTCTGAGACCCGCCAGCGTGCGAGTGCACGAAAGTTTGCGGAAATCTGGGCGGTTGCGACTTGTCGAAATCTTCTACAGGAGTTGTCGCTATGCAAGGTATGGTTTCGTGGATTCTGGTAGCTGCGTTTCTGGGTCTGCTGCAGCCGGCCGTGACGGCTCAGACAGCGGGCAAAGCGACCACGGTCAAGACTGGCGCGGCCAAAAGCGCAGCGAGCAATACCGCGGATGCGGAAGGCCACCAGTGGTGGCAGCACGCGGTGTTCTACGAAATTTATCCCCGCAGCTTTGCCGATAGCAATAACGACGGAATTGGCGACCTCAAGGGAATCACGTCGAAGCTGGATTATTTGAAGGATCTGGGCGTCGACGCGATCTGGATCTCGCCGTGCTTTCCGTCGCCGCAAGTGGACTTCGGCTACGACGTCTCCGACTACGAAAATATCGATCCCATGTACGGTACTCTGGCGGATTTCGACAATCTGGCCAGCGAGGCCAAGAAACGCGGCATTCACATCATCCTGGATTTCGTGGTGAATCACTCCTCGGACCAGCACCAATGGTTTCTGGATTCCAAATCGTCTCGAACTTCAGAACATCGCGACTGGTATATCTGGCGCGACGGAAAGGGGCCGGGACAGCCGCCGAACAATTGGACTTCGATTTTCGGCGGCTCCGCTTGGACGTTCGACGCAACGACCAATCAGTATTACTACCATTTCTTTTATCCGCAGCAGCCTGATTTGAACTGGCGTAACCCGGCAGTGAAGGATGCGATGTTCGATGTGGCGCGCTGGTGGTTCAAGCGGGGCGCGTCCGGGTTTCGTCTGGACGCGGTGGACACCCTATTTGAAGACCCCGACCTGCACGACGATCCGATTCTGCCCGGCAAGAATGCCTTCGGCGATCCGATTGAGGAGTACAAATTCAACTCCAAATTGCCCGAGGTACATGACGTATTGCGGGGATTGCGCACGGTGACGGACGAATACAACGGAGTGCTAGTTGGCGAAACCTGGACGGTGGACATCAAGGAGTTGAATAAATATTACGGCGAGGGCAACAACGAGCTGCAATTGCCCATGGATTTTCTTTTTACCACGGTGAACAAGCTCTCGCCTGCCGATTTCCGCAAGCAGATTGCGGGGGTTGATGCGGCTTCGGGATGGCCGACATTTGTGATCAGCAATCACGACATTATTCGATCGTACGATCGCTATGGCGACGGGCAGCACAACGATCAGATTGCGAAGTTGATGGCAGGGCTGTATCTGACGCTGCGCGGAACGCCACTCATGTATTACGGCGAAGAGATCGGGATGAAGACCACTCCACCAACGCGCAAGGAAGATGTGCGGGACCCGATCGGTCGCATCGGCTGGCCCAAGGAAAAGGGCCGGGACGGCGAGCGCACGCCGATGCAGTGGGATGAAAGCGAGAACGGCGGGTTCTCCAAGGCTGCGCCGTGGCTTCCCGTGCCGGCGACGGCGAAGACTTATAACGTAGCCGACGAATCCAAGGATCCGGAGTCGGTGCTGAATTTTTATAAAAAGGTGCTCAAGCTGCGCCACACGAATCGGGCGCTGCTGGACGGGAGCTATGTTCCGCTGAATGAGAACGATCAGAACGTACTTTCCTACCTGCGATCGTACAAAGACCAGGCGGTGGTGGTAGCCCTGAACATGTCGGGCGCGCCGCAGAAGGTGAACCTGGAATTGAGCAAGCATGGGTTCTCTTCGGCGAAGAGTCTGCTGGCGACCGGAAAGTCCGCAGCGGCGGGAGATGTGGTGACGCTGGAGGCCTACGGAGTCTTCATCGGCCAGCTCTCGAAGTGAGCGAGTGCGGGGCGGGCTCGCTTGAGATTGAGATAATAAAAAACCTGCTTCTCGCAAAGAACGCGAGAAATGGGGCATCTGTCGCTGTCTTTGAACCGCACTTATCGCGCAGCTAGAAGCCGTATTTGGCGACGACTCCCCTCTCCTTTTTCCCGACAACCGCAATCGCGGCGTGTTCGGCCGGTAGAGAGAACTTGAGTTGCGCGCCGGTGATTTGATCCCGCAGGTTAATGGCCGCGGCGGCGGCGGAATCCGACACAAAGACGTAGAGCACCGAGTCAGCCAGCACCGTGGGGAATACCAGCACGCCGGGTGGGATCGGCGACTGCTCAGTGAACATCAGCGGAATTCTCAGGCGAGTCGCAACGTAGGCGTAGAGATCCGAAATTGACTGCGGGTCGGCAGAGAGTTCGACGGGGTAGGAGATCCAGAAGACGCGGCCTTTGCCGTGAGGAATCTCTTTGAAAGTGGAAGCGTCGTCGAAGCGGAGGGAATCAAGCCAGGTTTGTTGAGTCTGGGCGAAGGTGAGAGCGAGTGAGCGGTCGCCGACGCGAACCGAGGCGTTGTGATAGGTGATTGGTTCAACGTGGGCGGCGAGGCCCAGATCGGCGGCGCGATGAACGATCTGCCAGTGCTCGTCGCGGTCTACGGGGCCGGTGATGAGAAGATTCCCTCCGGCGTCGACGTACTTCAATAACGCTTGCCAGGCGGTTTCGCTCAGGGCTTGTGGGGATGGCAGGATGGCGAGTTTGGGTGTGCCTAATTTATCGATCTGATTTTCTGCGATTACGTATGCGGGCTCATGGACTTCGTAGGCGAGGGCGCGGACGGCGTTCTGCTGAGCTGCTAACTGGAAATCCGCGAGCGCCGAGTATTGCGCGGCTTGCGACGTGATGATTGCGATGGCAGGAAGCTGCGGATCGCGGAGATGCGGTTGTAATGACGGGGCGAATTGGGCGAAGGCGCGGAGCAACGTGGCTTCCGGCTTTTCGGTGTAGTCGGTGCGGACGGCGCCGATGGGAGTTTCGTTGCTCTCCGTCATGTCGGAATTCGTGTTCCACAGCCATTCGATGGCGCCGGCGCCTTGAATGAAAGATGCGGTGATTTTTCGTTCGAGGAGAGCGGCTTCGCTCTCGGTGGTGCGGCGGGCGACCTCGTCGAGGGTTAGCTCGCGCTGCAGGCCGGTTTCCTGGATCAGCATGGCTTCGCTAGGCTGCTTGGCCGCGAGCGAATCCCAGAGAATGTTGTCGTTGAGCCACCAGGAGTGGTTCGTCGTGAAGTCGACGGACTGGCCCCAGAAGGCGGGAGAGAGGCGGTCCTGAATGCCGCCTTCGTCCTGGCCGATGGTGACGAGTTGTTGCGAGCCGGCGGCGCGGATGGTTTCGCGCATGGTGCTCGCCCAGTGGGCGAAGGATTCTTGCGCGAATAGAAAATAATCGTTGAGGCGGAGCGAGTTCGTTCCCGTGTACATGCCGCGCGGGGAGAACTCATCTTCGCGCGGAAGCGAGATCGTGCCGGCGACGGAATCAGGAGAAACATTCCACAGCGCGGCGAGTCTCGCGCGGTCGGGATAGCGCTGGCTCAACCAGCGATTCCAAGCGGCGATTTCGAACGAGTCGCCGTTGGGGCGAGTCCTCCAGAGGTGCTGCGAGAAGCTGGGCTCGTTGATGAGGTCCCAGGCGAGGTAAGGCACGTCGTGGAAGCGCGTGACAACTGACGAGATCAGAGTCTGCTGGCGGCGGATGGCGGCGGGGTCGAGAAATGCGTTTGCGCCGCCGAGAACGTCGGGCAGGAAGGCGAAGAAGTTGAACTGAACGGGCAAGCCGTATTTGCGGGCGGTCATTAAGTAGGCTTCGAGCGTGCGAAGAGTGCGCTCGTAGGGCTGGCCGTTTTCGTCGCAGAATTTATCCCAGCCGGTCCACCATCCGGTGCGGATCATGTTCAGTCCTGCGTCGTGAATCTGGGCGAGATCCTGATTCCAGATATACACATTGGGATGGTCGAAGTAGAGGCGCTGCACTTCGCTCGACATGTAGGTTGTGCCAACGACGGCGAGGGGATGGCCATCGAGTTCGAAGTAGTCGTGGTTGACTCCGAGATGCGGGCCGGAGCGGAGGAAGGCTTCGTCGCGGATCCAGAAGGCGGAGTGGTAGATGGCGCGGACGTGGTCGTCCTCGAGCAACTGGGCCTCGACGATGTAGAGGCCTTTGCCTTCTGGCGGGGGCAGTGCGACGGGAGCGTTTGGCGTTGTCGCTGCCGTTACGGTCGAGCGATTCGAGGGCTGAGCTTCGGGGAAAGACGTGACCTTTATAGAGACGGGCGCGCTCGGCGGCAGGGCCGCGTGCCATTGGACATGCAGTTCGATGGGCTCACCCTGGAGGTATAGAGGCAACTCTGGGCGTACGGTGAATTCCTCGGCGCCTTGTAACGCCCGGTTGGCAAGGGATTGCACGAGGCTGGCGTTGTCGAAGAATTCTGGCGGAAGGTCCGCGTTTACAAAAATCCAGCGGCCGCCGTCGAAACCGTTGCGGTAGTGATCGACCTGGAGCACCGGGGCCGACAGCTTGCGGCCGTCTTTTATACCCCAGGCGAGGGAGTCGAGGCGGGCGTCGATGGATCCGGCGGCGCCGCCGCGACGATAGAGATCGACGGCGCTGAGACGAATCACGGGGCTGAAGGCGTGCTTCCACGCGAAGGCGGGAAGCTGTTGTGGGATCTCGGGATTGGGCTGAAATTGCAGGCCGTCCGAGCCGGGGGTTTCCTGATACTGGTCGATCATGAGCGGACGAATGAAGCGGACGCTATAGTCGCGAAGATGCCACGCGCCGGCATCGCGGTAAGCGGCGCGGGTGAAGGGCCTTCCTCCGAGGACGAGGAGATTGCCTCCGTGGTCGAGGAACTGTTTGATCGCGGTCCATGATTGTTCGGCGAAGGCGGAGCCGTAGGGAAGAATCAGAAGGTGGGTTGCGGCCAGGGCGTCTTGAAGGTGGTCCGCGTCGGCCTCGCGAGCACCGGGCAACATGGCGGAGACTTGTTGCGGGGAGGGCCTGGCGGAGTCCGCGGCGGGAAATCCGGGCTCGCTGAATACGACCGCCGCGGACATATCAGGTTGGCTGGACTGGGCATGGAGGAGTGCTGGAGGGGCCAGAAGCGAGAGAGCGGCGAGGGCGAATAGCACAGGTTTGCGCATGGGTGTAGCCTGATGGGGAGAATCCACAGGCGGAAACGATTGCAGTCTCGGGCAAGGGGATTGGAATGTCAAGCTAGAGAAACGATTTTGTAGGGTGCGAATTCGATCTCGCCGCAAGAAAAATGCGTAGAAGGGCGCTCCGGCGATGCTATGATGGCCGCGTTCTTTGTTCTAGTGGGTTCTATTTCTGGAGGGTGGATACAGCACTCATGGCGATCGCGGCCCCCAACACTTCTACGACATCTTCAGCGCCGGACACGGGGCAAAGCTACGGCGCTCCGCTGGCTACGGTGACCACGCTTTTCTTCATGTGGGGATTTCTGACCTGCCTGAACGACATTCTGGTGCCTCACCTGAAATCGATTTTCGATTTGAACTACCGGCAGTCCCAGCTGATTCAGCTCGCGTTCTTTGGGGCGTATTTCGTCTTTTCCTTTCCCGCCTCCAAAATCGTTGACTGGATCGGCTATCAGCGATCGATGGTGGTGGGGCTACTGACCGCAGGCGTGGGTGCTTTCCTGTTTGTGCCAGCCGCGAGCGCTCCATCGTATCCGCTCTTCTTGGGCGCGCTGATCGTTCTTGCGGCCGGGATCACGTGCCTGCAGGTGGCAGCGAATCCCTACGTCACCGTGTTGGGCAAACCGGAGACAGCATCGAGCCGGCTCAATCTGACGCAGGCGTTCAACTCTCTGGGAACTTTTCTGGCGCCCTTCTTCGGCGGCCTGCTGATTCTAAGCGCGGCCCCGAAGGCTATGGACGAAATACGGGCGATGGCGCCCGACGTTTTGCAGGCTTACCGCCAGCATGAGGCGGCAACGGTCAAGACGCCGTACATCGGTTTGGGCATCACGCTAGTGTTATTGGCGATCGCCATCGGCAGTTTCAAGTTGCCGACCATCGCACACGCCCAGCATAAGGTCGGGGAGAAAGTAAACGATTCGATCTGGAAGCACCCCAGCCTGATCTTCGGCGCTATCGCGATCTTTGTGTATGTCGGCGCCGAGGTTTCCATCGGTAGTTTTCTGGTGAACTACTTCAGCCAGCCCGACATTGGCGGTTTAACCGAGAAGGCTGCGGCGAACCTCGTTGCTTTCTACTGGGGGGGCGCGATGGTGGGTCGTTTCATCGGCTCCGCGCTTCTGCAAAAAATGAAAACCGGACAATTACTCAGCATTTGTGCGGTGTGCGCCGGTGCTTTGGTCGCCATCTCCATGCTGGCTACTGGACACGTTGCGATGTACAGCATCATCCTTGTTGGTCTCTTTAACTCAATCATGTTCCCAAGCATATTCACGTTGGGGGTAGCTGAGCTTGGTCCTCTAACTGGGGATGGCTCCGGGGTGATGATCATGGCGATCGTTGGTGGAGCGCTTATTCCTTACGCGCAGGGTGCGATTGCCGATCGGATTGGCATTCATCACGCGTTCTTTCTGCCGGTGATTTGTTATCTGTACATTCTGTTCTTTGCTTTGAGCGGATCGAAGCCGAACAGCCAACGTTATGCCAAGGCATGACGGCCGCCTGAACAGCGGAGCCAGGGGCGTATCCGGAAAGCCAACCTGTGCGAAATCGCTGTCGGGGCCGGCATTTGGTAAGATGATTCGCGCGAAGTCCAGAAAGTTCTTGATTAAAACGATTTAATCGATCAGATTTAGCTGAACAGTTCTAGCTGAACATGGGGCAAATCAAGAAGCCCGGCCAGCAACCAGAGGTGATCACCCTCAAGGCCGTTGCGCAGCATATCGGACTGACCCCGGGCACGGTGTCGGCGGTTTTGAACGACTCGCCGTCGGCTCGCTCCATACCGCAAGAGACCAAGAACCGGATCCACGCGGCCGCCAAGGAACTCAACTACCGGCCCAATTTTTTCGCCCGCAGTCTGCGCAACAAGCGCACTTACACCATCGGAGTGATTGCGGAAGAGATTGGCGACTCTTACAGTTCGCCGATCATCAGCGGCATAGAACAGTACTTGAGGAAGCGCGACTATTTCTTTCTGACGGTGGTGCACCGGCACGATGCCGTGTTGCTGAACCGTTATTCGCAATTGCTGTCGGAGCGGGGCGTCGAGGGTATCATCACTGTGGATACGACTGTGCAGGAAGCTCCCGCGCTGCCTACTGTCGCCGTGGCCGGCCACAAGAAGTTGAAGGGAGTCACCAACATAACGCTCGATCATCTCAGGGCTGCGGTTTTGTCCCTCAACCACTTGAAGGATCTGTCTCACCAGCGCATCGCGTTCATGAAGGGAAATCCCGTGAGTTCGGATGCGAAGGATCGCTGGGACGCGATTTGCCAGGTGGCGGGGGAGATTGGGATGAAGATCGATCCTGAGCTGACGGTACAGATTGATACTGACGACCCGACTCCGATGTTGGGTTATCCGTTTGCCAAGCAACTGCTGGCGCGCAAGGTGCCATTCACAGCGCTGTTTGCCTACAACGACATTTCGGCGATCGGAGCGATTCGGGCGCTGCAGGAGCAGGGGCTGCGCGTTCCGCAGGATGTTTCGGTGTTGGGTTTCGATGACATTCCGGGGGCCGCGTTTCACACTCCGAGTTTGACCACAGTGCAACAGCCGCTGAAGCGAATGGGTGAAGTGGCGGCGCAGGTATTGCTGGAACGGATTGAGGGGAAGAAGGAATATCCTGCCGAGATTGCGATTGAGCCGGCGCTGGTGGTGCGGGAATCGACGGCGAAGGCGAACGGCTCGCTCTAGCGCCGTGGACCAGCTCTGTGGACCAGATCTGTGGACCAGCGCCGCCGTTCGCATGTCGCCGTTCCTATATCGTCGCCGCAGAAAGTGTCTCTTCATTCATAATTCATATTGATGCCTCCCTCTGATCCGCCACACGCATCAACATCCGCGCGAGCGCTGACGTTTGCGGCTTATACGTCGTTCGTGCCGATCGGGATCGTGACCGTGCTGCTGGGTCCCCTGCTGCCCGTGCTGACGACGCGATGGTCGCTGAACTATTCCCAGGCCGGATCGCTGTTTACCGTGCAATTCCTCGTCTCCACTTTGGCTGTGGCTCTATCTGGGGTGCTGGTTGCGCGCTGGGGATTTCGATTCGCGATCAAGGCTGGGCTTCTCCTGATGAGTGTGGGAGTGGGGCTGCTGTTGGCGGGTCCGAAGGCGATGGGGATTCTGTGCATCGCAACCTACGGAGGAGGGCTGGGGCTGGCGGTTCCGGCGGCGAATTTGCTGGTGGCAGAAGTGAATCCGGGGCGGCGCAGTGCAAAGCTGAATCTGCTGAACTTCTGCTGGAGCGCGGGCGCGGTTTCGTGCCCCATTCTGGTCGCAGCGGCAGTCAAGAACCATTTCGTTCCGCAGCTGATGGCGGTCGTGGCTGGGTTCGGACTCTTGATGGCGATTGGGATTGCGGCTATGCCGGCATCGATTGTCGAGCCGTCTGTGGGCAGGGATGCAGGCGGAGGGATGAAAATTCCGTGGAGGCTTAGCACTCTGTGGGTGCTAGCTGTGCTGTTTTTTCTGTATGTTGGCGTCGAGAACGGCTTTGGGGGATGGGTTGCATCGTATGCCAAGAACCTGGAGTTGACGCCCGCTCTGGCGCTGATGACTCCTTCGTTCTTTCATGCCGCGCTTATGTTGGGGAGATGGGTGGCGCCGCTGCTGCTGCGAACGATCGACGAAATTCGACTGGCGCAGGCTGGAGTGCTGGTGGCCTGCTCGGGGATGGCGGGGCTGTTGTTGTCACATGGCTTGCGCGGTGTGGTGGCGAGTGCTTGCTGTGCGGGGTTGGGGCTCTCTTGCGTGTATCCCATTACGATTTCGCTGTTGTCGAGGGAGTTTGGGGCAGCGTCATCGCGGGTTGGGTCGCTCATGTTTTTTATGTCGAATATTGGCGGAGCACTGCTGCCGTGGATAGTGGGAGTCTCGTCGAATCATTTCAACAGCCTGAAGGCGGGACTGGCGGTGCCGCTGATCGGATGCGCGGCCATGTACGGGCTGTATTTGAAGAAGTGGAAGGTGGCGACGGAACAGCCGCTCTAGCGATTTTCGGCTGCTGCTTGAAAACCAGGATCTAGCTGCGAACCGATCTCGCTGCCAGGCGAGAGAGGCGGACCAGCGGATAGAGCGAGAACAGCGGCGCGGGGAGACGGACGGCTTGCCACTCGCCGGGGCCGGGAGTGAAGATGAGGCGGCGCAGGAAGCGCAGGCGATCGGCGGGCCGCTCTCGCAGACGCATCATGAGGCGGAAGTAGGCCAGGGATTCTACGTTGTACAAGGATTCGCTGGCGATGTGAGTTTGAATCTCATCCACCAGCGCTGGAACAGCAGCATCTTCGGGAAGACCTGCCTGTGCTGCGGGAGGGATGGCCACATCCAATAGTCGGTTCGCTAATAGCATGGTGACGGCAATCATGCGCGCAATCCCAAGGGCTTCAGTCTGAGTTCCAATCCAATTCCAGTTCAGAGTGGGGAGGCTCATGAGGCGTGCGATGTCGCAGAGCCAGACCAGGCGTCCCCAGACGTGTTTGGCGGCGTGCGCGGACAGGACCAGAAGCAAGTCTTCGGGCGAAGGCGTCTTCACCATGTGGCCAGCGACCGTGACTCTGATCGCGCGCTGGAACAAGGCGGGCATATCGAAATCGATCGAGTAGAAGCGAGGCAGGATCGCCCACTGCACTTCGAGAAGGTTGGGGCCGGCAGCCCCGTCGAAGGCGTATTCGTATCCCGAATTCAGATATGCGCTCTCTTCTACTTCGGAAAAAGTCAGGTGGGGTGTGAAGCCGAGTTCGCGGACGGCGTCGCGGACGTGCGGCAGGTCCTGGGGATGGATCAGCAAATCGATGTCACCTGACTGGCGCAACGCGATGTCCCCATAAATTGCTTCCGCCAGAGCCAGGCCTTTATAGGGCATGACTTCGATGCGGAGAGAAGACACATGATCGACGATTCGAATCAACTCCCGCGAAAGCAGTAAGGCTTTATGCAGGTTGTTCTGATTGCTTTGCCGAAGCTGGGCCATTTCGGCAGGAGGAACGGCGTCGTCAACGCCGTCCTGAACGTCGACGAGGGCACGGTGCAGAAGGGGTTGAACGCCGTGACGCTCGGCGAGGTCGAAGAGAAGTTTCCAGCGAATGGGTTGGCGGGACTGGAGGCGGATGCGGTCGATTTTTGCCTGGCGGGGAATTTCGGAACAGGCAGTTAGCAGTAACAACCACTCCGGTTCGAGTGTGGCGCCAGGGCCGGGCATGGTTTCAGCGGTGCAGCTTTCGGTTGGATCGTCTTCGAATGCGGCCGGGGAAGTTAGCCGAGATCACGCGATGGCGCTGGCCGAGTTTGGGAGCGCTCGAATCTGCACCAGGTTCAGACTGCCCGAATTCCCCTGCAGCGGATTCAATCCGGCGCGCTGCTTGGCCAGCATGTTGGCGGATGGAACTCCGGTTCGGGCGAAAGATTTCCCGCAATCCTGCGACGAGGGGCCGCGCATGTTGCCTTCGAGGTAGGCGAGTCCGGGGCAGCGCGTGCAGTTGGAAACGTGAGTGCATGAGGGACAAGTCGTCAGATCCTTCATTCGGATGGAACGCACATCGTTCATCTGATCGGAATGGCGCCAGATGTCGACAAAACGCTGCTGGCGCACGTTTCCGGTGGGCAGCGGAAATTGCACGCAGGGAAAAACTTCACCATAGGGTGAAACATAGCAGGCGGTGTGTCCGGCGCTGCATGGGGTAGCGTCCAGGTCATCTTCGCCGGGCTTGGCCGGGATCGCGCAAAATTCCTCTACATCACCCACCAGAGCAGTATCGCGGAAAACCTGCCGCAGCGCGGTTTGGTCGACGCCCAGGTCGAGGACAGAGCGGTTGCCGTCCATCATGGGCGTGATGGTGGGATCGAGGGTGCATTCGACGCCAAGTTCGCCGGCCAGAGCGCGAACTCCAGGATAGTCGTGCATGTTCTGGGCCATCAGAACATTGGCGATGATGACCTTCAGCCCCTGCGCCTTGAGAAAGCGAATGGCGTCGAGCGAGCGTTTGAGCGAGCCGGGAATCAGGGTGATGGCGTCGTGAACTTCCGGGCGGTGCGAATAAATGCTGATCTGAATGGATTCGACGCCGAGGTCGCGGAGGCGGGCGGCCTGGCGCTCGCGTATGAGAACCGCGTTGGTTTTGAGCTTCACGCAGAACATGAGACGGCGGGCGTGTTCGAGGAGCTCGAAGAAATCCTTGCGCAGAAAAATCTCGCCGCCGCTGAGGGTCAGGATGAAGACTCCGGCGTCGGCCATTTCATCGAGCAGGTGCTTGATTTCGGCGGTGCTCATCTCGCCGTGATCGTCATGATCGAGATAGCAGTGTACGCAGCGCTCATTGCAGCGATAGGTCAGGTCGAGCTGCACGCTGAGCGGAATGTTCAGCTGCAGGGCTTTCGCGGACATCTGTTCCATGAGTCCGCTCATCGAGAGTCTCCGGAGGAAGAAGCGGCTGGCGCGATCGGTTCGTCGGAAATTTGCAGGATTTCGTGGCTGGCAAGTTCCCGAGCCAGAGTCTCGGCATCGTGCAGGGCCTCGGCGGGTTCGACCTCAAACTCGGGGCAGATGCGGTGCTCGACAATTTCGTCGAGTGGAGTTGCGCCGTCCGCGGCCTGCCACAGGATGGTTGCTGTTTTGTTCAAGGTGAAAAGGGTGGAATCGCGGCCGGACATAATCATCATTTCGCCGTCGAGACTGCGGGCCGCGACTCGCGGATTGCGTGCCACATAAAGCTTGCTCATCCGATCAACTCCCAGACCCGGGCATCGGGCACAAAAGTAAGGCGGGACACCGGGACCCGGCTCACGAACTCGAAGGCGGAATGAAAGGTGGATTGCACGAGTTCTTCATCCTCGGCGAAAAAGAGAAGATTAGCAAGCAGAGATCGAGCGGCCTCGGCGGGCGGGATGGGGTCGATGCGATTCTCCTTGCCTTTGGCAAGGAGGTAGAGTGCGGCAATGGGAGCGGAAACATTCTCGCCCAGCTTGGCCAGTTCCCCGGTAAACGGAGTGCCGTAGGCGATGTAGCCGGAGTCCTGTTTCCGAACGTAGGAAATTTCATCGGTTAGGAGCGTAGCGTCGGGAGGCGCCAGGCGGGAGATCGTCGTCTTGCCGGCCTCGGAAACGCCAGCGAACAGGAACGCTTTGCCATTCCGGATGGCGCTGGCGGAGTGCAGCAGGAAGCCTCCCTGGCGGGCCAGCACGAGGGTGTGCACGATGCGCAGCACGGCGTCAATGGAATAGGGATTGGCGGTCTGGCGAATCCACCCGCTGCGCGACGCAGGTTCCCACTCGGCGCGAAAATCTCCGCGCTCGAAGGTCCAGCGGCCGCGCTGCTGGGTCACGCGGACGTCAGCATCCGGATCGGCGAAGCGCGGTGGGCTGAGGTCGACATCGAATTCGATCTCGGCGTATTCGGGGGAAGCAACGAATCCGGCGTAGCGGTCTTGCAGCATGCGAAGGAAGCCAGCATCGGTCGTATTCACGCGCACGGGCATGCCCCCAATTTCAATGATGAGGCTGAGACGTTCGACTTCGATGGTCAGCTCTGGCACGGCGAGACTCGAATCTTACTGCGTTTGAAACTGTGAGGTTTGGGCAAACGAACTTTGGCGGAGTCCGTGCACACCGACGACGACACGGGTGGCGAAGTCCGAGCGTCTAAGAACCGCTGCGACCGCGCGCTGCGAAAAACGCAGACCCCGGCTCGGCTTGATGCGTTCTCCGTTCCTCAGGATCAAAGAAACCCTCCCTAGAACGTCGCTCTCAGGTACGGGCCGGTCGGGAGCGGGCATCGCGTCCCCGCGCGTCAAAATTGCTGCATTTTTGGGCTCGCGCTTGGCTACGACGCGATGAGCAAAGAGACGGCGGTCGCGGCCGAACAGAACGATATCGCCCTCGGCAGCGGCGCCGATGGATATGCGCTCAACCACGAGCGTGTCTCCCGGCATTACCGTGGGCAACATGCTCCATCCCGTGACTTGCAAACGCAGAGTGCCGGACGAGCGCAATACTTCGCCCGCCAGTTCGCACTTGAGGGCGTGCGCGTCGTCCACGAACGGTGCAGAGGAGTTCATGACACCTTGGTGTTTCCGGTGCATCCGCCCCCGGTGCCGCCGATCTTTCCGCAGGAGAGCGCGGTGGTCACAAATACCTTCTCATAGCGGAAAGACGGTTTTTCATAGGGCTTCTTGGAAGCCGGCGCGATCGAATTATCAGATGCTGTATCGTTCATAGCCATGATGAGGAAGCCTGCCTTTTTACTTTCGTTCTATTGTAATGCCGATTGCGATGCCTGTACGGCGCAGCCACCCGATCCGCCGGATGTGGTACAAGTCTGGGTGCCCTGGGTCGAATAATAGACTTGGGAGGCGCCCCCTAAGGTGCCCGACCCGACCGTATTGTCCATAATAATGCCGCTCGTGCCTCCGGCCGCCGCCTGGCTGGCGGTGGCAATTGGCCCAACCATTTTCCACTTTACGGTACCGTCGTTGGTGTTCCCGGTTATGGCTGGGCTCCAGACGGGGTGGGTACCAGCCTTCGACGTTCCTCCGGTTTTCACCCATTCCACATTGCCGTTACTGTCGATGATCTCCTGACCGGCGGTGTATACGGTGGTGGGCTGCCAAGCCGGGTGGGAAGCCAGATGAGGACCTTGGCATGTCCACTGGACCGTGTTGTCGTTGGTGTTGCCATTGATCGTGCCGCTCCAGCCGGGGTGCAAACCGGCTTTCGAAGTTCCCGCGGTTCTCACCACTTGAACATTAAGATTGACATCGAGGATTGCCTGGCCAACCGTGTAGGCGGTTGAGGCCTTCCAGGGCTGAACGTTGAAGTTCATGATGCAGCCACCGGCCGAGCAGTTATTACCCGACCCGCTGGCTTGAGCGCTCGCGAAGATCCACTCGGTGGCGCCCCCCGTAGCATTTGGATTGGGAATGTCGCTGACTGGAGAGCATCCGGTCGTGGCGCTGGCCAGAGTCGGCCCGGTGTGCACTGTTCCCATCACGCCAGCAGCGATCGGAATCTGATACAGGGTTGGAGCGCCGGCAGTGTTTCCGCAAACGTAGAGGTTTCCGGTGGCGTTGGCGGAAGCTTCATAGGTGCTGTCGAAGCCGCCTTCATAGAGCGGGTTGGGATTGGGAGGAGCGGCTTGACTGGTACCCACCGTTTTCTTCGTTCCAGTCGAGTTCGCGGCGAAGGCGGCGGTAAACTGGTAGACGGCTGAACAGGGGGCGCCAGCGCAAGCCGCGCTCCCGTCGCTGGAGGAAAACACGTACACCTTTCCAGCCGTCGAATCCACGATGGGTCCCGCCACCAGACCCGTTCCGTGATCGACCTGGCCGGATGTGGTGACCACTCCTGTGGCGCTGACGCGATGGAAGAGTCCGCTGTAATCGCCGACAAAGACATTGGTCGACGTCTGGTCGTATACGGGGCTGGAGAGGGCGGCGCCGGTGCTCACCTGAACGGGAAAACCGCCCGTGAAGGCTTCGGCGGGGGTTCCACGAAACGCGCCTGTGATCTTGTAAAGTAAACCGGTAGCTCCGCCTACCCAAAGTATGTCGTGGGTGTAATCGGGGAACACCGACGAGGTTCGGTCATCGGCCGGGGTGAGAAGACTATCCTCCAGAATGATGGTCGTCATGCAGGGTGCGGCGCAGGTACGATAGGCGCTGTTAGCAACCGCCGTTAGATGTACCGGGGAGAATACGGTCCCGCTCGCGGCGGCCCATTTCAGCAGTACCAGGGTTCCTTCGAGGCCCGCATTGGTCTGGACGAACGCCACCTGTGAGCCATCCCCCGAGATCGCTGGAGAAGTCAGGATCTGTCCGCCTGTGTTGTAGGCCCAATAGGCACTGGGACTGGTGCCGCTGCATCCGGAATAGAGATTGTCGTAGGCAACGACGCTGGCTTGGCCCGACGAACCGCTCAGTCCAGTACTGAACACCACATAATCAGGTGTTCCCGTGCTGGCGCAATTCGCGCTGGTGATTTGGAACGCATACTTGGCGGGATAGTTGCCAGCGCCGACAAAGGCGCTGGGGCCGAGATCCTCCGACCAGTCACGGTGCACTTTATGACTATCGGCATGATTATCGGCCAAAGATCCAAGGTTCATGGTCGCGTCATTCGAGGCGGCCGGGTCCGACAGAACGCGCGCCACATTCTGGCGATACCATTGCTGCCAGTAGCGGGGATCACTGCTGATCTGTCTGACTTTTTCGAAGGTTGCGGGCTGGGAAAAGATGACGTGCCGGTGCGTCCAGTCGGTGGGCAGGCCTTCCGGAGCGGGTTGCGCTGCCTGGCCGATCAATACCCAACCCAATACGGTTAATCCAGACAAGCCCCCAGCCAACCGGAGAAATCTTGGCGCAGTACCGTTCATTGTGCAGACTCCATGGGTCGCGCGAGATGCAAAAGGTTTGCGGGCCGTACGAAAAAAAATCCCGTCATTAAAATCGTCCCTAAGTTTAATCAAGCTGCGATCTGGAAGACCGACCTCAAATCTTCGTCTTCCTAAGAACTCGCAGGCGCGAAACTCCAATGAAAAGTGGACGCGTGCCTTCCATTGGGAGGCTGGATTGGCGCTGATTCTACTCTTTATTCGAGGCGCAACGCAAACGCGATTTTTCTCAGAAACCCGGCGCCTTCCCAGCAGCAACGGCAGCTGCAGAGCGCATCGAAAGGCGGGGTCCGGCGGGAGGTCCGGATCATCCCGCCATAATCCGATACGGGAAATATTGCGGCCCTTAAGGGAAAAGCCGCGCTGAAAATCCGAGTCTAACTCACGATTTTGCTCACACCCCTTACAATAGGAGAATCTTTCGCCGTGACGCAGCCCGCAGTAGTCCGGCGAACCGAAGTTTGGCAGATGGGGTACACGACGGAGGCGAGCACCAGATTGGACGGATACGAGAAGGTGGCAGAAGACATGAAGCAGGACACGCACACCAGCGAGGTCAGGAACGTTCTGACCATGGAAGAGATTGCGAACCTCGCGGCCGAGGGTGCCCAGCCGGCGGAGACGCTGATGAACGTGGTCGCCCTGATTGCGAAAAGATTTCGGACGGACGTGTGCTCGGCCTACTTGTTGGAGCCGGATCGCGCAAATCTTGTGTTGGCTGCGACCGTCGGACTGCGCAAAGAATGTATCGGCAGCCTGCGAATGGCGGTGCATGAAGGGTTGACTGGACTGGTGGCCGAACTGGTGCGGCCGGTTTCCGTCGGCCAGGTGAAAACTCATCCCCGGTTCAAGTATTTTCGCGATGCTGGCGAGGATGCTTACCAGTCATTCCTGGGAGTCCCGCTGATCGATCGCGGAGTTCTGCAGGGTGTTCTGGTGGTTCAGACTAAAGAAGCGCGGGTGTTCAACGAGGACGAAATCCGGATGCTGACCGAGGCTGCCACGCAGGTCGCTCCGGTGGTGAGTGAAGCTCGAACCCTCGATCGCTTCATTGCTCCATTGCAGGAACGGTTGTGGACCTTGGCGCGTAATCTGTGGTGGAGCTGGGACCACAACTCTTCCAGTCTGTTCCTCGATCTGGATCCGGCGCGCTGGAACGAGCTGAACCATAATCCGGTGGCCCTGCTGGGAGAGATGCCTCTCGCCAAACTGGAAACCCGCGCGGCGGAACTGATGCTGCATAGCCGGGTCAACTACGCGTATCGCCGCATGCTGGAGTATCTGGAGGCCGATCGCACCTGGGGTACTCGGCACGCTGGCGTGTTGCGGCCTCATCCGGTGGCGTATTTCTCGGCGGAGTTTGGCTTGCACGAATCGCTGCCGGTTTATTCCGGCGGGCTGGGAGTACTGGCGGGAGATCACATCAAGAGCGCGTCGGACCTGGATATTCCGCTGGTGGGCATTGGATTGTTCTATGGCCAGGGATATTTTCGCCAGAGGCTCGATCTGGGTGGATGGCAGCGCGAAGAATATCTGAAAACCAACGTCAATCAAATGGCGATGGAGGTCGCGATCGGAAAAGACGGCCGTCCGGTAGTGGTGGAAATCGAGACGCGCAGCGGCCGGATTCGGGCCAAAGTCTGGCGCGTGGAAGTAGGACGGCGGGATCTGCTGCTGCTCGATTCCGACGTGGAAGGGAATGCTCCTGAAGACCGCGAACTGACCTCGCGGCTGTACGGCGGTGATCTCCGCATCCGCATTCGTCAGGAGTTGCTGCTGGGCGTGGGCGGACTGCGCGCCCTGAAAGCTCTGGGGATTTCTCCGGGCGTACTTCATCTCAACGAAGGGCACAGCGCGTTTGCCGTGCTGGAAGCGGTTCGCATGCGGATGGAGGACGAAGGTATCACGTTTGATGTAGCAGTTCCGCGAGTCTCCCGCGAGGTAGTGTTCACTACGCACACTCCGGTTCCGGCCGGACACGACCGGTTCGATGCCGGACTCATTGAGGAACACATTGGACCGCTACGCGAGGCGCTGGGGCTTTCCAAGGAAAGTCTGCTGGGACTGGGGCGCGAGAATCCCAACAATTCGGACGAACTGTTTTGTATGACCGTGGTCGCGCTGCGGCTCTCGCGGAGGGCCAATGCGGTTTCGGCGCTGCATGCCGAAGTATCGCGCGCCATGTGGACCGGGTTGTTCAAGGACAAACTTGAAGACGACGTTCCGATCGGACACATCACCAATGGAGTGCACGTGCCGTCGTGGCTGGCGCCGCAGATGTTCCGGCTCTACGATCGCCATCTGGGCACGGATTGGCACCAGCGCAGCAGTGAAGCCAAGATCTGGCTGGGAATTGAGAACGTGGACGACGGTGAGCTGTGGGAGACGCACCTCAACCTGAAGTCGCAGCTCATCGAGTTTGTGCGCCGCCGCGCCGTGACGCAAGCCGAGCACCGCGGAGAGTCGCAGGAGACTCTGCAGCGTCTGGAGCGCGTGCTCAGCCCGGATGCGCTCACCATCGGGTTTGCCCGCCGCTTCGCCACCTACAAGCGGGCCAATCTGATCCTGACGGATATTGAGCGACTGGCTTCCATGGTCAACGACCCGAACCGCCCCGTGCAGTTCGTGTTTGCCGGCAAGGCACATCCACTGGATGAGCCGGGGAAGAAAGTGCTGCAGCAGATTGCCGAGCTCATGCGCGATCCGAAGTTCCGCGACAAGTTTGTCTTTGTGGAAGACTATGACATCAATGTCGGCCGCCATTTTGTGCAGGGCGTCGATGTCTGGCTGAACAATCCGCGCCGTCCGCTGGAAGCCTCGGGGACTAGCGGTCAGAAAGTGGTGCTGAACGGCGGCTTGAATCTTTCCGTTCTGGATGGATGGTGGGCGGAAGCCTACGACGGCATGAACGGATTTGCCATCGGAACCGGGCGAACGCACTCCAACATGAGCGTCCACGATACCCGCGACGGGGAAGACCTGATGCGGACGTTGCGCGAAGAAGTCATTCCGCTTTATTACCAGCGCGATCGCGACGGTCTTCCGCGCGGCTGGATCAAACGCATGAAGCGGACGATCCGCACGCTGGGCTGGCGTTTCAATGCCGATCGCATGGTGATGGACTACACCCAGAAGTGCTACGTTCCGGCAGCAGGTGGAACCTCCAGCGACATGAGCGCCAGTTCGTAGCGTCGGCGCTGAGATTCTTCCTGTATTCGGGGATTGTGCGATCGACGAAGAGCTATCGCGAGAAGACCTCCTCAGCGACCGAACGTGATCGCGACGACGGGCGGGACAAAGGGGGGTTCCCGGCCAGCGGCGAAAGGAGAAATGCCAGTATCCAACCTAGCCCTAATCCTGCGAATAGAAAAGTAACTGCCGTTGGAAAATCATAGGCAGGACGATTTTTGGTTTCAGTCATAATAGTGAGGCCCGCATGATTTTGCTTTCCTCGGGTTGATACTAGAAAGCGGAAGATCACAAATCAGGTTCTCCGCTATCGAAACAGACAAAGAGGCGCGCGAGGCAGAAGTCAGAAGATCACGACAGCGGTTCGATGCTGTCGATATGAATCGTTTTGCTCCTCATCTCAAGCTTCCCAGTGACCTTCACCTGTTTGCCGACGAACGGCTTTGCTTTGGCCTGGGCCTCCAACTGATAGCGCATTTTCGCGATTGGATCGTTCAGGACGAGTTGTTCCTGCTCTATGATCACGCGGCCAGTAAAGGTCAAAGTCTCCTGTGTTTGGGTATCGGCAGGCGAAGGTATTGCGGCGTCATGCGCCTGAGGAGGTTGCGGTGTAACCGTGGATTGCGGCGGCCGGGGAGTCGCGGGAGCGGGATCCTCGTCCGCCTGTTGCGCTCGCGCGGACGAAGCCAGCGCAAAGGCTACAAGCGTGACCGCGACAGCCAACAAAATCCGTGTTAGTAAGTTCTTCATGAAATCTACCTCTCACAAGAATCCAAGCCGCTCGGCTACCTGATTTGCGGGCGGCCGCTAACTCCCTGCAGCAACAGATGAGATCGTGATCGTCTGCCCATGAAGTGCGCCGACGATGCGGGCACGCTGTCCGGCCAGCTTTTTCAGGAGATTCACGTCGCCATCGAGGAGGTAGGTCGCGTCGGCATCGACTAAAGCAAAGTTCGCGCCGCCGTTCACACAGGTACGAGTACAAGTGGTGGCCGCCTGTCCGAGTTTGGCCGAATGCTTAGCGCCACAACGGGAGCAGCTCACCATGCCTTCATAAGTATGTTCTGCATAAGTATGTTCTGTCGGGTTCGCTTGCCGCGCACCAACCTCGCCGGTGGCGGCACCGGCAGCAACGCCTAGGGTTGCAAATAAGAGCGCGAGCGCACATGCCATCGCAGTGCCCAGCAGCACGATCTCGATCCAGACTCGATTCGTCTTCATGGCGGCTCAGTCTCCCAGTGCGCAGCAAATGGATGCCTCGCTAGCCCAAACAGTTGGTTGTCTATCATGATGCAACTGGCGTGCCAATTGTGGGGCTGAGTAGAACTTATGATCTAAGTTGATGATAAGAAGAACTTCGGGGAAGGCGATTCGCAAATGATAGCGCCCGGGTGCGAGAACCGCCGAGAATAAATTTCCCTGTGCCGCGAGACCTAAAGGCAGCTTTCAGCCCCGAGGTTCTCGGGAGGGACGAACGCCTAAACCGCAGCCGCCATCTTCGCCGGTTCCAGACTTGCCGCTTCTCTTGCTCCCGCGCGGCGCAACAATTCGAGGGCGCTGTCTGCCTTGCGGCTTTCCTGGCAAGACACGAATACCATTGCTCCCACGTCGCATAGTTGGTGGTCGAGTCGCTTGGCTTCGCCTTCGGAAAAGCCGAGTCCCAGCAGAGTCCGCGATCCGCGGGACAGTGCGGGGAAATTCTGCTCAATCACGAGGGAGTGAAAAAAAGCCTGCGATCGAATAAAGAAACCGACCGTGGGAATCACAACGGCGCCAAACTCTGAAAACCAGCCGATCATGCGAGCGCTGGTCGCGCTCTCTTCGCGTTCCACGTCGACGATCTTGGCGTCGGCCACAACAGTCGCCGCAGGATGCGCAGGGGAAAGCACCATGCAGATATCTTCGTTTTCAAACCCTGCGCTGTTCAAGGCACAGACGACCTCGGGTAAAGCAACATTGCGAGGGTACATTCCGTAGGCAGCAGTTCCGTTGGTGCTCATGGATTGATCTCCAGGCCGGATCGTGAAAAGAAGGAAGGGCGAGAGTCCTTCAACTTCACAACTGAAAGGCGTTAAGTGTCACCTTAAAGAAATACTGCGGCAGAGGCACTAGGGTAAATCGTGTAGAGAAGTGTGAACTGAGAAACGAGAATGTCTTGGGCAACAATCGAGCGACTACAGCGGAATTCTCGCATTCCGCAATTGGCATTGCGCCATCAAGGCTTCACTGTATGGACTCGACAGGAACTCGGCTAGGACAAAACTTCGAGTCTATGAGGAGCGATTGCACTGTCGTTCCGACGGAACACGCTGCAGAGCGCTGAAAATTCATAGGTTTCGCCATCCTTGCAAAATGGCAAACTGCTTGCAACGCAGAACGATGTGAGATCACAAACACTTTTGGCGACTCACAAATTTTACATTTTGGAGGTAGGACAATTATGAAGCGGCTTCTCTCAATCGTTGCAATGCTCGGTCTGGTTGGACTTGGAATGAATCTTGCGGCGCAGCAGACGCCATCCACACCGCCATCCACAGCGACCCAGGCGGGCTCCATGCCGCAGCAACAGCAAACTGATGCGACCAACCCGCAACAGTCCGCTCGCAGCTTTGAAGGCAAGATCGCGAAGTCGGGCGACCAGCTCGTGCTGCAGGAAAATTCGACCAAGACGGCTTACAAACTGGACGACCAGGACAAAGCGAAGCAGTTCGAGGGCAAAGACGTGAAGGTGATGGCGACGGTGGATCCCAGTACAAACACACTCCACGTGGTTGACATCGCTCCGGCCCAAAACAAATGAGACGATGAGGTAGTGAAAAAGCCCGCTGTGAAATCACAGCGGGCTTTTTAGCTTTCCACTATCCCCCTGGCGTGGCTGTTGTCCTTCGACGTATTTCAGGAAATCAGCTCAATCTTGACAACGCGAATGGTGTTGCTGCCAGTGTCAAGGGTCCCCACAACTTTCACGTCCTGATTCTCGTACTGCTGAACGTCGCCCTCGAGTTGGTAGGCGCTGTTGCTCGCGACCTTCAAAACATACTTGCCACCGTCTTTCACGATCTTCCCCGTAAATGACTGCGTAGGCGCCTGAGGATTCGACGGCTGTTTTGCTTGCTGGCCGTGCGGATCCGGTTGCGGTATGGGGGTGTCGGGGGGTGGGAGCGGCTGCGGCGCCGGTTGCGGCTTCTGCATCCGCGACCAGACAATCAGCTGTTGTGATGTCAACGCATCTTCTGGAAACTGGGGCGTCAACTGCGGTTCTTGCCCAAACGCGAGGGGCGTCGCTGCCAGAAGAATGCCGGCACACCAATTCGTCGTTCGATTCATAAGTCACCTCACGAAAGACGAAGCGGACCGGTAATACTATACGCAATTTTACTGCCATCACATCCCTTGAAAGCGCATTACTTATTCACCCCTGTGGCGGACAACCCCCGCAGGTTCTACACCGTCTATGGCACTTTTACCTTAGGTAACGCTGCCGAGATCTGCATCCGCTTGCAGCGTGTTACGCCACCGGGTTTCGACCTTGGATAATGCGCACGAGGACCGCGATCACCGCGATGACCAGGAGGATGTGAATAAATCCGCCCAGGGTATAAGAGCTGACCATTCCGAGCAGCCAAAGAATTAATAGCAGGGCAACAATGGTCCAAAGCATTGGGGTTTCTCTTTTCTGGCAGACTCCGACGGCAACCGAGTCGCCGGCCAAAGTCTATCGAGCATCGGTGAAAGGCTGAATCCAGTGAAGTCCGTAATCAACGAAGGTTTCCCCTCTATAGAGGAGGGAGAACCTGGTCAGGATTTGTCTTGAAAATTCTCGTGCCAACAATGATTGTTCGCTTGTGGGCGAGCGTCTTCTGGACTCAAGCCGGCTGACGGTGCGCACTCGCAGCGGATACTATTCGGGCGAGACGCGGCGTAGATCCAGTCGGGCGGCAGATAAAACTAAACTGCCGTAGAGCCTGCCGGCGATTTCGGCGGTGGCGGCGGTATCTCGATCTGGATGAGATTGTTCTTGATGGCGTACACAACCAGATCGCGGATGGAGTGAAAGCTCAGCTTCCGCATGATATTGCTGCGATGCGTCTCGACGGTCTTGGTGCTCAGGTTCAGAAGGCATGCGACTTCCTTCGAGCTGTTGCCCTCCGCCAGCAACTGCGTGATCTCTCGTTCTCGAGCCGTTAACGTCGGCAGCTTGGGAGGCTCGTTGCGGGTAACAGAGTGTCCCTTTTCCAGAAAGCCTGCCAGCACCAGGTCGTTGACACGCGGAGTGAAGAACATGCGCTTGTTCTGAAGTGCCTCGACCGCAGTCACGAGGTCGCGGGCCGCATCGGATTTCAAGACGAACCCGCGAGCTCCGGCATCCAGAGCCTCACGGATGACCTGATCCGAATCAGTAATCGTGAGCACAATGACCTTGAAATTGGCGTCGTGTTGCAACAGTTGGCGCGTAGTATCGAGGCCATTCAAATTGGGCATTCCAATGTCCACGATGACGACGTCAGGCTTCAACTGCAGGGCCTTCTCAATGGCATCGCGGCCGTCGCTGGCCTCGCCACAAACTTCCCAGCCCTCATGCTTTTCCAGAAGCGAACGCAATCCGCGCCGCACAATTTCGTGGTCATCAGCTAACAGGATTCTCAGCTTCATGATTCACCCCCACAGATGAAACCGTGTTTCAAAACTCACGTCAGACCGCTAGCGCACTCCCGCGGCATCCCGGCCGTTGAGCGCTGTGAACACTCGATGTTGGCTTACCGCTTCCACCGCAGCTAATAGATCGCGTGCGGCATTGGACTTTACAACATACCCCCTGGCCCCGGCGTCCAATGCTTCGCGCATCATTTGTGGAGAGTCGTGTTGTGTCACGAACAGGATCTCGAGCTGCGGCGCCTGGGTTCGCAGAAGGCGGCAAGCCTCCAAGCCATTCATTCTCGGCATAGTCACGTCCAGAACCATGACGTCGGGATTCAGGTCCCTGGCTTTTTCAACTGCCTCAGCTCCGTCCGCCGCTTCGCCAATGACCTCCCAGCCATCTCGGCCTTCCAGGAGAGTCTTCAGCCCCTGCCTCACAACCGGATGGTCATCGACCAGCAATATGCGAATTGCCATGCAGTTCCGTTCCTTATGGGGGTCACCGACTAGACGATTCGCCACATTCTATCTCAGACTTTTCTACCTCAGGCCCTGTGATACGCCGACCGATAGCTCACCGGGGCACCATTCGTCCAGCGATGTAGCGACCTTAGGAACTCCGCTGAGATTACAGTTCAAAGGGGATGGGACCAATACAGGGAACCCTGTATTTCGTGGGTCGCGGAAACCTCCTTCGCCCTCCGGTCCGGCAAGGAGGGTATTAGACGGAACTGGTAGTGATGGTCGGGAAATAGGTCTGGTCGCGCAGTAATATTTCGACTGCCTGGACCACCGAGCCGATGTCTTGTTTTGCGCACGCCCCGCGGACGCCTGCCAGACGTGCGGCATCGGCCAACTCGTTTGAAAGATGAAGGGTTACCATCAGGATCGGAACCCCGGGCAGGAGTTCGCAGATCTGCCGCGCTACATCAACGCCGTTGAGATCTGGCATCTGATAGTCCAGCAAAATCAGGTCAGGAGGATCCTCAAGGACCATGTGCAGCGCCTCCGCTCCGGTTCGCGCTTCGCCGCAAACGCGCCATGAAGTCTGCTGCTCAAGTATCGCCCGCAAGTAATGCCGAACCGAGGGGTTGTCGTCAACAATCAGAATACGAACCACGTGGCCCCCTCCCGAACACCGGACAAAAACAAATGTGCTGCTGGGCTCACTGCCCCGCGCGATGCCCCTTGGCTTTGTGCTGCTTCATCACGGTGCGAGCCGCCACCTCTTTTGCTCTGCTACCATAGCGACCTGAGCGCTGAGCGCTCTCTTTAATGTGCTCGTATTCGCGTTGTTCCTTTTCGCCAACGCCGCGCAAATGTTTTTTCCCGGGCATGACAGCCCTCTCCAAGTTCTACCCTCAGAAACACTAGGCGAGGCGAAGGGCGGTTACCATCCGGTGAAGCCTGTAGGTTTACTGACTTAACAACATGGATCTGCAGAATGTGAGCAGGGTTCCCTGCCGGACATTTTCTTCTCTGCGTAATGTTCTATTTGCCGAGTACATTGGCGAGGCTCAGCATTCCGCTCGCCTGATTGGCGGACTGATTCTTCAGCTGACGACGGCGTATTTTTGTCTTAGGGAACAGAAGTGCGCGCATTTTCAACTTCGCCTTGTGCAGTTGCGACTTGGAGTTTCCGATGGAGCAGTCGAGCAAATGCGCAATCTCGTGGTGCTGGTAGCCCTCAACTTCATGCAGAGCGAAAATCGTCCGGCAGCCTTCTGGCAGCTCCAGCAACGCGCGACGCAGAGCAATGCGATCGACGACACCGGTGAGATCGGGATCGTTCTTGCCGTAGTCGCGATGCAGCGAAGGAGAATCAGGATTGACCGGCTCGTCGAGCGAAACGGTGGGTGGAGATTTGCGCCGGCGAAGCTTCATCAGAACCGTGTTCACTGCGACCCGATAGAGCCAGGTGGAAAAGGCCGCATCTCCGCGAAACGAACTGACCGTGCGGAACACCTGCAGGAAGGCTTCCTGGGTAAGATCCTCGGCTTCCGCGACATCTTTCGTCATGAGGAGGCATACAGAATAAACGCGGCTCTTGTGCTGTTGAAACAGCGTCGCAAAGGCATGCTCGTCGCCTGATTGAGCGCGCTTCACCAGGTTGATCTGGGAGTCGTCGCGGCCGTTCACTCTGGTCGCTGGGATGACGTTAGCTTCGGCTGCAGAAATCGCACAAGTCGCCACGTTGATCTCCTTTCAAATGCCGGACAAGTCGCCCGCGATAAGTTTTCGCGAGCACGAATGACAGCGTAGAAAAAAGACGGCAAACCTTGTATCAGGTCACATCTGTAAACCATTGCAGGAGACGCTGTAAGGCCGGTGTTGATTTCGCAAAGCAAGAACTTCCGGGCTTGACGCGGTTTTGGTCCTTACATGCGGATTTTGCGGAACAATAACTCTGCTTGCCGGGCAACAAAGCGATCGACATCCGGCTCGCTATTCGAACGCTGGTGACTTCGCCGGCCCGGTTACCGGACCGGCGATCGTCCCCAACAACTCTCACTTGGACGCCAGAACTGATGCGCCGGTATCGTTATTATTTCTATTTCTGCTTGATTCCTTGCTCTGAATGGAATATCTGCGGACCGCGGCCAGGAACGGCTCGCTGGCCGCCGTTGCCTGCACCTTCCCGCTGAGAATGTCGGAGAAAGGCGCGAAGCTGCCGTAGAGCAACCGGGTCTCGTCCTTGTCCTGAGTGAGCGCCGCGCCGGTCAAATCGATTCCGGCAAAAAGACCGCGGGCGCGCGAATACGTCAGCACTTCCGCTCTCATCTTGACGTCTGTGTCTGCAGCGGCGTCACGGCCAACCGGGCCAGCAGCAGCGGAGGCGTCAGCCCCGAGCTTGAATTTGCTGGAAAGCAAATGCTGCATGCCCTGATCGTTGGTCACGATCAAGACCAAATCGATGGCTTGTCCACCGAGTTGCAAACCCCAGCTTCCACCAGTAATGGTGATGGGAGCAGGAGCGCTCCACCCTGACTCAGTTCGACAAGAGGCAATACCCTTGCCGTGATTTCCGCCGACAATAAGGGCGACCTTCACCATGGAAGGGATCACGGCGATGCACTTCGCATCGCGCATAACCTTATCGGGAATGGCCTTGTCCGGTGTTGCCATGATCTCAGTCAAGACCGTGGCGGAAGCATCGATCCTTTTAGCAATGTCGGAATCGTTCTTATCGGCAGACCAACCCATACCGACAAAGATCGAACAAATGCTCAGCATCAGGAGACATTTGGGCAATACTGAAGAAATTCGGCTCATATCGTCTCGTCCTGTTCTGTGCTCCACGCGAGCACCTGCTATTTAATTCCTTGCGCCATTAAAGCTAGTCGCCGGGGGGCGTTGGTCCTATCCAGCGGAGCCAGTAAAACCGCCTGAGGAGTTCCCTGAGGGCCGCACTCGTCGAGGACGACGCGCATTCCCTCGCGAGCCGAACATTGAGGCATTTTCCGCACTGGTCATACAGGGTTCACAGTATTGTGAGTTTGGGTGCGGCGAACTAGCCTGCAATCTCTACTCGACACAACGCCCCCAAAGCGGGTGCCGGTCCACTGGGACGGACTGGCGCCCGCTCCTTCCATTAGTTCACACGTCTAAAGGCTTGGAATCAGGGCCGACGTGCAGCGACCAAAAGCTGCCTGAGCGCTGGGGTGCGCCTCGATCAGGCCGTGACGGGGACTCGCGTCGGTTGATGCTGCCGGGAGGGAATGACAACCTCGACGATGGTACCGGGGTTGGCGTTTGCCAATCGCAAACTTCCGCCGAGTTCACTGACGCGCTGTCTCATCCCGCCGATGCCGACTCCAACGCTTTCCGGCCTCAATTGAATCACCTGCTCTTCAATTCCCTTGCCATCGTCGCGTACTCTGACCACGATGTCGCCCTCACGCTCCGTGACACTGACTCGACCATTCCGCGCTCCGGAATGCCGGAACATATTGGTCAGGGCCTCCTGGATGATGCGAAAAACAGCAGTCTCCACCTCCGACCTGAGCCGCCGAAGATCCGGTGGCTCGATCTCGAGGTGAATTTCAATTCCACTGCGTTCTGAAAGGCCTTCCAGGTACCAGCGAAGCGCCGAGACGAGACCGACCTCGTCGAGGAGAGGAGGATGCAGAAGATGGGAGATGGTTCGGACCTGTCGGATTGCGCGATCCACCAATTCGCTCGCGTCGGCGGCCGCCTGCTGTCCGGAAGGAGAGGATTCTTTGGAAAGGATTCCGTCCATGATCATCTTTGCCGCTGCAAGTTCTTGCCCCAACCCATCGTGAATTTCGCGAGCGATGCGGCGGCGCTCTTCGTCCTGCAAGGTCATCAGGCGGCTGGAGAGGCGTCGAAGTTCGGCAGTCCGGACGTCCACCATTCTTTCCAATTCGACGGCACTGTCGCGAATCGATTGTTCGAGCACCTTGCTGTCATGGATGTCGGAGCAGGTCCCATACCACTTGACGATGCTCCCGTTCGGATCGCGAAGCGGTACAGCTCGAGCCCGGAACCAACGGTATTGTCCCTGGTAGTCGCGCATACGGTATTCCGACTCATACGCCTCACCGGACCGCACGCATCCCATCCACTCAGCCAGGCTCCGCTCTTTGTCGTCCGGATGCAAATATTCCATCCAGCCAAATCCGACGGCCGAACCTGGCGCCGCGCCCGTGTATTCATAGAACCGGCTGCTGATGTAGTCTCTCGCGCCATCTGCCTGTCGGCTGAAGATGATATCGGGGGCGGTCTGCACAATCGCGTCCAATTCCTGGTTCTTCTGCGCAAAGTCGCTGTTGAGTTGTTGAAGCACCAGCGCTTTTTGTTCCAGCTCCAGAGTGCGATCTTTGACGCGCTGTTCGAGTTCATTGTTCAGCCGTTCGAGTTGCAGCTTCTTTCGGTGCAGTTCGGCGAATACTCTCACTTTCGCTCGTAAGACTTCGGGAACAATCGGGACGGAAAGATAGTCCACGGCCCCGTGCTGGTATCCCTTGAGCCGATCGAGGTCGGTCAAATGCACGGCGGAAACGAAGATGATGGCGGTTTTCTGGAATCGCGGATGCTGGCGGACGATCTCGGCCAATTCGAAACCGTCGATCTCCGGCATGCTCACATCCATCAATACGACGGCGACGTCCGTTTTGAGCAGCTTCTCCAGGGCATCCTTGGCAGAGGTCGCCTTGATCAGGTTCTCTCCGAGATCGGCCAATACGGCTTCATAGCTGAGCAGTTTGCCCGGCTGGTCGTCGACCATGAGGATGTTCATTTTTTCGTGTACGGTCATGGTGCTCTCAATCCTGCGGCGCAGCGTTAGCTATACTGCGAAGGACGTGATTTCCTTTCAGCACTCATCGAACCAGCCCTCATCGGTGCAGCCACATACGCAACGCCGAGAGTAGCTGCTCGGTATTGACAGGTTTGGCCAAATATTCTGACGCCCCCGCTTCCAGACACTTTTCGCGATCGCCTTTCATGGCTTTTGCAGTCAGCGCAATGATGGGTAGCCGGCGGAACGTCGGGTTCTGTCGGATGACCTGCATGGTGGCATATCCGTCCATCTCGGGCATCATGATGTCCATCAGGACAATCGCGACATCCGGAGTTGACTCGATCGTTGAGATCGCTTCCCGGCCTGTTCCGGCCGTTAAGACTTCCATGCCACGGCGTTCCAGCACACTGCTGAGCGCGAAAATGTTGCGCATGTCGTCGTCAACCACCAGCACTTTCTTTCCGACCAGAGCCTCATCGGAGCGGTGCAACCGATCCAGCATTCTTTGCTTTTCTGCTGGAAGGTTCGCGACCACACGGTGCAGGAAGAGCGCGGTCTCATCGAGCAATCGTTCCGGAGATTCCACCCCCTTGACTACCACGCTTCGAGCCAGCGTGTGCAGGCGGGCGTCTTCCTCGGGAGACAATTCCTTTCCGGTAAAAACAACCACCGGCAAGTCGCTGATCTCGGGAACATCCCGCATGCGCTCGAGGATGTCGAAGCCGGTCATATCGGGCAGGCGCAAATCCAGGACGACGCAATCAAACGTTTCTCGCGTCACCACGTCCAGAGCTTCCGCGCCCGTGGCAGCTACCGTGACGTCGATGTCGTCATGACCCAGCAGTTCGCGGATACTCATTTGCTCGGCAGGATTGTCCTCGACGATCAACAGCTTCTTACGTCGCGGCGAAGCATATTCCTTGATCCGCGACAAAGCCAGATCCAGATCTTCCGGGCTCGAGGGCTTGGTTACAAATGCAAATGCGCCGCGAGCCAGGCCATGGTGCCGGTCCTCATCCAACGTCAGCATCTGTACTGGGATGTGCCGCGTGGCCGGGTCCTGTTTCAAATGATTGAGTATTGTCCAACCCAGCATGTCGGGCAGGAAAACATCGAGGGATACAGCAGTGGGATGGAACTCGCGAGCCAACGCAAGCGCCTCGGCGCCGCGCAAGGCCACAAGGACTTTGAATCCCTTATCCCGCGAGAGATCACAAAGTATCTGGGCATAGTGCGGATCGTCTTCAACGATGAGCAGAACAGCATCGTCAGGCTGCAGATTATCGCGGTCGTCCAAGATCCGCTCGGCCGGGCGCTCGGACACGACGATGTTGGACAACTGAAGCGGCATCGCCGGCGACGACGTCCTCCACTCCGATGCGGCTAGCTTCGATGCAGAAGGGCCCACATACGTGATAGGCAGATATAGCGTGAACGTGCTGCCCTGGCCAGGCGTGCTGCGAAGTTGGATCTCACCACCGAGTAAGCTGGCGAGTTCGCGGCTGATGGCCAGACCCAGACCCGTTCCGCCGTACTTGCGGCTGGTGCTGGCATCTGCCTGTTGGAAGGCCTCAAAGATGATGCGCTGCTTGTCGAGGGCGATTCCAATGCCGGAGTCGGTGACCTCGAAGGCGACCACCGATGCCGCTCCGCCGAGAATCGGATGATCCTCGCTCCAGCCTTTTGTTGCAACTGACACAGCGAGGCGCACCGCGCCATGATCGGTGAACTTGAACGCGTTCGAGAGCAAATTCTTGAGCACCTGTTGCAGACGCTTTGAGTCGGTGACCAGACTGCGGGTGAGTTGCGGATCGGTCTGCACCTCGAATGCCAGCTTTCTGTTCTCCGCTTCGTGCCGGAAGGGTCTCGCCACCATTTCGAGTAGGTTGGAGAAGAACACTTCTTGGGCTTCGACTGAAACGGTGCCGGACTCGATTTTGGAAAGATCGAGAATATCGCTGATCAGGTTGAGCAAGTCGGTGCCCGCACCGTGAATGGTGCGCGCGAACTCGACCTGTTTGGGCGTCAAGTTATGGTCCGGGTTCTCGCCGAGTTGCTGACCCAGCACGAGAATGCTGTTCAGCGGCGTGCGCAATTCATGCGACATGTTGGCGAGGAACTCCGACTTGTACTTGGAAGTGAGGGCAAGTTCTTTTGCCTTCTCTTCCAAAGCACGGCGGGCTTGCTCGATTTCCTGGTTCTTGCGTTCCACTTCCACGTTCTGCTCAGCAAGTTGCTGGGCCTTTTGCGCCAGCTGCTCGTTGGTCTGCTGCAGTTCTTTCTGTTGAGTCTGCAGTTCGGCCGCCAGTTGCTGGGACTGTTTGAGCAACCCTTCGGTCTGCATCGTCGCTTCAATGCTGTTGAGCACGATGCCGATGCTGGCGGTCAGCTGCTCAAGAAACGCCAGTTGCGAAGCCGTGAAGGCGTTCAACGACGCCAGTTCGATCACCGCCTTGACCCGGTCCTCAAAGAGCACAGGCAGGACGATGACGTTGTGCGGAACCGAGGCAAACAATCCGGAACGAATCGGGACCGTTGTTTCCGGCAAGTCCGAAATCAACATGCGCCGCTTTTCCGCGGCGACTTGGCCGACAAGTCCTTCGCCGATTCTCAAACGACGCAGATGCCCGTTCTCGCCGTCGTCGGCAAATGCCGACAACAGCACCATGCCCGCGGATTCTTCAGTTTCCATCTGGTAGATCACGCCTTGTTGCGCGTTCACCAGCGGCGCAAGCTCCGACAGCAGCATGCGACCGACCGTTGCCAGATCGCGTTGCCCTTGCAACATCCCTGTAAAACGAGCCAGATTGGTTTTGAGCCAATCCTGTTCGGTGTTACGGTCGGTGGTGAGTCGAAGGTTGTCGATCATCGTGTTGATGTTGTCCTTCAGCTCCGCGACTTCGCCGCTGGCTTCCACTTGGATGGACCGGGTCAAGTCGCCTTTCGTGACGGCGGTGGCGACTTCCGCGATTGCGCGCACTTGGTTGGTCAGGTTATCGGCCAGCAGATTGACGTTGCCGGTTAGATCCTTCCATGTACCGGCAGCGCCCGGCACGTTGGCCTGTCCACCGAGACGGCCTTCGACGCCCACTTCGCGTGCGACGGTTGTGACCTGATCCGCAAATGTGGCGAGCGTGCCGGTCATGTTGTTGATGGTTTCGGCGAGGGCCGCGACTTCACCCTTGGCGTTCACCGTCAACTTCTGAGTGAGGTCACCGTTGGCAACTGCGGTCACGACTTTGACGATGCCGCGCACCTGTTCTGTGAGGTTGACCGCCATCACGTTGAAACTGTCGGTAAGATCTTTCCAGGTTCCACCGACGCCGGGCACTTGCGCCTGACCGCCCAGTTTGCCGTCGGTGCCGACTTCGCGGGCCACGCGCGTGACCTCGGCGGCGAATGCGTTGAGCTGGTCGACCATCGTATTGATGGTGTTCTTGAGTTCGAGAATCTCGCCTTTCACGTCGACCGTGATCTTGCGCGACAAGTCACCACGGGCCACAGCCGTGGTAACTTCGGCGATGTTTCGCACTTGCCCCGTGAGGTTGCCGGCCATGGCATTCACGGAGTCAGTGAGATCCTTCCAGGTACCGGCGACGCCTGGCACGTTGGCTTGTCCGCCCAACCGGCCTTCGCTGCCTACTTCGCGGGCCACGCGTGTAACTTCGGCGGCGAACGAGCGCAATTGCTCGACCATCGTATTGAGCGTTTCTTTGAGCTGCAAGATTTCGCCGCGGACGTCGACCGTGATCTTCTTCGAAAGATCGCCGTTCGCGATTGCCGTAGCGACCTCGGCGATGTTACGCACCTGGCCGGTCAGGTTGCTGGCCATGAAGTTGACGTTGTCCGTGAGATCCTTCCACGTGCCGGCGACTCCGGGCACCTGCGCCTGACCTCCCAGCTTTCCGTCAGTGCCGACTTCGCGGGCCACGCGCGTTACTTCACCCGCGAAAGCGTTGAGCTGGTCGACCATCGTATTGATGGTGTTCTTGAGTTCGAGAATTTCACCTTTCACATCGACCGTGATCTTGCGTGACAAATCGCCGCGGGCCACAGCGGTCGTGACCTCGGCAATATTTCGCACTTGGCCAGTCAAATTGCCGGCCATCGAGTTGACTGAGTCCGTGAGATCCTTCCAGGTGCCCGCCACTCCGGGAACCTGCGCCTGGCCACCGAGCTTGCCTTCTGAACCCACTTCGCGGGCGACGCGCGTTACTTCGGCAGCGAAGGCGTTGAGTTGGTCCACCATCGTATTGATGGTTTCTTTCAGCAGCAGAATTTCGCCGCTCACGTTCACCGTGATTTTCTTCGACAAGTCGCCGCTGGCAATCGCCGTCGATACCTCGGCAATGTTGCGGACCTGGCCGGTCAAGTTGCTGGCCATGGAGTTCACTGAGTCCGTGAGATCTTTCCACGTGCCTCCAACGCCCGGGACCAGCGCCTGGCCGCCGAGTTTTCCATCGGTTCCGACTTCGCGGGCCACGCGTGTAACCTCTGACGCAAACGAACGCAACTGGTCCACCATCGTGTTCATGGTGTCTTTCAGCTCGAGAATTTCTCCCTTCACGTCGACCGTGATCTTGCGCGACAAATCGCCGCGAGCCACAGCCGTCGCGACTTCCGCAATATTGCGCACCTGACCAGTCAGGTTGTTGGCCATGAAGTTGACGTTGTCGGTAAGGTCCTTCCACGTGCCCGCTACGCCGGGCACTTGGGCCTGGCCGCCCAGTTTGCCTTCGGTTCCGACTTCACGGGCCACGCGCGTGACTTCACCTGCGAAGGCGTTCAGTTGGTCCACCATCGTGTTGATGGTGTTCTTGAGTTCGAGAATTTCGCCTTTCACGTCGACCGTAATCTTGCGCGACAAGTCGCCGCGAGCGACGGCCGTTGTTACTTCGGCAATATTTCGTACCTGGCCGGTGAGGTTGCCGGCCATCGAGTTCACTGAATCCGTAAGGTCCTTCCATGTCCCTGCGACGCCGGGCACGTTCGCCTGCCCGCCCAGGCGGCCTTCGGTTCCTACTTCGCGGGCCACGCGCGTCACTTCTCCGGCGAAGCGATTCAGCTGATCGACCATCGTGTTGAGCGTCTCTTTCAGCTGCAAAATTTCGCCGCGCACATCGACCGTAATCTTGCGTGAGAGATCGCCGCTGGCGATGGCCGTCGCGACTTCGGCGATGTTACGAACCTGGCCAGTCAAGTTGCTGGCCATGAAGTTCACATTGTCAGTGAGATCTTTCCACGTGCCGCCGACGCCGGGAACCTGCGCCTGGCCGCCGAGTTTGCCTTCGGTGCCTACCTCGCGAGCCACGCGCGTGACTTCACCGGCGAACGCATTCAACTGGTCGACCATCGTGTTGATGGTGTCTTTGAGTTCCAGAATTTCACCCTTTACGTCAACGGTGATCTTGCGCGACAAGTCGCCACGGGCCACAGCCGTCGTGACCTCAGCGATATTTCGCACTTGGGCCGTCAGGTTACCGGCCATGGCGTTCACTGAGTCGGTCAGATCTTTCCAGGTGCCGGCAACACCGGGCACTACCGCCTGGCCGCCGAGTTTTCCGTCAGTGCCAACTTCGCGGGCCACGCGCGTCACTTCAGACGCGAATGACCGCAACTGGTCCACCATCGTGTTGATGGCTTCCTTCAGCTGCAAAATTTCGCCGCGCACATCGACGGTAATTTTGCGGGACAAATCACCGCTGGCCACAGCAGTGGCGACTTCAACGATGTTTCGCACCTGGCCGGTCAGGTTGCTGGCCATGAGATTTACGTTGTCAGTCAGATCCTTCCACGTTCCGGCGACGTCGGGCACTTGCGCCTGGCCGCCCAACTTGCCTTCCGTTCCGACTTCGCGGGCCACACGCGTAACTTCTGCGGTGAACACGCCGAGTTGCTGAATCATGGTGTTGACGAGATTGGCGGAACGGAGAAACTCACCTTCCAGTGGCCGACCATCGACGTCCAGGCGTACGGTTTGAGTGAGATCTCCTTGCGCTACCGCCGCAATGGCGCGCGTGACCTCAGCCGTGGGTCGAAGCAGATCCTCGACCAAGGTGTTCACGGAAACTTCCATTTCTCCCCAGGCGCCTCTGGATTCGTGGAAACGAGTACGCTCGCGCGTCTTGCCTTGCTTTCCGACCACCTGCCCGACGCGCTTCAATTCCTGCGCCATGTGCTGGTTGGCAGCCACAATCTCGTTGAAGGTATCGGCAACTTTTCCTGCCAGACCAACCCATGTGCCGGGAAGCCGCACGGTAAAGTCGCCATCGCGCATGGTCTGCAGGCTGGCGAGTATGACGGTCAGGTCCAAAGAGTCATCCACTTTGGATTTCCCGTTATTTTTCGGGAGAGTTGGCGGAATGTTCTCGGCACCACTGGGCGCGGTGTCGTTAAGGGCGGATCGTTTCATTGTCTCTCCCCGAGAGAAGGAGTAGTGCGAATAAGGGCTAAGATCCGGCACGACAGCTGACGGCAATCCATCTCAGCCAAACCAGAACTCCAGATTGATGATGGTCCAAACACGCGAATGAAGGGACTAAGGATGAACATCGCAAAGACAGCCAGAGCGACCCCGGAACGGCCAGACCATTCCATACGTATTCCTACCATGATCGCTGGAGGACACGCTCTAAGGTATTTCCTGTAGACAATCCGCAGACCGTGTCAGACTCGGACCTGCATTGTGCCGGTCCGCAAGCGATTGGCAATCCAGCGATTCGCCGAAGTTTCGCTGTATTTCTGCCGGCGATACCCAGCAGGACGAATTTACGCGGGGATGGGCCAAATTGCCCCGAATGCTACCAGTCAAAGCCCTCTAAGTTGTTCCAATCACTCACCTTTTCGGTATGGAAACCGGACTGCATTGTATCTAGTGTCAACCACTTGGCCATGATTCGAAGTCATTCAGGAGGCTCTTAATGGATCGCGATCACACCAAGGACTGGCGGGAAATATGTAAGGCTGCGGCAAACGAACCCGACCCGGAAAAGCTGATGGATCTCATCATCGAATTGACCAAGGCTTTGGATGACCGCGACAAGAAGCGCCGCAATGTGACCGGGGAAAATCCTGACGAAAACGACGGCAGAAATAGGTCTCTTCGAAGCCAGCCCGACGTTGGATGATTTCGTAGTAATTCGGAAATCCGAAACGAGCTGCGACTTGTTCCAACGAACCACCACCCAGCAAACATTGATTTTCTCGTCACAACATCAGAGCTGGCCCTGTTTGTCACGGACGGAGCATCGCCGGTTAGCAGATGCCCCGCGCGTTCGTTTAGCAAATGAATAATTCACCCGTTACTTTTCCTTTGGAGGCTTGGGCGCAGGCCGGCTCGGTGGCGCCTGTCGCTGCTGCAGCTGTTGTTGCTGCTGTACTTGTCTTTGCTGCAATTGCTGCGTCTGTTGTTGGTGCTTCTGTTCCGTCTGTTGCTTTCTCGCATCGTTCGCATTTTGCGTTGCCAGCCGCTGATGCTCATTCTCCTGCTGCTGCTGGAGTTTCTGCCGTTCCTGGTCCTGCTTCTGTTGGAGTTTTTGCTGTTGTTGCTGGTATCTCTGGTCGGTCTTTGCATTTCCCGTGTTGGGCGCCGATGGGCGTTCCATGGGAGGAAGGTCGCGGGGATGAACCGCAGTCGCGGGACGTCCGCCGTTCTCAGGTTGCGGGTGCGCCGCTCCCCGATTGGCAGGAGGGTTGTACGCCCCTCCAGCCGCACGCGCCGGCATGGCATCGTGGCCGCTGAATTGTCCCGGCCGGGCTGTCGCCGCGACCGGGGGCTTGCCGTGATTTGCAGATGCACGGAATTCCGGATTACCGCGGGCAGCCTGCATGTGCTGCACCTGGGCGCTTGCCGGTGGTAGATGCCGTTCCCGGGCCGCAGCTTCTTCTCGAGCGGTTGGCCGAGCATTCACGCCGCCTTCACCTCCGTTGTAGCTGATTCGATTCTCGGTGCGGTTCACGACAGTTTCGTTATAGACGTTGTGGATGTTTGTGACGTTCACATTCGTCACCGACCGGTTGTAGAAAAAGTGTCCGTTGTCCCAACGTCCCCCCGCGAACCCTTCTCCAAAATAGCCGAACCCGTAGTTAATCCCGCCGTAGAAGCCAACTTGCGGACCCCAATATCCGTCGTAGAAAGCAAACCCGCCGTCCGCCCATCCCCAATACGGTGGAGTCCATAGGAAACCGACTTCGGGAGCCTCTACCCATGTTCCCGGCACCCAGTAGTAATCGCCGTCGTCATCGCTCCAGGCCCAGTAGCCCGGAGTCCAGATATAACCGTCGCCGGGGCAAAGAGGCTGCTCGTAGACCGGTAGAGGAGGCGGGCCGAACGAAACCGAGATCCGTACCTGCCCGAACGAAGCCGACGACATGACCAGCACGATGACCGCGAGTAACGCAGTACGAATGGAGCGAATACGCATTTTGTTTTCTCCTGACCGATCACCTTTCGCCTACCCGGTTATGCTTTGCTGCTGCGGGCTGAGCGCCATGACCAGGACGAGTCGTGTGGATCGCCCGTCGCGCCAACTTGCCTTGAACAGTTGCCAGCACTTCTGCCAGCGCTTCCCCAAGCGCGATCGTGAACCCCTCGTCGACCTGTTTAGAGCTGTAAGTCCTACGGAGAGTTGTGCTGAAAGGGAGACTCCGGAATGGAAGATTCAAAAATACCGAGGCCCTTTGAACCTTCTAAGCATTTGCCTGTACTCCCTGCGGCCTTTTGCTACGGAATTCACCGTATTGCCGCCCTTGCTCGCGTGCGATAGGTTGATTGAGTTAACGAAAACGGACTGGGTAGTCATGGGTTAGCGTCGCACGCATCGCGGCATTCGGACCCTCACGACTATCCGCCCCGGGCGGAAGCCATTATCGGTAGCCGGCGCCGGGCGGGACCTAATCGTGTAAAAGGAGACCGAAATGAAAAGAATGCTTGCGATCGTTTTCGCCCTGAGCCTGCTTGCGTGCTTCAGCCTCGTGGCTCAAGATCCTATGCCGCAGGACGCTGCGAAACAGGACGCCACGAAATCTGATACCTCAACCAAAGCTGCCAGCGTCACTGGCAAAATCAGCGATGACGGCAAGAGCTTCGTCAGTGACAAAGACGGCAAGACCTGGGCCATCAGCAACCCCGATGCGGTCAAAGGGCACGAGGGCCACCACGTCACTCTGAAGGCGCACGTTTCCGCGGACAAGAACGCAGTGGAAGTCGTGTCACTCAAGATGGCTGGAGACAATATGAAATCTGGAGACAATATGAAATAAAGACAGTTCGCCGAAATTGATTGGGCGACTGTGGTTGATCTGGGAGTTTCACTTCTCGACTCTAGGCCGGCAAATCTGCCGGCCTATTTTTTGGGGCGGGCGAGAGCCGAAGAGACGTTTAAGTGCGATAAACTTACGCCAAGGCTTTCTCCGGTGGACGCTGAGCGCCGTTCGTCTTCTTCTTGAAAACGTAGAAATTCTTTTCGTCCGCCAGATTCTCGATTTCGATTCCGCGGGTAGTCGCGCCCCGGACTTTGGTAGGCAACCTTGGGCTGACTTTCGCAACTAAAGCTTTGCGGTCGGACGTGCCCGGATTCAGCGGTTCGAACGACCGCACACTATGACACGACTTCCACACTTCTGGCAGGCTGTGCTCGGGGTCGTTTTCATCATCGGCCTGGCGGAGGTTTGCGGCGCATACTCCGTTCTCACCCACGAAGAAGTCGTCGATCTGCTTTGGAAGGACGATATTCAACCGCTGCTCATCAAGCGTTTTCCGGCCGCGACCGATGATGATTTGAAAAAGGCACATGCTTTTGCCTACGGCGGTTCGCTGGTGCAGGACATGGGCTACTACCCATTCGGTAATAAGTACTTCAGCGACCTTACTCATTACGTGCGTAGCGGAGACTTCATCGTCAATCTGGTCAACGAAGCCACCGACCTCAATGAATATGCTTTTGCTCTCGGGGCGCTGGCGCACTACTCGGCGGACAACATTGGACATCCCACTGTAAATCGGGCGGTGGCGCTGGAGTTTCCGAAACTTCGGAAAAAGTTTGGCAACGAAGTCACCTATGCGGATAATCCCAGGGCTCACATTCGCACCGAGTTTGGTTTCGACGTAACTCAGGTCGCCAAGAATCGCTACACCTCCGATCGCTACCACGACTTCATCGGATTTGAAGTCTCGAAACCTGTGCTGGAACGGGCGTTTCAGGATACCTACGGCATTCCGCTCAGCGCTGTGATCTCGGACGAAGACCTGGCAATCGGAACCTTCCGGCGAGCGATCAGCAACGTAGTTCCCGAGATGACCAGGGTCGCGTTGCTGGCGCGAAAAAAGGAATTGGTCGCCGAGACTCCCAACTTCAACGCGCGGAAGTTCCGCTACTACCTGTCGCGAGCCAACTATCAGCGGGAGTGGGGCAAGGGATACCGGCGTCCAGGATTCGGCACGTGGGTTCTGGCTTTCTTTCTCAAGTTTGTGCCGAAGGTCGGACCGTTTAAGGCGCTCGACTTCAAGGTTCCAACCCACCAAACTGAAGATCTCTACATCGCCAGCGTGGACCACACACTCGACAACTACAAAGGTCTTCTCGCCGACGTCGGCGCGCAAAAGCTTCACCTCTTCAATACCGATTTCGACACTGGACAAATGACCCACGCGGGAGAATACGTGCTCACGGACCGCGCCTATGCCCGCCTGCTCGACCAGTTAGCGCAGCACAACTTTGAACAGACTACGCCCGAGTTGCGCGAGAACATTCTGGCCTTCTACGGCGATCCGGACGCTCCAGTGGCAACCAAGCGAAATGCCGCGGCGTGGGAGAAGACGCAGAACGAACTGCAAAGACTCAAGACTCTCGCTCCAGTCGAGGCCCCCGCAATCCAGGTCTCAACACTTCCGTGAAGAACTCGCTGAGATCGTAAGACGTTGCTTGCGACGTCTCTCTCGCCCTCTTTCACAATGACCCACGCGGATACTGAAATTGTGGATCTACAGCCCGCTTTGTTTTCGCCCCAACCTTGGCTTCGGCCGCAGCAACTAAAAGAAAGAAAGAAAGAACCGATTTGAATCGAGAGGGCGGCAAGTCACGCCCTTCAAAGGAGGACTATTTCATGGCAGACGATATGGAAAAAAATAAACAGCAGGGTGGCCAGACGGGTCAGCAGAGTGGACAGCCTGGACAGCACGGCAACCAGCCCGGACAGTCCGGCCAGTATGGCCAAAAGGGTCAGGGCGGCCAACAGAGCGGACAGCCCGGACAGCAGAAAAAGGGTGGCCAGGGCCAGGACGAAGACGACAACGAAAACCTGGACCGTCAACGCCGCGCCTCATAGTTTATGAGGACAGCAGTATGGATTAACGAAGTCCCGGCCTCGGCGCCGGGGCTTCGTTTTGCTTAAGAGATCTGGCGGAGAGGGAGGGATTCGAACCCGCCTAAGAACCTAAACTCAACAACATTGCAGGGACACGGATGGCACCAAAGTACATTGAAAGCAGCGCAAGACGGTCAAACGGATTGCTAAACGGATGGCACACGCTGATCGGCAAGGAGTAAGGTTCGGCGATAAACGTTCGAAACGACTCAAGTAATGACGACATACATCTACCCTCCCGGCGCGAAGCCCGACACGGGGATGGTATTGCCGCTGGTGCGGGTGACCGTCCAGCGCTAGAAAAAACGTTCGCGGTAGCCGCTCTTCGCGAAAGCGCGGAGAACGGGGCACCCCGCGTATTTTGGGCCGAAAGGCTGGGGCACCCACTAAAGTGCGCGAGAAAGTTAACGAAATCTTCGCGCAGGCATTTCTGAAAGAATGCAGGAGATCGGGTGCACCTGATTTCATGCCACCGGCACTAGATTGGCAAGTAAATTTCGAAGTGCGGGCGGCGGAGTGATCGCATCACGGGGCTCCAGCTCTCGGTCACGGCACGTTCAAAAGAGGGATCGCGGCGGGGGTATCGTCCCCACGCCTGCAAAAGACGCAAAGATGAGGCACCCTCGATAGAAATGATGCATGCAGAAATGAAAGCTGGGCCACCCGCCGAGAGATGAAATCGTCTACATTATTGTTCTCTTTACATCAAGGTTATTTGCTAGTCTCCTGGCTTCAACGAGGACCAGAATTGCTCGAATCCGACCCTTAGATCCAAAAGGGGATCAGTGCTGGCGGTATCATGTCTATAGAAATAGACGCGGCCTTCCGAAGTAGTGGTATCCACAAAGAAATAGTCGCCACCCGCGTCGACAGCGAAGGGAAAGAGATTCGAGGAAACTGCCTTCTGTACAAGCACTAGGTCCCGGTACGCAGCTATGGCAGTATCGCCGTCTTCAAACTTGAGAGGAAGAAACTCGGCAACCAGCGTATCGAGCACTTCATTTTGAAAGCCTTCAGGATCCGGAATCCCACCATTGGCTGAGAGGTAAAGCTTGCGCACGGGCGCCGGAAATCGCAAGCCTAGTTGTGCTTCCACATCCGCGATGTCTTGCGGTGTGATCGCGGCGTTCGAGTCCTTGAGTATCACTTGTACTCCTTCCCTGTAGCCTCCTCATATTGGCGAACGCCACCCGAATGCCCCATGCTCCGATGCTTGTCCGTGCTGACCAACTGCATAGTGCCAGTGTTGGTGGTAGCATTGTAATCGGCCACGTGATGCCATGAGTAGCCTTTCGGTGGGAGCCGCCCGTTGATACCCGCTGCCTTATTCGCTGCGGCGAAGTCTTGCGCCCTTGACCCCGTGTACTGGATCACCACGGTATTCAATTGACCTGCCTGAAGGTCTTGCTTTAAGTACCGCGTAAAGTCTATGACTGGGCGTCCGCCTTTTCCGGCTCGACCTCCGGCACCGCTAGTCTGAAGCTCAGGTTCTTCTTCCTGCTGTGGATCATATCCGCCATTCTGTAGTGCTCGCTCCCGAGACGCTTTCTGCATCGCCGCAAGCTCTTCAGCCCCAGATTGACCGACTCTGCCACCGGGAAGAGCCTGCGGAAAGGCCATGGCGAGACCATAAATGCCTCCCGTCATTGCCACTATCCTGGCGGCCGCAGCTGACGCCGCTATCTTCCTGCCGATGGCATTGATTAGCTCCACATCCTCCGCCGTGGGACTTGGCAGTTTGCAGATAGATGGACAGGAATGACCATCTAGGTCAGCTCTGCTTACAGGGTTATTTTTGACATAGCCGTATTGATTGAGAGACTGCGGATCGGCGATGTCCGCGAAAGGCACGGCCTCTGGCTCCATCGCCCAGTCTGGGCTTAGCCACCGTCCCAGCCCGCTCTCGTAGTATCTCGCTCCAAAATAGTCGTTGCCGGATTCGCTGTCCCGTTCTTTGCCGGTGAAGTGGTGTTCGGTGGCGTCGGCGTAGGTGCCGATGGTCCGCAGGTAGGCGCCGAACGGGTCTGAGGCCCATTTGTCTTGCACGCCACCGGTGGGGCCGGTCTGGACGCGCTTCGATCCCAGCCAGTCGGAGAAGTTGAACGTGAGCGTGGCGTGGGTGCCGGTATCGTAGGTAGCGGTCAGGCCGCCGGCGGCGAACACGTTGGTGTGTTGCCATGTGCCGGAGCCGTTGAGTTCGGTATCCTGGTCGCCGTGCTCGCCGCGCAGATACATGGCGGTTGCGGTAAAACCGCTGGCCGAGGTTGGAGCGGCGCAGACGTGCCCCGAGGCAGGCCAGGTCGTGATCGTTCCTTTGGCCACGCGGCGGCCTTCGGAGTCGTAGACATACTGCATCATCGCTCCTCCGGAGGCCACGGTGGTGACGGCGCAGATGCGCCCGTCGAGATCGTAGATGTACTTGTTAATGCCGTCGTTGGTGATGTTGCCCGCGTCGTCGTACACAAAGCTCGCCACGATCGAGTTGGCGGTGAGCTGGTTCGCCGTGCTGTAGGTGGCCCAGGAGGAATGATTGGCACCGGTAATCGGATTCGGGCAGGCGGTGTTGCTTGTCATTTCACCTTCGCCCGTGCGGTTGCCGAAGCTGTCATAAGTCCAGCACTGCGTTTTGTAGGCACCTGAGGGCAGGACCATGCCGGCCGTGGTGGAATTGGCGGCGATCAGACGGTCCAGGGTGTCATATTTGTAGGTCCAGCTTCCGATGAAGGTGTCGTTGGCGGTGGCGACGTTGCTGTTGGCTGCATAGGTGAGCGTGTACGAATAAGGCGTGGTGTTGGTGTCGCCGCCCAGGGTGGCTCCGGAGGCAGTGGAAGTAAAAGTGGCGCCGGAAGAAGCACTGGTGGAGAGTGAGACCTCGCCGTCGGTGCCGTACTCGAGCGCAGTGAGAGTCACGACGTTAGAGCTTGCCATGGCAGTAACCGGCATGCCGTCGGTTGCGGTGATGGCGTTGACCAGACTGGTGGCCAGCGCAGCGAGTGTGGTCCCGTTCGTGCTCGCCGTGACGGTAATACCGCCGATCACGGCGGTAACGACCCCAGTGCCGGGGGTGCAGCCAGCCTGAATGCAGGCCAGTGTGATCGTCCCGGTGGCTTGGGTGCTGGCTGAATTCAAGGTATTGTTGGTTACGCGCAAACGCTTGTCATAGAGGCGGCTGAGGTAGACGGGCTTGGCTCCATACGTGGCGCTGAGCAAGCCAGCTGGCCCATATTCTTTTGCGGCGTAGATGGTCGAGGGAAAGCTTGTACCCGACCAGATGCCCGTGGTGGGCGTAGTGCTGGTCGCGGTCGACAGCCGGGCGACATTGTCGTAGGCGTAGCTGATCGTGATCGGCGAACCGGCGGTGACGCCGTTGGTCGTACTGAGAAGGTTGCCGGCATAATCGTACTGGTAGGCGAAGGGATAGGGCGTCGTGCAGCTTCCGAACGAACATTGCTGTTCATTAAGCAGCCGGCCCATGGTGTCGTATTGATAAGGACTGCGCTCCCACACGCCAGTTCCGGCGGTGTACTCCATTTCGTCGGTCAGGTGGCCGATAGGGTAGTTAGGAGACGAGCCGAGACTTGTGGTGTCGTAGGTGTATGCCGAAATGAGGTTCGCGGTCGCGACTTGAGACGAACTCGTACAATTAGCGACAAGTGTTCCGGTATATTCGGCCGTCTTGCGGTTCAGATGATCGTAGCAGTAGTTGATAGTCTGCGAACCTGAGGATGCGTTTACCAGCGGTTGAGTACGGGTGAGCAGATCGCCATCGAGGTCATAGGTGTAGGAGATCGAACCGGACTCTGGGTTCAGGGCTGTCAGGAGCCGCGAAAGGCTATCGTAGGAAAACAGACGTGCCGCACGTGGAGAGTCCGTTCCATTTCCGGTCTGTGCCACGGTTAACAGGTCGCCCAGCACATCATATGTATACGTAGTCTGCATGGACGGAGTGGCGCTTACTCCATTCGGCTCCATGACGCTCGCCAAGCGGCCTAACCCGTCGGAATTGCGCTGCCAGTCATTGCCGGATTCGTCCATGAAATCCAGGAAGCTGCCTGTGCTCGCGCTGCCGACGGTCTTCGCGAGTTGTGGGTTGCAGTTGGTTTGAGCGTTTGTGGCCAGACCCATGTAGCACCACTGCTGGCTGGTGTTGTCGGGCTGCGTTTGGATGGTCTTTCTGCCCAACGCGTCGTAGGTGAAGGTAGTTACGCCGTAAGTGGACTCTGAAGCGGAACGGTAGGGGTTGCTTTGAGATGCCACCCGGCCCAGAGCGTCGTAACGGGTATCGGCGTAAATCGTACCTTCGGGATCGGAAGTGACCTGCGTTTCGTACTTCCGCCCAAGGCTATCGGCTAGCCCGGTCTCGGAGAATGTGGAGGAACTGCTGAGCGTTTTAGAAAACACATAGCTGGGCAGCGGAAGATTGCTCGGTGGGACTGGGTCGGTGAATTGAAAGGTTTCAGAACCACCCGCGGAAGGATAAGTGGTTCCGGTCAGGCGGCGCATGGGGTCGTACGAGAAAGTTGTCTGATTTCCGTTTTCGTCCGTGTGCGACCGCATTTCGCCGGTGTTGTCGTCATAGCCGAAATATTCAATGTGCTGCACCGTGCCGGTTTGCGGATGGATGATTTCGTAAGGATACAGGCCCGAACTGTCATAGATAACCTGCGTCGGATGGCCGAGCGGGTCGTATTCGAAGGTTGGCATCCAGAGTCAGCGCACAAATCACAAACAACCGAAGGGCTTTTAGAAGAAAGTTTTGTTGAACCAGCGTTTCGAGGCGGGTTAGACAATGCATGGCATTTCTCCATTCTCGTGTTCGTGCTGAAGGTGTATCCACGGGCGGACGCGACCGCTTAGCTCTGGTGAAAAAGCAACTCTGTGCCGCAGACTCGCAAATTGGTACGAACTCTGTCCCCTAGCGCCAGAAAGTGCGACGCTGGAGTGTAGTTGGCTGCTAATTCATCTGGGTTCGTTTTGGAGGCACTAATGTCGGGCAGTCGACAAAGGAAATCAATTGTCAAGACATGCTGTTTTTAGTCAGAACATGACAAGGGCTGTGGAAAAGAGGTTGCGAAACGTAAAGGGATGGGAAACCCACGTGCGTTGCCATTGAGTCCGTCAAAGGTTCAACAAGTGATGCCGTTTGCTTAACTCGTTCATTTTCCACTGCCGAGGACTCATGCCGCGAACTTGCTTAAAATCCCGATGGAAATTGCTGACATCTTCGTACCCGGCGGCACTGGCGACTTCCTTTACTGCAAGAAGGTTGTCGGTCAAGAGGTCGACTATTCCAGTGATTCTAGCCTCACGCTTGTAACGTCTAAACGTGATTCCCAGTTCTTGTTTGAAAAGGCGCAAGAAGTGCCCTTCGCAAATTCCCAAATGGGAGCCAGCCTCCCTCGCCGACATATTACTTCCATTCTTTTGTCTGGCAATTACTCTAATGATGAGTGCAATACGCGGATCCATTAAGGGATCTCCTTAGACATCGGCGCTTGTGAGTTCCTAGAACGAGTGTTCAGTGCACTGCCCATGCGAGCAGCCGAATGCCAAGGTTTGATCAAGAGTTTCGCCACTGGGTCGGGAGGCTAGTCCACGACACGCGGACGGACATCGTTCTTCGGCTTGTCCGCCGCAAGCGCGTTGACCTGTGCAAGCGGCATACCAAACTGGAGACGAGGGTGTGCAAGGCCCGTTCACTAGAACTTGCCAGAAAACTGGTCCTTTCCGCCCAGCTGCGGCCTTCTTTCGGCCTGGACGGAGTACAACGACCAACAAAAGTGTTAGTGAGTAACATTTATGTTAGGTGCACGGGACGGTGGGGCCGCAGCGCCCGAGCATGCTCGTTGCATCATGGGCATCGGGTGATCAAGGCTGTCGCTTTTACTCCGAGAGACGCGCGCAGCGAAGGGTTCAGGCCATCGCCCCAACCGAGAAGAGTATGAGAAGTCTATTCAGGCGCAGCTTGACGAGCACTGGATGCCGGTACATTGTTTTTGAGGTTAAAGAAAACCGCGTTCGGGTTTGGTAGAAATGAAACCGAACACAATGATTCCAGTTGTCGGAAGGGTGTGGATGAGGCTCACGTTAGGTACGTACATAACGTTGGCGTCGGGCTTCGGAGATCATGTCCTCGAACTGGGGTAGGAATATGCAGCTCAAACAAATAGGCAAACACCAAAGCAGCCAGGGAAGCATACACAACATACCGCTTCCAATTCGTCTCGATGTTGGCCACGATTTCGAAATAGCGGGGTAATTCTTGAGTTGCGGTCGCCATTCTTGCAATCATCGCGAATTCCTCCGCTTTCGCTTCTAAAGATTCTTTCGGAGTTAGCGTGGCAAATCAGGTTCTACAAACACCTGTTCGAGCATTTCCCGGAATTCGTGAAACAGAGTGTTGTTTCCAGTGGGAGCAAAGTAGCGTTTCGGTGCCGCGTTTCGGTGCTTTCCTTGATTGCTGACGAAGTCCCCCTATCTTTCGTCCGAAATCATACTCAGCTTTGTGCGGATTTAGGGGAGCAGGTAATAAGAACGCGGCAGAAGGGCCGGCTATACCTTTCTTGAGACGTCACCAGAGTCTTATCCCGCTTGAAATCACGCCGCCTTCCTTGGCCGATCCTCCTCGACGCCCTGCGCGGAAGGCTTTAACTGCCCGGGAATGGCGCGCAGGCGCAGGAGAGGAAACCAGAGCACCTGGGTTGCACGCCATCTGTCGGATTCACGAATATAAGTTATCAAGCTGGCGAAAGGCGGCGGCGCGTATTGCTCCATTCGTGCGTTCCACCACTTGACCGCCTCACCGTAGGCCATCGCGACGCCCCCTAGAAACATGATCAAAAAAATCAATGCGAGATACCGTTCGGTTGGGCTACTTGCCCTTTCGCTGATTGGGGCACTGGCGTTGCTCGGGTCTGCTTCCCACGTGGTGGGCAATTCCGACAAGCGAATGCGTGGTTGTTCCGGTTGTCCTGAAATGTGCACTCCGAGCCAGTGTTCTCTGCCTGGTGCAAAGATGTCCCCGGGTATTCCTCCCGGCGTTGTCTCCCCCAAGAGGACGGTGTAACGTCCGTAGGCATCTGGGCGCACGTTCTGTGTCTCCTGCCAGTATGCCGCCCCGCCATACGTCTGCTCGTACATCATAAACTGCAGGGGGACCGTGCCGACTATGGACCCGCGGTGCGCATCAGCCAGAGTTCCAGAGAATTTGACCAGATGTTGCGTAACGGCCCTGTCGCCCGGACGGGACAACGAATCCTGTGCGGGAGAAAGAGAAACAGATGCGACGATGAGGCAGACGAATAAACGCTTCACGGCCAGTTTTCCGCGGGATGGCGATGCTCTATGCCAATATGAATATGTTCATGAAACAGCTGCGATTTGGATACGGTTGATAGTGTAGAAACACGCGGAATCTCCCCCAATTTTCTACGATGCTGCGAGGAATGCCACAGAATGCGGTTGCTTGACGGGCTTTCACCGGTGAACGTCACTTGTGTTCCACGATGTATTGGTGAATCGACTTCTGACTCTGCGCGCCAACGTAGTTGAATTGGATTCCGTGGCGCTTCGCGTCACCCCAGATCACAGCACCGATTGCTTCAATGGCTACACCGGAAATGGGTGACCTAAATGATAGCTGCACGCCTTCTTGCGGTTTTAAGCTACTCACTTCTACCTGCATTCCGCCTTCGCTGAGATTCCGACTTACTCCCCGCATCGTTCGGGAACCCACGATGCAAATCACAAGCGCCTGTATCGGAACGCGCTCGTGTGTGCGTCGATTCGACAACATCGGATAAGGCCAGTGGTCTCCGCTTGTCTCTTCGATTCGCAGGGGGTTGGGCTGCGGTTTCTCGCGCGGGTATGGCCAGTTCGAGCGGAGGTCTCGAGCGCCCGCGATCTTCTAGCCGTTGGGAAGGCGTGGAATTGGGATACATCTGTGAGCCGACCAATCGACGCCGGGCAGGAAGACGTCGTTCGCCCGGGTCGAACCTCGAATCGGAACCCATACTTACCGTTACGGAGCCAGCAAGTGCGCAAAATGGCTAGCCAGAGCGATGTAGGTCAAACCGATCAACGAGATGGCGATCAAGATGTAAGGCCAAAACCACACGATCCGTTTCAACACAGTCACGCGCGAAGTCTATGAGTAGACTTGTACGGGTAACATACGGTCCGTAGAGTATCCGACAACAATTGAAACGGTATCCCCGCCTCATTGCCCTCTTTTTTTGGTTATGACAGCAGAGCGAGTGTGGTTTTTTGCAGGTACCTTCCAGCCCATCGTCTCAGTAGTGCAGTAAAGACGTTCCATTCAGCGCCGCAAGAATCAGGGTTCCTGCGTAAGCGTTGTCTGCAGCCACGGGAGTGGTAAAGGTCATCCCGTATCTCCAGCTTGCGGGCGCCTCCGGGTGTATTCCCGAAAGGATGACCCAGCCTTTGCCCGACGTCCCCTCGACGATTGCCGGAGTGCCGTCCGGGAACTTGCCAACAACGTTACCCCACCCCGTGAATTGGGGGCCGTCCTGCCAGTACTGATCCAGCGCACCGATAACGGGGCTAGAAATCTCAACCGCTGCCTTATGGATCCCCTTGTTGTAGTCGGCATAAAAATTGAACCAGACTCCCGACGTGAGATTGAGCCCGTTGTAGATGGAATAGCCGCCAAAGAATCCGCCGGCGCAGATTCCCAGGTAGTGCAAGCCGTCGTTCGTGACCGCGTTGTGGATCTTGGTCGTAGTGGCCGAGCTAAGGTTGTCGCCTATCGTGATCGAGTTTCCCCCGGGGACGATCAACAGCTTATAAGCTCTTAGCTGGGTCTCGCTCATGGCATTGAGTTGAGAGGAATTCGCGGTCGCGTAAGTGAGATTGTTTACACCGAGGATGGTTTTGACCGCAGCAACATCAGAGGAGGTTGTACCTGTCCCGTTGAAAAGCAGGATGGGGGGAGTCACAACAGAGTTCAACGCCACCTCAGTCTTAGCGGGCGCACCGAACGTCGAGCCCGGGGTGCCACAACCGATGAAGCCGACCACAATAAGGGCTGTTGACGCCAAGACAAACATACTGCAAGTCCTGGTCGCTGCGGGACGGGGGGACGAATTCATTACGAGACTCCTTTTAGGCCGAATGGGAGCGATCCGCTTTTTTATCAGCGTTCGCCGAACAGTGTTTTAGGGTTGAATCGGACTCGAACTGGAACGCCTTCTACTCTTTCGGCATTTTCCCCCACATTCGCCGAAAGGGGAAGTCACGTTAGTACATGGGGCGAGACGCGGAAGTACAGGCAAGCACGGGACGTTCTAAACAGCTTGGGTGGACCATCGGTGATATCAGCGCAACGATCGCGCTAGACTTCGCGAGTGGCGGAATCAGGATGGAAATCCATAGGTCTGTCTTCCCTCCAGGATCGCCTTCACGATGCTGCTGGCCTCTTCCGAAGACAGACGGTCCAATTGAGAGAGCAGAGCTTCCTGATCCGCTTCCGGGGTGGGGCGTTGGCGGCCTGGGCGGATGGGGGTATGAGGTTTCAGGCCCGCGGATCGGGCTTTCTCTACTTCCTGAGCCAGGCCGGCAATCGTGGGTGATTCGAACACGCTGCGCACCGGCAAGTCCACGTCCATTGTTCGCCGGATGCGCGCCGTCATCTGCAACACCAGCAGCGAATGTCCTCCCAGTTCGAAAAAGTTCTGTTCTCGTCCGACGGCTTCTACCTTCAATAGCTCCCGCCAGATGTCGGCCAGTTGGGCTTCGCTTTGGTTGCGCGGGCCTATCCAGTCTTGCCTATCGACCAGCCGTCTTCCCCCGCAAGCGGCCAGCGCTGCCCGGTTCACCTTGCCGCTGGGCAACAGCGGCACCTTCTCGATCTGCCAATAACTGGCTGGCACCATGGGTTCCGGCAACTTCGCGCGCAGATAGCGGCGCAACTCTTCTGCCTCTGGCGCCGTAACCTTGTCGTTCATCACCAAGTACGCCGCCAGTTTCTGCTGCTCGGCTTCTCCGCCGACAGCGACCACCGCTTCGCGCACCGCCGGATGGCTGGCCAGCACAGACTCGATTTCTCCCAACTCGATGCGCACCCCGCGCAGCTTGATCTGCGTGTCCACCCGTCCTAGATATTCGATTTCCCCATCCCCACGCCAGCGCCCCAGATCACCGGTGCGATACAGACGCGAACCTTGTGCGGGAACCAACCAGTTCTCTACAAAGCGTTCCGCAGTCAGTTCAGGCCGGTTCAGATACCCTCGCGCCAGCCCCTCCCCGCCAATGTAGATCTCACCGCGAATTCCAATGGGCACGGGATTCAAGCACTCATCGACGAGATAGATCTGGGTATTGCTGATGGGCTTCCCAATCGGCACGGAGGTGGAGTCCCGCTCCGCCACCTCATGGCATGTGGCATCCGCAGCCACTTCGGACGCGCCATAGATATTCAGCATCTTCGCCCCCGGAAATGCCGCGCGGAAGCGACGCGCCAGATTGCCCGGCAACACTTCGCCACTGCATGACCATAATTTCAGCTCGGGTACTCGCTGTTGCAGGTTCGGAGCATGGTCCAGGAGAGCCCGAAGCTGGGACGGAACCAGGACGATGCGAGTGACGCGTTCGCGGGCCAGCACTCGCAGAAGCAACTCTGGGTCAAGCACGGCCTCTTGCGGGACAATCACGCTGGGAATCCCCGCCAATAGAGGACCAAATATCTCCCAGATCGAGTCGACGAAAGATAAGTTGGTCTTCTGGCAACACACCTCACCCGATGCAAAGGGGTACGTCCTCCACATCCAGGCAAAACGATTGATGCTAGCCCGGTGGGTTCCCTCGACTCCTTTCGGCCTTCCGGTGGAGCCACTCGTGTAAATCACGTAGGCCAAATTTTCCGGTCTGACGGACGTCGAGGGATTAACTCTGCTTTCATTCTCGGCGAACTTCCATTCTGGATCCAAAACAATGGTATCTGCCCCAAAACTTGGACGTTGTGAGTTTTGGTCCGTCAGCAACGCCACAGGTTTCGAATCAGCCAGCAGAAAGGCCATGCGTTCATCCGGCAACTTCGGATCGAGCGGAACGTATGCTCCTCCGGCCTTCAAAATGCCGAGCAAGGCGATCAGCATGCTCGGTCCGCGGTCGACGCACAGTCCCACGGGAGCATCTGGCGTTACTCCTCGTTTTAGAAGAAGCCAGGCCAACTGGTTCGCACGCTCGTTCAGCTCCCCATAGGAAAGACTCTGGCCGCGCGAAACGACGGCGGTAGTTTCCGGACTGCTCTGGGCTTGTAGCTCAAACAACTGGTGAATACATGCCTTTGGATACGTCTGGACGGTATCGTTCCATTCTCCAAGGAAGCGATTTTCGCGGGAACTCACCAGCGGCAGGTCCGATAGTCTCTGTTCCGGATTCTCTATTCCTCCCCGCATCAGCGTCTTCCAATGGAGCGCCATGCGTGCGACCGTCTCACGCTCAAATAGGTCGGTGCTGTAGTGGAAGCGAGCCAGCAACTGGTCGGTGCGCTCATTCAATTCCAAATAGAGGTCATACCTGGTTGTTCCAATATCCACATCCATCTGCGTGAGCCGCCAACTGGGATCGATGTCAGGCAGGGGCGGATCCAGCGAAAAGAGCGCTTGGAACAGCGGATTTCGGCTGGGCTCCCTTTGAATTTTCAGTTCTCGGACAAGATATTCAAAGGGCACGCGATCGTGATCGAGAGCGGCCAGACTCCAGTTGCGGGCGCGCTGCACCAACTCGCGAAAACTTGGGTTCGTGGAAAAGTCCGCGGGAACGACCACCGTGTTGAGGAAGTATCCGAGGAGGTGTTCTGTCTCTCGGCGATTGCGGCCCGCAGTGACCGTTCCAATCGGAATCCGATCCTCGCCCGAATAGCGTTGCAGCAGCGCCGCAAAGCTGGCCAACAATACGTGAAATATCGAGACCCCTTCCCTTCGGCAGAATGCCCTCAACGCCGCAGTGAGAGGAAATCGCAATTTGAATGGGAACATCGAGCCGCGAAAGGTCCGCGGATGCGTGTTGCTATGGTCGGTCGGCAAGTATACTTCCGGCAAAGACCCGTCGAGTTGCTCGCGCCAGTACTCAATCTCTTTGGCGAGCGATTCCCGCGTGACAGTTCGTCGTTCCCAACAGGCATAATCCGGATACTGAATCTGAAGCTCGGCCAAGGGACTCGGATCACCGCGTGCGTATGCCTCGTATAGCGTCGACAACTCGAGGAGAAAGACGCGATAGATCGCGACGCCATCAAAAATGATATGGCTGAGAGTGAGGTAAAGACGATGCTCGCTATCGCTGAGACGGATCAGCTTTGCCCGAAAGAGGGGTACCTGACCAAGATCGAGTGGCACTCGTGCATCGGCGGTAGCAATGAGCCTCGCAGCCTCGTCTCTTTGCTCCCGGGGAAATCCGCTGAGATCAATCACTGGAAGTGAAATCGACAGATTCTCCTGAACTTCCTGAACAGCCTCTCCATCGACAACCTTGAAGGCGGTGCGCCAGGCTTCGTGCCGGCGAAGAATCTCGTTGAAGCTCTGTTCCAGTGCGCTGACGTTCAGAGTTCCAGAGTAGTGAATGGTGACGGGTTCGTTGTAGAGCGGAAGATCGGGCGCCAGTTGCGAATGAAGCCACACTTGCTCCTGAGCATGGGAAAGAGGGATGCGCTCTCCTGGCTTGCGTCGCGGAATCTGCCGAGTCTCCGGACGGACTCCTAATTCGCCCCGGAGATACTTCTCCAACAGCTTCTGCTTCGCCTCGGAGTACTCAGGAGCCATCTCTCCCCCCAGACTCGCTCGCGGATTTCTTTCTCGCCTCATCCACATCGAACGTCACGTGGAGAGCGGTAAGTCCGCGCAGACCGAGATTCTGGCGCCACTCAAGAGGAACGCTGGCGTCGAGCGTGAGATGCGGAAGCCGGGCCAAAATTCTCTCGAATGCAATCTGCCCCTCCAACCTGGCGAGCGCGGCGCCGAAGCAGAAGTGAGCAGCCCAGCCGAAGGCCAGATGCCGATTATCTGTACGCGTGATGTCGAGGCGATCGGGGTCGGCAAACCGCTCTGGATCATGATTGGCGGCGCCCATTACCGCAATGACCGCGTTTCGCTTGCGAATCTGCTTGTTGCCCAACGTGACATCCGCCGGGGCCAGGCGCGCCGTGTGCTGGCTGGGACTCTCGTAGCGTAGTAGTTCTTCGACCGCCGAAGGAATCAGCGACGGGTCTGCACGCAGTCGCTCCAGTTCACTTGGGTTCCGCAAAAGCGAGAGCACGCCATTGCCGATTAAGTTCGTCGTGGTTTCCTGGCCTCCGACCATGGTCACGATCAGGTTGGCGATGATTTCCTCTTCCCCGAGACGCGTGCCCTCAACTTCAGCGGTCATCATCGCCTGGATCAAGCCTTCGCGGGGATGTGATTTTTGTTCCCGCATAGCCGTCCGGAAGTAGTCGCACAAGTGTTCAACGCTGCGCAGGACTCGGGGAAAGCGGTCGGGATTATGCTGAAAATTGCCCAGCATCTCGGCAAAGTCCTGCGACCATGACTTTAGTTGAGCATGGTCCTCGACCGGCACTCCGAGCATCTCCGCGGTCACGATGGCTGGCGCCGGGCTTGCGAAATCGGAGATTACGTCCATGCTGCCCGCTTGAACCGCAGCGTCCAGCAAACCGTCCATCACTTCTCGGATGTGGGAGCGGAGTTGCTCAACTCTCCGCGGCGTGAACGCCGCGGACGCAAGAGCCCGCAGGCGGGTATGGTCAGGGGGATCGAGAAACAGCATCTGCCGCACCATTACCGCTGCTATGGGATTCAGCGCCGACAGGTTCAGCGCGGTCAGTTGCTCCGGTGTAGGGGTACGCTGAGCGGAAAAGTGATGGAGCACGTGGACCACATCGTTGTAGCGGGTGACGACCCAGGCATGCAAAAAAGGGTCCCAGTGCACGGGGTCTTCGCGGCGCAGCTGGTGATAAAGGGGATAGGGGTTAGCGAGCACTCCAGGATCGAGGAGATGGTACAAGCTGAGGTCGCGGGGGTCGACCGACTGGAGAGGGGTCGGAGATGCTGTGGTGGTCATATTGGAACCCCGCCGGATAATGTGTCGAGAACGCGCCGCGCTTCTTCGTCACTCATGGCGTTCAGCTGGGACCGAATCAGATTGTCAATCTCCGACGCAATGCCATGCACGCTCGGATGATCGAACAGACTTCGCAGCGAGAGTTCCACTCCGAATCTCTCCTGAATTTTGGCAATCAACTGGGCTCCCATCAGGGAGTGGCCACCGAGCCGGAAAAAGTTATCGTCCCTGCCAATGCGGTCCACTCCCAAGAGCTTCGTCAGAAGCGTGGCGAGCCACTGTTCCACTTCTGATTGCGGAGGATCGAAGCGGTCGTCGGCAAGAACGTTCTCAGCCGTAGGCGCTGGCAGAGCCGCCCGATCCACCTTTCCATGCGTCGTGAGCGGCAGGCGGGCGCTTTGGACAAACATCGAAGGCACCATGTAATCGGGAAGATGACTTGCCACGGCGTTTCGCAGTTCGCTGGCCTGCACGCGGGCGCCGGGCTTAGTTACGACGTAGGCTATTAGACGGGGCTCTCCGGACTCCTCCGCGCGAGCTGTAACACAGGTTGTTTCAACACCGGGGTGTCGATTCAGCACTGCACTGATTTCACCAGGTTCAATTCGATAGCCTCTGATCTTGATCTGGTCGTCCACTCTCCCAAGAAACATGATCTGGCCGTCGGAGAGTCGCCGCGCCAAATCGCCGGTTCGATAGAGTCGCGACGTTTCGGCAGTAACGAACGGATCCGGGAGAAACCTTTGCGCCGTCAGTTCCGGAAGATTGATATATCCCCGACCGACGCCGGCGCCGCCAATCAGTAGCTCACCGGGCATGCCTTCTGGGACTCGCCTCATCTGTTCGTCGACAATGTAGATTCGAACTCCGTCGATCGCTTGTCCGATCGTAGGAAGTCCGTCCGGCTTTGCATGAGGCCGAATGATTCCAGAAGTCGCGACCACGGTGCATTCCGTGGGGCCGTAATTATTCACCAAAGCAAACGGAAGATCCGGCCGGGGATAGCGGTGTAGAACATCAGCGCCCGTCAGCAAGAAACGGAGGGAAGTATTTGCCAGCCACGGCAAAGCGATCATGGCCTCGGCCAGCGCGGTTGGAAGAAAGCTGACAGTGATCCCGGTTTCAACCATCCAGTTGCGCAACCGCTCAGGCGTTGTGCGTATGGCGTCATCAATTATGTGGATGGTTGCTCCCGCCGCCAGATAGGGCCAAAGTTCCCAAACCGCGGCATCGAATCCGGGACTGGCCTGCATTGTGGCCTTATCGGCAGCGGTGACCTGAAACGCGCGAAGATGCCAGCGCACGAGATTGAGCAGATTTGCATGAGTGATCTGGACGCCCTTTGGACGACCCGTCGAACCTGATGTAAAAATCACGTATGCCAAGTCGTCAGGTTTGATGTCGGATATTTCCGGGAGTCCAGAACCTGGCCCGGGCAAAGCGCCATCGTTGTCGAGAACAATCGTTTCCCAACTTCCCGCCGGTAACGATTCGGCAACACTCGGCTGAGTCACCACAAAACGACACTGCGAGTCCTCTAGAAGCATGGTCAGCCGGTTTGCAGGATCAGCCGGATCAACTGGCAGGTAGGCTGCTCCCGCTTTCAAAATTCCCAAAGCACCGATCGCAAACGCCGCAGAGCGCTGCATGCACAGAGCTACCAGCGTTTCTTTCCCGACACCCAAGGACCGTAGTAGGAAGGCCAATTCATTGGCTCGGTCGTCTAGTTCCTGGTACGTGAGATGCCTGTCCCCTTCTACAACCGCGACGGCATCGGGCGTTGCCCTGGCCTGGGCTTCGATCAAAGTATGCACACACATGGTTGCCGAACCAGTCAGTCCTTTCGCGTATATTCCGTTCACGTTCACATGCGCACCGTTGTCACCGCGCCTATTTTCAGAGCGGCAGCTTGCAGGGCTTCCTGTAAACCTTCCAGGTGGCGCTCGCCGGTCAAGTAGCTGATGATCATGGTGCGGATCACGCTCTTGCCATTTACAGTTGCTCCAGAAATCCATCTCTGCCCATCGCGGTTGACTTCCTCGATAATCGCCGCATGCAGGTCGCCCGTCTCCTGGTCGCTCATCCCGGGTGCACCCAGCCGCAGATTCAGAATGGGTAGCACCTGTGGCGTCGCGAGTTCGAAGATGTCGGATACCGTCACCCAATGCGCGAAGCAGCGCGCCAGTTCTATCTGGCGGTCCACCAGTTCCTGGTAGGCTCGCCGTCCGTGGACCCTAAGAGTAAGCCACAGCTTCAGCGAGTTCATGCGGCGCGACCACTGAGCGCTGATGCTTAGATTGTCAGGCAACCTGCTCTCAGCGGTTTTCTGCAAATAGGGGCATGGCACTGAGAATGTCGGTGCTAACAACTCGGGATGACGGGTCAGCATAAGTCCAGCCGAAAACGGCATCGCCAGCCATTTATGAGGATCGAGAGTGATGGAATCCGCCTGCTCAATTCCGCGTACCAGATGGCGATGTCGGTCGGAGAACAGCACGGCCGCACCGTATGCGCCATCGACGTGGAACCATATGTCATGCCGCCGGCAAATCTCCGCGATAAGCGGTAACTGGTCAATCGCACCAGAGCTGGTAGTGCCTGCAGTGGCGACCACGCAAAAAGGCGCGCTGCCGGCCGCCAAATCCCGGTTGATCGCAGCCTCAAGTTCCTCGACATCGAGTTGCAAGGAGTCATTGACGGGGATGCGCCGCAAAGCCTTGCGGCCGAGCCCAAGCAGCCCTGTCGATTTGTCCAACGAGTGATGCCCCTCCACCGACGCATAAAGAACCGGCTGAGCCGTACACGCGGCAACACCGTTTTCAACCACTCCAGGAAAGCGGCGAGAAAGCGCGAGAGCTAGAGCGCTGAAATTGGCTTCATTGCCTCCGGTTGTAAAGGTTCCGCTGAATTCGCTTGGCCAACCCACCAACTCTCCGATCCAGCCCACCGTTTCAGCCTCGATTGCTGAAGCCAGTCGCGACCTGGCCACAGTGGCAAGCTGGGGATTCAACGCCGCCACGAGCGATTCAGCAAGGAACGCCACGTACGTTGGCGTGGGATTCATCATTCCGAGGTAATGGGCGCTCGGAATGTGGAATCCGCTATCGATCAGTTCGCGGCATAACTCGTCGAAGACCTTAACGGCGTCGTCGCCAGTTTCTGGGATTCGACTCAAGCGTCGAGGATAAACACGCTGTTCCGCCGGCACTTGAACTGGACGGTCAGGCAGCGAGTCGAAGTAGTTGTTCACCACATCGATCAGGCGGGATCCGAGTTCGTGGCGCGCTTGGGAGTTTAAGTCGAAATTCATGGCACACCGATGCCTATTAATCAGCCGCGTCCGCCGCACCTTCCGCGGCAGATTCCTTTCCCTCAAGCAGACGCTGCAACGCACTCTGCAGTTCAGCCGGGGTTAGAGTGTCGAGCTTCTTCAGTAACTCCTCGCGGTTTGGATCTGTCGGGGTGCGTTGGCGACGTCGCAGCACCGGGCTGTGAGCTTTCAGGCCCAGGGTTCGGGCTTTCTCTACTTCCTGAGCCAGACCGGCAATCGTGGGCGATTCAAACACGCTGCGGACCGGCAACTCCACTTCCAGGGCCCGCCGGATGCGCGCCGTCATCTGCAGCACCAGCAGCGAATGTCCTCCCAACTCGAAAAAGCTCTTGTCCACTCCCACCCTCTCAACCTTCAATAGCTCCCGCCAGATGTCGGCCAGTTGGGCTTCAGTTTCGTTGCGCGGTCCCACCCAGTCTTGTCCGTCGACCAGCCGGCTGCGCTCGCACCCCGCCAGCGCCGCCCGATTCACCTTGCCACTGGGCAGCAGCGGCACCTTCTCGATCTGCCAATAACTGGCTGGCACCATGTGTTCCGGCAGCTTGCCGCGCAGATAACGGCGCAATTCTCCTGCCTCGGGCAGGGTCACCCGGTCTTGGTCTTGGTCTTGGTCTTGGTCTTGGTCTTGCATCACCAGGTATGCCGCCAGCTTCTGCTGCTCGGCTTCTCCGCTTACCGCCACCACCGCTTCCCGCACCGCCGGATGGCTGGCCAGCACAGACGAGATTTCTCCCAACTCGATGCGCACCCCGCGCAGCTTGATCTGCGTGTCCACGCGTCCTAGATATTCGATTTCCCCATCCCCACGCCAGCGCCCCAGATCACCGGTGCGATACAAGCGCTCGGATTGCGGTAGCTCCATCCAGCTCCGAACGAAGCGCTCGGCGGTCAATTCCGGCTGGTTCCGATACCCTCGCGCCAGCCCTTCGCCGCCAATGTAGATTTCACCGCGAATTCCAATGGGCACGGGATTCGAGCCCTCATCGACGAGATAGACCTGCGTATTGCTGATGGGTTTCCCGATCGGCACGGAGGTGGAGTCCCGCTCCGCCACCTCATGGCATGTGGCATCCGCAGCCACCTCGGACGCGCCATAGATATTCAGCATCTTCGCCCCTGGAAATGCCGCGCGGAAGCGACGCGCCAGATTGCCCGGCAACACTTCGCCACTGCATGACCATAATTTCAGCTCGGGTACTCGCTGTTGCAGGTTCGGAGCATGGTCCAGGAGGGCCCGAAGCTGGGACGGAACCAGGACGATGCGAGTGACGCGTTCGCGGGCCAGCACTCGCAGAAGCAACTCTGGGTCAAGCACGGCCTCTTGCGGAATAATCACGCTCGGAATCCCCGCCAGCAGAGGACCAAATATCTCCCAGATCGAGTCGACGAAAGATAAGTTGGTCTTCTGACAACACACCTCACCGGATGCAAAGGGGTACGTCCTCCACATCCAGGCGAAACGATTGATGCTAGCCCGGTGGGTTCCCTCGACTCCCTTCGGTCCGCCGGTTGAGCCGCTCGTGTAAATCACATATGCGGTTTGCTCGCTGGAAACTGAGGCTGGAAGAGCAGTCGACGATTCCCGCTTCATTTCCTCGTTGTTGTACAGGTTGCTGTCGAGGTCGTTGTCGAGTTCGATGACGTTCCGGGCATCGCTCGGCAAGCGGTCCTTGAGAGCCGAAACAGTGATAACGCCGGAGACAGCGGCATCGGTGAGCATCAACTTGATGCGTTCCGCAGGATAGCCGCGGTCTAGCGGAACGTAGGCTGCTCCGGTCTTGAGGACAGCCAGCAGCGCCACGACCATTTCTACTGACCGGTCAAGAAGGATTCCGACCAGGCAGCCTGCCCCTATGCCCTTTTTGACGAGCAAATGCGCCAGGCGGCTCGCGTCGTCATTGATGTGCCGGTAGGTCCATCGGTTTCCTTCGGACAGCAAAGCTGTGGCATCCGGCATGCGGTTAACCTGTTGCTCGAAGGCTCCATGGATGGTCAGGTCCCGGGAATAGTCGGCGGAGGTGCGATTCCACTCAACCAGAACCTGGGCTCGCTCCTGAGCATTCATCATGGGCAATTCCGCGAGGTGCAAATCCGGGTTATCAAACGCTGCGTGCAACAAAGTCTCGAAGTGCCCTAACATCCTCCGCATCGTGGATTGCTCAAACAAGTCAGTGCGGTACTCGAACTGGCAATGAAACTCGCGATCCTCCCAGACTTCCACGGAGAGATCGAACTTCGCGATGCCCGCCTCAAAGGCGATCTCCTTGATGCTTAGACCAGGAATCTCGAAGACCTGCTTGGGAATATTCTGGAAGGTGAACATGACCTGGAACAACGGATGGGTGTCGAGAGAGCGCTGCGGGACCAATGCCTCCACCAGTTTTTCGAACGGCACGTCCTGGTGCGTGTAGGCGTCGAGCGCAAACGCCCGGACCTGGCGAATCAATTCTCGAAACGTCAAACTCTTTGAAAAATCAGATCGGAAGACCAGCGTGTTCACAAACAGGCCGACCATATTCTCAAACTCAACTTCGCTGCGCGCCGCAACCGGCGTTCCGACCAGAATGCTTTCCTGATTGGTATAGCGCCAGAGCAGCGCCTGAAATGCGGCCATGGTGACCATGAACGACGTAGCGCCTTCGGCCTGCGCAAGGGCTTTCAGTTTTGCCAGAAACACGTCATCCAGGCTGATCTCTTCCGTGGCTCCGTGCCAGCCGGCGATGGTCGGGCGGGGGTGATCGAGAGGAAGGTCAATCAGAGATTGCGCTCCGGCTAGCTTATTTTTCCAGTGTTCAGTTTGCCGGGTGAGGGCCTCACCCTTCATCCATTCGTGTTGCCACTGTGCGTACTCGGCATATTGAATGGGAAGGTCCGGCAAATCCGGTTCTTTGCCTCTGGCAAACTCCGCGTAGCAGGAGGTCACTTCGCGAAACAAAATGGAGATCGACCAGCCGTCGGTGATGATGTGATGCATCACCAGCAGGACGATGTGGCTCTCCGGACCAAGGCGGATCACGAGGCTACGCAGAAGTGGACCTTCGCTAAGATCAAACGGCTTCCTGCCCTCCTCGCTCACAATGCGGAGAGCCTCCGTTTCCGGATCGATTCCCGGAATCCTGGTTAAGTCGACGAGTGGAAGGTCAAGGCTCGAGTCCGGCAAAACGACCTGCCTGGGCTCGCCACGAACGGAATCAAACACAGTACGCAGCGAAGCATGCCGCCGGACAACGGTATCTAAGGCCCGTTTCAGTATCTTGAGGTTAAGGGGACCGATAACCCGGAAGGCTCGCGGCAGGTTGTACGCGGCGGTTCCCGGCTCAAGCTGGTCGAGAAACCATAAGCGGCGTTGAGCGAACGAAGCAGGGGTTCCTGGGCTCATTTGGGCGCACAAAGAACCCGACCATTCTGTTAGAGAAGTGTTCGGAGGCCAATCGAGTGGTTCGTGTACCTAACGTACCAACTTACCTGTATGAGAACTCGACCTGGGTGCCACTCTACCGCATTCCCTGTATTGTGAACTCGATCGGAGAAGGGCAGTCTTAGGCGTTAGCGATTTGCGCGCCGATGTCCGTTCATCACCGAGTGCAGCCTTTGGCCTTCCCTTCGCGGACAGAGAACCTCGAAGTCTACCCAGCCTCGCTTGCCCAACGAAGACTATGGTTCCTGAATCAGTTGCAGGCCCCCACCGCGGCTTACAACGTGCACGTCGGTCTTTGGCTATATGGACCGCTCAATGTTGAGGCTCTTCAGGATAGTCTCCAGGAAATAGTAAATCGCCACGAGACCTTGCGCACAAGCTTTGCCCTGCAACCAGGCGAGTTGGTTCAGCGGGTTATCCACACTTACCGCGTGAGCTTGCCAATGACGGATTTTGCGCATCTGGCAGAACCGTACCCGCCGGTTTACGAGTTCGCTAAGCGCGAGGTGGCAACGCCTTTTGACCTGGACAAGGGGCCGCTGTTTCGCGCACACATTCTTCGCATTGCTCCTGAGGAACATGTCTTCTTCTGTACCATGCATCACACCATTACTGACGCCTGGTCGATGCAGGTCTTCACCAGAGAACTGGCGGATCTTTATGAGGCGCTTTCGGATGGGAAAACACCGGCCCTGCCCGAGCTCGCGATCCAATACGGAGATTACGCGGAATGGCAAGGGCATTTGCTGGAAACCGAAATTGCTCAGAAACAACTGCTCTATTGGAAAGACACGCTTGAGGGCGCGCCGTCAGTTTTGGAGTTACCGCAGGACAATCCCCGTCCCGCCGAACAGACCCTGCAAGGTGCGAGCCACGACTTCGCTATGCCCAGCGAAATCATCGCCAAAGTAGCGTCTCTAGCAAAGCGACACAGCGTCACGCCTTTTATGTTCTTGCTCGCGGCTTTCAAGGTTCTGCTGTATCGCTACAGCGGAGAGCCGGACGTGCTGGTGGGCGTGCCGGTGGCGGGCCGGACTCTGGTCGAGACCGAGGCTTTGATCGGATTCTTCGTGGAGACCCTTGTGCTGCGCGACGATCTGTCTGGTAATCCGCGGTTCGTCGACTTGCTGGCACGAGTGCGCGAGACCACTCTGGGTGCGCTGGCAAACCCGGACATCCCCTTCGAAAAAATTGTCGAGGAGCTTCGGCCGGAACGAAACCTAAGTTGCAACCCCGTCTTTCAGGTGATGTTTTCCGTCATCAAGTCAGCGATTCGTTCGCATCATTTTGGCAACGTGGTCGCTTACCCCTATGTGGTGAACGGTAGCACTGCCATTCTTGATCTGTGTGCGACCTTCATCGAAGACAGCGACGGGAAGTGGTGGTTGCAAATCGATTTCAACACCTCTCTGTTCAAGCTTGAGCGTATCGCTCGAATGGTTGAGGACTATATTGAGCTCCTTCGGCGGATCACAGTTGACCTCGCGGTTCGTATTGATAACGTCAGCGTCCCCTTGCTCGGCGCTCCGCAGCTCGCGTTGACCGAAGCGAAACCGCGAAGGAACAGTCAAGGCAGACTGAGGCGTGGACGACAGACCAGTTCACCTCCTCGACGGGAAGAACATCCGCCCACTGCCGATGTGGAGCAGGCACTCCTCGCCGGAATCTGGAAAGACGTGCTCGGCGTGCAGGAAATCGGCATTCACGACAATTTTTTCGATTTCGGTGGACACTCCTTATTGGCTGCGCATCTCACGGCGCAAATCCAAAACGCAACCGGGCGCACGATCCCAGTCTCCTCCATCTTTCGAGCCCCCACGATTGAGGCTCTGGCAAAACTCTTACGCGATCATGCTGTCTCGGAACCCGATCCCGTCATCATGCAACTAGGGCAGAGCGGAGGTGGAATTCCTTTTTTCGCCGTTGCAGCTCCCGGAGTGGATTCCCTCGGCTACGCACTGCTCGCACGTCATCTAGGTGACCAGCACTCCACATACAAGCTGCAGGGCCCGGGGCCTTGGATATGGGAGCGCCCGTTGAAGCAGGTGGAAGTCCGCACCTTGGCCGAGCAATATATTCGCGCGATTCAGACGGTCCAACCCCATGGTCCATACTGCCTGGGAGGCATGTGCGATGGCGTCAGAATCGCCCAGGAGATGATTGTCCAGTTGGAGTCTCTCGGTGAGGAGGTCGCGCTTTTCGCAATCCTCGATACCTGGGTTCTCGAAAATTCTCAAGTCCGGATGCTCTGGGCTATTAACTACTACCGGGAGCGACTTCGTATGTTTACGCATTTGCCGCTCCGTCAGAAGCTCTCCACCTTACAACGAGCATTCAAACGATTGGTAGGACGCAACGGTTCCGGAATGACAGGATGGGCCCAGGCTTACTGGCCTAACGAGAACTTCCATCCGCCACAATTTCGCGCGTCCGTACTTCTTTTTAAACGGCCGAGACAACCTTTCTACTATGTACGCGACCCGGAGATGGGTTGGGGCGCGCGCTGCACCGGCGGTGTTGAGATCTGCGAAGTGCGTTGTGGGCACTTCCAGATCCTTCGCCAGCCTCATGTCGGAGTGATTGCCGAACGACTCTCAGCGCGTTTGCACAGGATCGAGGAGCAGTTTAGAGGCAAGGCAACAGCTGTGGCACTACCTGGCACACAACTAACTGTGCAATTGGAAAAGGGTCTACGCTCCGAGTTCACCGGCCCCACTTTGAACGAGGGAGTCGCCAAGACATGATGTCAGAAGACGCGCCCATCACCATGACTGGGGCCGTGCGCGAGGTCGGTGGCTTTGTTTCGAACCTACCGGCGGGACGGGTGGAATCCGGTTCGCGTCGGATCAGAATCATCGGCCCTGCGACTTTCTCCTTCGGAGCAGTTTTCTCCGGGTTGCGGGCGCTGCTCCAGTACTCTGACCTACTATATGCCCTGAGTCTGTTCAGGCTCAATATTCGCTATAAACAGTCCATACTGGGGTGGGCTTGGGCGGCATTGCAACCGTTGGCCCTGATGGGCATTTACACCTTCGTTTTTGCGCACGTCACAAAGGTCAACACTGGCGGAGCCCCTTACTCCATATTCGTATTCTCGGGTCTTCTTCCGTGGATCTTCTTTTCGAGTTCCATAACCAACGCGGTTCATGGGATCGTGGCTTATCCCGGTCTGCTGACCAAAATGTATTTCCCACGAGAAATTATTCCTTTGTCATATTTTGCGGTGGGCGTGACCGACTTCATAATTGCTTCGACCATTCTTGCCGGAATGCTCGCCCATTACCGCGTTGCACTCACTTGGAATTTGTTCTACGCGATCCCAATTCTCGTCATTCTCGGCGCATTCTCCGCCGCGATGGCCCTGTTTTTAGCGGCCGTTCACGTTCGATTTCGCGATGTTGGCCTCGGCCTGCCATTTGTTTTGCAGGTGTGGATGTTCGCCACTCCCGTGGTCTACTCGCTGCAGGCCGTGCCGGAGCGCTTCCGCAGCTTCTACATGCTGGATCCTGTAGCGGTCGCGATCGACGGTTTCCGTGGGGCAGTGCTCTATGGGCGTGCCCCCGATGCTCGCATGCTGGCCGTAGCCGGGCTGGAGACGATCGTCGGCGTGACGCTGGCCTACGCCTTTTTCAAGTCGGCCGAGGCAACGATGGCCGATGTCATTTGAGGAACGCAATGATCGACCTGGCGCTGGATCGCGTTTACAAGAAATATAAGCTTCGCCGAAAGGGCAATTGGCCCAAGCGTTGGTACAGAGGCTTGGTAGAGCGTCCGGTTGAAATGTGGGCGCTCCAGGACGTCAGTTTTGAGGTAAAGCAGGGCGAGGCCCTCGGCATTGTTGGCCACAACGGCGCCGGAAAGACGACGATATTAAAGCTGCTCTCCAGCATCACCGTTCCAACCCGCGGCCAAATCACCATTCGCGGCAGGCTCGCCGCCCTGATCGAGGTTGGCTCCGGATTCCATCCTGAACTTACCGGTCGTGAAAACGTCTTCCTTCATGGCGCCATGCTGGGCATGCGACGATCAGAGATTGCCCGAAAGATGGACAGCATCGTCGACTTCTCAGGCGTGGAAAAATACATTGATGAACCCGTTAAACGGTATTCTTCCGGAATGTACGTCCGCCTGGGGTTCTCCGTGGCGGCTCATCTTGAACCCGATATTGTGTTGCTGGACGAGGTGCTCGCCGTGGGCGACGTCGCGTTTCAGACAAAATGCCTCGATCGCATTTCCACCCTGAGGAAAAATGGGGGGACGATCGTCTTTGTTTCCCATGACCTCGCTTCGATCTATCGCATTTGTGACCGGGCAATCCTCCTGGATCGTGGACGCATGCTGATGGACGGCGCTCCGCGCGCGGTTGTGGATACCTACCAGAGCATGACATTCGGCGATCCCGAGCCACCAGCGGAGTCGCAACCGCGCGCTGGAAAGGCGGCGGAGTGCCTCAGCGTGGGCTTTTGCGCTCCGGATCCCGCCGATGCTGTGCGAACTGGCTACCCGATGGTTGCGCATCTGCGGTATCGCGCCACGACCACGATCGCCAACGCAATATTTCGGATCTCTATCTATTGGCCCAGCGGATACCTTTGCGCCCAGCTTTCCAATGAATCCTCCGGCTTCGGCGCGAACCTTGAACCCGGCCACGGCGAGATCACTTTCGAATGCCCCGTGTTGCCGATCCAGCCCGGACTCTATCGCGTCGACCTTGCTATCGAATCAGGCGGGCGGGAACTCGACTCGCGACTGCATTGCGCAACTCTCTGTGTCGAAGCCGGTAAATCGGCGATGGGAGATTTCTATATCGAGAATGTGTGCAGCGTTCGGAGGTGTTCTCGTTAACCTAAACGACTCTTCAAGATGCCGGTCACTGTAGGTAATGATTCTCATCCTCGTGGGACAATATTGTTTTGAACTTGTCTCTCTCAACCAAGCTGGATTCTGCCTGCGTGTTCCGGTTGGAATAGCGTAGGCGTCTGGAGCGACACCTTCAGTTTGTGGCTGTATGCGCCGAAGGCCTGAGCCCGCCACAAGGAAACTCAGTTGCAGAGGTCCCTATGTCGCTGGTATTCAGTTCTCAACTTGGGAAACTGGATTGGCCTCAATGAGTGAAATGGAGATTTGCAACAACCGCGAGCCTTGGCGGACCGGTCGCGTTACGAGTGCGGCCCTTGCTCGAAAGGTTGAGAGTGACTGTCCGACTCTGCTGCTTGACGAGTGGGACGCAACGGCTCGGGGTGGTCCAGAGTTTTCAGAGACACTTCGCGGCATCCTCAACTCGGGACAGCGGCGTAATGGCAAGGTGTCAGAGGTGTGGACCCAAGAGCGCTGGATACCAGCCGACAGACTTCCGCGTGTTCTGTCCAAAAGTCATTGCGGGCATCTAGGGAGCTGCCAGACACAATCGCCGATCGATCCATTCAGATCCGTCTGAAGCGGAAAGGCCCCGGGGAGAAAGTCGATAGGTTTCGCACCAAGCTGGTATTGGGCGATGCGAACCGGCTGAGGGTTCGACTGATGGCTTGGATCTAAGAACATCTAGAGAGCCTGTAGGACGCTCGCCCGGAACTTCCCGAGTCCTTGTCCGACCGCCAACAGGATGGGGCCGAACCACTGCTCTCCATCGCGGACGCCGCTGGTGGCAGTTGGCCTTCTCAGGCGCGTGCCGCTCTGATGGCGCTCTGTTCGAGCAGTAACAGCGCGGAGGAGAGCCACGGAGCGATACTCCTGGCTGACATTCGAGACATATTCTGGGAGACCGACGCGGAGGAATGTCTTCGAGAGTGTTGGTTGATGCTCTATACGGTAGCGACCACGCCGAACCACTACATCAAGGCCGCATCTCCCGATGCGATCGCGGCAATGAAGCAGTTTTCCGAAGCTTTATTGTGCTCCACTTGTGCTCCAGATGGAGACGTTTAAGGCCAAGCGTTCAGACCAGTAGGAGTTGTTAAGTGCCTACCTATGAGTGAACTGGCGGAGAGGGAGGGATTCGAACCCCCGGTACCCTTTCGGGTACGCCGGTTTTCAAGACCGGAGCCATCAACCACTCGGCCACCTCTCCGCTTTGCTGCGCCTGTGCAGACGCGACACAATTCGGCCGCTTCTGGGTAGTTTACAACAGGCGCGAGCAATCTTATGGTCGCGCCAACAGGCCGAACGCCCGAGAATGAAATTCCATGGCTTCGTCGAAGTGCGACAGAAAATAGGTCAGGCTGTGGTCGCCCGGGTACGCGTGATATTCATGTTTCACGCTCTCTTTTTTTAATTCGTCGTGCAGAACCGCAGCGCCTTTCTCGAAGCCGTAGTTGTCGTCCTGTCCACAGTTGAAATAAATGGCGGTCTTTCGCAGTGCCGCGGCATTTCTTTTCGCCAAAACGAATGGGCTGTTGTCATTCCAATGGGGAACGTCGATCGGGTTACCGAAAACCGCTGCCAGTACTCCTGCAAGTGGTGCGCCGGTCCGCGATGCGGAGTCCAGTTCCTGCGGCGATTCGGTGATGAGTGCTGCGCTCTGCGCACTCACCGCTGAGAACAATTCAGGATGCGCCAAGGCCATGCGCAAGGCGCCGTAGCCGCCCATGGAAATTCCGCTGATGGCCCGACCCTCACGGCCGGGCAGGACGCGATACTTGCCCTCGATATGCGGGAGGAATTCCTGCAGAAAAAAATCGCTGTAGCGCACCGAGCCGTCGGCGGAGTTGATGTAGAAGCTGCGTCTGCCTTCGGGCGTGGCGATCAGGAAATCGCCCATTTTATGCTGTTTGCGGAGATCGTCGAACAGGCTCCAGCCGCCGCCGTTGAACAGGGTCTGCTCGTTATCGCCCAGGCCGTGCAGAAAATAGAGCACTGGATAACGGCGTGGGGGACTCTGTGTCGCACCGGCATCGTAACCGGCTGGCAGGTAGACGCAATAATGAACCACCTGTTTGAGGATGTGGCTGTTAAGGGCGCTGCAATCGATGCGGCTTTGAGCGCTCGCCGACGTGCCAGCGGCCACCAGGAGTAAGACGCCAAGCCTGAGGGCGCGGATCATGCAGATCAGTTTACTCGTAGCGCAGCGCCTGCACGGGATCGAGTTTGGCGGCGCGTCCGGCGGGATACAAGCCGGAAACCAGGCTGACCAGGAATGAAAAAATGATGCTGAACACTACCAGCCACAATGGCACAGCCCAGAAATGCTCCGGAGGCAGGGACTGACTCTTGAGCCAGATGTTCGTTCCGAAGTTGATAATCTGGCCGATCGCCCAACCCAGCGCAACCCCTACAACCCCGCCCAGGATGCCCATCGCACCAGCCTCAGCGAAGAAGAGTTTTCTTATGTCCCCGTCGCTGGCGCCGATGGCTTTCATGATGCCGATTTCGCGGCGCCGCTCAAGAATCGCCATGACCAGCGTGTTCACGATTCCGATGGATGCAACCGTCAAAGCCAGGCTGCCAAAAATTCCCAGGAATGCATACAAAACTCGAAAGACCTGCCGCAAACTATTGCTCGCGTCGAGAATCGAGAACGTATTGAACCCCATTTTCTTGATGGCGTCTTCCACGAGTTGCACCTGAGCCGGGTTCTTGACCCGCACGCTGACGGATGAGTAGACAGGTTGATCGGCCGCCGCTTGGGAAATCTCGCGAAGATCGGTGGGTTGCATCACGTGCAGACTCTCGGCCAACCCCAGCGGCAAAAATACCTTGGCCCGCATTGGACCGCGCATCGTCTCCGGGTCGAGATCGGATACGCCGACAATCCTGAGCTTCTGCTCGCGCGATACCACGGAATACGCAGCACCCTCGACGCTCGCGTCGGCAGAGGTCGCATCGTTGCCGCGGAGAGGAGGTTGACCGGCAGGTGCAGACTGACGCTGCGCATACCGCATGATCAATTCCCTGCCCAAGAGCGGCTTCGCCAGTTCGCCAACGCTCGGATCGGCGGCTCCCAGGGGCGGCGTCTTTCCTAGCAATTCCTCGGCAAATGACTTTTGCAGAATGACCTCGGCGGCTAAGTCGGATGAAAAGAAATTACCTTGCATCCCATCGAAGGCGTCGTTTGACTTTGCCGACAGAGGCAATGCGGAAATCATGGTTAGATGAGGCTTGTCTTCGTAGCGCAACTCCGTGACGAAGCGAATGTCTGGATAAGCCTCGCTCACATTGGGCAGGCGCTCCATTTCCTGCCGAGCCGGCTCGTCAAGAACACGGCTTTCTCCCGGCGTGGGACCTTTGCGCTCCTCCTCGCGTCCCATTCCGCGCAGGTCGCGCCGCGAAGAAACCAGAACGGTGTCGAACAGTCCCGACTTCGCTAAACGTCGCGATAACAATTGCTGCAAGCCGGTGCCAAGCGAGAGCATTGCCACCAGCGACGCGACTCCCACGGAGATGCCCAACGTTGTGAGCGAATTTCGCAGCACGGACTCGCGCAAATTCCGCAGTGCCAGTTCCGTCAGGTCTGGAATCTTCACGACTGTCCTCCCTGAATATTCTCAGAATCGACAGTCGGCCGGTTCGTCCGATCGTCAATCAGCTTTCCGTCGGCCAGAAAGATCATCCGCTTCGCGTAGCGCTCGGCCAGGACGCGTTCGTGCGTCACCATCACAACCGTCATTCCCAACTCCTGATTGAACTCGCGAAGCATGTTCATGATTTCGGTTCCGGTGTGGCTGTCGAGATTTCCGGTGGGCTCGTCGGCCAGCAGCAGTTGAGGACGGTTGATCAGGGCGCGCGCCAACGCAGCTCTCTGCTGTTCGCCGCCTGAGAGTTCGCTGGGACGATGATTGATGCGCGAACGCAATCCCACTCGCTCCAGGGCTGCGCTTGCCAGTTCCTGGCGCTTGTTCCGGTCGACCTCGGCGAAGCGGAGCGGGAGTTCCACGTTTTCCGTGAGCGTCATGCTGGCGATCAGATTGAACGACTGAAAAACCATGCCCACCACGTGCAGCCGGTACTTGGCGAGTTCTTCGCGTGTGAGTTTTGCCAGATCGCGGTCCTGAACGACCACACTGCCCGACGTCGGACGATCGAGCCCCGCAATCAGATTTAACACGGAAGATTTGCCGGAGCCGGAACTTCCGAGGAGCGCGACAAAATCTCCGCTTCGCACTTCGAGCGAGACGCCATCCACGGCGCGGATGAGGGTTTCGCCCATACGGTAATGACGGCAGAGATTTTCACTGCGGATCGCGACTGTAGCACGCGAGAGAGAGACTGGAGAGGCCGTGGTCATGTCTTTGGCGCTAGGTCACTGACGCTAGCGAATCTCTCCCCGCAGCACGCGCATCGCGTCGCCTGCCTTCTCGTCGCCGTTCTTGGGGCCTGCACCGTTGCCATTCACTGCGACGGCGTCGCCCTCGCCGGGCGCCAGGAATAGATTTTCCTCGACCCCATGCTGCCGGGTGTAGAGGTCATAGTAGCGGCCGCGTGCGGCGTAGAGCTGTGCGTGCGTGCCGCGCTCCACGATCTGCCCCTGTTCCATCACCATGATCTGATCGGCGCGGCGAATCGTCGAAAGGCGATGCGCAATCACGAACGTGGTGCGCCCCTGCATGAGATAAGAAAGGCCCTGCTGGATCATCTGCTCCGATTCTGAGTCGAGGCTGGAGGTGGCTTCGTCCAGAATCAGAATGCGCGGCTCGGCCAGAATGGCGCGGGCAATCGAGATCCGCTGCCGCTGGCCGCCCGAAAGTTTCACGCCCCGCTCACCCACCACCGTGTCGTACCCTTCGGGGAACGACTCGGCGAACTCGTCGACGCGGGCGATGCGGCAGGCGCGCATGATTTCTTCCTCGCTCGCATCGGGACGGGAGAAAGCGACGTTGTCGCGGATCGTCCCGTCGAAGAGAAACGATTCCTGTAACACGACACCCAAACGCGTGCGATAGGAATCGAGCCGCACGGTGCTCAGGTCCACGCCGTCCACAAGGACGACGCCCTTCGAGGGTACATAAAAAGCTGAGATCAAACCGATGGTCGTCGACTTTCCCGAGCCCGACGAGCCAACGAGAGCCGTCACCGTACCAGGCTCGGAGCGGAAGGAAATATCGCGGAGAACGTCGTGCGTGCCGTCATAACTGAAGGTCACATTAGCGAATTCAACCGTCCCGACGATGTCGCGAAGTTGCACGGTGCGTTTCGGATCCTGATCCTCGGGGCGCTCTGCCATGATCTCCTGGGTGCGCTCCAAACCAGCCAAAGCTTCGGTGATCTGGGTACCAATCGAGACTACCTGCATGATTGGCGCGATCAAAAAGACCAGGTACAAATTGTACGAGATGTAACCGCCAGGGGTCAGAGTATGCGCTACCATCTGATTTCCGCCGACGTACATCGTCGCGGCTCCGACCACTCCGAGCAGGACGCTGGCTGAAAGACCCATCAGCGACGTGGCCGTAAGCGTGCGCATGACGTTGTCGAGCAAGCGGCGTACTCCGCCGGCAAAAATTTTCTCCTCGCGCTCTTCCGCGTGATATCCCTTGATCACCCGCACACCGCCGAGCGATTCGGTCAGGCGCCCGGTCACCTCGGCATTGATCTTGCCGCGCTCGCGGAATATAGGTCGGATGGTTGCAAACGCCCGGTTCAATGCGAACGCGAAACAACCCAGGGAGCCGATTGCGATCAAGGTTAGAGGTGCGCTGGTCTTCAGTAGTAATACCAGCGCAATGCCGGCCGCGACCAAGCCACCGGCAAAGTCCACCAGACCTGTGCCCAGCAGATTGCGGACGCCCTCCACGTCGCTCATGATGCGCGAAACCAGAGCCCCGGTTTTATTGGCGTCGTAAAACGCAACAGGCAGGCGCGAGATGTGGGTTTGCACCTGTTCGCGCAGATCGGCAATCAGGCGCTGGGCGGCCTTCGACAGCAACTGCGTCAAGGAAAACGAAGTCACGCCCTGAACTAGCGTCGCCAGCAAAACCGACAGCACCAGAGGCCGCAGCAGCCCGGTCTGATGCTTGCCGACGACATTGTCGATCAGGAATTTCGACGAATAGGGCAAAACGAATCCGGCGACTTTGTTGATCACCATCAGCACGAAGCCCAGCGCGAGCAGTCCGCGGCGCGGACGCATCAACTTCCAGACCTCCGGCCAAACCGCCTTCAGGCGCTTGATCTTCGGGGGCTTCGCGGCTTCTTTGACTGGGGAACTCAATCTAGTGTTTGATTCCGTCGGGCCGGATTCGCTTCAATGATTACTGCATTGTCACATATCTTCGAGTGCAGCGCAGGGTGAACGCAGGGTGAGCGCAGGAGGTCCGCCGGATGCCGCCTGAGCGCACCGCCCTGTGACAGGCGGCCTGCCGACGTTGTATCCTCGGGGCGTGTCCCGCCCGTTTCCGCCGGACCGTTCACCGACCTGGGGCCTGCTGCTGGGCTTGCTCATTACTTTGTCTGCGGTAGTGGCATATTCGGCCTATATCAGCTGGCAGGTGACCGGGCTGCGCCGGGTGCAGACCGGACTGGTCGACCGCAACCGCAAGGATTCGCTGCAGTTGCTCAGAATCCAGAACGACCTGAACCTGCTCGCCGTGGCCATGCGCGACATGGTGAGCGGCGACGAGGGTTATCCTCTAACCGCGTGGTCCGCGCAGTTCCAGCGGATTCGGACCGATCTGGACGATGCCATGGGCCGGGAGGCGGGATTTGCCGCAGCCAGTCGGACTCCCGAGCAGAGCGCGTTTCTCGCGGGAAATTTTAGTCAGTTTTGGGATGCCGTCGACCGAATTTTCGCCCTCGCCCGCGACGGGAAAGAAAAAGAGGCGCGCGAGCAGATCCAGCTTTCCCTGCAGGAACGGCAAGCGGCGCTCAGTTCGGCGGTGGCCCGGTTGCTGGTGCAGAACAGCGAGAATGAAGAGCAGGCAGGCGAGCGCATCGTTCAAATTTACGACCGGGTGCAGCGACAGGTTTACGTTTTCCTGGCCGCAACCCTGCTGGCGATCGTGCTGAATGGTCTTTCGGTGATTCGCTGGAACCGGCAGCTGTTCGCTCGCTTGGCTGAGGTTTCCGAGCGCCGCAGCGAACTGGCGCAGAAGCTGATTACCACGCAGGAATCCACGCTGCGCTACATTTCGCGCGAACTTCACGATGAGTTCGGCCAGATACTGACGGCCGTTGGGTCCATGCTGCGCCGCGCGGGGACACACGCGCCGGAGGGTTCGTCGCTGCGAGCCGATCTGCAGGAAGTTCTACAGATCGTGCAGACTACCCTGGAGAGCGTGCGCAGCCTCTCGCAGGCGCTGCATCCGGTGATGCTCGACGAGGCTGGCCTCGAGAGCACGCTCGACTGGTACATTCCTACCGTAGAACGACAAACCGGGATTGCCATATCCTATGAGAAGCAGGGTGTGCCGTTTCCCGTGGATGGCAGCGCGGGTGTGCATGTTTATCGCGTGCTGCAGGAAGCGCTGAACAATGTGGCACGGCACTCCGGCGCCAGGCAGGCTTGGGTGCGTTTGCAATTCTTGCCCGATGCGCTTGAACTCGAAGTGGAAGATCATGGTGCTGGGTTCGGGGAGCGGCCGAAAAATCGCGGTATCGGACTGGTAGCGATGCGTGAGCGTTCCGAATTGATGGGCGGGCAAATTATTTTTTCGCGTCCGGCGGAGGGTGGCACCCGGGTTCATCTGGCGGTTCCGAGGGAGAAGGTAGAGTCTTATGGAAAAGAAGATCACAGTATTGCTGGTGGATGATCACAGCCTGGTGCGGCGCGGTTTTCGCCGCATGCTGGAGGATGAAGCCGACATGGAAGTGGTCGGAGAAGCGGGCAATGGAGAGGATTCCATCAAGCTGGCGAAAGATCTTCATCCCCATGTGGTGGTGATGGATTGCGCTTTGCCGGGAATGAATGGGCTGCAAGCGACCCGGCAGATTATCGAGGATTCGCCGCAGACTGCGGTTCTGATGCTCAGCATGCATACCGAGAGCACATGGGTGCGGCAGGCAATTGACGCGGGTGCGAAGGGGTACGTTCTCAAGAACGCTCTGGAACTGGATCTCGGAGCCGCGATCCGGAAGGTGGCCGCGGGAGAGACCGTATTCGATCCGACGCTGGAACAACGGTCCGCGCTGAAGGGAGAGCGCAGCGCGGCGCTTACTCCGCGCGAACTGGAAGTGCTGCAGATGATTGTCGACGGGAAATCGAACAAAGAGATTGCGACCGCGCTCGATCTCAGTGTCAATACGATCGCCGTGCACCGCGCCAACATCATGAACACGTTGGGAATTCACAAGACCGCGGAGCTGGTGGTGTACGCGATTCGCGCTGGGCTGGTGAGCGTTCCGTGACATGCTCCGTGAATCGCTCCCTGAGTCGCAGGGCGTTCCTATGGGGAATGGCGGGGCTGGCGTCTTGGTCGCAACTACCCGGCCTGCGGGCGCTGGCGGCGCAGACTGGGGCGACGCAGACTGGCGCTACGCCGACTCCGGGTTTTCGTTTCACCGACGTGACCAGCGCGGCGGGGATCCAGTTCCAGCATAATAGCGGAGCCTTCGGCGGGAAATTTTTGCCTGAAACTCTCGGCTCGGGATGCGCCTTCCTCGACTACGACCGGGACGGCTGGCAGGACATTCTGCTGATCAACGGTACCGACTGGCCGGGCCACAAGAAGCACCGCTCCACGCTGCGTCTCTATCACAACAACGGCAATGGCACTTTCACCGATGTTACAACGCACGCCGGACTCGATGTCGAAACGTACGGCATGGGCGTGGCAGTCGGAGACTACAACAACGATGGCTTCCCTGACATTTTGATCACCTGCGTAGGGCAGAACCGCTTGTTCCGCAACACCGGCAAGGGCACGTTTGTCGATGTGACCACGCCCAGCGGACTGGGGAAGCGCGAGGGGTTCAGTACGTCCGCGTTGTGGTTCGATTACGACCGCGACGGGTTGCTCGATCTCTTCGTATGCAACTATGTGAAGTGGTCACCGGAACACGACGTGTTCTGCAGCCTCGACGGGAAACACAAGTCGTATTGCACTCCAGAAGCTTATCGCGGAGCCACCTGCTGGCTCTTTCACAATCGAGGCGATGGCACGTTCGAAGATGTCACGGCGGCGAGCGGAATTTTCGATAGCAGTTCCAAATCGCTGGGAGTGGCTTTGTTCGACAATAACCGCGATGGCTGGCCCGATCTTCTGGTCGCCAATGACACCCAGCCCAACAAGCTTTATCGCAACCAGCACAACGGCACATTTAAAGATGCTGCAGTGGAAGCCGGACTGGCTTTCAGCAGTGAAGGCAAGGCCCGCGCGGGCATGGGCGTCGACGTGGCGGATTTCGATAATTCCGGCACACCCGGAGTTGCCATTACGAACTTCGACAATGAAATGATCGGTCTCTACCGCGCCAGTGGGAAGGGTTTCGAAGACATCGCGCCGCAATCCGGAGTCGGCATCGCCTCCAGAAACAGCCTGGGGTTCGGCTGCGCTTTTCTGGATGCCAACCTCGACGGCTGGCTCGACTTCGCGGTGGCCAACGGGCACATCGACGAGACGGTGCGCAACATTCGCGGCAACGTCGGTTACGCACAACCGCCTCAGCTTTTTCTGAATCGGGGCAACGGAAGTTTTCGCGACGTTGCTGCGGAAGTTGGCGGAGAGTTCGATCAGCCGAAGGTCGGCCGCGGCCTGGCCTATGGCGATTTTGATCGCGACGGAGATCTCGATCTCCTGATCACCACCAACAACGGGCCAGCCTATCTATATCGCAACGACCAGCTGAGTGGGAACCACAGCATCCGCTTCCGCTTAGTGGGAACAAAGTCGAACCGCGACGGGATTGGCGCAACGGTTCGCGTGTTTGCTGGCGGCCTGACGCAGTCGCGACTGGTGAAGGGCGGCTCCAGCTATTTGTCGCAGTCCGAACTTCCCGTGACATTCGGATTGGAAAAGCGAGACCGCATCGAACGCGCCGTAATCGATTGGCCGAGTGGGCGAACCGAGGAGTACAAGAATCTCGCAGCGGGCCGCTGCTACGAGTGCACCGAAGGGAAAGGAATTGTCCCGCTGGATGGTTACTGAAAAAGGGCGGTAACTGGCAGGACGGTTACTTCGTGACATTCGCGGGCGAGCGCGGCGTGAGGCTTCCCGCCGCCGTCAGATCAATCTCCACCGAATCGTCCGCCCGCAGGAACAGCGTGCTCGGATTCTTCATTCCCCACTTCGCATAAGGAACCGTGAAGTGAACCGCCGCGCTCCAATGATCCGCGGACATCTCTACATCTGCCGGCACGGTGATTTCGCGATCGACCCCGTGAATCGTGAACATTCCGTGAACCTTGACGGAGGACTTGCCCTGGCGCGCCACAGAGCCTTCAACCTTGTCCGGACGAAATGCAATTTCCGGATAGCGGTCGCTCTCCAGAACTTCCTTATGCATCTTGCGGTCACGCATCCCGCTGCCGCTCTCGCCGCTGGTGGCGTCAACCACAATTTCGCCCGAGAGTTTTCCAGAAGCCGGATCAAGCTGCAAGGCTCCGTGCTTCAATTGAAAAGTTCCGTGCACGGTGTGGAGGACATCCCCAAGTGTGAACTTCACCGAGGTTTGCGTGGGGTCCAGTTGAAGCGCGGAACTCTGGAGCGCAGCACCCTGGGCCGCTGCTGCGATGACGGAGGCGCCCAGCAGAGCTAGAACTGCCGGCCAAAACCTGCTCCCTGAAAAACCTTTGTAAGCTTTCGGGCTGATCACGTTCATGGTGTCGATGCGGTCAACAGCCCCCATCCCAGAGTGAGCCCGTCACGCACCACGCGCAGCGGCGGCAGCGCTCCCACATGCAGTTCCAGGAATCGACGAAAAATCTCCGGCCGCTTCTCGAAGACCTGCAAGGTGCGATTCTGCAGCCAGGGACGTCGGTCGAGAGTAAGCATCAGCCGCGCCATGCAGAGCGGACGCCGGGCGAGCTTGCGATGTTCAGTCTGATAGCGTCTCAGGTCGCCGGACTCGAGGCAGCTCGCGAGGATAACCGCCTGTTTGAAAGCGAGACCCAGGCCTTCCCCTGTGATTGCATCGACGGTTCCGGAAGCATCGCCAATCAGCGCCACATTGCCCCGCCACACCCGCTTGAGCTTGCAATTGCCGGTAAGCGCTCCTCTTTCGGCGGACACGGTCTCGGCTCCAGCCAGTCGCACACTCAACTGGGGCAATGTAGGCAGACCTTCTTCCAGACGCAGGTTGGAATCATGCGAAGCCAGCGCCACGCAAACTTGTTCGCTGCTCACAGCCGTTGCGTATCCCTGACAGTGGCCGCCCCAGTACACTTCCATGTGATCGCTCCAGGGCGCCACGCGGTAATGCTGGCGGAAGGCGTATCGGAGGCGGGGCCGCGAGCTGGGATCGAGACCGGCCCAGCGGCGGACGCGCGAGTTTGATCCATCCGCGCCCACAATCCAGCGCGCCCGAACCACGCGATTGCCGAGATGCACGCCCTGCGGAGAAATGCCCGTCACCGCGGTCCGCCACAACAAGTCAGCGCCGAGTTGCTCTGCGCGCTCCACCATCAAGCGATGCAACGAAGGGCGGCGCACTGCAAGACCGTAGCCATTTCCTGGGAACGGGGCATCGGCGGACAGGGCAGCGCTCACAAAACGAATACCGCGGAACGGATGAGCATCGGCCGAGGTGAGGTGAATGCCCAGGCGCTCCAGCGCCGCACGTCCGTTAGGTAGCAAGCCTTCGCCGCAGGCCTTGTCGATGGGGGGCTGCGCGCCGTCCGCCACCAAAACCCGGAAGCCTCGTTCGCGCGCCGCAATTGCCGCCGCCAGGCCCGCGGGCCCTCCGCCAATCACGAAAACGTCGGTGGAGTCTGGTGCGAACTGACTCATGCTTATGCCCTTACATACTCTGATTTACATCCTCTGATCTACCACCGCAGCAGCAGCAGTTCCGAACAGAACCCCGGACCCATGGCCGCCAGCACACCCAGCGTGCCCGGCTGCGGACGCCGGTTTTTCATGACGTCTTCGAGTACGACCAGGACGGACGCGGAGGAGAGGTTCCCAACTTTCTTCAGGCAATCCCAGGAAGCATCGAGTTGCCCGTCGTGCAGATCCAATGCCGCCGCCGTTGCTTCCAACACTTTCGGCCCGCCGGTATGCAGGACCCAACTCCCAATGTCGCCGCGCTGGTGGCCGTGCTCGGCTAGAAACGCGTCCACGTCGTGCCCCAGATGCTCACGAATCAGCACCGGCACTTCCGGTGAGAGCGTGATGCGGAAGCCCTTTTCGGTCACCTTCCATCCCATCATCTCTTCAGTGTCAGGATAAAAGACCGATCGCGTCGCCAGAATTTCGGGTCCGGACGAGTTCAGATCGTCACCCGTAACGATCACCGCTGCCGAGCCATCAGCGAAGAGTCCGGAGGAAATCAGATTGGCCACCGAGAGATCGTCCCGTTGAATGGTGAGGGAACAAAGTTCGACCGATACCAAGGCGGCCGCCTGCGAGGGATAGGCGCGTACATAGTCCGATGCGCGCGCAATTCCCGCGGCTCCGGCCACGCAGCCCAGTCCAAAAATCGGCATACGTTTTATATTTGCCGGCAGCCCCATGCGGTTGATCAGCAGGGCGTCGATGGATGGGCTCGAAATGCCGGTGACTGAGGTAAAAATGAGCGCCCCCAGGTCGCCGGGTTCAAGTTCGGCGTGGTGCAGGGCGCGACACAGCGCTTGCTCTCCCAGTTCCTGCGCGACCTGAATCCAGATGTCATTCGCCTGGCCCCAGGTGGTGATCTCGTAATACTTCTCCGGGGGCATCGCCAGATGACGGCCTTCCACCGCCACGTTGCGGTGCAAGCGCGCCAGCATTTGCGGATTTCGCAGCTGATCGCCCCAGTACTCCTGAAGTTTTTCCAGCAGGAATTTCTGTGAATAGTAATGCTTCGGGAAAGCGCTCGTGGCGCTGGCAATTTTCATTGATGAATCCTGGTCCCGGGCACGGAGTCAGCGCCCTCACCTGCCTGGACATCTTGGTTTACAAAATTGAATGAACGAGGATGACCGAGCGCTATTTTCGGTTGTGTCCGCATGTTTCGTGCCGTTCAGTCTATTGTCCCAACGCCACTCGCAGCAATTGTCACCCGCCTGTTAAATCAAAGTTTAGCTCATGGCTGCCGAAAAATGTGCGCGCTCAATGGGCTCTCATCGCTCCCGCACTCCCCCTCGCAATCAGAGACTAGGGCGTGATTGCAATCGAAGTAGGCGTTCCCGGGAGCGTGTAGGTGGCAACCGATGTCAGCGTACCGCTACCGGTGTCCAGACTGAAAGACTGAATCGCGGGACTCTTCTGGTTCCCTACAAACAGATATTTCCCGGCCTTGTCGTTGGCCAATACACTCGGACCGGATCCCGTATCAAACGGATTCGTCGTCAGCCCGGTGAGGGCGCCATCGGAGCCGATGGAGTACCCCGCAACAGAAGTGGAGGCCTGATTGGCTACGTACAGATAGGTGCCGGACTTGTCGATCTGAAGCGCCTGCGGCCCAGCATAGGGTTGTCCGAACGGAGAATTGGCGAGCGGAGCCAGCGAGCCGGGCGGACTACCAGCCGCATTACCCGCCGCATTAATAGTGAATTCCGAAATGGAATCATCGATGTTGTTTGCGGTGTAAAGAAAACCGCTCTTGGCAGTGATCGCCAGTCCGTAAGGATTGATTCCAGTGGAGTAGGGAGATGTGGGAAGTACAGAAAGCACTCCCTGGGTCAGACTAAAGGCTTCGATGATTCCCTGGGATGTACCCCCGATCGAGACGGCGCCCGTGACGTAGAGAACTCCTCCCGACGGCGACACTTCCATGTTGATGGGAGAAAGACCGATGGGAGCGGTTTGACCGGAGGTCTGGAGAACTGGCGTTAAAGCGCCATTGCTCGCACTGATGGAAAACACCGAAATGTCGTTGGAGCCGGAGTTGCCGACGTAGAGAAAGGTCCCCGAGGCGTCCATCGCAATCAGGGTGGGAGCGTTGCCCACGTTCGTGCGCGGCGGGTTTTCAGTCAGCCCGCCTCCGCTCGAAATGTTAAACAGGGAGACATCGCCCTCACCGGAATTCGCGGCGTACAGGAACTTACCGGAAGGATGGATCACGAGCGCCTGAACCGCCAGGCCCGCGAGGATGGGACTTCCCACCAACTGCGTGAGGATGCCCGAGTTGGGGTCTTCGCGGTAGACCACAATCTCGTTGGATCCAGGAATCGCGACATACATATAATTGCTGCTGGTAGGACCACACCCCACCCATGTAGCCAGACTGACACAAACCAGGAACAAAGCCGCTGCTCTCTTTACCATCCGTAACTCCTGAAGGAATTTATCGAAAACGAAAAATCCGGAAATCGCTGGTCCCGGCAACCACCGGGAAGAAAGTCTCTCTAGCGGTACGATTCTTGAACTTCTATGCTGAACTCCTATCATACGGGACAAGCCGTCCCTTGCGCAGCCAGCGCGCGCCCCTATAGCTGCTGCGATGCAGGATTTCTCCAGCGAGGTTGCACAAGCTTACTAGTGTAGCCGACTTGATCCTTCGGAATGAAGGGTTTGTCGATATGCACATCGTCGACATGCACATCCGGGTCGCCGGTCGGTTCAATAGGCGATAAACGGTTGGCTGGTTCTGGTTAGTGAGCGGGGCTCGGGCGCGGAGTACTCGGCGATGAGGGCTGGGACAGGGGCTCCTCCTGCCCTCCCCGAAAGAATAAGCGCACCCGGTCGAGGTACACGTACACCACCGGCGTGGTGAAGAGCGTCAGCAACTGGCTCACGGCCAAGCCGCCGACAATCGTGATCCCCAGCGGCCGGTGCAATTCGGAACCAGTTCCCGTGCCCAGCGCCAGTGGCAACCCGCCCAGCAGTGCCGCCATCGTGGTCATCATGATCGGACGGAAGCGCAGGATGCAGGCTTCGTAAATGGCTTCCGCCGGCTTCTTGCCTTGCGTGCGCTCGACTTCAAGAGCCACGTCGATCATCATGATGGCGTTCTTCTTCACTAACCCTATAAGTAGGATGATCCCGATCATGCCGATCACGTTGAGCTCGTTGTGCGTCAAAAGCAGCGCCAGCAGCGCTCCCACGCCAGCTGAAGGTATCGTGGAGAGAATCGTAATGGGATGAATGTAGCTCTCGTAAAGCATGCCCAGCACGATGTAGACGGCGCCCAGCGCGGTGATGATCAGGATCAGCATATTGGAACGGGAATCCTGGAAAGCTTGCGCCGTTCCCTGCCAACTCGCCTGGATGGTGGACGGAAAGCCAATGCTGCTTTCCGCTTTCTCAATGGCATCCGTCGCCTGGCCGAGAGCGATCCCCGGCGCCAGATTGAACGAGATCGTGACCGAAGGCACCTGGCCCTGGTGATTTACCGCCAGCGGGGTGTTCGAGGGCTCAAAATGCGTGAACGCCGCGAGTGGCACAGGCGTTCCGGTGGTGGATCGCAGGTAAATATTCTGCAGCGCTTCCGTAGTCTGCTGGAATTGCGGCGCAACTTCCATGACCACGTGATACTGGTTCAGCGGCCGGTACATGGTCGAAACCTGCCTCTGTCCAAACGCGTCGTAGAGAGCGTTGTCCAGAGTCTGCGGCGTGATCCCCAAGCGGCTGGCGGTGTCACGATCGATGACCAGCTTGGCCTGCAGCCCCTTATCCTGCTGATCCGAATTCTGATCGCGCAGTTCCGGCAACGTTTTCATTTTCTGCAACAGCCGCGGCGCCCAGGTGTTCAGGTCGTCCAGGTTCGCACTCTGCAGCGTGTACTGATATTGCGCGTTGCCATATCGCCCACCGATGGTTAATTCCTGCGCCGACTGCAAAATCAGGGTTGCGCCGGGCACTACCGCCAGTTTGCCGCGCAGACGGTTGATCACGTCATCGGCGGTCGGGTACTTGCAAGCCTGCCAGAAGTGATCCTTCTGGCACGGGCCCCGCTGCTCCAGCGGCTTCAACATGACGAAGAATCGGCCCTGGTTCAGCGCCGAACCCCCACCCGTAAATCCACCCATGGTGTCGACTGCCGGATCCTTCAGCACGATGCTGGCGTAGCGCCTGATCTTATCGCTCATGGACTGGAATGAGATATCCTGCGCTCCAATCACCGATCCCTGAATGCGCCCTGTATCTTGCTGCGGAAAGAAGCCCGTCGGCACGATGGAGTAAAGGTAACCGCTCAATACCGCCACCAGGATGGTAACCACTCCGGTCAAGGGCTGGTGCGCCAGCACCCACTTCAGCGCATGCGAATAGATCGTCACAAGCCGGTCGAAAACCCATTCGCTGGTGCGATAGAAGACGTTGTGTTTTTTATTCTTCTTCTCGGACCTCAGAAATTTCGCGCACATGGTCGGCGTCGTGGTGAGTGAAACCAGCAGCGAGACCGCAATCGCGATGCTCAACGTCACGGCAAATTCGCGAAACATCCGTCCTACAATTCCGCCCATCATCAGCAGCGGAATGAATACGGCCACCAGCGACACGCTCATGGAAAGCACCGTGAATCCAATCTCGGCGGCTCCCTTGAACGTCGCCTGCACGACATCCATGCCGTGCTCCACATAGCGCGTAATGTTCTCCAGGACCACAATCGCGTCGTCGACCACGAATCCAGTCGAAATCGCCAGGGCCATGAGCGACAGATTGTCCAGGCTGTATCCCAGCAGATACATGCCCCCGAACGTTCCTACCAGCGAGAGCGGCACGGCGATACTCGGAATGATCGTCGCCCGCACCGTACGCAGAAACACGAATACGACCAGAATGACCAGCGCGATCGAGATCAACAACGTCTTCTCGATGTCTTTTACCGATGCCCGCACCGTAGTCGTGCGATCCATCACAACCGAGAGCCTGATCGCCGGCGAGATCGAGGATTGCAGATAGGGCAGCAGGGCCCGCACCCGGTCCACGGTCTCGATGATGTTCGCGCCGGGTTGCCGGAAGACGGGCAGGATGATGCCCGGTTTGCCATTGACCAGGCCGAGATTGCGCACGTCCGCCAACGAATCTTCGACCTCGGCCACATCTCCCAGTCGCACCGCCCCGCCGTTGTTGTAAGCCATGATCAGCGGCCGGTACTCGTCGGCGGTGAACAGCTGGTCCGTATCGGTGAAGGTATACGACGTCGTGTGGTCGGAGACCTGACCTTTCGGGCGGTTGGCGTTGGCGGCATTCAAAGCATTGCGCACTGTGTCGAGCCCAACCCCCAGCTTGTTGAGCAAGGTTGGATTGACCTCCGCGCGTACCGCCGGCTGCGCTGAACCCCACACAAAAACCTGCCCCACTCCGTTTACCTGAGAAAGCTTTTGGGCCAGGATGGAATCGGCTGCGTCGTACATCTGCGGGACGGTCTGGGTGTCGGATGTCAATCCCAGCAATAAAATGGGCGAGTCCGCCGGATTTACTTTGCGATAAGACGGATTGCTCGGCAGGTTCGCTGGCAACTGGCTGCGCGCTGCGTTGATCGACGCCTGCACATCGCGAGCAGCGGCGTCGATGTTCCGGTTCAGATCGAACTGCAGCGCGATTGAGGTACTGCCCAGCTGGCTCGCCGAAGTCATCTGATTCACGGCCGCAATTCGGCCGAACTGGCGCTCCAACGGGGTGGCCACGGAGGAGGCCATCGTCTGCGGATCCGCGCCCGGCAGCGAAGCCCCCACACCGATCACCGGGAAGTCCATTCTGGGCAGCGAAGCCACGGGAAGAAAATTGAAGGCGAGAATTCCCGACAGCAGCAGCGCCGCCGCCAAGAGTGACGTGCCAATCGGGCGCCGGATAAATGGAGACGAAATACTCATTTTCTTCTTAGCACAGCTAATCCGCCGGCATCGCCTCCGGAGGAATCTCATTGCCGATTCGATATCGCGAAAACTTCTGCGCCAGCCGGTCGAACCACAAATACACCACCGGCGTCGTATACAACGTGAGCAATTGGCTGAGCAGCAGTCCGCCAACGATGGTGATGCCCAGCGGCCGACGCAACTCCGCGCCGGTTCCCGATCCCAGCGCCAGCGGCAGCCCACCCAGCAACGCCGCCATGGTCGTCATCATGATGGGCCGGAAGCGCAGCAGGCACGCCTGATAAATCGCTTCCTCGGGCGGTTTGTGCTCTACACGCTCAGCCTCGAGCGCGAAGTCAATCATCATAATGGCGTTCTTCTTCACAATGCCGATCAGAAGAATGATGCCGATCAGCGCCACCACGGTCAGATCATTCCCCGTGATCATCAGAGCCAGAATCGCGCCGACGCCCGCCGAGGGCAGCGTGGAAAGAATGGTGACGGGATGAACGTAGCTTTCATATAAAACGCCCAGCACGATGTAGACCGTGATCACCGCCGCCAGAATGAGATACGGTTCCGATGCCAGCGAGTTCTGAAATGCTGCGGCTGTGCCCTGAAACGCCGCGTGGATGCTGAGCGGCAGCTGGATGTCCTTCTCGGCCTGCTGAATCGCATTGGTCGCGTCTCCCAGCGACGCGCCCGGCGCGAGATTGAACGACAGCGTGACCACCGGAAATTGCCCCTGATGATTGTTGGCAAGAGACGCGCTGCTCGACTTCATGTGCGTGAAGGTCGAGATCGGAACCGGCGCGCCACTAGTGGTTACACTGGCTCCGTTGGCTGTAGGTGCGCCGGAGTTGGCCGAAACCGTGCTGGGGCGGATGTAAATGTCTTTCAGCGCCTCCGGGGTCTGCGCGAAGCTCGGCAGCACTTCGAGGATCACATGGTACTGGTTCAACTGAGTGAAGATGGTCGAAACCTGGCGCTGTCCGAACGCGTCATACAACGTGTTGTCAATCGCCTGGGGAAAAATTCCCAACCGGGACGCGGTGTCGCGATCAATGGTGACGTTGGTCTTGAGCCCGCCGTTGAGTTGATCGGTGGCAACATCGGTGAGCGCCGGCAGGGTTTGCAGCTTGGCCACCAGCTTCGGGGTCCACTGCGCCAGTTCCTGCGCGTCGGCATCCTCGATCGAATACTGGAACTGGGTACGACTCACGCGATCTTCCACGGTCAGATCCTGCACCGGCTGCATGTATAGCGTGATGCCGTCGACCTTCGCAAGTTCGGGCTGCAGCCGTCGGATGATTGCCGAGGCATCGTCGGAGCGTTCGTCACGCGGCTTCAAATTAATCTGGATGCGGCCCTCGTTCGGCGTGGTATTCGTCCCATCCACTCCGATGAACGACGACAGGCTGTCCACCGCCTTGTCCTGCAGGATGATTTTTGCCAGCTCCTGCTGCCGCTGCGCCAGAGCCTCGAAGGAAATAAAATCGGGCGCTTCCGACACGCCCAGAATGACTCCCGTATCCTGCACCGGAAAAAATCCTTTAGGCACGATCACGTACAAAAAGAGCGTAAGAACGAGAGTTCCAAAGGTCACGAAAAGCGTAGTGGTCTGGTGCTTCAGCACCACTTTCACGGTGCGCCCATAAAAGGCAATGATCCGGTTGTAGTACTCCTCGGTGACCTCGTAGAAGCGGCCCTTCTCGCCTTCCTTGCGGTGTTTGAGCAGCTTGGCGCACATCATCGGCGTCAGCGTCAGCGAGACGCCCGCCGAAACCAGAATCGTTACGGCCAGCGTGACCGCAAACTCGCGGAACAGCCGGCCCACAATGTCGCCCATGAACAGCAGTGGAATCAGCACCGCGATCAGCGAAACGGTCAGCGAGACAATCGTGAAACCGATCTGTCCCGCGCCTTTCAAAGCTGCGTCGAGCGGCGAGTCTCCGGCTTCCAGATACCGGTCGATGTTCTCGATCATGACGATGGCGTCATCCACCACGAAGCCAGTGGAGATGGTCAGCGCCATCAGCGTCAGATTATTCAGGCTGTAGCCGAGCAGGTACATCACCCCGAAAGTTCCAATCAGCGAGAGCGGCACCGCCACGCTCGGAATCACTGTCGCTGCCAAATTCCGCAGGAACAGGAAGACCACCAGCACGACCAGCGCGATGGACAGCATCAATTCAAATTCCACGTCTTTGACCGAAGCGCGAATTGTGGTCGTACGGTCGGTAAGAATCTGCACCTTCACGGCGAGCGGCAGCGACGCCTGCAACTGCGGCAAAAGCTTCTTGATCCGGTCGACCACGCCGATGATGTTGGCGCCCGGCTGGCGCTGGATGTTGACGATCACCGCCGGCGTCAGATTCATCCAGGCTGCGAGCCGACTATTCTCGGTCCCGTCGATCACGTTCGCGATATCGCTGATTCTGACCGGCGCACCGTTGTGATAGGCGATCACAATCGGTTTATATTCGCTGCTGGAAAGAAGCTGATCGTTCGCCCCGATAGTGTAGGACTGCCGCACACCGTCGATCACGCCCTTGGCCTGGTCGACGTTCGCCTGCGCCAGAGCTGCACGCAGATCCTCCAGACTCAACCCGTAGGACGCGAGCGCGGTTGGATTCGCCTGAATGCGCACCGCCGGCTTCTGTCCGCCGCTGATCGAAACCAGCCCGACTCCGGGCAGTTGCGAAATCTTCTGCGCCAGTGAAGTGTCCGCGAGATCTTCTACCTTCGACAAAGGCAAGGAATCCGAAGTCAGCGCCAGCGTGAGAATCGGCGCATCCGCCGGATTCACCTTGTTATAGATGGGAGGATTCGGCAGATCTGCTGGCAGGTAGGTTGACCCCGAGTTAATCGCAGCCTGCACCTGCTGCTCTTCCACGTCAATGTTCTGATCGAGTCCGAACTGCAGCGTGATGACCGAACTGCCAAACGAACTGGTCGACGTCATCTGGCTTAGACCGGGCACCTGGCCGAACTGCCGCTCTAGTGGAGACGTGACCGACGAAGCCATCACGTCGGGATCCGCCCCCGGATAAAACGTCACCACCTGGATGGTTGGATAGTCGACCTCCGGGAGCGCCGATACCGGCAGTTGCAGGAATGCAACCCCACCCACCAGCAGCACGCCAAACATAAGCAGCGTGGTCGCGACCGGCCGGAGAATAAATAACCGTGAAGGACTCATGACCCCGAATTTCCCGAAGATGCTCCGGAAGCTGGTTTTCCAGAATCTGTTCCGGAATCTGATGTTGCGGAAGGCGTGCCCGCGCCATGGACCGGCGACACAGCCCGCCCGCTACTCGGCGCGATCGGACTCGTACTGCGCGGTTGAATTGGGCTCCCACGTTGCAGCTTGTCCTGCCCGTCGGTCACTACCGTGTCACCGGGATTTACTCCGCTGGTGATCACAGTCGTGTCACCCTGCGTTAGCGAAATAGTAACCACTTTGTCCTGCACCGTCTTGTCCGAATTCACCGCGTACACAAACGTCCCCTGCGGACCGCGCAGAATTGCCGCCGTGGGCACGACTGTGCTGTTTTTGCGCGTCTCCAGCAGCAGGTTGGCATTTACGAACTGGTTCGGCCACAGCTGGTTGTCGGTATTGCTGAAAACCGCTTTGAGCTTCGCGGTGCCGGTGGTGGGGTCAATCTCATTGTCAATGGTCTGCAACTTGCCGGTAGCGAGCTTGGTCTGATCGTCGCGACTGAAAGCGTCGACTTCGAGCGTCCCCGCCTGCATGTGCTTCGACACATTGGGCAGCACATCCTCGGGCAGAGTGAAGATCACGGCGATGGGCTGCAGTTGCGTCAAGATCAGCATGGGATTCGTGTCCGAGGCATGAATGATGTTGCCCGGATCGACCTGCCGCAATCCGACGCGTCCGCTGAACGGCGCCGTAATATGGCAGTAAACGATGTTAAGTTTTGCAGTCTCGATCTGCGCCAGATCGGTGCGCACCGTGCCTTCGAGCTGGTCGGCCAGAGCTTTTTGCGTGTCCACTTGCTGCTGCGAAATGCTGCCGGAAGGGATCAGCGTGGTGTAACGATCAAGGTTCAGCTTGGCGTCGCGCAGTTGTGCTTGGTCGCGGAATAATTGCGCCTGCATCTGATCTAATTGCGCCTGGTAGGGACGAGGATCGATCTCGATCAAAGACTCGCCCTCTTTGACATTCTGACCTTCCCGGAAGTTCACTTTCATGATCTGTCCGTCGACGCGGCTCTTGATGTTGGCAGTGTTAAACGCCGTCACCGCTCCCAGGCCCGTCAGATAGACCGGCACATCCTGCTTCTGCACGGCGGCGATTGCCACCGAAACGGGACGCGGCGCCGCTGCCTGCGCCTTCTGCTGTTTGGAGTCGGCGCTGCTGCAGCCGACGATGAGGGCGCAAAGTGCAGTGAGAGCTAGGATCGTCGCGACGCGAGAAACGAGAATCGTGGTCGCGCAGGGCTTTTTTTCTCTGACATGATTCATATTCACAAGTTAGTCCGTAGCCGTTCTTTTCCCAACACAGGATAGGCGACCAAAAGTGCAAGTATTAGACGTAAGCATTGTAGGCTCGGTTGCGGCAACTTACCTGAGAGGCAGGAAATTTCCTCGCCCAGGGGCCTCCCCCTGAGGGCTCAGGCAGGAATCAGGAAAGCAGGCTGACAATGGTAAAATCGCCCCTAACCAGCATCAACCGAGGCCCAGCAGCAGGTCAAGACCGGGGCGAAGGTTTTACAAATCTTTACTCGCTTTGACTGTCCGTTAACATCAGGACGCCCTCAGGGTCGCCGGAGCCGGATGCTTCGTCTCATACGCCTGAATCTCTGCCTCGTGCTGCAGTGTAAGTCCAATGTCGTCCAATCCGTTGAGCAGGCAATGGCGAACGAATTCGTCCATGTAAAACTTGGCTTGGAATCCCTGCTCGTCGCGCACTTCGCATTTTTCCAGAGCAATCGTGACCTGGTAGCCGTCGATCTCTTTCGCTCGCTGCATGAGTTGCGCAACTTCATCCTCGCTCAACCGCACGGCGAGGAACCCGTTCTTCGTGCCGTTATTGGCGAAAATGTCAGCGAATGAAGACGAGATCACCGCGCGGAAACCGAAATCAGCCAGCGCCCACACCGCATGCTCGCGCGACGATCCACAGCCAAAATTCTTTCCCGCGACCAGAATACTTGCGCCTTCGTAGCGCGGCTCATCCAGCACGAAGTCCGCGTTCTTCTTTCCATGTGCGCCGAATCGCCAGTCGTAAAAAAGAAACTGGCCGAAGCCAGTGCGCTCAATTCTTTTCAGAAACTGCTTGGGGATGATCTGGTCGGTGTCCACATTGACCCGATCAAGCGGCGCCACGCGGCCGCGATGGATAGTGAATGGTCTCATTGCATATCCCCCTCTTCTTCATTCCTGCCGATGGATGGCGTCATCCCGAGCGGAGCCGTTCTTTTCGGGCGGAGCGAAGGATCTCGCGTTTACTCACTGAAATTTCCAATTCCTTATATCCGTAAAATGTCCCGCAATCGCCGCCGCCGCCGCCATCATCGGGCTCACCAGATGCGTCCGCCCTCCACGCCCTTGCCGCCCCTCAAAATTCCGATTGCTGGTGGAAGCGCAGCGCTCCCCCGGCTGCAAAATATCCGGATTCATCCCCAGGCACATCGAGCATCCTGACTCGCGCCATTCGAATCCGGCATCCTGAAAAATCCGATGCAGCCCTTCTTGCTCGGCGGCCCGTTTCACTGTCTGCGATCCCGGCACCACCATCGCCCGAACTTTCGCGCTGACGTGATGTCCCTTCGCGACGCGCGCCGCCGCCCTTAAATCCTCAATCCGTGAATTCGTGCACGATCCGATGAACACGCGATCGATGCCAATGTCTTCAATCCGTCGTCCCGGTTCCAGCCCCATGTATTGCAAGGCGAGTTCGGTGGCGCGCCGGTCGGCGTCCTGCAAGCCTTTGACCTCCGGCACGCGCCCCGTGATCGGAGCCACCATCCCGGGATTCGTCCCCCAGGTCACGAACGGACAAAGCTGCGCCGCATCGATCTCAACCACCTTGTCGAATGAAGCCCCATCCTCCGTCGGCAGGCTCCGCCAATACGCGACGGCCTTCTCCCACTCCGCGCCTTGCGGAGCGAATCGTTTGCCCTTCACGTACGCGATGGTCGTCTCATCTGGCGCAACCATCCCCGCGCGCGCGCCAGCCTCAATGCTCATATTGCACAACGTCATGCGCCCTTCCATCGAAAGCCCGCGCACCGCCAGACCGGCGTATTCGATCACGTGTCCGGTCGCGCCATCAGTGCCGATCTGCCCAATGATCCCGAGCGCGAGATCTTTCGCCGTCACGCCATCCGCCAGCTTCCCGCGCACATCAATCTTCATCGTCTTCGGAGTCTGCTGCGCCAGGCACTGTGTCGCCAGCACATGCTCGACTTCCGACGTGCCAATCCCGAAAGCCAGAGAACCAAAAGCCCCGTGCGTGCTGGTATGGCTGTCGCCGCAAACAATCGTCATCCCTGGCTGCGTCAGCCCCAGTTCCGGACCGATCACATGCACGATCCCCTGCTCCGGCGAATCCATGTCAAACAGCCGTATGCCAAATTCCTTGCAGTTCGACTGCAATGCCGCGATCTGCTTGGCGGCAATCAGATCGGTAATGGGAGTTCCGCGAGGCTCGGTAGGAATATTGTGATCGACGGTAGCCACCGTGCGCTGCGGTTGCCGGACTTTCCTGCCGGCCGCTCGCAAGCCATCAAACGCCTGCGGCGAAGTCACCTCATGCACCAGATGCATGTCGATATAAAGGATGGGCGACCGCCCCGCGGGCTGCGCCACCATGTGCGCATCCCAAATCTTCTCGAATAATGTCTTGTTCTGTGCCATCAAATTGTCTGTCCACTATCCACTAAACACTACCCACTGCCGTTCTATCGCGGCGTCGTAATCGCGCCCTGAGACGCCGACGACACCAGCGCCGCATATTTCGCGAACACGCCCTTTGGATATCGCGGCTGCGGCGCCTTCCACTGTGCCATGCGTTGCCGCAATACTGCGTCGCTGACTTCGACCTCCAGCACGCGCTTCTGGACATCGAAATGAATGATGTCGCCGTCGCGCACGCCAACGATGGGACCTCCCAGCGCGGCTTCGGGAGAAACGTGGCCCGCCATCAACCCGCGAGTCGCGCCACTGAAGCGGCCATCGGTCAACAGCGCGACCGAGCCGCCGAGACCTTCGCCGACAATCGCCGCCGTTACACCCAGCATCTCGCGCATGCCCGGACCGCCCTTCGGCCCTTCGTTGCGAATCACGACCACATCTCCGGACTTCACCTTCTTCGCGGTGACTGCGGCCATCGCGTCTTCTTCGGATTCAAACACGCGCGCCGGGCCGCGATGCTCCAGCCGTTCATGCCCGCTGATCTTGGCCACACACCCTTCAGGCGCAAGATTTCCCTTGAGAATCACGAGCCCGCCAGTCGCCTTCAACGGCTTATTCAACGGAACGATCACTTCCTGTCCCGGAGTCTCAACCGCACGCTCCGCCTCGGCACCGATGGTAAGACCGGTAACAGTCTGCGCTGAAGCATGCAGGTATTTCCCGTTCAGTAATCGCTTCGCCAGCAGCCCGATGCCGCCCGCGCGATGCATATCCGAAGCTACAAAGCGCCCCGATGGTTTGAGATCGGCAAGCAAAGGAGTGCGCTCGCTCACGGTTTGAAAATCGTCAATCTCCAGCGTGACTCCCGCTTCCCGCGCAATCGCGAGCAGATGCAGCACTGCGTTGGTCGATCCTCCACTCGCGGCCACCGACGCAATCGCATTCTCGAAGGCATCGCGGGTCAGAATGTCGCGGGGCTTGATTCCTTTTTGCAGGACATTCATCACGACCTTGCCGCAGTCGAATGAAATCTGGTCTTTTTGCGGATCCATTGCCGGCACGCTGTTGAAGCCCATCGGCGAGAGCCCAATGATCTCCATCACCGTCGACATGGTGTTCGCGGTGTATTGCCCGCCGCACGCGCCCGCGCCAGGACACGCCGCATCTTCGAGTCCGCGCAGATCCGCGTCACTCATTTTTCCCGCCATGTTCGCGCCGATGGCTTCGTATACATCCTGAATGGTTACATCTTTTCCGCGATAGCTGCCCGGTGCGATCGTCCCGCCGTAGAGCACCATCCCCGGCAGGTTCATGCGCGCCAGCGCCATGGCCGCCGCCGGAATTGTCTTGTCGCATCCCACCACGCAAACCACCGCATCAAACATTTGACCGCGGCACACCAGTTCAATCGAGTCGGCGATCAGTTCACGGCTTACCAGCGACGCCCGCATGCCTTCGGTTCCCATGGTCTCGCCGTCAGAGATCGCGATGGTATTGAACTCCATCGGCGTGCCGCCAGCCTCGCGAATCCCTTCCTTAACCTTGGCCGACAATCGCCGCAGATGAAAGTTACACGGCATGGTTTCAATCCACGTGTTGGCCACGCCAATCAAAGGACGGCTGAGAGCGGCATCGTCGAATCCGATGGCCTTGAACATGGCGCGCGCCCCCGCCCGGTCGCGCCCTTCCGTGATGCCGCGGCTAATGTGCTTGAGATCCATAGGTCAGAGATTACAAGATGCGCGGTAAAGATGTGAAACGCGCGAGCCTTTCCTTCGTGCCCCTTCGTGTCCTTTGTGGTCAATGCCTTTTCTTAGCGAAAAAAACGGGGAACCCGCTAAGCAGCAGGCTCCCCAAGATGCATGACGCTGCCCAGGAGCCGTCATGCTTGCCCAGCTATTCCAAACTTTGCCTATGCCCGGGCCGCCGCGCGCGCTTCGTCCAACGCCACGCCCGCAGGAGGATGCGCAGTCCACGTATCGGCCGCCGCCCCAGAGTTCACCTTGATGACATCGGCAATGCTGTACCACTCGCGGAAAAGCTGGCCGACCTGCTTCTGATTCACCTCAAGCGACAGCGTGACTTGATGATCGTGCTCGCTCGGTTCGGCGTGCACCGCTGGCAGATCGAGCGCCCGCCGCGAAGCCGCGTTCAGAATGCGCATCAATGTCCCCTGCGTATTGCGATAGCGAATATGAAAACTCTGCATAGATTCTCCATCCAGTTCTTTGTAGCGCCGGCGTCCTCGCCGGCTGTCCGGCGGGCATTCTGCCCGCCGCCCGCCCGGCTCTACTGCGTGGGTTCCTCTTCCAGCAACATCTCCGAAAGCGCCGCGCCCGCCGGAACCATCGGAAAAACATTGGCCTCCGGCGCGCAGTCAAACACCAGCAACTCCGGCTCGGTTGAACGTAGAAATCGATCGATCTCGTCCCCCGTCTCGCTCGAAACCGGAAACTCGCGCATGGCGTCCTCGTTCAGCCGGAAGCTGTGAATCTTGTACGCCTTCGCGATCTCCACAAAATCCGGATTGTCGCTCAGGTCGGTCTCGGCATAATTGCGCTGATAAAACAGCTGCTGCCACTGCCGCACCATACCCAGATACTTGTTGTCGATGATGACCATCTTCACAGGCAGGCCGAGACGGTGAACCGTGGCCAGTTCCTGGATGTTCATCTGAAATCCGCCGTCACCGGAAACACAGAGCACACAAGTGTCCGGCCTAGCGAGTTGCACGCCCACCGCGGCCGGCAAAGCGAATCCCATGGCCCCCAGCCCGCCCGACGTGATGAATCCCCGCGGCGAGGACGACCGGTAGCGCTGCGCCGCCCACATCTGATGCTGGCCCACGTCCGCGATCACCACGCTGTCCTGCGGCAGCCGGCTGAAGAGTTCATCGAGAAAGCGAATCGTCGGCTGCGCCAACCCGCGCGGATCAAGCTCCGCCCGCTCCTCGCCACACGCCACGGCGCGCCAGCCGCTGAAGTCGGGGAGAGTATGCCGCCGCAATTCCGCCTGAAATGCCGGAATCGTATCCGCCAGGTTTCCAATCACTGGAATTTCGCAGGGACGCACCCGGTCGAGCTGCGCCGGATCAATCTCAAAGTGAACAATCTTCGCGTGCGGCGCAAAACGCGTCGGCTCGCCGGTCACGCGGTCATCCAGCCGCGCGCCAAAGATCATCAGCAGATCGGTTTCGTTGAGGGCGGTGTTCGCGGCGCGCGTTCCGTGCATGCCAACCATCCCCAGGTAATACGGAGCGTCCGGAGGAACCGCGCCCAATCCGTGCACGGTCGCGAATGTCGGAACATTCAACTGGTCGAGCAGTTGCCGCAATTCCGGGATCGCGCCCGACAATTTCGCCCCCGCACCTACCAGCGCGACCGGCTTGGAAGACTGCTGCAGCAGAGCAGCAATAGAGTCGGTGAATTTGCCGTCAGCTTTGGCGTCGGCAGGCCGGGCGTGCGGCGTGAACTTCACCGACCCGGAGAATTCCTTCTTCGCCTTCAGCATGTCGGTGGGAATATCGATCACCACTGGACCCGGACGCCCGCTGCGCGCCCAGTAGAATCCCTCGGCGATCGCCTCGGGAATTTCGTCAATGGTGCGCACCAACCGGCTCCACTTGGTCAAAGAAAGCGTCACGCCAAAAACGTCCGTCTCCTGAAACGCATCGGTCCCGATCAACGCGCTGCGCACCTGTCCAGTAATGCAGACCAGAGGAACGGAATCCATCTTCGCGTCAGCAATCCCTGTGACCAGATTCGTTGCCCCCGGCCCGCTGGTCGCCATCGCAACCCCAACTTCGCCAGTAACGCGCGCATAACCCTCCGCAGCGAACACTGCGCCCTGCTCATGTCGCGTGAGGATGTGCCGCACCCCACTGCCCTCCAGCGCGTCGTACAGCGGCATGATCGCGCCGCCGGGATAGCCGAACACCAACTCCACCCCTTCGGCGCGCAGGCATTTCAGGACGATGTCCGCTCCCTTAAGCATTCACCACCTGTTTGGTGCCATCTTTAGGAGCTTCCGCCGGCTTCTTGCCTTCTTTCGGCAGCCAACTCATCATGCCGCGCAGTTGTGCGCCGACGATCTCGATGGGATGCTGCTTCTCCTTCTCGCGCAGCGCGTTGAAGTTCGGGCAGCCCGCCTTGTTCTCGGCGATCCACTCGCGCGCGAACTGGCCACTCTGAATGTCGGCCAGCGTCTTCTTCATCGCCGCCCGCGTGGCATCGCCCACCACCTGCTCGCCGCGCGTGAGATCCCCATATTCCGCCGTGTTGGAGATCGAATAGCGCATGCGATCCAACCCGCCTTCATAGATCAGGTCGACGATCAGCTTCACTTCGTGCAAGCATTCGAAATAGGCAATTTCAGGAGCGTAGCCCGCTTCGACGAGAGTTTCGAATCCCTTCTTGATCAGCGACGTCAGCCCGCCGCAGAGCACGGCCTGTTCGCCGAATAAATCGCTCTCAGTTTCTTCGCGGAAAGTGGTTTGGAGCACCCCGGCGCGCGTCGATCCAATGCCGTGCGCGTAAGCCAGCGCCAGGTCGTGGGCGTGCCCGCTGGCATCCTGCTGGATGGCGATCAGCGAAGGAACGCCGCGGCCTTCGCTAAAAACGCGGCGGACCAGATGTCCCGGACTCTTGGGAGCGATCATCACGACGTCGACATCGGTCGGGGGGACGATCGTCTTGAAATGAATGCTGAAACCGTGCGAAACGCCGAGCACCTTGCCCGGATGAAGATAAGGCTTGATCGATTTTTCGTAGAGTTCGCCCTGGGTTTCGTCGGGAGTGAGCAGGTGGATCCAGTCGGCGCGCTTGGCCGCTTCGTCGGGCGCGACCACGACCATGCCATCGGCTCGCGCCTGTTGCGCACTCTTGCGCGTTGGGTCGAGGCCAACGATCACTTTGAAGCCGCTATCGCGCAGATTCTGCGCCTGCGCGTGTCCCTGGCTGCCGTAACCAATAATGGCGATCGTCTTGCCCTTCAGCGCCTCAGGCTTGGCGTCGCGTTCATAAAAAATAGTAACCACCGAGTGCTCCTCTCGATTACGTATTGCGATACACAAGGGAAGAAAGAACCCCTTGTGGTGCGTCTTAAACGGCAAACCGACCGGTCGGTCGGTACTCTGAAATGCTACCTGTCAGGCCCCGAGGGTGTCAAGAGAGAACTCTGATGCGCGAAACTGTATAAATCACCTAGGGGGACGAATTCGTCCGCCTGACCATGCGCAGACGAATAAAATTCGCCCTCCTCGCCGGCGTGGCCGCCATGGTCTTGATCTTCAGCGCCGCCATTCTCGCCCGGCGCGTGATTCCTCTCCATATTCACGACGACTTCGAATCCAGCTCTCTCACTTGGCGCTGGACGACCCTCCGCCTGGATCCCGGCGCCGCTCAACTGGAGCGCCAGATCGTCCGCTCCGGGCATCAAGCCATCGCCATCACGGTGCACGATGGAGATCGTTACGAAGCCGCCAGCGATTCCGGTGCGGCGACCGAACGCGACGAACTGATGGAGAACTGGCCGCTTTTTTCGCGCACCGGCCACACTTACGTTTATTCGTTCAGCCTCCTCCTGCCCAATGATCTGCCGTCCACAGCCCAGCGACTCGTGATTGCGCAATGGCGCCAGCTTTGCGAAGCGCGGCATTGCAGCCCCGACTATCCCATTCTCGCGATTCGTTATCAGCAGGGCCTGCTCGAAATTACCCGGCAGGACGGCCAGGGCCGTCATGTTCTCTATCAAAGCAACAAGAACTACAAAGGCCATTGGCTGGACTTTCGCTTCGTAATCAAGTTTGACGCCGCTCACGGCAGCGTGCGCGCCACGCTCAACCGAGCGCCCATCGTGGATTACGCCGGGCCCACTCTTTTCGCCCATCAACCAGGTTATCCGGCCGCCGGCTCCGTGTATTTCAAGACCGGCCTCTATCGCGACGCCCAGCATGATCCGGCCTGGACCATTTACGTGGACGACTATCGCAAGGACCAATGTCTAGACTCCGGCTGCGAGTGACCGGGTCGCGAACAACGTTCCCCTGATTTGGTACCATGTCCCCCGATGCCCCGCGAAGCCGTCGTCGATTCCCGGCAGGAAATTCTGCGCACCGCCGCTCGCCTCTTCCAGCAGCGCGGGTACGACGCCACCTCCATGAACGACGTAGCCGCTGCGCTCAAACTCAGCAAAGGCGGCCTCTACCATCACTTTCAGAGCAAAGACGAGATCCTGTTCGAGATCATGAACCACGCCATGGAAATCACTGAGGAGCGCGTGCTGGCCCCGGTACGCGGCATCGCTGATTCCAAAGAACGCCTGCGCGCCCTGATCCGCCTGCACATCGAGGTCGTGCTCAGCCCGCGCGATCGCGAAATCACGGTCATGCTGCACGAAAATCATCCCCTGCCGCCCGCGCTCCGCAAGCGCATCAACTCCCGCAAGAAGGAATACATTCACTTCGTCGAAAGCCTGATTGCCGACGTTCAAAAGGAAGCCCAGAAAGAAGCTCAAGCGCAGCGAACCGGCACGGCAAGATCCACCGTGAGCCCACGCGCCGCCGCCTTCGCCCTGCTGGGCATGATCAACTGGATTTACCAGTGGTACAAACCGGAAGGCGATCTGCAAACCCACAATCTGGTTCCGCAATTCACCGAACTGGTCTTCGGAGGCATCCTCCCGTGAAGGCCACGTTCGCGAAGCTCGGCGAAATCGATCAGCAGCGAACTCAACGCGGAAAGCTGTATTACGAATTTCTCCGTGAGCCGTCCATGAGCGCGGGCCTCTACGTGCTCGCCGCCGGAGCCACTGACGCGCAACTCCCGCATCATGAAGATGAAATTTACTACGTGGTCCGCGGTCGCGCGCGCTTCCGGGCAGGCGATGAGGACCAGGAAATCTCAGCCGGCAGCGTGCTGTTCGTCGCAGCCGAAGTCGAGCACCGTTTCCACGACATCGTCGAGGAACTGGCACTCTTGGTTTTCTTCGCGCCCGCGGAAAGCTAATTCCGGCCAATCGGTTTATGAATTATCCGATCTTGCCCATGCCTCCGGAACTCTGGCCCGCGGTTCGCGAGATCTACGCCCAAGGCATTGCAACCGGAAACGCCACGTTCGAGACGGAATTTCCTGATTGGGAGAAGTGGGACGCCGGCCATCGCAAAGACTGCCGGCTGGTCGCGCTCGAACCATTCGAACAGAACGCTGAACTCGTGGTTCCTCTCGAGAAACTTACTGTGCTCGGCTGGGCCGCGCTAAGCCCGGTCTCAGCCCGCCGCGTTTATGCCGGTGTGGCGGAGGTATCTGTCTACGTGGCTACCGCCGCGCGCGGCCGAGGCGTGGGCAAAGCGCTTCTGCAGACGCTGGTACACGAGTCAGAGGCGAACGGAATCTGGACACTTCAGGCAGGAATCTTTCCGGAGAACGTGGCCAGCATCTCACTGCACCAGTCCTGCGGATTCCGCGAAGTCGGCCGTCGGCGCCACATCGGACAACTTCGTGAGCTTTGGAGAGATGTGCTGCTGCTGGAGCGCCGCAGTTCAACTATCGGAACCTGAGCACAGTTCGTCTCGGTACTCGCTACATGCGACTCGGTACACTTCGCCCTACTTCGCCGGTATCCAGTAAATCTCTTCCTTCACCGATCCCTTGTCGACAAACCCCCGCCGTTTCAAGATCGCTTTGCTGTGCTCGATCATTTCCGGATGTCCGCACAAGTACGCCATGGTGTTGCTCGCATCCAGTTCCCAATGGTCGGCATACTTGCGCAGAATGTCGTCGGCGCGGCCGATTTCCCCCGACCAGTCTGCGTGATCCCACGGACGGCTCACCGTCGGCACATACTTAAACCACGGCAGGTCCTTGTCGAATTGATTCAGTTCGTCGAGGTATCCAAACTCCCACGGCCGGCTCGCGCCATTCAACAGGAAGAGTTTGTGAGCCCCGTCAAAGCGCCCTTCCTTCCAGTCTTTGGAGAGCGCGCGGACCATGCTCACGAACGGAGCCACACCCGTGACGGTCGAGATCAGCAAATGATTCGTGCGGCCATTCTGCGTGTCCAGCGTGAATCGTCCCTTGGGAACTTTGCGCATCAGCAACTGATTGCCGGGCTGCAATTTGTGCAGCAGCGGCGTCAGCGCGCCCTCTGGCACCAGCTCAAAGAAAAATTCGATTTCATCCTCCGCCGGCGACGACGCGATCGAATACGGCCGCTCGACGCGCTTCCCGTTCACCTCGACTCCCAGCGTTGCATACTGACCCGGGACAAACTTGAACTCTCCTCCACTGCGGATGCGGAACATCCACAAATCGGGGGCAAAATCGACGCGTCGGGTCACCTCCGCGTGGTAGAACTTGTCATCGGAACTCGTCATCTCACCTCACCGCTCAAAAAATTCATTGAGAGAACTGGACTGGCAACTCTCGATTCAGGCAAGCAGTTTCCTCCAACCGAACGGTCGTACGGTCACGTTGAATTGCGATATCCTAGCGGGAATCTGCAGGTTTGTGAAGGTCCATCATCCCAAACTTTGCCGGAATCACTTCGATGTACCTTCAGGAATGAGCGAAAACAGCGGCTGAACAATTAGCCCCGCTGCGCCTGCGCCGAAACACACCAGCGCAAACGAGCAGGGCTCCGAAAAACTGACACGCCTATTTCCCCACGACCAACACCACAAAGCTATCCGGAAGAATCGCGGGCCGCGGATGAGGATTATCCGCCGTCGCCGCGGGCCTGGGACCGAACTGCGCCGTGACCACGAACACGTTGTGCGTCTTGGCATCGAGCGCCAGCGTGCGCGCGCCCTTCTGGGTGGGAACGTTCTCTGCCGTAAACTTGCCCGGCGATTCTTCTTTCACCACCGTGAGCACGCCATCGGCCCCGCAGGAAGCAAAAGCCAGCCCGGTTTCGGCATCGAATGTGGTTGCGTCTACACCGTCGCCAATCGCCGGAGTAGCCAGCACCTTGCCGCTGTCGGCGTCCACCACCGCCATCATTTTGTTGTCGCAGCCCACAAACAGGCGGCGGTGCTTGCGGTCGATCGACAGTCCGCTCGGCTCCGTGCACGGCGCCAGTGGCCACTTCGCCTTCACTTCCAGCTTGTTCGGATCGATCGCCACCAGTTCACTCTTATCTTCGATGTTGACGAAGATCTCGCCCTTCGCATCGCTGGCTGCAAACTCCGGCTTGCCATCGAGCTTAATCGTGCCCAGCACTTTTCCGGTGGCGGCATCAATCGCGGTCGAATCCTGGCTGCGCCCGTTGAATGTGAAAACCCTTTTGGTGGCGGGATCGTAGAGAATGGCGTCGGGATTGTCGCCCACTTTTACTTTGCTGCTCGTCGCCAGTGTCTTGATATCGAAAATGCTGACCGTCCCTTCACGGCCGTTACTGGTGAATCCGCGTCCCAGTTCCGGCGCCAGCGCGATGCCGTGCACGCCCTGTGTGTCGGCGATGTCGCCCACGCTCTTGCCCGAATCTGCATCGACCACCATGACATGAGTGCCGCGAGAAATAAAGATTCGTCGCGCGTCAGAATCGGTGGTCAGATAGTCCCACCCTCCGTCGCCGCCCACTTTGTAAGTCGTCACGACGTGGTATCCCGAACCAGCCGCCGTCGCCGCCCATGCCACTGCCGCCAGGGACAAACTGATCATGGGTACCAACCACTTCGATTTCGTTCGCATCACTTCCTCCTCGATTGACGTAACTCCTTGGAATCGCGGGCGCCATGTTCGGGGGACGCCTACCGAAAGTCGCGCGACCGCGTTGTTGCATCAAACCCGGTGGGGTTCGAACCGAAGTAACTTTACCTTATTTCGACGCGCATCCTAGACTCTTCATTATATGGACATTCCCCAGTCACGTTTTTCGGGACAAGGCCTGCAGCCGGAACCCGCACCAATAGCGGATCCGCGCCTGCAGCCAACGCCGGACTACGGCGCGCTGGGCGCAGGTTCAGAGCCTTCTACGAACGGACCGATAACCATCCCCGTCCGCCGGCCGCTGAACGCAAAACACTTCGCCCCGGTCTTTGCCGCGGCGATCGGAGTACTGGTCGCGGTTCTGACAGCGAATGCCGGCCCTGCCCGCGCCGCCTGGGCGAGTTTTGCCAATCTGTTCGGGGTGCACGAGAATGTGCGCGAGAATGCGCCAGCCTCCGCGAAAGACTCCCGCCAACTCGATCGCATGAAACCGCAGAAGCAGGCCGAGGCTCTGCTCGAACTCGCCGTCAGTCACAACGACGGCGCTGTAGATCAGATTTCCTCCCGGGTTGACCGCTGGCAGGGGAAAGTAAAGTGGGATTCGCAGATCGCGACCCTCACCACCGCCGCGCTCAACTCCAATGATATGCGGGTGCGTGAGTCAGGCATCGAAGTTGAACTCGCAGCCTATGGATTGGCCAAGAATTCCGCCAGCCTCGATGATCTGCTTCGGACCGCTGCGTCTGCCGATCACGCCCGCAAGATTTGGGCGCTCTGGGCACTCGGCCTGATGGCCAACCGCGGCGTCGAAACCGACCGCGTCGTGCAAGTACTAACCGCTCATCTGAAGGATGCCAGGGAAGACGAAGACTCCCGGCGCTGGGCGGTCGAAGGCCTTTCTCTGGCCGGCTCTGCCCAAACCATAGAGCCTCTATTGATAGCGATGCACGACGATCCCTCCGCGATGGTGCGCGAGAGTGCCGCATGCAGTCTCGCGGAGGCAGGCATGTTCACCCACGAGCAGCGCCTCTCCGTTGTCCCGCAATTGTTGAGCTTTACCAACGATCCCTCGCTCGATGCGCAGACGCATGCCTGGGCCTTCAAAGCACTGAGCGACATCACCGGCCAGCGGTTGCCCAACGACTCCAACGCATGGCGGGCTTGGTACGATTCAACCAAACCAGACTGAAAACAAACTTATCTCACATAAGTATTCAACTTTGGTCCGTACCGAAGAAGTTGTTTCTAAACCAGAATCGTCTGTGAAACAATCCAGCACGAGGGGGAACTCCACGTCGAGACTCCATGGAAAAACTGAATGTAGTTGTTGCTCTCACCACTCGAGAGAACGATTACCAGGCTGAACAGGCAGCCGCTGTGACCGAAATGGCCACCCGGCTCGGCGTCAAGATGCAACTCATCTACGCCGACAACGACGCCGTCAACCAGACCCAGCAACTCATCAAGATCATTCAGGACCCGTCGCAACGGCCGACCGCCATTCTCGTCGAGCCCGTCGGCACTGGCATGCCTCAGGTCGCGAAGGCGGCCGTTGCCGCTGGCATTGGGTGGGGAATCATTAACAGCGATCCCGACTACATCGCCGAACTTCGCCGCAGTGGCGCCGTTCCGGTCTTTTCGGTCAGCACCGACCAGTCCGAAGTTGGCCGCATTCAGGGCAAGCAAATGAGCGTGCTGGTTCCGGCGGGCAACGTGCTCTATGTTGAGGGCCCCTTCAACAGTACGGCGACGCAACTCCGGACGAAAGGGATGATTTCCACCAAGCCGGCTGCCGTCGAACTGAAAGTGCTCAAAGGCGACTGGACCGAGCGCAGCGCGCACAACGCCGCCAAATCCTGGTTGTCGCTTGGTTCCTCACGCGGGCTGCAGATTCGAGGAGTCATTTGCCAGAACGATTCCATGGCCATGGGCGCGAGAAAAGCCTTCGTCGACTTGACCGAAAAGGATCGCGAGCAGTGGCTGAGCATTCCCTTCACCGGTTGCGACGGCGTCACCAGGACAGGGCAGGACTGGGTGCGCCGCGGTCTGTTGAAGGCCACCATCATCACCGCACCCGCAGCTGGGACCGCGCTTGAGATCCTGGCGAAGGCCGTCAACTCCGGTTCCATGCCGCCGGACCGCACCTTGATCCCGCCCCGGTCTTTCCCCGCAATCGAAGACTTGGGAGGCAAGAAAAAAGCCAGTTATTGACTGCCCCCTACCCACTGACCCCTGGCCACTGTTTTTTAATCTGCCATCTTGGCAACGTGCACCTCGAACCCCGTCTTCGGAAGCAGCGATGTCAGTGAAAACGCCTTGAATCCGTCGCCGCTGATTTCCGTGTGACGGTAAATCCCCGGCTCGCTCTCGATCGTCTCCCGCCGTCCTTCCATGTCGGCGAGGAAAGCATGCGCCTGGCTCACCCCAACTTCCACTTCTTTCGCCCGCGTGACCACCGCCTCGGACGCGTACGACCGCACCAGCTTCGGCCAGTATTTTTCCAGCAGCTCGGTGCTGGCAAAAACATCCGCCCAGATGATGCGCCCGTTCACCGCTACCACGACTCCGACTGCGTTGCGATCGCGCAATTGCCGGATCAGGCTCTGATAATTCTGCTCGATGGGCCTGGCGACCGCGTCCACCTGTTTCTTGACTTCCTCGTTTTCATTCACCTTGGCGTAGGAAGAAGTATTCGCAATCTCCGTTGCCACAGGGGCCGCACCGGCCGACACCTCAACCGTCTCCATCTCCGCCTGCTGCTTGCGCACCTCTGCCCAAACCTGCCCCTGATCCTTGTCGGCCATAGCCTTGGCGCGCACTGACGGCTGCACCATCATCGCCATGGGAGTGTTCCCATGAATCGCACCGCCGATGTTTTTGCCATACATCGACTCCGACGCTCCAAAATGCTCGCTGGTCGCGACCCACCGCCCCGGCTCCACGCAGAACACACTCAGGTCCACCGGATCGCTCTCGGCAGGAACAATGCGGTCCTTGCCAATCACGCGATCCTGCTTGCCTCCGCTGACCACTTCACCCGCTAGCAACAGCAGCGGACGTTTCGAATTGTTGACCAGCACCAGCCGGTTGACCTCCGCCCCATCGTGACGAACTTCGTTGCGAACCAGCGGCGTGGGATGCCGCCGAATCAGCCCCTGCACATTCCCCGCTTCCGTCACAACCACGTCACCCGACCGCAGCCCTTCGTCGAGAGTCATGAATTCCCCAGTCGGATAACTCTTGGCCGCGACCACGGGAAACACCGTCAAATTGCCGTGCCGGATCGGCTCCAGCACCTTGTAGCCCGGCGCCGAGGCCGCTTCACCCGCCTGCACATCACGCTGATCCAAGAACACGATCCCAGCCGCCATTGCCACCACCGCCAACACCAGAAAAATCTTCGGACTCGCATTCGTTTGCATAGACGCTCCCTCCCAGCCGGACGAGCGCGCAACCATCCCAAATGCGGGTGCCCCATTTTCTCGCGTTCTTTGCGAGAAGTGGGAATTCCACCTCTCCACGCCCATCTCGACTCCGTGGAAAGAACGACCACACCACCGTACCTTGCGCGCAAAATAAGTGTGGGGCAGACACTCCTGTCCGCCCCACTTATTCCCCTGCGAAATCGAACCAGCGACCCTCGAGCCACTTCCGCACTGTCCTTTCTCGACTCGACTCAACTCAACCAAAGTAGTGCGACGCTAATGGAAAGTCTTGCGCAGGAAATCGATCCCTCATGGCTGTAGGGGGGCTGGAGATTGCCGTTGACGGTTGGCTCGCCGGCTCGTACATTCCCCCAGTGGCTCAAATCAAGAACGACGGTGCGTGGATTTGGTCGTCGGGGGAGTTTGGCGGAGAAGCGCTCGGATAGGCCCTGTCGGGTGTACTGACCCTGGGCTCATCTCCTATGCAATTGCAGGGAGGCACAAAAGTGCGAAACCTGAATCGATTCGGTCTTGTTTTCTTCTTAGTTAGCTCCTTTGTGTTCGCTCTCGAAGCGTCACAGACGCATCCGAAACAAAATGAGTCACCTTCTGACTTGGTCAAAGAGGCGACTGGCAAAAAAGCCGTTGATCCAGCAAACTCCAGCGAGACGCATCGCTTATGTCGGACTGTGCTGGGTGATATGCTGGCCATGCGGAAGGCACACGATGCGCAAGTGGCGAAGTTCATCAACGATCTAAGTAATATCTACTCGGCCGAATCACTCTCCAATCGAGTATCCATGCAACGATCAATCGATGCGGTTCAAGGCACTCTGCAGGCCGACGAGGATTTTTCGCATCAGTTTCAGGCCTGGCGCGACCACCTCAAGGAGAAAGTGGATCATTCGTCATTGTCGGAGGCCGACAAAGAAGGATTCATCGAAGGCGTTGAGAAAGCAATCGGAGGCTCCGACATTTTGAAAGTTCGCGATCAAATCGTGGGGGCTGAAGAAAAGTGGGCTGCAGCCACGAAAGACCTGTACGCCTATGCCCTGGCGAACGACCAGAAGATCAAGGTCAAAGGGTCGGAGCTACTGATCGATGACGAGAAAGTACAGTCTGATTTCAATCGTCAACTGAAGGATTGCAGGGATCTGCGCAGCAACATGCGATCTCTCAACTCCCAACTGAACGAACTGCAGGAACAGCGGATGAAAAAAATCGGAGTCACCCGCGACGATCTGGGCCTCGGCCAGAGCCAGTCTGCTCCGCAGTAACTCTCGATCCCCTGTAAAATTGAATCAGCGACCCCGGAGCCACGTCCGCATTGTCTTTTCTCGATCAACTCAACCCGCAGCAGCGCGAAGCCGTCGAAACTACCGAAGGCCCGGTGCTGATCCTCGCCGGCGCCGGCAGCGGCAAAACGCGCGTCATCACCTACCGCATCGCCCATCTGATCGAGCACAAAGGCGTGATGCCCGAATCCATTCTGGCGATGACCTTCACCAACAAGGCCGCCGCCGAAATGGGCGAGCGCGTCGAAAAATTGGTCGGCGGACTCAGCATTGCCAAGCCCGTTATCTCCACTTTCCATTCGTTCTGCGTGCGCGTGCTGCGGCGCGATATTGAAGCCATGCGCATTCCGTCGGCCACGCCGGGACAGCCGCCCATCGGGCACACGAAAAACTTCGTAATCTACGACGAGAACGATCAGCAGTCCGTCGTCAAAAGCGTGATGAAACGCCTCGGCCTCGACGACAAGCAACTCACCCCGCGCACCGTTCTCGGCCGCATCTCCTGGGCAAAGAACCACATGCTCGATCCCCAGGAACTCTACCTGCAGTCAGCCGATCCCAAGACGGAAAAGATCGCGCATCTCTACGAGGAGTATCGAAAAGAGCTGCGCAAAGCCAACGCCCTCGACTTCGACGACCTGCTGCTCGAAGCCGTGCGCCTGCTGAAATCCGCAGCGCAGGTGCGCGAGTACTACAACCGCCGCTTTCAATATTTGCTGATCGACGAATATCAGGACACCAACCGCCCCCAGTACGAATTGATGCGCATGCTGGCGGGAGACCGTCACAACGTCTGTGCCGTCGGCGACGAAGACCAGTCGATTTATTCCTGGCGCGGCGCCGACATCCGCAACATCCTCGAATTCGAGCAGGATTTCCCCGAGGCCAAGATCATCCGCCTCGAACAGAACTATCGCTCTACACAAAATATTCTGCAGGCGGCGTCGGCAGTCGTCGCGAACAACGTCCGCCGCAAAGGCAAGAACCTTTGGACCGAGCGCCAGGGCGGCACCAAGATCGGATACTACGAAGCCCCCGACGGCGAGAACGAAGCCCTGTTCGCCGCCGACCACATCGCCAAATATCTGCGCGAAGCCAGCCGTGCTGAAAATTCCGGCGGCGAAACTCCCCGCGCAGCCGTGCTCTACCGCACCAACTCGCAGTCGCGATTGTTTGAAGAAGCCATGCGCCGCTACGGCCTGAAATATAAAGTGGTCGGCGGATTTTCGTTCTACGAGCGCTCCGAAATCAAAGACCTGATTTCCTATCTCAAAGTCATCCTCAATCCCGACGACTCCATCTCGCTGCTGCGTGTCATCAACACCCCCACCCGCGGCATCGGGAAAGGCACTATCGACACGCTGGAAAATCTTGCGCTCGAAACCGGCCTGTCGCTATGGGGCGCGCTGGGTGAAGCCATCCGCCGCCAGTTGCTGCCGCAGCGCGCGTTGTTGTCGCTGAAGAATTTTCAGCAGTTGATCGAAGACGCAAGAGCCATGCTGGCCGGATCGTTCCAGGAGCAACTTGATCAAAATGTGGCGCGGGCGCCCTCGCCCGCGCAAATACCGGAAGCCCCGCAGCCCTCCGGTGAAGCCAATGAAACCACGGATGACGCCACCGCCTTTGACCCCACCGAATTTGGAAACTTCTCCTTCGACTTCGGTGCCGCCGATTCCAAACTTCCAACGTCTGATTCTGAACTTGCGGCGTCTGATGTTGATCCGGCGGTGGAGGCGGGACGCCTCCACGACAGCCGGCGGGACGCCGGCGCTACGGGCGCGGACGCAGGCGCACCGCCAGAACCGCAGATCGGTTCAACCCCCAGTGAATTCCCAACTTCCACCGTCTCCACCGCCGACCTCCTGAAATTCCTCATCGACCGCACCGGCTACATCAAACTGCTCGAAGAAGAGGACACGCCCGAAGCTCTCTCCCGCATCGAAAACCTGCGTGAACTGGTCAACGCCGCCATGGACTCGCGCGACCGCGGAGAATCTCTGGACGAGTTCCTCGATCACGCGGCGCTGGTCGCCGATGCCGACGACTATGACGCCCGCGCGCAGATAACGCTGATGAGCCTCCACGCCGCCAAGGGCCTGGAATTTCCGCTCGTCTTTCTAAGCGGCCTTGAAGAAGGACTCTTCCCGCACTCCCGCACCATGCTCGTCCCCGAGGACATTGAAGAAGAGCGCCGCCTCGCCTACGTCGGCATGACTCGCGCCATGGACCAGCTCATCCTGACTCGCGCCGTCTACCGCCGCCGCTACGGCACCGACCTCCCCGAAGCCAGCGTCCCTTCAAGATTCCTCGAAGAAGTTCCCGCCCCGCTGCTGGAAGAATTAGGCACGCAGCGCGCAAGCAGGAGCTATGTGGGAACGGGGACGTCCGGCCGTTCGGCGGGACGAAGCCCCGCAGCCGAATCCACCCACTACTCCTACGAAGACGAAGACCAAAGCCCAACCTGGCACGACCAACGTAGCGACGGACGCATTCGTCCGTCGGCCGGACCCAAGCCCACAGCTCCCGCCCGCCCCTACAACTCCATCGAGAACATCGCCGAGTTCTTCGCCAGCCGCGGCAAGAAGTTCAACATCCCCAAGACGAAGGTCGAAGAGCCCACCGGCAAGCGCGGATTCCGCCCCGGCCAGAAGGTCCGCCATCCCAAATATGGCGAAGGAACGGTCTACCAGCGCGAAGGAGAAGGCGAAGATGCCAAGATTACGGTACAATTTCCTCGCTTCGGCTTGAAGAAGCTGGTTGAGAAGTATGCCCAGCTGGAGCGAGCCTGAAAACCATTGAGTAATTGGGTGATTTAGTGATTTAGTGATTGAGTAATTTGCCCGAATTGAGCCTCATAGGTTTTTCAATTACCCAATTTCTCAATTACCAAATTACTCAATTCCAAAGGAATCATGGCAAATACATCAAAGCTGACCAAAGACGAACGCAAGAAAGCCAAACGCACCGCCCGCAAGAAACGCAAGGCGGAAAATCCGCTCAAGCCCCGCGATTACGCTCGCGGATCGAAAAAGCCCAAGGTCAAGAAACTGGCCCGCGGCCAGGCCAAGCGGTAAAAGAAGCACTTGGCATTCAGCGCTTGGCATTTAGCCGGGTCGCGGTTCCTGGAGCTAACCGGAACCCAGACTGGCAAAATGCCAAGTGCTAATGGCTAAGAGCGAGTTTTCCAGGAGCCCCCAACCGCTTGTCACAACTCACGGAACCCGCCGAAGTCATCCGCACCTCCGACAACCAGCTGTTCTGCTGCAAGTCGATCGACAAGCTGATCTCCGATTCCGAGCACCCCGAGCACCGGCTCAGCAAATCGCTGGGCCCCTGGTCCCTGACCGCGCTGGGTATCGGCGCCATTATCGGGTCCGGCATCTTCATTCTCACCGGCACTGCCGCCGCCGGAGAATATTTCCAGGCTCCGTCCCTCCTGCATGCCCAAGCGCTCGACGTGATCATCAATTTCGTGCGCACCGGCAGCACCGCAGGAGCGCTCATGCACGGCCGCCCGCCCGCGGGGCCATCGATTGCGATTTCGTTCTTGCTGGTCGCGATCGCCTGCAGCTTTGCCGGATTGTGCTACGCCGAACTGGCCTCGATGATCCCCATCGCCGGCAGCGCCTACACCTATTCCTACGCCACGCTCGGCGAAATTTTCGCCTGGATCATCGGCTGGGACCTGATCCTCGAATACGTAGTCTCGAACGTCGCGGTCGCGGTAGGGTTTGCCGGTTATACCAAAGCGCAGCTCGCAGTCTTCGGTCTCAACCTGCCGGATAAATGGGCGAGCCCGGTCTGGGCCGGTGGGCAATGGACGGGCGCGTATTTCAATCTCCCCGGTTTCCTCATCGTTTTCATTCTCACGCTGCTGCTGGTGCGCGGAGTGAAGGAATCGGCGGAGACCAACAACATTATGGTGATGGTCAAAATCGGCGCCATCCTGACCTTCCTGGTCGTCGGTGGAATGCTGGTGAAGCCCGCCAACTGGGTGCCCTTCGCGCCCTCTGGCTTCGCCGGAATCGTCACCGGAGGCGCCATCGTTTTCTTTACATACATCGGATTCGATTCAGTCTCGACCGCCGCCGAGGAATCGCGCAATCCGCAGAAAGATTTGCCCTTCGGCATCATCATGTCGCTGGTGGTGTGCACGCTGCTCTATGTCGGCGTTGCCGTGGTGCTGCTCGGCATGATGAAGTACACGACTTTCGTCTCCGGTGCTGCCGCCGAAGCTCCCGTGGCCTACGCCATGAAGTACCTGGGTGTGCACCCGTTCTTCCGCTCGGTCATCGTGATCGGAGCCCTGACCGGCATGATCTCGTCCTTGCTGGTGTTTCAGTACGGGCAGGCGCGCATCTGGTATGCCATGTCCCGCGACGGCTTGTTGCCGAAGTTATTCTCCGCAGTGCACCCGAAATACAAGACGCCGCACTGGTCCACCTGGATCGCCTGTTTCGCCGTAGGAATTCCCGCCGGCCTCGTCGATATCGGAGATGCCGCCGACCTCGCCAACATCGGCACGCTTTTTGCCTTCGTTCTGGTTTCGCTGGGGGTGATCATCCTCCGCCGCAGGCAGCCCGATCGCAAGCGCGCCTTCCGCGTCCCCTTCGTGCCCTGGTTCCCCCTAATTTCAGTCGTGCTGTGCGGCGGCCTGATGTTGGGGCTAACCCTGATCACCTGGCTGCGCTTCGTGATCTGGCTAGGCCTCGGCCTGCTGATCTATGTCTTCTACAGCCGCCACAAGAGCGAGTTCGCGAAGAAATAGCTGTCAGCTCTCAGCCATCAGCTTTCAGCAAAACCACTCTGTCATCCTGAGCGGAGCAAACCGGTGAGCGAAGCGAGTCGGTATGCGCAGTCGAAGGACCCCGTGCTTCTCCCTCGCCACCGCCAGCCTCAAAGGGAGTTCTCAATCGAAAGCGGCCGTCCTTACTTCTCCCACACCCCCGCCAAAAACAAATACCTCTCCCGCAAATCGTCCTTGTGCGCCGCCGACGCCGCCTCCAGAAACATTACCGGCCACCCCTCCGCCGCCGAATACACCGGCCACTTCGGCAACCCCGGCCCATTCGGATCGCCGCCGCGCGCGAAGTTTGCCCAGTACTTCTGCATCTGCGCGCTGAGGGCGCGGGTCTCTGGACTCCAGGTCACATCAGTTTTGGAATCGAGCTGTCCGAACACATATTCGATTTCCGAGGAATGGTACGCGCCCAACTGCGGCGCTTTCGGATCCGACGGCGGGCCCAGGTCGAAGCGGAAACGATAAATCGGCTGTTTGCCGGTCTTGGATTGCGCTTCCATCCAAGCCCAGGTGGAGAACGCGATGAACTTGTCGCCGGCGAAATCCTGCGCGGACCGCAACACATGCTCCCGTGTGTCCGTGGGATACAGCTTGAGAAACTGCTCCGCTTTGTCGCCAAACTCTTTTTGCGCGTTGGCCTTCACAGTTTCAGCGGTTGGCTTCTGCGGATTGAAAACAATCTCGAAGCTGCCTTCATCGTGGTTCCAGCCCGCCAGCAGCCGCACATCGTTTTGTTTTTCCGCCGCAAAAATTGCAGGCACCGATTCCGGCAGAAAGTATCCATCCACATCCGGTTCAAAATCAAAGCCCTGCGACTGCGGCGGCGCGAATGCATCCAGTAATTTCTGCGCCGGGATCGCCCGCAACTCCGCCAGCGTGCTCACTCCCAGTTTCGCGCTGACCGTCTTTACGTCTTTCTCTTCTCGCACCGACCGCGGCTCGAACGAGAGCCCTCCGCTGAAGAATGCTCCACCACTCTCTCCAATCGCCTTCTGGAACAGGCCCTTGGCCAGCGGCGAAGCCATCTGCGCGCTCACTGAAAATGATCCGGCGCTTTCTCCGAAGATGGTCACATTTCCCGGGTCGCCGCCGAATGCCGCAATATTTTCATGCACCCACCGCAGCGCCGCCGTCTGGTCGAGCAGTCCGTAATTGCCGGCTGCATTTCTCCCGGACTCTTTCGCCAGCTCCGGATGCACGAAAAATCCGAAAATGCCCAGCCGGTAATTCATGCTCACCACGATCACACCCTGCTGCGCCAGATGCATTCCATCCTGACGCGCCTCCGAGGTCGATCCCGCGGCAAATCCTCCCCCATAAATCCAAACCATGACCGGCAACTTCGCCCTTGAGGTTTTCGCGGGAACCCAGACGTTCAGGAACAGACAGTCCTCGCTGCCGCCGGGATCGCGAAAATTCATATCGCCATAAACTTTTCCCTGCATGCAGTGCGAGCCAAAATCCGTGGCCTTGAGCACTCCGTTCCACTTCGCCGCGGCCACGGGAGGCTTCCAGCGCAGATCGCCCACCGGCGGCGCGCCGTAAGGGATGCCCAGGAATACGTTGACCGGCCCGTCGCTTTTGCCCTCGACTACGCCGGACGCAGTCTTCACTTGCGGGCCGGATGACGCTGCGAACACAGCCAAGGGCAGCGACAGCATTCCTGCGACCAGCGATCTGCAGACCTTCTTCGTGTTCATGCGCTCTCCTCAGCCTGGTATAAGAACACCGGATTGTACCGAAAAGATTCGCCAGAAAGAATCGGCGGAAATCCAGGTCGCCGCTCCTCGCAAATCCTCCGCCAAGAATCTACAATCAACGGGATGACTTCCGTACCGCTCCGCCCGCCCAATGCCTTCATCCGTCAACTCCCCAAGGCGGAGCTGCACCTGCATCTCGAGGGCGCGGTCGAACCCGCGACCCTGCTCGAACTGCGCAAGCTCCACGGTGATCACGTCACGCTCGCCGAGGTCGAATCGCTCTACGGCTACACCGACTTCCAAAGTTTTTTGATGGCTTTCAAAGCGGTCAGCGCGCACCTGCGCGGCCCCGACGACTACGAACTCATCACCTACCGCCTGATGCAACGTTTGAAAGAAGAAACCATACTCCACGCGGAGGTCTATGTCGCGGTCGGCGTCTGCCTGTTCCGCAAGCAGGATTTCCCCGCCATCTTCGAGGGCCTGGAACGCGGACGAGCCCGCGGCGCGCGCGATTTCGGCGTCTCGCTGCTGTGGATCTTCGACGCGACTCGCCACTTCGGCATCGAGGAAGCGCAAAAGGTTTTCGAACTCGCGGCCCGCTACCGCGACCGCCACGTCGTCGGCGTCGGCATTGGCGGCGACGAACTGAAAGCCCCGCCCGAACTTTTCCGCAGCGCCTACGCCTACGCCGCCGACCAGGGCTTGCGCCTGACCGCCCACGCCGGCGAAACCGGTCCGCCCGAGTCGATCTGGGGAGCGCTCAACCTCCGCGCCGAACGCATTGGCCACGGCTTTACTGCCAGCCAGGACCCTGATCTGGTCGAGGAACTCGCTCAGCGCCAGATTCCGGTCGAACTCTGCATCACCAGCAACCTCCGCACCGGAGTGTGCAAAGCGATCGCCGAGCATCCCACGAAGAACTATTTCGACCAGGGCGTTATGATCACGCTCAACTCAGACGACCCCGCGCTGTTCGGCACCACGCTGTCGCGCGAATACCAACTCGCACAAGAGACGTTCGGATTCACCGACGAACATCTACGCGAACTGGCCCGAAACTCGTTCGAGGCGTCTTTCCTGCCCGCGGAAAAAAAGCTGGAACTCCTGAGTCTGTTTGACGCCGCCGCGGCGAGGTGAAGATGCAGAGGCATCTTGGTTTGCAGCTTTTGGGTGGCGCAGCGCTTTCAGCGCTGCGATAAGGCAGATACGATCAAAGGGCTTTAGCGCCTGAGGGACTTGGCTGCAATGGCAGTTAAGAACATCCTCCAACTCGGCAACCCGCTCCTCCGGCAGAAAGCCATCGCTGTCGAAGATCCCACTTCGCGCGAGATCCACGACCTGATCCGCGATCTGGCCGACACCCTGGCCCACTGGCGCTCCAAAACCGGCTATGGACGCGGCATCGCCGCTCCCCAACTCGGCGTGTTACAGCGAGTCATCTTTCTAAAGCTCCCAGAAGCTGAGCCTTGGCCGCTCATCAATCCCGAAATCATCCAACGCAGTGCGGAAAAAATCGTCGTCTGGGACGCCTGCCTGAGTTTCCTCTCCATCTTCATGCAGGTCGAACGCCACCGCCGCATCACCGTCCGCTACCAGAATCTCAGCGGCGACACTCTCGAATTCGAAGCCGGTGACGACGGCAACCTCTCCGAACTCCTGCAACACGAAATCGACCACCTCGACGGCATCCTCGCCATCGATCGCGTCGTCGACACAAAAACCATCTGCACCCGCGAAGAATTCGAAAAGCGCCACCGCGATGCGAGCCCGTACGCGGTCACGCCAGTTACAATCAAGAGCTGAACTGGCAACTGGTGTTACGCACCTGATGTTACACATCGGCATCGTCGCATCCAGCGCGGAAGGCGCCGCGCTCTGCTATCGCACCATCTGTGTCGAAGGCGCGGAGTTGCTCGGCCCCTACAATCATCCCGAAATATCGATGCACGGCCATCCTTTCATCCAATACAAGAATTGCATCGACGCCAACGACTGGGCTGGCATCGCGGAACTCATGCTGTCATCCGCGGAAAAGCTGGCCAAAGCCGGAGCCGACTTCCTCATCGCTCCCGTCAACACGGTTCATCAAGCCTTCGACTTGGTCGAGCATCGCTCGCCCCGCCCCTGGCTTCACATCGCTGTCGAAGTCGCCAACGAAGCCAAACGGCACGGCTACAAGCGCCTCGGAGTTCTCGGCACCCGCTCGCTCATGGATGGCCCCGTCTACCGCGACACGCTAAAAGCGGCAGGCATCGAACACCGCGTCCCCGGCGCGGAGCAGCGCGAGCGTATCCACCGCATCATCTTCGACGAACTGGTCCAGGGAACGTTCCTGCCGCGCACTCAGGCCTATTTCACCGAAGTAATCCGCGCCCTGAAAGATGAAGGCTGCGACGCCGTTGCCCTGGCCTGCACCGAAATCCCTCTGCTCATGACACAAGAGCAATCCCCGCTCCCCATGCTAGACTCCACCCGAATCCTGGCCCGAGCCGCCCTGCGCAAAGCGGTAGAGGGTTGAACATTCTGTCAGTGGCGATGTGGTTATCGATTTTGTGGTTCGATGTGGGGACAGCCGCCCCCGGCGGTGTTGAGAGCTAGTTACTCGAGGTGCAACATGAGATTTCGCGCATTTCTTTCAGCGGCCTTGTTTCTGACAGTAGCGGCGATTTGCCAGAGCGCAGCCACCTATAAACCGGCATCCGGGTTCGTGCCAGATCCGAAGACTGCCGTAGCCGTTGCGGAGGCTGTGCTAATCCCGGTTTACGGCAGAGAGCAGATCGAAAGCGAACGTCCGTTCACCGCCACTCTGAAACGTGATATTTGGACAATCGAGGGCACCCTATATTGCCTCGATACCAAACGAGTAAAGACCACGGATTGCCTTGGCGGTATAGCGGTCGTGAAGATATCCAAGAGCGACGGCCGCATCCTGTATATGCTCCATGGTAAGTGAATTTCAGCCAGCCACGCATAACGTAAAATGTCGCCACAGCATCGGCAACTCAAATTCCGCCAACTTCCCGGCCTTTACGCCATCGTGCACCTCGTCCCCGACGTCCCCGTCCCGACCTGGGCCACCAAAGGCGACTTCACCTCGATCACCCGCACCCGCGACGAACTCTCCATCGTCTGCCCAACCGCCAACCTCCCGCCGAACGTTCACTCCCCGCATCGCTGGATCTGTTTGAAACTCGAAGGCCCGTTCCCCTTCTCGCAAACCGGAGTCCTGCTCTCGTTCATCGAGCCGCTGTCGGACAACGCCATCCCCATCTTCGCCATCTCGACTTACGACACGGATTACGTGCTGATCCCCGAAGAACACGCGCGAGCGCTTGATATCCTTCGCGAAGCCGGCCACCAACTATTGGGTGACGACGAGTCCTGGCGAAAGTTCCTGCCGCCCCAGTGATTTCTCGGCTTCGGATGACTGGAGTCTTTCGCCATTCGCCCCAAGAATATCCCCAAACACTGCTGCCGCGCATGCGCTCAGTCCAGGCCTATGATGTAATAGTAGTTAACCAATTCATGCCTTCTGTCCTCACAACCCTGCGCCGCCGCGCCAAAGCCGTGCACCGCAATATCCGCGGAGCCAGGATGGCCGCGCATGCTCTCGCTTCGACCGACCACCCGCTACTGGCGCACCTCATCCCCATGCGCCGCTGCAACCTGGCCTGCACGTATTGCAACGAGTACGATGATTTTTCGAAACCCGTGCCGATCGACGAAATGTACCGCCGCATCGACAAGCTCGGTTCGCTGGGCACCGCGGTCGTAACCATTTCCGGCGGCGAGCCGCTCATGCATCCCGAGCTCGACGACGTCATCCGCCGCATCCGCGCTAATGGCATGATCGCCGGACTGATCACGAATGGCTATTTGCTGGTCGCGGACCGCATCCAGCGCCTGAACCGCGCCGGACTCGAATGGCTGCAGATTTCCATCGACAACGTGAATCCCGACGAAGTCTCGAAGAAGAGTCTGAAGGTTCTCGACAAGAAACTGCAACTGCTGGCCGAGCACGCCGACTTTCACGTGAATATAAATTCCGTGGTCGGTGGCGGCATCGCCCATCCGCAGGACGCGCTCACCATCGGTAAGCGCGCGATTGAGCTGGGATTTACTTCCACTATCGGAATCATTCACGACGGCAGCGGCCAGCTGCAGCCGCTGAACGACGAGGAGCGCCGCATTTACCACGAGATGCAGGCGATGGAGAAAAGCAGTTTCACCCGCATCAACTCATTTCAAGACAACATTGCCAAGGGCCAGCCCAACGACTGGCGCTGCCGCGCCGGCGGCCGGTATCTCTACGTCTGCGAAGACGGACTCGTCCACTACTGCTCGCAGCAGCGCGGCTACCCTGGAGTCCCGCTCGCCACCTACACCCGCGACGACCTGCGCCGCGAATATCTCACCGAAAAATCCTGCGCCCCACACTGCACCGTTTCATGCGTGCACCAGGTTTCCATATTCGATTCGTGGCGTTCCCCGCAGAATCCGGCGGCCGGACAATCGCACAATCTAGTCCAGATCGGCTAGCGCGAGCTCCGAGTCCAATAAAACCCAGGCCTTGTCATTCCGACCCCCGAGCGAACGCGAGGGGCGGAGGAATCTCGCGGCCCGCGATCGCCAATTGCGATGCAAACGGAGGACGAGGCACTTTCGGCAACGGATCTACTTCTTCGGCTGCGCGCTAGGCGGCAAAACCCCGTTCAGCCGCAGATACATCGCCGCAGCGGCATAGTGATCGGCCCAGCCGCTGGCCAAGCCCATTGCCGCCATCGCACGAGGAAACTGCCGTCCACCAAACAGCTCAACGCTGTCGCCCAGCTTGGAATCGTCCATTTTGCTCAAGGCATCGCTGCAGAAGCTGTACGACGCTTTGACCGCTGCCACCAGTTGATCCTTGGAATCAGTCTCTTTGGCTTCGTCCACTTTGGGCGCTGGAACATCTGCCGCCTTGGCGCAGAGAAAATTGTTCGATTCGGCAATGTGTGCCGCCAGGTGTGCAAAGGACATCTGGTCGGGCGTGGGCTTGTATGAGAATTTGTCCGCGGGCATGGCTTCAATGGCCCCAACGGTGTTGTTCTGCGAGCGCTGCACCAACATGCGCAACGAGGTCGCGACCGGATCTTTGGTTGGTCCCTGCATGGCAGCGGGCCCGGCCGGGGCTTTCGCGGCCGGAGTTGTAGATTGGGCAAAGGTGAGCGCCGTACAGAAAAGCACACAAGCAATGGCAAGAATTCGTTTCACGGGAAGCCTCCTGGGACTCTCAGCATATACCGGCAAGGAGTGGTCAGTCATCTCTAAGGCAAGAGGCTTAACCACAGAGGACACAGAGGAAACACGGAGGATCCGCAATTCCTCTGTGAGCCCCTGTGTCCCCTGTGGTTCAAGCCTTTAGCTTTTCGTGAAACAATACCGCGATGCCCTCCGCTCTCCCCGACTTTCTCTACGGCACCGCGTGGAAAGAAGACCGCACCGCGGCCCTCACAGAACTCGCGCTGCGCACCGGCTTTCGCGCCATCGACACCGCCAACCAGCGCCGCCACTATTTCGAGGCAGGAGTCGGCGAGGGCCTAGACGCAGCCTATCGCGCCGGCATCGTCACCCGCGACGATCTGTTTCTGCAGACGAAATTTACCTACCAGCGTGGACAGGACCATCGCCTGCCCTACGACCCCGCGGCAAGTCTCGCGGTGCAGGTTGGGCAGTCGTTAGCCAGTTCGCTCGAGCATCTGTCGACCGACTATGTCGACAGCTTCGTGCTGCATGGTCCGTCCTCCGGCTACGAGTGGACCGAAGCCGACACTGAAGTATGGGACGCGATGCGAAAGGAGCGCGACGCCGGACGCACCCGCCTGTTGGGGGTGAGCAACGTCTCACTGCAGCATCTCGAGCAACTGGAATCGGCTAACGCGGAACTCCCCGCATTCGTCCAGAACCGATGTTTTGCGCGCGTCGGATGGGATCGCGCAGTGCGGACATTCTGCAACTGGCACAAAATCACTTATCAGGGATTCTCGCTGCTCACCGCGAATCCGGAAGTCCTGCGGCATCCTCCGCTGATCGCTCTCGCGGCCCAGATGAAAGCAACTCCAGCGCAAGTGGTGTTCCGCTTCGCGCGCGCCGTTGGAATGCTGCCCTTAACCGGCACTTCCAGCGCCGCGCACATGCACGAAGATCTTGCGAGCCTGAACCTGACGCTCCCGCTAGAAGTGGTGCAGGCGATCGAATCCATGGCGGGCTGATCTCTCGATCTCTCCCACGAATTCGTGAAGGCCATCGAGAAAATCTTTGGCTACATCGACCCCAGTCCTGAAGTCAGGAGTTTATAAGCCAAATACCAGACCGCGACGATCACAATGGCGTTCGTCCGTTTCACTTTGCTCGTACAGGCGTAGCCAATCCCGACTAACACGATCGTCCAGATGCTCAACACGTCGAGCGACGACGCCATGCCACGTAGAAACTTCCCGGTGGTCTCCGGATCCAGATAGTAGGCAAGATTCGTGCCCACAGGATTGTTGATGTCGAAGCCCTCGGGACTGACGCCGGCAAATAGCGAGATCGTCCCCAGGATCGCTCCAATAATTCCCGGCAGCCCGGCGTAGAACGAGATTGCGTAAGCTTGCCCAAATGATGTCTCGGCCCCTGCCACCAGCTTGAAAGTGAGCCACAGGGCCAGAGTTTCAATCAGCACATAGAACAGAATCAGCAACGGGCTGCCGTAGGCGAAGAAACCGACGATCTTACTCGACAGCCGAATCTGGCTCGCCTGCTGATCGGCCGGGAGTTTGTCGAATTGGTCGGCGCGGGAAGAGTGCGCGACCTGGTTCTTGCTGATCTGCTCGAACCCGACCTGTCTCCCCATGGCATAGATGAACACCAGGGAGAAGATGGAAACTAAAAGCCATGGCGCCCACCAACTCGCACTCCGCCGCAAATCGGTGAACGTCTTCGACGGCGCAATGAACGTGTTGATGATGCGCGCACCCTGAGATAGTGGCGCAGGTGCGGGCGTGGGAGCGGGCGATGCGGGCAGGACCGGAGCGGCGGCCATGAGAGTCTCCTTGCGAAAGATTCGTGGGAATTCTAGCCTGAGCCGGGCCTCTAGACAAGCGATGCCGTCGATCCGGCACGACGCACCCGCCGGACGGTTGAATGGTCCGGAGTTGTACGGTCCGGATAAGAATTAAGATGTGCGCATGTCGAATGCGACGCCAGTTGTGATCGCGGTGCTGCTGGCCGAACTTGCGCCCGCGGCAGCTTTCGGATTTGCCGGTGAGCGCGTGGTGCGCGCAGTCGCGCGCTGGCCGCTGGCGGCGCGGATTGCGATGCCGGCGCTGTTGGTTCTGCCCTACGTCGTCATCGCGGCTACGCAACATATGTTCCGCTGGCAGTGGTGTGCGTTCTACGCGATGGTGCCCGTCGCGATGGCGTGGCTGCTGGCGCGAGCGGCTTCTGCCGATTCGGAGCAGCGCGGCAACTGGCGCGACGCCGTCATCCTTATCGCCCTCGGCCTCGCGGTAGATTTGCGCTGGCTCGACAGCGCTTGGCCCGCCGATTTGCCCGGCCTGGGTAAACTGTTGCTCGTCGATGCCGGCCTCTACGGCTTTCTCGCTATCCGCCGCTTGAGTGGCACAGGCTTCGATTTCCGCCTGCGCTGGAGCGAGTGGAAGGCCGACTGGAAGTCAGGATTGCGCGAGCTCGTGTTCTTCGCTCCCGCCGTGCTCGTCCTCGGACTCGCGCTCGGCTTCATTCATCCGCATGCCAACCTGCCACCGTTAGGCAAGGCCGCGCTGGCCTGGGCGGGTATTTTCGTTTTTGTCGCTGTGCCGGAAGAACTTTTCTTTCGCGCCTGGGTGCAAAACCTGCTGGAGCGCCGCGTAGGTCGCCGGGCCGCCTTGGTCATCGCCTCCGTGTTCTTCGGCCTCTCCCATTTCAACAAGCGCTCCGCCCACTTCAACTGGCGTTACGTTCTGCTGGCCACCATCGCGGGAATTTTCTACGGTCGCGCCTGGCGCGAAGACCGCCGCGTGCCCGCGTCGACGATCACTCACACTTGGGTCGACTGGCTGTGGTCATTTTGGTTTTAGCGAGATCCCGGCGACGAGTACCGCAAATATCCCAAGCCCACTCGCAGGTGGTGATGCAGCGCGTCCGGCACGCACACCGCGAAGCACAACCCGAGCAATCCCTGGGCAAGTCCCAGCGCGTAGATGTTGCGGTAACGCAGGAACAGCGCGCACGAAATCGCTCCCCAAATCAGCGTGGCGGCTGTCAGAACGAGATTCGGCAGGTGCGCCGCCGCAAACAGCACCGCCGCCACACCGACGGCTCCACTTTCATTGCCCAGTAGTCGCGTGAGCCGCGGCATGAACAAGTCGTTCATCAGAAACTGTTGGTAAAGCGTCCACGCAACGTAGCCAGCGATGTGTTTGAAGTCGCTCTTATACAGCGAATGCAACGTGCCGATCTGCCGCGCGATGAGCACGCTCGCGGTCGAAAGAACAATCGCAGCGGGAAGAATCCAGAACGAGCGTGCCAATCCGCGCCGGCCGATGCCAAGATCGTTGAGTCGGCCATCCGGACCCGGACGCCGCGCCAACACAATCGTCAAAGTCACGACCAGCGCAACTGGAGAGAGAATGCGCTGCGGAAATTCCGGCATCCACAGCACGAACAAAATTAACCCGTAGCCGAAAATAAGCTCCAGCAGATCGCGAGTGGAACCGGGCTCCGGCCGGGCAGACATGGAGAGAGTATGGCATGGGACTCAGCAAAAGGGGCTCCTCGCTTCGCTTCGTCGGACAGCCCAAGGGCCTGCCCTGAGCGAAGTCGAAGGGCGGCTGTAGCCACATAATTCCTAACTCCTAAGACCCAACACCCGTTTCCCTACACCAGCAGTTCCGGCGTCGCTTCCAGCAGACTGCGCGTGTAAGCGTGCGCCGGCCGCTCTGTAATCTGCGCCGTGTCGCCGACCTCGACGATTTTTCCCCGATACATCACCGCAATGCGCGTCGAGAGATAGCGCACCACCGGCATCGAGTGCGAAATGAATAGGTAGGTCAGGCCGAAGTCGCGCTGCAGTTGCGCCAGCAGATTCACGATCTGTGCACCCACGCTGACGTCGAGCGCCGAGACCGGCTCATCGCACACCATGAACTTCGGCCGCAGTGCGAGCGCGCGGGCGATTCCAATCCGCTGGCGTTGTCCCCCGGAAAACTCGTGCGGGGAGCGTGTCCGCGCCGATTCGTCGAGTCCCACCGCGCGCAGCAGTTCCGCAACGCGGGCGCGAACGTCGACCTTCGCTCCGCCACCAGATGAATTTCCATACCCATGAATGATGAGCGGTTCGGCGATGATCTCCTCCACGCGGAATCGCGGATCGAGCGAGGCAAACGGATCCTGAAAAATAATCTGCAGATGACGGCGGAGCCCGCGCATTTCGCCCCGCCCAGCCGCCGCCAAATCGCGCCCCTCGAAGCGCACTGCGCCCGAAGTAGGCTCGATCAAGCGAAGTATCAGGCGTCCCAGCGTGCTCTTGCCCGAGCCGGATTCCCCCACCAGCCCGAGCGTCTCACCGGCGTGAATGTCCAGTGAAACGTCGTCTACCGCGCGAACTTCTCCGCGCGGCTTCGCGCCAAACACCGATTCGCCATGCGGGAAGACTTTGGTCAAGTTGCGGATTTCAAGCAGCGGCATCGATTTATCCTTCGACAATCAATTGTTGCATGCGTTTCATCACCAGACTCAGGCGTTGCTGGCTGGCGGTGTCCGGCAATAGATGTCCGGGCAGAGCGTCCACGAAGTCAGGCTTCGATAATAAAGCTCCAAATTCGCGGCTTAAATACTCTCGCAGATCTGTCGGAGCAGCCCGAACCTCCCCGGGAAGTTCCGGGCGGCCGTCAATGACAGTCACAATGTCTTCCAGATCATGACTCCCGCGGAAATCAGTCTTGCCGCGTCCGTGAAGCGCTTCCAGCTTGGTCGAGAGAAAATAAGGGGCGGTGATCAGCCGGATCTCAAGTTCGCCAATTCGAATTCTTTGAGCATTTTCGAGGGCGGCAGCATACCAGACATTGCTGAAGCCAAGAATCGAAGAGTCGGTTGGCATCAGATCGAGAATCAGCTCTCCATTCATCCAGCGGCAAATCGGGGCGTCTTCCGTATGAGGCTGCCGAAAGCCGAGTTCGCCCAGCCGGGTCTCGAGGGCCGTGAATTCCGCGTAGGACGCGACGGCAACAATCGCGTCCACGTCGAGAGTTGGCCGAACCGGGGCGGCAGCCGGATCGGTCAACAGCAATCCAGTGACGCAGCCGCCGACGAATACGATCTGGTCGAGCAACGGAGCCAGTTTCTTGGCGGCGGCCCGAAGCTGCACCAGATTCGGATTGTCCGGATGAATATTCACACAGAATTCGCCTCGCCTCGACCGGCGTGGTCGATCCTCGCCGTGAGCTCGCGGATGGCGATCTCCCGTTCGCGGGCTCGTCCTTCGCGAATGGCATCGAGAAGAGCGAGAAGTTGGTAAAGTCCATCGTCGCCCTTCGCCGCCTGCGGGACGGTCTTGTGAAGCGGCGAAAATGCGATGCCACGAACCAAACCGGTCGGGTCTGGCCACACGGGAGGAAATGGAAAATCCTGAGCGACGATCTGATTCAGGGGCGGAGCGGCTTCGGCGGTGGGGGTTCCACGAGTCGGACCGCCGCGCTCCACCGGGAAACAGTACTTCACTCCATGTATGAGGAACTCCTTGAGATTGCCATTGTGGGGAAACATCCAGTTCAGCCCCGACTCCTCTTCCCTTTCAGGAACGGAAGGAATCGCGGGAACGCTCATCAGAAGATGCGCCGATTCGGCTCGCTTAACCGACCGAAAAACCTGCGAGGCGCTCATTAGAATATCCCTGCCGAATTCGGCATAAGTCCAGCGCTTGCTCCGGTCCCGGTGTGCGACGACCTTCAGGACGACAACGACGTCTTGGGGATGAAGAGGCATAGTCACTCCATATTTCGGAACGCGGAATAACTTACATGGTATCAAATTAAAGTATTATATATCAGTATATTCCATATTCTAGAATAAGGAATATTGCCTATCCTGCCGCTAGCATCGGCACCGCCGCCAGCGCGGCCAGCAGTCCCACCACCTTCCAGCGGCTGAAATGTTCTTTCAACACCAAGCGCGCCAGCAGCACGGTTACGGCCGGGTAAAGCGACGTGATCAGAACGGCCTCATCCAGGCGTCCATGCTGGCTGGCGAAGATGAACAGGGCACTGGCCGTAATGTCGAGGAATCCAGCCAGCATGCCCAGCGTGGCACGCGGACGATCCAGCGCCAGCGGCGCACGCGTAACCATCACCGCAATCGCCGTGGCGGAGAACGACCCAACGCGGGAAAGGGTGGCAATCCAGACCGGCGAACCGCTCGCCTGGTGGATGCAGAGATAGAACCCGGCGAACCCCACCCCGGCGATCGCGGCCAAACCGAGACCTGCGGGCCGGCCCGAGGACTTCGGTTCATTTTCACGCGCCGGTTCCGGGCGCGTGATCAGCCAGATGGCTAGGACGGCGAGCGCAAAGCCACCCATCGTCCAACGGCTGGGCGCGCCTTCGAGAAAGATGTCAACCATCGTCGGGATCGCCGCCCCGACCAGTGCTGCGATGGGCGCCGTCAGCCCCATCTGACCCGAGGCCAGGGCGCGGTAGAAGAGGGCCAGAGAGAATCCTCCCGACGCACCGGCCGCCATTGCCCACACGATGCTCGCACGCGACGGAAACGCTCCATGCTGCCCGAGCGCAATCGCAAACATCAGGCCGAAGGCGCAGACGTGGGAGAAGGCCGTCAACACAAAGGCATTCGCGCGCCGCGATCCGTATCCGCCGGAAAAATCGGCCGCGCCCCAGAGAAATACGGCGATCACGCTATAGACCGCCGGGGCGAATTGCGTCAGTGAGGACACGCCGGACGAGGGTAACACGCCGCCCTCTCCATTATGCGGTCCCGAAACCAGAGATAAGCTTCCTGCGGGCTTCGGAGCGCGGACGCCTCTCCCCATTTTGTTGCGCGCGTGACGTCGCTCCAGTAGCCCGCGTGTTAGAATTTCGGCACGCTGTTTTCCGATCAGCGGATGCTCCGAAGGACTTGGGTTCTAAGGACTTCGTGAAACAGTTCTGAGGGTTGACCATTGATCGAACTGGCACCGTCGATTCTTTCGGCCGATTTCGCCCGCCTCGGCGAGCAAGTGCGCGCCGCCGCTGAGGGCGGTGGCAGTGTCATCCATGTCGACATTATGGACGGGCATTTCGTCCCCAATCTCACGCTGGGGCCGCCGGTGGTAAAGTCGTTGCGCAAGGCCACGAAGCTGCCCCTCGACTGCCATCTAATGATCGAGAATCCGGACGAATTCATTCCCGTGTTTGCCGAAGCGGGGGCGGACTGGATCTCCGTGCATCAGGAAGCGACCCGGCATCTCGACCGAACGCTGCATCTGATCAAGAGTCACGATTGCCTGGCGGGAGTCGTGATCAATCCGGCGACCCCGGTGGAACTGCTGACGGAAGTACTCGACATCGTTGACTATGTCCTGGTCATGTCGGTGAATCCGGGGTTCGGCGCACAGAAGTTCATCCCGTCCACGCTGCACAAAATGCGGCGCTTAGCCCAGATTCGCGACCAGCGCGGGCTGGCTTACCGCATTGAGGTGGATGGCGGCGTGGGGCTCGACACCGTCGCCGATGTGGTGCGGGCGGGCGCAGAAATTTTGGTGGCGGGCAACGCCGTGTTCGGGAATGGTGATCCAAGCAAGAATGCGCAAGCGCTGCTGAAGGTGGCAACCGAAGCCGCCATGCTGAAAGTTTAGGCTTTCATTTTCTTCGAGGACGGCAATATCCTGACGGCTGAGTGCGCGTCGATTGCCAGCGGAGTTAGCTCAGCCGCACCAGTGCAAGAGCCGAGTGGCGGACAGCCGAGAGCCTGCCCTGAGCTTGTCGAAGGGCGGCTGTCCCTACTTAAATACAGAAACTTCGAGGTACATAATGTCACGTCGAATTCGGTTGCTTAGCGTGCTCGGCCTGCTGCTGGTTTTGGGCGTCGCCTGCACCAACAAGAAATCGGTGAACCCGCTGGCCAATGTCGGATCCAAGCAGCCCGATAAAGTCCTGTTCGACAAAGCCATGGAAGCCATGCGGCACAACCGCTTCGACGTGGCGCGACTGACGTTGCAGACCCTGATCAACACCTATCCGGATTCGGAGTTCATTGCGCGCGCCAAGCTGGCGGTCGGCGATTCCTGGTACGCCGAGGGTGGCACGGCTGCCCTGGCGCAGGCCGAGCAGGAATATAGCGATTTCCAGATCTTCTTCCCCAACATGCCGGAAGCGGCCGAAGCGCAGTTGAAAATTGCCAACATTCATTACCAGCAGATGGAAAAGGCCGACCGCGACTACACCAACGCCAAGCGCGCCGAAGACGAATACCGCAAGCTGATTCTGCAATACCCCGACAACAAGCTGGTTCCCGAAGCCAAGCAGCGTCTGCTGGAAGTGCAGGAAGTCCTGGCCGACCGCGAATTTGGCATTGGACGCTTTTACGCTTTGCGGGAGTCCTATGCCGCATCGATCGCGCGCCTGCAATCGATGGTGGAAAAGTATCCGCTGTACAGCCGCGCCGATGAAGCGCTTTACCTGCTGGGCCAGGATTATGAAGGACAGATTACCCGGGTGCGAAGCGCCCCGACCTGCGACGCGCATTTCCTGCCGCGGGGCTGTTCGACCGAAGCGGCGAAGGCGGAGTGGATTGGCAAGCTTACCAAGGACGCATCGGAGGAATACGGAAAGATTCTTACGCGCTATCCCATGATGGATCGCTCCGATGATGCCAAGCAGCGTCTGACAGCCCTGCACCAGCCCATTCCCAGGCCGACCAAAGCGGAGGTTCAGCGTAACAAGGCCGAGATCGCCAGCCGCAGCGAATCCACCCTGACCCAGAAGGCGATGGGACTCATAAAGAAAGGGCCTGATGTGGCACAGGCGGCGAAAGTTGGCGAACCGACTCTGGTCGATACCGACCCGGTGGCACCGTCCACAGTGGTTCAGAGAGAGTTCATGGGAGCGCCCGAGCCCCGCACCAAGGGAGCGGTGGGTGTGGAGATCGTAAAGCCCGATCAGCCCGGGTCCGCGCCGACCCCCGGCGCGACTCCACCGGGAGGCTCGCCTTTCGGCAGCGCTGCTGCCGGAACCGCGCCGTCAGCCGGTCCCGATCCCAACGAGCTGAAACCAAATGTGGCCGCTGATCCCAACGAACTGAAACCGGTGGACAGCGGCAATCCGCTGCCACCACCTCCGCAGGTGAATGAAATCCATCAGGGGCAGTCTTCGTCTTCGGCCACCGCTGACGATTCGACGCCCGCCACGGATAAGGACCTCTCCAGCAGCAAAAAGAAGAAAAAGACCGGGCTGAAGAAGATCATTCCGTTCTAGAAGATTCGAACCTGGACCTTGGTGTGTGGGGTGGGCGTCCGCCCCCACGCGGCCCTTGCGCACTAGGCGTTGACCACTGGTAACCAGTTACTTCCCTTCTGGATCATTGACTTAGGGTGTGGCTCGGGTTACCTTCGGGCTATCTCCCCTCATCAGAGGATACTCTTGGCCCGGAAGATACTGCTCGCCGATGACAGCGTCACCGCTCAGAATATGGGGCGGAAGATCCTCGCGGATGCGGGATACGAAGTCATTACGGTCAACAATGGCTCCGCCGCGCTGAAGAAGATCGCCGAGCAAAAACCCGACCTCATCGTGCTCGATGTTTATATGCCCGGCTACAGCGGGCTCGAGGTGTGCCAGCGCCTCAAGGAAGCACAGGAGACAGCGCGGGTTCCGGTCCTGCTGACTGTGGGCAAACTGGAGCCTTTCAAGCCGGAGGAAGCCAAGCGCGTCCGCGCCGATGGCTTCATCGTAAAACCGTTTGAGGCCAGTGAGTTACTGAGCGCTCTCAGCAAACTCGAAGACAAGATTGTGCCCCGCGCTGAGGCCTCGAAGCCAGGCCGCTTCGCGCGCGCCACTGCTGCTCTCGACGAAGGCCGTTACGACAAGACGGTCGCCATCGAAGAAGACTCGGGATGGAAGAACCGGATCGGATTTCCGAATAAAAAGAAGGAAGCACACGCCCAGGACGAAGCTGACGAGTCGGCCATTTATAACGCTATGAACAACGACTTGCGCACGAAGGTAGAGCGCAAGATGGCCGAACAGGGCAAGGTTGAGCGCAAAACGGATGAACCTCAAACGGAACAGCCGCACCCGGCCAAAACCACGGAAGCTCGAGTTGATCTCGGCGCTTTGGCGCCCGAGGGCCTACCCAAGGATGTGACTCCGGAAGAGATTGCGGCGCTGGCCGCTGCTGCTGCCCAGGTGAAGGGGAAGATCGCCGACAGCCGGCAAGCCGAGTCTGATCCGGTGGAAGCCAGTGTCGAACAAAACAAGATCGCACAAACAGCGCCGCGCGAAGTCCCAGAGGCCCAGCCGCCCGTGGCAGCATTCGCGGAGCAAAAGTCCGAAGACAAGATTATTAAAGAGACGAATGCAGCGCCTAGCGTCCCCGCTCCGGACCCCGCAGATGTGATCGCTGCGATTGCCGGCCTGGAAGTGGACAATGTCGCTACGCCTGCCGCTACTTCCGGGAATGGATCATGGTCGCACAGCACAGCTGACCGGATCGCCGATGAGCCCGTAACGATGGCTGTAGCCGCCGGAGCGGAGTCTCGTGCGACAGCCTCGCGCTGGACCGCGGTTTCGGTTGCGCTGGTCCCCGAGGAAGCTGCCATTTCTCTCGAACTGGAAATGCAGAAGGCGTACGCCGCCTTCGCCGCGGCCGAGCCAGCGGCGGCAACCGCGGTGCCATCTGGGATGGGAAGCGCGGTGACACAGCTGCCGGCCCCCGAGCTGCCTACCCCAGCTCCTGCGACTCCAGCACCCGAGGCGGCTCAAGTGTTGACCGAGATGGCCAGCGCTGCCACCGACGCCATCACTGCCGCCGTAAAAGAACTGGAAGCCGCAGCGGCCTCGTACTTGGAGCACAAGACGCCAGCTTCCACCGAATCTGCGCCTGTTCCCGAGATGAAAGCCGAGTCAGACAAGTTCCAGGCGGATCGGCCCGAAGCCTCTCGGACCATCGAGGCGAGTGTCGGGGAGAATCCGGTTACGAAACCCTCCGAGGAGCCTGAAGCTGCGAAGTTAAAAACAAAGTTAGAAACGGCGAAAGAATACGCCCCGGAAACTAAGCAAGATTCAAGCGAGGCATCCGCACCGACTTCCGAGAGCACTACGCCTGCTTCGGCAGAACTAAGCCCGGCCAGCCAGAATTCAGAGACCGCCGCTCTGGCGCCAAGCGAGCCGGCCGCGCGCGCCACAGAGTACACCGCCAGGAAAGAATCCGAAATCGCGGCCGACACTGCCGCAGCCTGGGCCAGTTGGCGCCGCAATCGTCAGCCCGGAGTCCCCGAGCCCGCAACTGCAGAATCTTTCCAGCCCACGGAAGAAATGACTCGCGATCCTCAGGACGCCGTAGCCATGGCGGTTGCCGCCGGCGCCGAAAAGACTCCCGAGGAATCGTCCCCGACATCCCAGGCGGCGCCTGAGTCTGATCAGGAAGGCATTGCCAGCATTGTGGATAGCGTGCTCGCTGAAATGCGTCCCAAGATCTACGAAGAGATCTCGCGCAAGATGAAAAAGAAGTAAATCGGGAGAAGGTCAGCGCGGCACGGAGAAATTTGCCTTGAGATCAGGATCGTCGGGAGCGATAGTTTGCAATTTCTTCCAGGTTGCGATCGCATCGTCCCGCTTCCCGACGCCAATGTACATGAAGGCCAGGATCTTATATGGAACGACCTGCTTCGGGTTGGCCGCGACCGCTTTCTGAAAAGCGTCAAGAGACAAATTCAGTTCTGTTGCTGAATAATAAGTCATACCCAATTTAATCCAGGCGCGCGAAAAAGTGGGGTCAAGCGAGACAACGCGCCTCAGAGCTGTGATTGCAGGTGTGTAATCGTTCCCCCGTATCGACTTCCAGGCATCTTCTTCTAATTGAAGTGCTTCCGAATTAGGACTGCCCGGAAGCTGGGTGAGGCTCTGACGTGCCAGCTCTCCTGCGCGTGTAAGCCCTTCTGTGGGCGTGGAAACGGGACCGCTCGCAGGAACGTCCGCAGGTACATGGAGGAAAATGTAAAGGGCGTGGTTATCCGAAACTGCTTTCTGAAACTCCTTGTACCTTTTCAACTGGTCAGGAGTAATCGCGTTGACCTTGAGCAGCAGACGGCGCTTCGTTACTAACACATTTCCGTCCACCTCTGTGCCGCCGTGGAATTCAGCAAAACTCTCCTTCAAGTCCAGCGGGTTTGGCTGTGCCGCCGACCATCCCTTGGGCAACTCGATTCGAGATTCGTACAGCGCCTCGCCCACATCGCCGAGCCAGAGCGGGGTCGTCCGATTTAGGTCCGCATCCTTGACCTCCGGAATAGTCAACGGAGAAAGCGGTACTGCGAATCGATGTCCGTCGCCTCCGAAGAAATCTCTCAGTGTGTATTCATACGTCACGATGAAGGGTTCCTCCGTCTTCTCTGGAGGGCTGGTTCCTACATTAGTTATGGTTCCACCCAGACGAGCGCCGTAGAAGTTCTTTTGTGCGAAATCTTTCCATTGGGACTCAGGTACTCGACGAAAGAGATACCGGTAGTTGAACTCGCTGTCGTCCTCCTGATACGTCGCTTCGACATGTGCTTGCAGCGTCCCGTCGACATCGAGCTTGGCGGTACTCCTGTTGGTGTATTTGCTAGCAAGCGGAGGATTGGCGGGAGTGGTCTGGAACGCGACCTTATCCGGCATCATGACCAGAGCGGGCTTCCCGCGAAGATTGGTCAACAGGTAACCCATCGGCGTCACTTCTGGTGTCGTATCCATCCAGGACAGCGTACTTCCTTGAGGCACAACGCTGATGACATGGTCAAACTGCGCGGGCATCGGAACGTCGGGATCGACCGTCACCCGGCTATTGATCAGGGCTGGATAAGCGCGGATTCCAACGGCGCTTAACAACGCCGCCAGGAGGGTGTGCTTGTCTTTACAATCCCCATACTGGTTCGCGAGAATCTCCGACGCTGCATGAGGTTGATAGCGCCCGACGCCAAAAACAATGCCCACATAGTGATAACGCAGGCTGACGTAGTTATAAATGGCGCGCAGTTTCGCGTCATCATCACGGAGGCCTTTCGTTAGTTCCTCCGCTTTGGCCTTCACATCCGGTGACAGCTGGACCTTTTCCTTCTGGAGGCTCTCATACCATCGGCCAACCTCTTCCCAGGTTCGAAAACTGCTAATCATCACATCCGGCCCGCGCATCTGCCCACGGATAGCATCGTAACTCTGGGCCTCTCTCTCTTTTTCGATGTTCAGGCTTTCGAAGTTCGAGGTTTTCCACGAGTAGATTCGGCGAACGTTTTCCTCGCGTATCGTCGGCTGTACACTTTGACTCTTGAATTTCACTTCGCGGTTGCTTGGAACGCTGATCTCCAGCAGCTCGTCGAGAACAATTGCGCTCTTCAAAAACGAATGACCAAACCAGAATTGTCCCGCGGCGAGCGGTGTCTCTACCTGCCATCGGATGGAATATTCAAGAACGTCCCCCGGTTCCAGCCCCTTAACCGGAACGTGCTTTTCGTGAAGGTTGGCGAATTCGGCAGCTCCCGGAATTTGCGAGGGCGCATCCTGGATCGAGTCCAGCGGAGACATGACTACCGATCCGTTTGGTTTAGTGACGCGGACATCCAGTACCTCGATGCGTTCGAGAGATGTCTGGTAAGGAGGACGGAGCACACCGTATTCTTGCACGCCAGCATCGGACTGGATTCGCACCCGCGTTTTCTGCTCGCGCGAATAGGAACCGTCGGACTGAAAGACCACCTTTGTCTCTAGGTGTTCGCCGACCACACCCTCTTTCGAGAAATCGCGACTCGCCGCGTCCTGCTTGCTGGATACCTGAGCGACGGCAGCGAAACAAAGTAGAACCAGAGCGAGGGTAACTCTGAGGAGCGCTGAAGTGGACATAAGAATTGGAGGCCTTCCCGTGAACGCTTTCCCATTCAGTGCAATTGCAGCTGTGGAGCACCTGGACCATTCATGTGACTTGCATAATCGTCGAATGCTTTGAAGAGTGCTCGCCCACACTCGGCGGACAGGTTCGAATCGCACAAGGCAGCCTTCAAAGAGCTGCCGTCGACCACTCCATGACAATACGCGCCTGGAAAACATTTGCTTTTCCCAAATGTCGTAGCAATCGCAACAATGTCAGGCCTCTCCGAGCATACGACCTCGATTGTGAGCACTTCACCCATGCGGCCTTCATCGGTCAGGTTTGGAACAGCATGATACTTCGGAGACGCTTCAATTTGAGCCTTTAGAGAAGCAACGATCGTCGCGGAGATCTTGCCGTCACATGCCGATTTCACGAATACAGAAGACTTCGGGGTGTCTGCGGCGCTAGCTGCTGTCGTGGCAAGCGCGAACACAATACAGAGGATCAAGCGCTTCATTTGTGCTCTCCTGCCTAGCCAATCTACCACGCTGGCGATTCCAGTTTGGCCAAAATCGCTCAGTGTTGCTCTTTCTACGAACCACTGAAAGCCCTGCCCTTCGCGCGGGCGGGCCCCGGCTAAAATCAAGACCGGAGGCCGGTGTGGGCAGCGGGAGGAGGTGTGGCAGTTTTGCCGCTCCTTCCTTTCACCCCCGATCCCCGTTTGACCCTTCTTTTCTCGCGCTTGTAAGATAAAAAGCTCCTCCTTCTGCTGCGAAGAACTGCTGGGCTGTGCCCGGCTGGATAGCCGGGGGCGGTGTCTCCACCCGAGTTCGATAACACTCATGCCGCACGAACTGCCGAAATCCTACGAGCCGGGCGCGATTGAAACGCGCTGGGCCGACTATTGGATCAAAGAAAAACTCTTCTCCGTGGCCACGCCGCCACCGGGTGAAACGCGTCCCGTGTTCACGCTGCTGCTGCCGCCGCCGAACGTGACCGGGCGGCTGCACATGGGGCACATGCTCAACCAGACGCAGATGGACATCATCGTGCGCTGGCATCGCATGCGCGGGTTCATCACGCTATGGTTGCCAGGCACCGATCATGCCGGCATCGCCACCCAGATGATGGTGGAGCGTCAACTCGCCGCAGAAGGCAAGAAGCGCAGCGAAATGGGCCGCGAGAAATTCATTGAGCGCGTGTGGGAATGGAAGAAGCTGTACGGCGGCGCCATCCTCGACCAGATGAAGCGACTGGGCGCGTCGGTGGACTGGGACCGCGAATACTTCACCATGGACGAAAATCTTTCGCGCGCGGTGCGCGAGGTGTTCGTCCGGCTCTATGAAGAAGGATTGATCTATCGCGGAAATTACATTGTGAACTGGTGCCCGTGGCACGAGACTGCGATCTCCGATCTGGAAGTGAAGCACGAGGACGTGGCAGGAAAGTTGTGGGAGATTTGCTACCCGGTAGTCAGCGGCGGCAATGAATCTATGACTTGGGGCGAGGAATTCATAATAGTGGCGACGACGCGTCCGGAGACGATGCTGGGCGATGCGGCGATCGCGGTGAATCCGAAGGATGAGCGGTACACGCACCTGCATGGGAAGAAGGTGATGCTGCCGCTGATGATGCGCGAGATTCCGATCATCACCGACGAACTCGCGCAGCCGGAGTTCGGTACGGGCGCTGTAAAGGTTACGCCGGCGCACGATCCCAACGATTTTCAGGCCGGGCTGCGCCACCATCTGCCGCAGATCAACGTCATGGACGAGCGGGCCCGCATGAACGCGAACGCAGGGCCGTATGCGGGCCTGGATCGGTTCGAAGCGCGCAAGCGCGTGCTCGCCGATTTGCAGGAGCAAGGCTTTCTGGTCGGCGAAAAAGATCATACCCTGTCGCTGGGAAGATGCGAGCGCTGCGGCACCATCGTCGAGCCGCGGCTTTCCGAGCAGTGGTTCATCAAGATCAAGCCCTTGGCTGACCGCGCGCGCGAAGCTGTGGAGAGCGGCGAGATCACGATTGTTCCCGAAAATTACCGCACCATTTATTTGAACTGGATGAACAACATCCACGACTGGTGCGTGTCGCGGCAGTTGTGGTGGGGTCATCGCATTCCGGCGTGGACCTGTAGTGGGTGCAAAGAGGTCATTGTCGCGCGCGAGGCCCCGACCGCGTGCACGAAATGCGGCGGCGAAAAACTCGAGCAAGTCACCGACGTGCTCGATACCTGGTTCTCGTCCGGGCTGTTACCTTTCACGACCTTGGGCTGGCCGGAGAAGACGCGCGACCAGGCGGTGTTCTATCCCACGACGCTGCTGATTACGGCCTACGAGATTCTTTTCTTCTGGGTGGCGCGCATGATCATGTTTGGCTGCCACTTCATGAAGGATCACCAGCAGGATCCGGCGATCAAAAAAGCCAACGGCTGGTCCGGCTTCAAGGACGACAGCGTGCCGTTTCATCACGTGTACATTCACGCGCTGGTACGCGACGCCGACCGGCAGAAGATGTCGAAGACCAAAGGCAACGTAATCGATCCGCTGGATATTATTGAGCGCTTCGGAACGGACGCGGTGCGCTTTACGCTGGCCGCCATGGCCGCGCCCGGGACTGATATTGCGTTTAGTGAGAGCCGTACGGACGGGTACCGCGCCTTCGCCAACAAAATTTGGAATGCGGCGCGCTTCATGTTCATGAACCTAGACAGAGTCGAGCCGGGCCTGCGGCCCAGGAGCGCCGTCAGCGGCAGTCTTCACGCGAGCACGGTTGAATCGCAGACCACGAATCTTGAAGACCGCTGGATTCTTTCTCGCTTCAACCGAGTGGTGGCCGACGTGAATGATGCGCTGGCGCTCTATCGCTTTCATGAGGCTGCGAATCGCATCTACGATTTTTTCTGGGGCGAGTTTTGTGACTGGTATCTGGAGTTGATCAAGCCGCGGCTGATGTTCGAGGAAGGCGCCGACAAGAGCTCCGCTCAGGTGGCCTGCGCGAATCTGGTGAATCTGTTCGACGGATCGTTGCGACTGCTGCATCCGGTGATGCCGTTTATCTCCGAGGAGATCTGGCAGGCGATCTACGAAGGCGCACCGCCGTTCAAGTCGATTGCGCTGGCGGGATATCCGCAAGCGGATGAGAAGCAATTTGATCTCGCAGCAGAAACCGAGATGGCGATCCTGCAGGATTTGATCGTCAGCGTGCGCAACCTGCGCGCGGAACTGAAAGTCGAGCCCAAAGTGAAGACGCCCATCGAGGTCTTCGCCCACGAGCCCGCGATTCGTAGCATGATCGACCAGAACCGTGGCGCCGTGGAGCGGTTGGGGAACGTGGAGAGCATCAAATTTGTCGAGGGGTCTCTCGCCAACAGGCCGGGCGCGCGCAGCACGGCGCGCTTCGATGTGCACGTGGTCTACGAGCGCAAAATCGATGTTGCCGCCGAGTGCGAGCGCCTGAGAAAAGAGTTGGAGAAGATCGAAAAAGAGCTGGGCAACAACCAGAAGCAACTGGGGAACGAACAGTTCCTGGCCAAGGCTCCCGCAAAAGTAGTCGAAGGCCTGCGAACGCGAGGACAGGAACTTCTTGTCTTGCAGGAGAAGGCGAAGAGTCAGTTGAAGGAATTAAACTGTTGAATGTGGGACAGCCGAGGGCGGCTGTCCTTACATGGTTCTGCTGGTAACTACGACTGGCAACGGTTTTTATGGACTGGAATTCACGACGCCTGACCGCAATTCTGGAGAACGCGTTGCTAGAGGACCGAGCGACGCGCGATGCCACCAGCTATGCCTGCATCGATCCCAACCAGCGGGCGTCCGCGACCATCATTTCCAAGCAGGATTGCATACTCGCCGGAATCGGCTGTGTGGCCCGCATTCTCGATGTCTATGCCGCGCTCGATGGCGCCGTCACCGCGCACTACGAAGTCACCACACATCCGGAGATTTTCGATGGCGTGCGCCTGCATAAGGGGCAGTCCGTCGCAGTGATCCGCCACAATGCGCGGGTGATTCTTTCCTGTGAGCGCGTGATTCTCAATTTTCTGCAGCGCATGAGCGGCATCGCCACATTGACCCGCAAGTTTGTTGAAGCCGTCTCGGGCACGAAGGCGCGCATACTCGATACGCGCAAGACCGCGCCCGGCCTTCGTGTGATCGACAAGAATGCGGTCCGTTGCGGCGGCGGGCAGAATCACCGGCTCGATCTCTCCGACGGCGTACTCATCAAAAATAATCACATCGCCCTGGCGGGTGGCGTTGTCCCCGCGCTGGAACGCGCCGTTCGCAACCGCCGTGGCTCGCAGATCATCGAAATCGAGGTGCGCACCCTCGAAGAACTGGAGTTGGCTTTGGCTCACGGCGCCGAAGCTGTTCTGCTGGATAACATGTCGGTCGAAGATGTCCGCCGCGCCGTCGAACGCTGCTCGCAGTTCGATCTGCCGAGAGATCCACAGAACGACGCACCGCAAACCAGCCGCCACATCCCGGTAGAATGTTCCGGCGGAATTCGTCTGGAGAATGTTCGCGCCTACGCCGAGACCGGAGTCGACTTCATCTCGGTCGGTCTGGTGACCCACTCGCCGCAGGCAGCGGACATGAGTATGCGCGTCGTCCCCGCCTGAACGCCTTCCACGGCGAAGATTGTTGTTTCGCCGCAATTCGCGCATAATCTCCGCATCCCCAAGGCCGCCACAACTCGTAAGCCGGCGTCGCAGGCCAAAGCCCGCACCGTTCGCCAGCCCCAGCCCACCGATGTGCGCCTCGGTCGCATCGTGCGTTTGCTGATGGAGCACGCCACCGTCGTGGTCAGCGGCACCAAGATCGCCGAGGAGATTTCTTCCAGCCGCTCCGAAGTCTGGCGTTTGATTCAGCAATTGCGCGGCTTGGGTGTGGATGTGGCGGGCCATCCGGCAACTGGATATCAACTGCGTTCGGTCCCCGACTTGCTCTTGCCCGAGATTCTCCGTCCGCTGCTGCGGGGAACGATCTTCGGCGAGCACGTGCATCACTTCTACAAGATCGGATCGACCAACACGGCCGCCATGGCCGCCGCCGCGGAGGGTGCTCCCGAAGGCAGCGTGTTTCTTGCTGAAGAGCAAACTGCAGGTCGCGGGCGCGGCGCCAACTCGTGGCAATCGCCGCGATCGAGCGGGATCTATTGTTCGGTGATCGTCCGTCCCGCTCTGCCGCCGTCGGAGGTTCTAGCATTGTCGCTTGCGGCTGGACTCGCCGTGCGCGCGGCCATAGAGCAAGTCGACTCGCGCGTCCGAGCCGATTTGAAATGGCCCAATGATCTTTTAATCGACGGCAAGAAAATCTGCGGCATCCTCACCGAAATGAACGCGGAAGCCACCCGCGTCCGCTACATCGTGGTGGGAGTCGGCATTAACGTGAATCAGGCAAGTTTCCCCAAGGATCTGTCCGCGACCTCGCTGCGCCTGGTGACCGGGAGTGAGTGGTCGCGCGTCGAGTTGGTGGCCGCTTTGTTAAAATCACTCGATCGCGAGTATCGTCAATTGCTGGAAGGTCGCGAGGGCCAGGCATCGATTCTCCGGCGTTTCGCCGAGAATTCGTCATGGGTGCGGGGCAAGCCCGTCCGCATCGAAGAGAATGGTGCGGCCTTCGAAGGCACGACCGAAGGTTTAGATACGCGCGGATTCTTGCAAGTGCGAACCGTGAAGGGATTGCAAACAGTATTAAGCGGAACGGTCAGGGAAAAGTAGCGCCGGCATCCTGCCGGCTGTCGCGAGGGCGTCTCGCCCTCGCTGCCGCGGCGAGGATGCTCGCCGGACAGCCCGCCGGGATGGCGGCGTTACCCAGAGTCAAACATGCTTCTCGTCATCGACGTCGGCAACACGAACACCGTCCTGGGCGTCTTCGCCCGGGCCGCAGAAGCGCGTCCCGAAGCCGGCGACACCATCGAATCTCCGCGCTACGAGCGGCTCGTGGCCAACTGGCGTGTCGCCACGTCCCGCACCAGCACAGTCGATGAGTACGGAGTCTTGTTCCGCAATTTGTTTTCGATGGCCGGCCTCGAATCGAAAGGCATCCACGGCATCGTCATCTCGTCGGTCGTTCCTCCGCTTGACCCAGTGCTGCGCCAGGTATGCGAGCGCTATTTCAATCTGCGTCCTTTGTATATCGAGCCCGGAATAAAGACCGGGATGCCGGTCCACTACGACAATCCAGCGGAGGTCGGCGCCGACCGCATCGTCAACGCGGTCGCGGCATTTGAAAAGTATGGCGGCCCCTGCGTGATCGTCGATTTCGGCACGGCCACAACATTCGATTGCGTCTCGGCGAAGGGCGAATATCTCGGCGGCGTGATCTGCCCCGGCATCGGCATTTCCGCGGACGCATTGTTTGAACGCACCGCCCGTTTGCCGCGCGTCGAGATCCGCAAGCCCGCCCGCGTGATTGGTTCGAACACTGTCGGCAGCCTGCAGTCCGGTCTTTATTATGGATATCTCGGACTGGTGGATGGCATTCTCGAACTTCTGCTCGCGGAAATGGGCCAGGAGACGCGCGTGCTCGCGACCGGCGGCCTGGGCCCGATGATTGGCACGGGATCGAAATACATCAAGCACGTCGATGACTTCTTGACTCTCGAGGGCCTGCGCATCATCTGGGAACGGAATGCGTCGCCGAAGCCTGCATCGAAGCCGTCGTCGCCGGCACCGCCGAAATCGGCCCAGCCGAAGCCCAAGAACGGTAACGGCGCAGCGGCGAATCCCGGTGCGCGTCGCTCTACCCGCTGACCTGCCGTGGAAAATTACTTCAACTACTTCACTGAAATTGAGGAACACTTCCAGCGCCGTTGGGGAGGCATCCTGCGCCTGTCGCCGCTCGACTGGGTCCTGATGGAGACCTGGAGAGACGCAGGAATTCCGCTGGAAGCCGTGCTACGCGGCATCGATGTAACTTTTGACCATTACGAAAAGCGTCCTTCGAAGACACGCAAGATAAACGGCTTGGGATTCTGTTCGCAGGAAGTGCTGGCCGCGGCAGAAGACATGAAAGAGGCGGCGGTAGGTGCGGCGGGTCCGGAGCCCGCGCCAGCACCGAAATCCCGCGCCGGGCAAGGGTTTGAGCCGGAGGTCATCGTTCCTTACCTGCGCCGCAACGCTGATCTGCTCGAGGCTGCGAACTTACCACGGGGAACCGGAGTATCAGTGCGATCCGTAGCCCTCGATGCGGCAAAAACTCTCCGCCATCTGGCGGAGGAAATTGAAAAGAAACCCGCAGCACCTCTGGAAGACCTGGAGCGCCGCCTAACCGTGCTCGAAGAAAAACTCTTCGCAGTACTGCTGGCGTCCACTCCCGATGAAGAACTGGTCACCGTCCGCACCGAGGCCGACCGCGATCTCGCTCCTTATCGCCGTAAAATGTCCGGACCGCAAATCGACCAACTGCAGAAGCAATACGTACACAAGCGCCTGCTGGAAAAATTCCACCTGCCGCGGCTCAGTTTGTTTTACATGTAGGTGAGTGGCCGCTTTCGGTTCGGCTCCGCAAGGCGGCTTCAGCCGCGTCGTTGTTCGGGAAGGGCACGACTTCAGTCGTGCCGTAAGCGGTCCGAAACTCGGCGGCTTTAGCCGCTGCGGTAAGCTGTTCCAAACGTGACTCATTCATTCGACGCACTGATTCTCGGAGGTGGCGCAGCCGGCCTGATGTGCGCCATCGAAGCCGGCAAGCGCGGACGCCGCGTTGCCGTTCTCGATCACGCGGACCGCCTGGGCAAGAAAATTCTCATCTCCGGCGGCGGCCGCTGCAATTTCACCAACCTCCACTGCGAGCCCGAGAATTTCCTCTCGTCCAACCCTCACTTTGCCAAGTCGGCGCTAGCCCGCTACACCCCCGCCGATTTCATCGCGCTCGTCGAAAAGCATCATATTCCGTATCACGAAAAAACCCTGGGACAATTGTTCTGCGACCGTTCGTCGCGCGACATCCTGGGGATGCTCGATGAAGAATGCCGCGCCGTCGGCGTGAACATTGTTCTAAACGCCAAAATTCAGGGAGTGAGCCGAACCACAGATTTTGTTGTCCACACATCCAATGCGGAATTCCATGCGCCCGCCTTAGTCGTCGCGACCGGGGGCTTGTCCATTCCAAAGATCGGCGCCACTTCTTTTGGCTATGAACTCGCCCGCCAGTTCCGTCTCAAGATCCGCGAGCCCTGGCCGGGACTCGTGCCCCTGGTGCTCGATGCGGAAGATCGTTCTCGCTATTGCGACCTCACCGGCGTCTCCACCGAAGTGATCGCGTCGTGCGACGGGCAGCAGTTCCGCGAAAAAATGCTGATCACTCATCGCGGCCTCAGCGGCCCCGCGATCCTGCAGATTTCTTCCTACTGGAAGAAGCCGCAGGAAATCAGGATTGACCTCGCTCCAGGAAACGAAGTGATCGCGATATTCCGCGACCCCAAAACGCCACGGACTCTGGCCTCGCTGCGATCAGAGTTCCGCAAATCGCTGCCTGCTCGCCTGGCCGACCGCTGGTTCGAACTGCACACACCCGTCGCATGGACCAACAAAGCTCTAACGGACATCGAGCAGCAAGCGCATGCGTGGACGATCACACCGGCGGCTACGGAGGGCTACGAGAAAGCCGAAGTCACCGCCGGCGGCGTCGACACCGACGAGCTTTCCGCCAAGACGATGGAGAGCCGCAAGGTCCCAGGTTTATTTTTCATCGGCGAAGTCGTAGACGTGACCGGCCATCTCGGTGGCTTCAACTTCCAATGGGCCTGGGCCTCAGGAGCAGCAGCGGGCCGAGCGTTGTAAACTAACTGCGCAGCATCCGAGAGGAGAGCCATGAACACGGAAAGAGTTTCTCGACGGAAATTGTTTTGCCTGATTGTCGTTGCATTCCTCGCAAGTGCGGCGCTTGCTCAGACATCTTCGACTACTCTGCTGGCGCTGTCCAAGAACGACAAAACTGTCGCCATCGTTGACCCCGCCACACTGCAGGTTCTCGCCCGGGTTGCGTCCGGCCCTGATCCCCACGAAATCATCGCCTCCGACGACGGCAAACTCGCCTTCATCTCCAACTACGGCGGCTCTGACAGTTCTCTCAATACGATTTCAGTCGTCGATCTGGTTGCTCGCAAGGCGCTGCCGCCCATCGATCTCGGCGCGCTGCGCTCCACACACGGTCTGGCATTCGCGGGCGGCAAACTCTATTTCACCGCGGAGACGAATAAAATTATTGGCCGCTACGACCCCGCCACCCAGCGCGTGGATTGGATTCTCGGCACCGGCCAGGATCGCACTCACATGGTTGACGTTTCGAAGAGCCTCGACCGAATCATCACTTCCAACGTCAACTCCGCCACCATCAGCATCATCGAACAAGTCACGCAGCCCAATGGAGGCTTCGGTCCTCCGCCGGGTGCACCCGGACCTCCTCCTGGTGTGCCGCCTCAAGGCCCCAGTGGCCCTCCTGGTGCGCGACAGACTTGGGAAGTCACGAACATCCCCGCAGGCCGCGGCGTCGAAGGCTTTGACGTCTCTCCCGACGGAAAGGAAATCTGGGCGGCCAACGCCCGCGACGCAACCGTCACCATCATCGATATAGCCACGAAGAAGGCCGTGCAAACTCTTCCGATCCCAGTGAAGGGCGCCAACCGCTTGAAGTTCACGCCCGACGGAAGGCTGGTTTTGATTTCAGCTCTCGGTGCGCGCGCTGGCGACAGCAGTCTAGTCGTGCTGGACGCGTCCACTCACAAAGAAGTGAAGCAGTTGAGTCTGGGCGGCGGTGCCGCCGGAATTCTCATCGCCCCCGACGGCTCCCACGCCTACGTAGCCGTCAGCGCCGCCGACAAAATCGCAGTCATCGATCTGAAGACCCTGGAGGTGACCGGACAAATCGACGCCGGCAAACAGCCAGACGGATTGGCGTGGGCCGTGCGGAAGTAAATCGAGGGATTGCTCAGCGACGACACAGCGATCTCGGATTTATTTCCAGCAACTCACTCTTTCCGGATGTTTCTGGAAAGCTCCGGAGAGTGAGTGATTGCGCGCACGGAGCAGCACCTTGCGGCCTTCAGGAGTGCGAGTGTACACGAGTTCTACCGTTCCCACGAGACGTTTCCAGCGATGCGTGAACATCTCAGCAACTTCCTTCTTCCGCGCCAATGCATCTGGAACCGCGAAATAGTCCTCTCGGAAAACTCTCCAAATCTTCCTTCGTGCGAGCAGGTATCGCGGGTTGTCAATTGGGCTTAGTATCTCCCGCAAAGCACGAAGAAATGTTGCCTGCTCCTTACCGGTGCCGCCACCGATCCAGCAGAATACCGTCCCGTCGCCATTCCTATCCGCATAGACGCGAAAAACACCGGCGTGCTGATCGATCGAGCCCTCGTACTCCAGGGCTTCGAGGACCGCACGCCCGATCTGCTTGATGCATCGCTCCGGAGTTCCATGCCGAATGAAGCGCCACAGCGCAATCAGACTCCAAGGCAAACTCACAATTGCAGCAATTCCTAGTAGCAACGCGATGAAACTCCAAAAGTCCTGAGTCGTCCGAACTCGACCCAATATCCGTCCGAAATATTCGAGGGTCGCGACAACAACATAGGCGGCCTGGATCAGAAGGGCCGCGATAGTATTAGCGAGAACGAACCCGCGAGGCAGTACCTCGTCCGGCGCCTTCAACCCGTCCGTCATCTGCTTGATGGAACCTGCACCCAGCGCATCCTGCCACTGCTGGCGAAGGCCTGCGCGGTCGAGAGCACGCTTGCAAGTCTGGGCATTGATCTGGGCGATCTGATCGCGGCTGAATGGCGGATGTCCGAATCCCAATCGCTCGGTTCCGTTCTCGATCACTGGCGCGGCAGAATTCACGCCGGCGAATGCGGAGCAGCGCCGAACCAGAAGTTCATAGTCGTCACCTGGACCAAATAGACCCGGCTCGACACAAACGAGATGCCAGATATTGGCCGTTTTCTGTGGCTGAGATGAGTCCACTCGGATCGATCGCCCCCTCATCTGGTTCGAGAGAACAAAGGAGCCGACAAAGCTGGCAAGTACCAGCGTGTTGATGCATGGCGCGTCCCAGCCTTCCCCCAGCAAGGATTTCGTTCCCACTAGCACGGTTATTCCGCCTTGCTGAAAAACCGATGTGATCAATCGAACAGAGCCGCGATAGTATTGTCCGCGTATTTCGACGCTCGAATAATCCGGATCGTGGCTGAGCGGAGAGATCGAGAGGTCTCGCGGTTCAATTCCCAAGGCTGTCGCAGCCTGCCTAAGGAGTGGCTCCGCGCTGCTAGGAATGATCACCAGCGAACCGCTTAAAACACCCAGCCGAATATCCGACAAGGCGGCGCGGCGCAGATATTCAAATATCGGAACGATGCCAATGTCTTCGCAGATTGCAAGCTCGTCCGTCGATTTCGGCATCTCTGCCTTGCGAATAAAGTCAGTGAGAATGACGCACCGCAATTCGGCGCACTGACTGCCCGATTCAAGCCGCACGATCTCCTCAATAGATTTCAATTTGGTGATCGATGTGGTTAGCAGCTTTAGATGGTCTGAGGGATCGCGGAGCTTTACCCTTCGCCGTTCAATCGCGCCGATCTCCAGCAGCTCACGCCGGAGCAACTTGAGAATCTGTTCGCTCGGTTGGAAACTCTTGACATCGGAGTACAAGCAATGCGAGAGCAGCGCCTCCAGCCATTCGAGTTCTAGCGCAGGAACTTGTTTGTGAGACAAGCCCAGCGTTTTCAATACAGCGGGTGGGACTTCCTGTCCAACGGCGTGCAGAAAGACGACCATACTGGAGAGGTATTCAGGGTCTTCAAGAATCTCTTCCGTGTGTTTGTCGGGCGTCGCAATCCACGGGTGGGTAAGGATCGCATCTGTGAATCCCTCGTTTGACCGGAGCCGCTCAACAAACGAGTCTACGGCAGTGCGAAAATCCGAGATGACCCTCTGCTCTTTCTCGGTAGGCGTGCTGAAGTAGACGTAATCCTGATGCGGGCAGAGATCACCTTCGAGCACCAGTTCGGGGACCGAAACCTCCGCATCGATTGGTCCGCAAAGCTCTTCGTATCGCTGCCATTCGAACGAAGAAACATCGTAGGGCGGCGTTGCCGTCAGAGCAATTATCGTTGGCTTGTCGAGTTGCGCCGCGACGGAAGTCAACGTTTTCCACCACTCGGCGCGGAGGTGGTGTGCCTCGTCGAGGACAAGAGCCCCGAACTTTGCTTCGGTGAACGCTTCAGGAAGCGGGATGTGCCCTTGAGCGCCGTGGTTAGCATCGATGCCGTTGTTCAGTGGCTCCAACTCGTGATTCTTAGAGTCACCGTTCTCCTCGGCCTCAATAAGCTGCGCTTGCTCCCCCGGTTCACCCGAGCAGAGCGCGTGCAATGCCTGATAGGTCGCAACTGTCAGAAACGCAGGACTCCTCAGTTCCGTGGAAACCCACGCGGGTCTGCCGCTGCCTAGTGGCAGGAAAAGATCGACAAGACGATCAACCCATTGATCGCGAATAGTGATTGTTGGAGCCAACACCAACGTGGGTTGGTTTACCCGCCTTATCACTTCAAGACCTAGAACTGTCTTGCCGGACCCGGGCGCTGCCACCAAGTGCAAGCGTCGGTTTTGCAGGTAGCCGTCAAGACGACTCAACAGACGCAACTGATAGGTGCGCCAGGTTTTTCGGAACGTCATTACGTCCGGGAGGCTTTCCCTTTGAGTGTTGGGCAAGGCCAAGGGCATGAATTGCTGAATTATATGTTTCGCGGCGATTCACGGCTACCATTTTGGTCGTTTGCGAACCTCGACAGGGATTCGAGCGGCCCCGCAGCAGCCCCCATGCCGTAGAATTAACCCTTGCTCCTCACAATCGAAAAGCTGATCTACGGCGGCGACGGCCTCGCCCGTCTGCCCGCCGCTCCTGACTCCGCTCCTCACACCGATGAAGCCCGTGGACGCGGCAAAGCCGTGTTCGTCCCGTTCGTCCTCGCAGCGGAAAAAATTGAGGCCTCGCTCACCGAGCAGAAGCCGGGCTTCGCGCGCGCCCACGCCGACTCGATCATCGAGCCCTCTCCACACCGCGTGCCGCCGCCCTGCCCGCACTTTACCCGCTGCGGCGGATGCCACTACCAGCACGCCAGCTACGAACACCAGCTTGCGATCAAGAAAGAAATCCTCCGCGAGAGCCTGCTCCGCACCGCAAAGCTGGACTTGCAGTTCGACATCGAAGTTCATCCGTCGCCGCCGTGGAATTATCGCAACCGCTCGCGCGTGCAAGTCCAGGCCAGGCCGGAATTCGCCGCCGGATATTTCAAGCTGGCCTCGCACGAACTGCTGGCGGTCGAAGAGTGTCCCATCAGTTCGCCGCTGATCAACCGTGGCATCGCCGCGCTCTGGCAGAGCGGACGCGCCGGAAGAGTTCCCCAGGGAGTGCGCGAAGTCGAATTCTTCGCCAACGCCGACGACACGCAACTGCTCTTGGAGGTCGGCTGTGCCCGTGAAGCTCGTCGCGCCGCGGTGCGCGAGTGGGCGGAAGACTTCCGCGCAGCTATGTCCGAGATTGCAGGAGTGGTCGCGTTTCGCGAACCCAATCCCGGCGACCGAAAGGCCGGAGCACAGGAAGTTCTCGTCACCGTCGGCGCCGCGTTTCTGACCTACCAGACCGAGCGGGCGGCCTACCGCGTCAGCACGGGAGGCTTCTTTCAAACCAATCGTCATTTGATCGACGAACTGATCAACATTGTCACTGCAGGACAGTCTGGCAAGCTCGCTCTCGACCTCTACGCCGGCGCGGGGCTGTTTTCCACAGCCTTGTCCCGTGATTTTGATCACGTCGTTTCTGTCGAGTCGTCACAGACATCCACAGGCGATCTTGCCTACAATCAGCCATCGAATGGAGAAACGGTCCAGGCCACCGCAGAGCGGTACTTGGTCGGCGCGGAGAACTCGGGGCGCGCCGGGAAGGGCGCAGCAACCGTCCGTACTGCTACTCCGCCCGACCTAGTAGTAGTGGATCCGCCCCGCAGTGGCCTGGGAGAAGCCGTAGCGCGAACATTGGCGGTCTTGGGCGCGCCGCGCATGGTCTATGTGTCGTGCGATCCCGCGACCCTGGCGCGCGATCTCGTGCCGATGCTGGCCGCCGGCTACCGTGTCGACCAGGTTCACTTGGTAGATCTGTTTCCGCAGACCTACCACCTGGAGAGCGTTATGCACCTGGTTCGATAACGCTTCCAGTTCGATGAAGTTGAGCGTGTTGGATTAGCGCAGTGTAGCGCCGGCGTCCCGCCGGCTGTCGCGGGGGCGTCCCGCCGCGTCGCGTCGGTCTTTGCCTATGAACGGAATCCCTACTCCGACGCCCGCCAGCCCTCCCTCTTGCCACTTCAAAGCGTCGCGTCAGCCCATGCTCTGGGCGGTCGTCGCCTACGCTGCGGGCATCGTCGCCGGAGTCTACCTGTGGCGGCCCGCACTGTGGTGGGTGCTCGCCGGGGCGGCGTTTGCGGCGGCTGCAGTCTATTTCGCGCGCCGCCGGAGCTTCCTCGGATGGGCGCTTGCCCTGGGAGCGTTCTTCCTCGCAGGCGCGCTGCACGTTCAACTGCGCGCCGCCGCGCGCACCTCGACACCGCCATTCAATCCTACGCAGACCGCCAGGAAATCCAAATCACGGCGCACGCCACGCACGACGGCCGATTGCAGGAAGGCGGCTTCAACGAAATCAAACAGACGGTTGACCTCGAGACCGAGGAAATTCAGACGGCGTCAGGCCGGACCGAAGCGATCTACTCCGGCATCCGTCTGAGCATTTATAGCCCGCACCCGAACGATGCGGCTCCAGAAGAAAACTCCGAGACGACCACCACAAGCTCGACAGCCGCGATACCGCTCCTTCATTACGGCGATCGCATCCGCTTCTCCGCCAAGCTCAAGCTGCCGCACAATTTTCGCAATCCCGGCGCCTTCGACTATCGGAGATACCTCGCCGATCGCGGCATCGCCGCACTGGGCTCAACGAAAATTCAAAACGTCGAACGCCTCCCCGGCTTTTCTGGCAGCCAAATCGGTGCCTGGCGCAGCCGCCTGCACCGTGGAGTGGTCGCGAAAGTCCACGAACTCTGGCCTCCACGCGAGGCCGCCCTCATCGACGCCATGGTCATCGGCGAAGAAGCTTTCATCGACCGCGACACCCGCGTCGATTTCCAGCGCTCGGGCACCTACCACGTCCTCGTCGTCTCCGGGATGAACGTCAGCATCCTGGCCTTCGTCGTCTTCTGGACTCTGCGCCGCCTGCGGGTGGGCGATATCCCTGCGACGTTGCTCACGGTAGCTTTCTGCGCCGCCTACGCCTTCACCACTGAAGTCGGCGCTCCGGTCTGGCGCGCGACGCTCATGTGCGCTATCTATTTAGGAACGCGTCTGCTATACCGCGATCGCGCCATGGTCAACGCACTCGGTGCTGCGGCGCTTGCACTCCTGATCCTCGACCCGCGCCAGCTTTTCACGGCCAGCTTTCAGATGACGTTTGTCTGTGTGCTGATCGTGGCCGCCATTGCGATCCCCATTCTGCAGCGCACCTCGCAACTGCAGAAGCAGGCGCTCGCCAACTGGGACTCAAACAATTACGCTGCCCAGCTTCCCCCGCGTGTGGCCCAGTTCCGCGTGGACCTGCAATTCATCGCCGCCCGGGTTGCGCTGTTCGTGGGAAAAAAGTGGTCGCACCGCCTGGTCCGCGGCGCGACGGCATTCTTTCTACGTGCGTGGGAATTGCTGTTCGTCTCGGCCGTCATGCAGATGGGACTCGCCCTGCCCATGGCGTACTACTTTCATCGCGCCACCACCATCGGATTACCCTCCAACCTGGTCGTCGTCCCGTTAACCCAGTTGATGATGCCCGCCGCCGCAGCCGCTCTGGCTCTAGGCTGCGTTTCTCCCTGGCTGGCAAAAGTCCCGGTATTCCTGACGACGCTGGCCCTCAACGGCATCACCGGAACCGTGCACGGCCTGGGCTCCCTGCGAATCGGCGCGCTCCATCTGGCCGACCTGCGAGTTCCCACGCCCTCCGTGGTCATGATTACGCTGGCCGCAGCCGCCTTGGTGCTGGCAATGTGGTCGGCGCGCCGGCGCCCGCTCGTCGCAACAGCCGGACTCGCGGCGATTCTCACAGCCTCCTTCGTTCTCGCATTCATTCCGGCCGGCCCACGCACGCGTCCCGGAGTATTAGAGGTTACTTCGATCGATGTGGGCGAAGGCGACTCCACTTTTCTGGTAACTCCGCAAGGCCCAACCTTGCTTATCGATGCCGGAGGTCCCATCGGCCCCGGCGGTTCGCAACTCGATTTCGGCGAAGACGTCGTCTCTCCTTATCTCTGGACGCGCGGCATCTCGCGCCTCGACGCCGTCGCGATCACGCACGGCCATTCCGATCACATCGGCGGCATGATCGCAGTGCTGAAAAATTTTCATCCCAAGGAATTGTGGGTCGGCCTGCTGCCGCCCAGTCAAGCTCTTGAGAACGTGATCGCCACGGCGGAGTCGCTCGGCGTCAAAGTCGTGCGCCATTGGGAGGGAGACGAGTTCGATCTCGGCGGAGCGAAAGTTCAGGTGCTGTTTCCGCCGCGCGACTGGCCCGCGGGCCCTAAGCCCCAAAATAAAGATTCGATGGTGATGCGCGTGAGTTACGGCAATTCGTCAGTTCTGCTGGAAGGAGACGCGGAAAAGGAAGAGGAGCGGCACGTAGCTTCGCTCCATCATCCCACCGCGAACTTAATCAAAATCGGCCATCACGGCAGCGCCAATGCCACCACCCCGGAACTGCTCGCCGCAGCCAAGCCCCAGTTCGCCATCATCTCAGTAGGATCAGGAAATTCGTTCGGCCTGCCACGCAGCGAAATTCTCGGCCGCCTGGCCGACGCGCGAGCCCGCGTCTACCGCACCGATCTCGACGGAGCCGTCACCTTCTATCTCGACGGCCACTCGGTCACGCCTTCGGTGGCGGCTCTTCAATGATCGCAATCTCCGCCGTCGTGTCATCGTCTTCTGCCGACGACTGCATCGAAGAGGATCGCTGCTGCTCCGCAATCAACTGCCGCGCCGCTTCCGCATCCTCCTCGCGCACCAGGATCAGCATCCCGCCCAGCCCCGGAAACGCATCCTGCACCAGAGATGCAGAAGTCAGATCGCTGTCAATGCCCTCCGAATCAAGCAACCCCTTCACCACCAGCGCCTCCGATTCCTGCTCCGAATCAAACACCTTCACCAGCTTCTCGTTCGGGTTAGGGGACCGCGCGTCAGCGGTCGAATTGCCAGGTTCAGCCATGACCTCTCCAATTTTGGAACCGCCCCGAAGAGGGCCGAGTCCGTGTAGACACTGATTTTACTCTCCCTCCCTCATGTGGGGACAGCCGCCCCAGGGCTGTCCGCGGAGCGAACCTCCGCCGCAGTCCGCTGGTTGCCACACCCTTCTCGCGTTCTTTGCGAGAGAGCCTGCCCTGAGCTTGCCGAAGGGGTGGGGATTTTGATGCTTCAGCCGGGTACCCATTTCTTGCGTCTTTTGCGAGAAGTGAGGATTTTCATCCGGAAGTCCACACGATTCAGCGGATCAAGAACGGCACCTTCGGGCAATTGCATTCTTCCCCGTCTGCGAGACAATGCACCTAACACCGCGGCAACGCCGGGCCGCGTCGCGTCATCCAAGCGGCAGGTCAGAAAAGGGGAACATAAAAAGGGACCCATGAACACTCACCAGCACGCCGGGAACCGACCGAGCTTTCCCATCGCCGAGCAACAGTCTCTCCGCGAGCGCGAAGAAGAATCCCGAAAAATCCGCCGCCTGCAACTGGTGATCAGCATGGTCATGTCCGTCATCAGCCAGGACCCCAACCTCACGGTAGAAGAAGCCTCCGAACTGGCCGCCGGAGCCAAGCGCGCCGCCCTCGCCATGTTCCCCGACAAAGAGTTGGCCTACGACCTGCTCTACAAACCGCGCCTGCAGCGCCTGATGAAGGAACGCTTCCGCCTGCAGTAGGGGAACTCATGATCGCGATTCTTGATTGTTCATGTCATTGAACTCGACGTTGCAGCCCTGGGCAGAGGCTCCGCCATTCGGCGTCGACCGCTCCGCGCGGGCGCTACAATGCGGTGTTCGGAAGTCGGGGGGGACATGCGATGGCGACCACAGAAGACATCATTGAAAGTATTGCGCGACGGTTGAGCGAGGGTGGCTACAAGGTCTCTCGTGAAGTGACCCTCCCGAACGGACCCACAGCCAAGATTGCAGCATCGAAAACATATTTCTCATGGAAGGGGCTTGTAATTTTGTCTCAACATATTGTCGTTCAGCAACTGGACAAAGCAAAGACACAGGATATTCAAGCGCTCTTTGAATCCGGCTTTCGATTTGGCAAACATGCCAACTGGATACCGTTGTTGAGAGGCATGCAGTTTGGTTACATGATCATTCCGGTAATCGTCGGCGCTAACCCTGATGGTGCGTTGGTGCAGTACGTCTCATCATCGCCTCGGAAGCACTGGTCGCTGTTTGAGTACCCCGTCTTTGTGGACTCACACAACTCCGAGACATTCAGCTTTCAAGGCACAGCGGTCTGGGGCGCTTTTTTCTTTTCCGATTTGCGGAAAGTCATCGAGAAGTACATCACGAGTTTGCCCACCAAGGCATCCGACCGCTAGCCGAACCGACTTGGAGTGTTTGGTGGAGCGAGCCGGACGAGCCTTTATTCGTCCACCACCGAATTCGTCAACGTTCCTACACCCGCCACAGTGACCTCGACCACATCCCCCGCCACCAGCGGCCCCACGCCCGCAGGCGTCCCCGTAGGAATCAAGTCCCCCGGAAATAAAGTCATGGCCTGCGCAATATGCCGAATCACTACGTCGAGTGCGAAGAGAAAGTCGCGTGTGTTGCCATCCTGCTTGATCTGCCCATTCACCCGCGTCTGCACGCCCACCCCGGCCCACGGATCGATTTCGTCCGTCACTACGGGCCCCACCGGACAAAACGTGTCAAAGCCCTTGGCCCGCGACCACTGCCCGTCTTTATTCTGCAAATCGCGTGCCGTCACATCATTGACGCACGTGTATCCCAAAATATATTGCCGGATGTCCGCGTCCGCCGCCGGCTGATAACAAGTCTTGCCAATCACCACGCCTAACTCGCCCTCAAGATCGACGCGCTGCGAAATCTTCGGACGCCTCACCACCCCTCCCGGCGCCAGCAGCGCCGATGTGGCTTTCAAAAAGATCAGCGGCTCCGTGGGCACATCGTGCCCCAACTCCGCCGCGTGCTCGCGATAGTTCCTCCCCACGCACACAATTTTCGACGGACGCACCGGAGGCAGCAGCGCCGCCTCCTCCAGCGGAATCGCCTCAATCCGCCGCGTGCGCAAACTTTCCATATCCCCGTCGGCTTCTTCGGGTGGGGCAACCAGCACGCGCACAATCGCGTCCCGCCCCGCAACGGACTCAACCAGCCCGTACTCGGCCTGGCCATTGAATTGAAATCGGCAATATCTCATAGCAATCTATCTAACCATATCTGCTGAAATTGAGGCGAAACAGAAAGAAAATATTTTCAGGCGGGAGCGAAAATAAACCTTCCTCGTCACCGTGGAAGAGCTGCCCTTTAGGGCCGCGTAAAGCACCAGACAATAATCGTGGGCTTCAGCCCCGGCGGATCACGGCACCGTTTCCCCCGCCTCCTCCGACCGCACACTCTCATTCCCGCGCACGTCAACGGCAGTTATCGAATACGTGTAACGTTTCCCCGAGGCGACGGAAACGTCCCGGTATGCCGGCGTCTTCAGCAATTCTGCGTTCACCTTCACCCCAGCCATTCCATTTTCGCGACGATAAACGTTGTATCCGTCGAGATCGACATCAGTCACCGGCGCCCATACCAGATCGATAAACGTCTTCTGCCCCGGACCGGAAGCCACCGCTTGCAACCCCGAAGGAACCGCTGGCGGAAAAACATCGTCGGCAAATACTCTGACCTCGGCCGTGTCATCACCCTCGACCTGCACCTCAGCCTTGTTCTCCTGCGCCATCACCGTCACCGTGTCCGCGTGATATTCGTAGGTCTTCTCCCACTCGATGGTTGAATCGGTAAGAGTCAGACTGCGTTCGCTTCCCGCCGGAATCTCGCCGGCCAGAATCTGTTCCTGGCCGCCTTCCACACGCCGGTAAACGCGATAGACGTAGTGCAACGCTTTCGTGGAACCCGCAGGCGGAACTTCGTTCGTCCAGCTCAGCACAACTCCTTGACTCGTGACTCGCGCGGCAAAATCCTGTGGCGGCGGCATAGTGCGAACCAGCGAGACCCGCACCTGATTCGAAAGTCCGGCTGCGCGGCCCTCGTTGTTGAGCACCTCGATGGCATAAGTAATCGATGCCGTGGGATCGTCGCTCGTAATCTGACTCGCGAGCGCATCCGTGTACGACGCTGCCACCTTCTGCCTGGAAGATTTCGCGGAGACCGGACTGGGCCGCGATGGAACCGCCTGAGCTACACCAGGCTGCGCTGGAGCCTCCCCCACCGGCGTTCCACACTCCGTCAAAACCGCTGCCAGACTTCTGCAGATTCGCGTTGGCCCCAGGTTGCGAACCGTCTGCCGATCCGTCGTCACGCCGGGAATCGTCCAAGTGAGCATGACTCGATCACCCTTGCGCGCGGCCCGCAGGTCCGTAGGCGGCTTCGGCAGTTCCAGCGACGGAGGCCGCGGCGGCCCAATCGTCGCGCACGCCGTGATCAGCCACGGCGCACAAAGAGCCAGCGAGAACCTCAGCGTGCAGCGTCTCATGCGGAAGAAAACAGACTATCAGATTACAAGCGCCAGTCCGGCGACTAACCACTGACCACTAACCACTGATTTCCTTCACCGCCTCACGAAACACTTTCGTGTGCCGGTCCACATCTTCCGCTTCCGTCTGCGGCGACATCAAAGCCATGTTGTGAAACGGCGTGAGCAGTATCCCTCGATTCATGGCGTAGAGATGCATGAAGCGTTCCAACTCGAAGTCCATCGCATCATGCGCCTGCGAACCATTTTTCGGCTCCTCGGCGGCGAAAAGATATTCCGCTCGGCATCCCAGGCGAGTCACGTGCCACGGAAGTTCGGCGTCCGCAATCGCCTTGGCCACGCCCGCCGTCCATCGCTCGGCCATCGGAATCATCCGATCGAACGCTTCCTTCGTAAGCACTTTCGTCAGCGTGGCCCGCATGGCAGCCAGAGACAGCGCGTTCCCAGCAAGCGTTCCCCCAATGCCGCCCACGTCGCAGTTCTCGAGTTCCTGCCTGGCCACAATGCGCTCTGCCACTTCCTGCGAGAAACCATAGGCCGCACCCGGAATGCCTCCGCCAATCGCCTTGCCGAAAACCAGAATGTCCGGCTCAAGATTTTCCGCGCGCGTGTATCCTCCCGGCCCGGCGCAAATCGTGTGCGTCTCATCGATGATCAGCTGCGTCCCGTGTTCACGCGTCAGATCGCGCAGCGCTTTGTGATATCCGGCTTGCGGATGCACGATGCCGACATTGGTCATGGCGGGCTCGGCCAGCACGCAAGCCACATCGTCGGAATGGAGCGCCGCTTCCAGCGCATCGACATCGTTGAACTCAACTACCTTGGTCGTCACCGCGGGATTCACCGGAGGTCCGATGTTCCCCGGCCGCGGCTCCGCCACTCCGTTGGCCCCCAGACTGATAAACGTTTCATCCACGGTGCCGTGATAACACCAGTTGAAAACCAGAATCTTCGGCCGCCCCGTGATCTGCCGCGCCAGCCGGATCGAAAATCGATTCGCATCGGTCGCCGTCAGCGCGAACTGCCAGTAGGGCAACTGAAACCGCTTCTGCAATTCCTCGGCAACAAAAATCGAATCTTCTCCGGGCAGCATCAGCGTAATGCCGCGCCGCGACTGCTCTTCCACCGCCTTCACCGTGGAAGATGGCGAATGCCCCGTCATCGCTCCCGTGTCGCCCAGGCAAAAGTCAACGTAGCGATGCCCGTCCACGTCGAAGAACTCCGCTCCTTGCGCCTCGCGCACAAACGGAGGAAACGCGCCCGCCCACTTCACCATCCAGTTCATGGGAACGCCCGCCAGCAGCGACTTCCGCGCCCGCTCAAACAGCGCCTTCGATTTCGGGCGCTCGTCCACAAACTTCTTCTGCTCGCGAGCCATCAGGGACTGCAGGCGCGACCGGTCGACAGTTCTCATAATCAAGAAGATAAACCACAGAGGACACAGAGAACCACAGAGGAAATCCGGCAGTTCCTCTGTGTTTCTCTGTGTCCTCTGTGGTTAAAGATTTTCCTACAGAATGTACCGCGACAAATCCTGGTCCTTCACAATGTCGGTCAGCATCTTGCGGACATAGTCGGCGTCGATGGTCACGTGGTCGCCCTTCTTTTCCGGCGCATCAAAGCTCAGTTCATCGAGCACGCGCTCCATGATGGTATGCAGTCGCCGCGCTCCGATGTTCTCCGTGCTCTCGTTGACGCGGAAGGCAAAGTGCGCGATCTCATCCAGCGCTTCTTTCGTGAACTCCAGCTTCACGCCCTCGGTCTCGAGCAGAGCCGTGTACTGTTTCACCAGCGACGACTTCGGCTCGGTAAGAATCCGCACGAAATCTTCCATGGTCAGCGATTGCAGCTCCACGCGAATCGGGAATCGTCCCTGCAGTTCGGGGATTAGGTCGCTGGGCTTAGAAACGTGAAACGCGCCCGCCGCAATGAACAAAATATGGTCCGTGCGGACCATCCCGTAACGAGTATTGACGGTCGTGCCTTCGACGATGGGAAGAATGTCGCGCTGCACGCCTTCCCGCGAAACGTCGGGCCCATGTCCGCCCTCGCGCCCTGCAATTTTGTCGATCTCATCCAGAAACACGATCCCCGAATTTTCCACGCGGTCGATCGCCATCCGCGTAACCTGGTCCATGTCAATCAGCCGCTGCTCTTCTTCCTGAATCAGGTACTCGAAGGCCTCGTTCACTTTCATCTTCCGCTTCTTGGTGCGCTGGCCGAACAGGTTCGGCAACATATCTTTAATGTTGACGTCCATCTCCTCCACGCCCTGATTCGTCAGAATTTCAAACGACGGGAAGTTGCGTTCGCGCACATCGATTTCGACCATGCGGTCGTCCAGCTTTCCCTCACGCAGTTGCTGGCGCAGTTTTTCGCGCGTCCGATTTGAAGATTCCGTCAGCGCCGTGCTGCCATCAATCACCACGCCGCCCGCGGTCGAGGTTTGCTCAGGTCGTGGCGGCGGCGACGGCGGCAGCAGAATATCCAGCAGCCGCTCTTCCGCATTCAACTCGGCCTTGTCGGCCACGTCTTCCAGCTTTTCTTCGCGCACGTTGTCGATCGCGATCTCGACCAGATCGCGCACCATCGATTCCACATCGCGTCCCACGTAGCCGACCTCGGTAAACTTCGAGGCTTCCACTTTCAAGAACGGAGAATTCGCCAGCTTCGCCAGCCGCCGGGCAATCTCCGTCTTGCCCACGCCCGTCGGCCCGATCATGATGATGTTCTTGGGAATGATTTCTTCGGCGAGTTCGGGCGTGAGTTTCTGCCGCCGCATTCGGTTGCGCAGCGCGATGGCCACCGCGCGCTTGGCATCCTTCTGCCCGATCACATGTTTGTCGAGTTCAACCACGATCTCGCGCGGAGTCAGTTCATCCAGCGCAAGCTGTTCTTCTTCAGCAGTGGAGGGAAGATAAATGGCCATAAATCAGTTCTCAGTTCTCGGTTCCCAGTTCTCAGTCAGCGCGGTTTTGCTGAGAACTGAGAACCGAGAACTGAGAACTAGAGTTCTTCAATCGTTACCTTGTCGTTGGTATAGATGCACATCTTGCCCGCAATCTTCATCGCCTCTTCGGCAATCTGGTGGGCGGAGAGTTCGGTATGCTCCGCCAGCGCCTGGGCCGCAGCCTGCGCGTAAGGCCCGCCGCTGCCGATCGCCGCCACGGCGCCGTCGGGCTCAATCACATCGCCCTGCCCGCTCAGCAGAAACGTCTGCTCCCTGTCGCACACCAGCAACAACGCTTCCAGATGCCGCAGGAATTTGTCGGTGCGCCAGTCGCGCGCCAGTTCCACCGCCGCCCGCCCCAGGTTCCCGTGATACTGCTCCAGTTTGGCCTCAAAGCGGCTGAACAAAGTAAACGCGTCCGCCGTCGACCCGGCAAATCCCGCCACAATCTTGTCGTTATAGAGCCGCCGGATCTTCTTGGCCGTGTGCTTGATCACCGATTCGCCCAGGGTGACCTGGCCGTCGCCGGCGAGAACCACCTTGCCGTTGCGGCGAACCGATAAAACTGTAGTGGATCGAATCAGTCGCTTCGTAGTCATGAGCGCAATTCTTGATTATAACAGTGATAGGGTGACGGAACGGATCTGCACCCGCAAGGTCCGTCTTGAGCAAATGGACGAAAACCCGCCGCGATCCTAGTCGCACTTATCAGCATGAGCAGGAAGCGAAGCAGTTGCGTGATGACCTGAAGCGAGTAAAGGAGCTGATCGCGGAGGCCGCAGAAGGAAACGATGAAGCCGAATCCACCTACGTCGGGATTATCAATCGGCTTGAACCAACGATAGGAAAAGAGAAGCGGAAGGATTTGATCAGGCAGTTTCGCGACGCCGTTGCCGACCACCAGCGACAACACGGTCAATCGAATCGTTGATTTCCTTGCGGGTTTTGCGCAAATCTTCCGTGCTCATGTTCTTAGCTGCGGAATCGGCCAGTTCGTTCATGCTTTCCAGCAAGGTGTCGATCGAAGACTTGTTTTTCTTTTGCGCTGCAGGCACTCGACCCTCTCTCTTCTGGTTTCCGGTTGGCATCTAAGTCTACTCTACAAGTTTACCAGTCATAGCAAAACGTAACCAAAGCCTAGCTAGCCCAGTTCCGCAGTAGGTTGGTTTGGGCTCACAGTCGTGGCTGCTAACCTCAGCTTTTTCTCACATTTACAGAGCCCTTCAGTAACCACTCCGCCGATTACCGCTGTGACATTTACCGACCTCGCCCGAGCCCGTACTTTGGAACTCATGGGCCACTCTGCTGCGGTCTTGTGCAACGACAAACGGTCACTCCAAACCCTGGAAGCCACGCTCGAAGAGCTTGAAATCGAGCTGGAGAAATGTCCCTCCGGGCAGAAGGCTCTCGAACTGGTCATGACTGGCCAATGTTCCACGCTGATCGTTGACTTTGACTTGCCCGGCGCGGAAGAGGTCATCCGCATGGCGGCTTTGTTACCGCCCGCCCAAAAGCCCGACCTGCTGGCCGTCGCCAGCCGCGCGTGGCCCGGCACGGGACAAGCATTCCAATCCGGCGCCAGCCGCATCCTGTATCGGCCGCTCGAAAGCGAGCAGGTTAAAGAAGCTTTAAAAGCCGACGCGAAATCCAGGAAAACCAACCGCCGCAAAGCTGCTCGCTATGATGTGAAGACTCTGGTCTACCTTGATCTCGAAAACGGAACGCTTCCCGGCGTCAGCATCGACATCGGCGAACACGGCCTCGCGATTCAAGCCACCGAACCCGTGCCCATGAGTTCGAACCTGGCTTTTCGCTGCGTGCTTCCCGGCACGGATATCACGCTGCAAGGACACGCCGACGTCATGTGGGCCAGCGATCAAGGCCGCGCCGGACTTTTCTTCTCCAAGCTCAGCCCCGTCGCCCGCAAACATCTCAAGCACTGGCTCAACCAGCGCGGCGCCCAAAGCAAAAGTAAAAATAAAGATAAAGACCACAAACACGACCTGCGCGACCTGCTTCCGCCCGAAGACGCCCACGTCTCCTTCGCCGCCTCCGAATAGACGCTGGAGAGGTGAATGCCTATCGGGAATTGGTTCTGCTCCGTCGCGCTCTTCCGCCACGAAGCGAACTTCTCCTCGCTCGCCTGCGCCTCCAGTGAATTACCTAGTACAAATCCAGCAGTGAAAAATAGCTCGCGACCTTGACTCCACTGCCGCCCGGAGGACTATCATTGAATCAAAGCTCCTCCCTAGGGTAGGGGACAACCCAACCATCAACCGTAAGGAAAACTGGAGGAAGTCCCCATGAAACTGAATGACAGCATTTCAACCTATGACGTTGCCGAAGCTCTACAGGGCGAGACCGGCAAATTTGAAGTAACCAGCCCCACCGGAGAGCGCTATTTCGTTACGTGCCAGCCCGGACACTCCATTGTCAGTCTGGAGTGGGCCGGTACTGAGCCGAACCTGCAACCATTCCTCGTGCGGAAAGTAGCTCAACCGATCACGACGGAGGGTCGCACCAAGAGATCCGCGGCTGCCTAATCTGCCAGCAGCCCAATAAACCAGCCCGGCCCCGATCAGGCCGGGCTTTTCATTTGCCCCTGCAACCGTTGACGGAACCCCAAAATCATCCCGGTCGAGTTATTCTGATTGCAGTCATTATGGTTGAAATATTCTGATCGCTTAAATTCCTTTGACCCTGAGGAGGCACACACTGCCCGCAACTTCCCCAACCAGCCTCGCTTTCAACGGCCACTCCATGGTCGGACCACTCCATCGCGTGCTGGTGTCCTCCCCCCAAACCGCCGGATGGAACCAGCCCGACCGCGTCGCGCACTGGCGCGAACTCGGCTTTCATCACGCCCCCCACTTCGCCACCGCTCAGGCGCAGCACGAAAAGCTCTGCTACGAACTCACAGCGGCCGGCGCTGAAATTATCGAACTCGCAGCCGCGCCCGAGCTTTCTCTCGACGCCGTCTATACCCACGACGCTTCCCTCGCCACCGACTTCGGTCTGATCCTCATGCGCCCCGGCAAACCGAATCGCGTGGCCGAAGCCCGTCATCACGGCGCCTCGTGCCAAGAGCAAGGCGTCCCCACCTTCGGCGCCATCACCGCTCCCGGCACCACCGAAGCCGGCGACATCCTCTGGTTAAACGGAACAACGCCAGAAGAAAAAACGCCAGACCCGAAGACGCTGCTCATCGGCCACGGCTACCGCACCAACGCCGCGGGCATCGCGCAGATGCGCACCCTGCTCGCTCCCAAAGGAGTCCAGGTTCTCTCCGCTCCGTTGCCCCACGGTCCCGGCCCCTCGGCCTGTCTGCACCTGATGTCGTTGATCAGCCTGCTCGACGAGCACACCGCCCTCGTCGATCTCCCCTGGCTAGCTGTCGAAACCGTCGAACTCCTCCAGTCGCGCGGATACAAGTTCATCGAGATCGACGATTCCGAACGCGACACCCTCGCCTGCAATGTCCTGGCTCTGGGTAACAATCGCCTGCTAGCGATCGAAGAAAACAGCAAAACCAACGCCCGCCTTCGCCAAGCCGGATTCGACGTCCGCACCTTCCCCGGCACCGAAATCTGCATCAACGGCAGCGGCGGCCCCACGTGCCTAACCCGTCCGTTGCTGCGAGGATGAAATCGCGAGCACTCCGATGTGAAGCAAAGTCCACTGTGGGGACGGGTGCCTTCGCTCGTCCAGCGCAGCTAGGCGTAGTTTCGGCCGGCCGGCCCTTGAGTTGTTATTCTCTTCGCAGCGGAATCAGTTCGCGCAGCCGCACATCACGCATGTAGAGCCCTCCCCACGCCAGCATTCCAAGAATCACCGGCATTGGGTAGGTCAGGTCGCCAATCCGCAGCGTCGTAATCGTAGCTCCACCCAGCAACCCGGTCATCAGGATTGCCCCCAGCACAGCCGTCCGCGGAATCAGATAGACGACGACACACGTCAATTCAATCAGCCCAACCGGCATGATCAGCGTCTGTGGAACTCCGGCGCGGTTGAAGCCCTCAATTACTCCCGGCAACTTCAACAATTTCATGACAGCCCCCATCAGAATCAGCAGGACCGGCAGGGCACTCATCACTCGTCCTGTCCACAGCGCCTTGGTCGAAACCGAGGCAGTCGCCGATTGCATAGCGTTTCTCCTTTTCCTTTTTGCGAGTGGGATTCAATAGCGTGGGCATCGCCGGAAGGAGCGCCAATTTCCACCGCTCGCGTGGGGTGGACGAATTCGTCCGCCCCGCTACCCTCCTGCCCAACCCTCTAATTTTGCCAGATATTCCGAGGCCGAAGGGGTGGGGATTTTGAGTCTCTCAGCCAGCGCCGTCGACTCCCCGAACCCGCCCCTCCTACTCCTGATAAAATCGAAACGCATGCTTCTTCCCTTCGTCCGCGAACTCTTCGCGGACGTAGAATTGCTTCCCGCCTTCGTGCGTGTAGCCTCCCACCTGCGGGAGGGCACGGGGCGTATTCGTGTCTCCGGACTCTCCCCCACGGCAAAAGCCCTGCTGCTCGTGCTCTTGCGCCGCACCGCCGACCGCCCGCTCATCCTCGTGGTCAATGACAACCGCGCCGTCGAGGACTTCGTCCCCATCCTGCAAGGCTTCTGTGAACTCACCGCCGCTGCCGATCCCGAAGCCATAGTCGCCCTCCCAGCCCGCGACGTGCTCCCGTTCCAAAATCTTTCCCCGCATCCCGAACTGCAGGAAGAACGCGCCACCGCCCTGTGGAAGATCGCAACCGGCAAAGCTTCGATCGTAGTCACTCCAGTAGCAGCGACCGCAATCCTCCAGCGCACTGCCGACTACTACACCGATCTTGCCCGCATCCTGCGCCGCGGCGAATCCTTCGACGTCGAAAATCTTCTCGCCCACTTGAACACCGTCGGCTACACCGGGGCCGACGTCGTCGAGATGCCGGGAGAGTATGCCCTGCGCGGCGGCATCCTCGATGTCTACTCCCCCGAAGCCGAGCGCCCCGTCCGCATCGAATTTTTCGGCGACGAAGTCGAATCCATCCGCCGCTTCGATCCCGCCTCGCAGCGTTCGTCAAATCCCATGGACGAAGCGTTACTCCTGCCGCTAACCGAGACCCCAGTCAGCGATCACTTGCTCGGCGCAATCCACACGCGCCTTTCCGGCAAACGCATCACAGGCTCGGAAGAAATCGTCGAAGCCGCAGTCCGCTCCGGCGGTGTCACCGTGTTCCCCGGCTGGGAGTTTTACGCTCCCGTCGCCGGTGCCGACCGCACCGTCTTCGATCTGCTTCCCCACGCCGCGGTCTTACTCGATGAGCCCGACCTGCTCCGTACCGAATTCGATCGCTTCTGGTCCCGCGTCGAAGAAGCCCACGAGCGCAGCGGCGTCGGTAACCTGGTCCGCCCGGTGGATTTGTATTTGCCGCCGGATGATTGGTGGAAGAAGGTCGCGTCGCTGACCGGAGCCGATGTCGAGCATCTCGGGATCATGCGTAGCACGAACGAAGATGAAGCCACCACCGTCACTTTCCTGACCCAGCCCACTCCCCGCTTCCACGGCGCAGTTCCGGCCATGCTCGAAGAAGTTCAAAAGCTCACTGGCGCGGGCAATCAGGTTCTGTTCTCCGTCCCCAACACCGGCGAAGTCGAACGCCTGGCCGACATCTTCACCGAATACAACGTGAGCTTCCGTCCCGGCAGCCGCACTCGCGGCGGTGAAAGCTACGCCGACGAAACCAGTTACTTCGCCGGAGAAGTTCTCACCACCACGCTCGCCAAAGCGTACGTCCCTGACGGAGTAATGTTTCCTGACGCCCACCTCGCGATCTTCGGCGCGCGCGACCTGTTCGACGAATCCGACACCGTCGCCTCGCGCCCGCAGCGCCAGAAATCGAAAGTGTCCGCATTCCTCTCCGACTTCCGCGACCTACAGGTCGGCGACTACGTCGTCCACGTCGAACACGGCATCGGCCAGTATCAGGGCCTGAAGGAAATCAATCAGGGCGACGGCAACGCCGAATTCATGCTGCTCGAATACGCCGAAGGCGCGCGTCTCTACGTCCCGCTCACCCGCCTCGACTTAATTCAGAAATACCGCTCTTCCGAAGGGGCCAAGCCCGCGCTCAGCCATCTCGGCACGCAGTCGTGGGCCAAGACCAAAGCCCGCGTGCGCAAGGCCATGAAAGACATGGCCGACGAACTCCTCAAACTTTATGCCGAGCGCAAAATGGCCGTCGGCCATTCCTTCCCCGCCGGAAACGAATTTGTCCGCGAGTTCGAAGACGCCTTCGAGTTCAACGAAACCGAAGATCAAGCCCAGGCCATCGCCGACGTCACCCGCGACATGGAATCCACTCAGCCCATGGACCGCCTGCTCTGCGGCGATGTTGGCTATGGCAAAACCGAAGTCGCCATGCGCGCCGCTTTCAAGGCCGTCGGCGACAACAAACAGGTTGCCGTGCTCGCTCCCACCACGGTCCTCGCCTTCCAGCACTACGAAACCTTCAAGCAGCGCTTCGGACCGTTCCCCGTGACGATTGAAATGATCAGCCGCTTCCGCAACCAGAAGCAGCAAAAAGAAATTCTGCAAAAAGCCGAAGCCGGCAAGATCGACATCCTCATCGGCACCCACCGCATCCTGTCGAAAGATCTCAAATTCGCCGACCTCGGCCTCCTGATCGTCGACGAGGAACAGCGCTTCGGCGTCCGCCACAAAGAACGCATCAAGCAGATGCGCAAACAAGTCGACGTCCTCACCATGTCGGCCACGCCCATTCCGCGCACCCTGCACATGTCGCTGGTCGGCCTGCGCGACATGAGCGTGATCGAAACGCCGCCCAAAGATCGCATGGCGATTCAAACCGTAGTCGCCAGTTGGGACGACAAACTCATCCAATCCTCCATCGAGCAGGAACTCGAGCGCGGCGGCCAGGTCTACTTCGTCCACAACCGCGTCGACAGCATCTGGGAAATCGCCGCTAAGCTGCAGGACCTGATTCCGAAAGCGAAGATCATCGTCGGCCACGGCCAGATGGGCGAAACCGAACTCGAAAAAGTGATGCTCAGCTTCATGCATCACGAAGCCGACATTCTGGTCGCGACAACGATCATCGAAAACGGCCTCGACATCCCTCTCTGCAACACGATCCTGATCAACCGCGCCGACCGGCTCGGCCTGTCGGAACTGTATCAGTTGCGCGGACGCGTCGGCCGCTCCAACCGTCGCGCCTACGCCTACTTGTTGATCCCGAAGGAAGTCGAGCTCACGCCGATTGCGCGCCGTCGCCTAGCGGCGTTGAAGGAATTCTCCGACCTCGGCGCCGGATTCAAAATCGCCGCGCTCGACCTGGAGCTGCGTGGCGCAGGAAATCTTCTCGGCGGCGAACAGAGCGGACACATCGAAGCCATCGGCTTCGAACTCTACACCCAAATGCTGGAACGTGCCGTCCGCGAAATGAAGGGCGAAGCCGCCCCCGACGAAGCCGAAACCCAGCTCAATCTCGGCCTGAACATCCGCATCAACTCGGACTACATCCCCGAAGAAAATCAGCGCCTGCAAATGTACAAGCGCGTAGCCCGCGTGGAAACCGAATCGCAACTCGGAGACGTTGCCGCCGAACTGCAAGACCGCTACGGCCCCCCGCCAGCGCCAGTCCGCAACCTCCTCGACTACGCGAGCCTCAAGCTCCTCTGCATGCGCGTCGGCGTGAACGCCATCGAACGCAAACGCGACTTCGTCACCTTCAAGTTCCGCCAAAACGCCGCGGTCGATCCCGAGCACTTGGCGAGATTCGTTTCCGCCCAGCGCGGCGCGCAATTCACTCCGGATGGAATGTTGAAATTTGTTCTGAAAGCAACGGCCGCGGATGAAGTGCTGCGCGCCCTGCGCACAGTTTTAGAACAACTGGCCAGCGAAGAATCAGCATCAGAAGTGGGATCGAACGCCAGCGGGGAAGTTTCTCAGTGACGAACTATTAGCATGAACGAGATCAAGAGGTAGCCAGAGAATGCCAAGAAAAAGGCAGCCGTGGACAAGCGCTCGGAGGTCTTCTCCTCGATTTGACCATCCAGTTGGGAAAGGGCCCCAATGTGTCGGCGGTAGGTTGCCCAGATGAGCACTACGTAGACCGCGACCAGCCCCCAAACGAAGCGGCCGAATCCGTCCATCCCGGCGCGGGGACGGTATACCTGAAGAGCAACGTTTATCAGGGTTATTATTCCCATCAACGTGATAACCCAGAAGGAACGAAGACGCGGAGTGGCGGGTACTAGTTTCACAAGGATCACCTCTTGGACTGTCGGCTGACACCATAGATTCTACGCTTGGGTCGCCTCGGTCGTCCGTTCTGAAACGTCCGCAAGGTACAATTGTTCGTCGCTTCCGCTGAAGAGCCGACGACCAACGACTAACGACCGCCATGATGAAAGTCCGCAAAGCCGTCTTCCCCGCCGCCGGCCTCGGCACGCGCTTCCTGCCCGCCACCAAAGCCCAGCCCAAGGAAATGCTCCCCATCGTCGACAAGCCGATCATCCAATACGGCGTCGAAGAGGCCATGGCCAGCGGCTGCGATCAGATCCTCATCATCACCGGCCGCGGCAAGCAGGCCATCGAAGACCACTTCGACGTCAGCTACGAACTCGAGAAAATGCTCGAGGAGCGCCGCAAAACCGACCTGCTCAAAATCGTCCGCAACATTTCCGACATGATGCACGTCGCCTACGTCCGCCAGAAAGAGGCGCTTGGCCTCGGCCACGCCGTGTTAATGGCGCGCGAACTCGTCGGCAACGAGCCTTTCGCCGTCCTGCTCGCCGACGATGTTATTGATGCCCCCGTCCCCGCGCTCAAGCAGATGGCGAACGTGTTCGAGCAGAAACAGTGCTCCGTCATCGCCGCCCAGGTGGTCGACGGCAAGATGATTTCTTCCTACGGCGTCTTCGATGCCCAGCCCGCCGAAGGCTTCAACGGCCGCCTATTCGAGATTCGCAACATGGTGGAGAAACCCAAGGCCGAAGAGGCCCCCTCGAACCTGGCTATCATCGGCCGCTACATCCTGACTCCAGCAATTTTCGATTGCCTGGCCAAGACTCCCACCGGCGCCGGCGGCGAACTGCAACTCACCGACGGCATGCGCATCCTGCTCAAGCAGGAAAAAATGTACGCCTATGTTTACGAGGGAAAGCGCTACGACACCGGCGACAAGCTGGGCTTCCTGAAGGCAACCGTAGAATTCGCGTTAAAACGGAGTGACCTGGGTGGCCCCTTCCGCGACTACCTCAAGGATCTGAAACTCTAAATCAGACTTGTCATTCTGAGCGCCGGGCGAGCGAAAGCGAGCTCAAGTCGAAGAATCCCTTTCGTCGACGGAGCGCCGACGCCCCGAAAGGAATTTCCAAGGGTGCCCCATGTCTCGCGTCTTTTGCGAGACACGGGAATTTCCGACTCTATTCTCCCCGCACCTTCCGCGACTTCTCCTCCACCCCCCGCGCCAGCTTCTCCTTGTGCGCCACCAGCTTCTTCGCAATCGCAGCATCCGCGAGCCCAATCATCTGCGCCGCCAGAATCCCCGCGTTGGTCGCCCCCGGCTTCCCAATCGCAACTGTAGCAACGGGAATCCCCGCCGGCATCTGCACCGTAGCCAGCAGCGAATCCATCCCCTGCAGCGAAGTCGAAGGAATCGGCACCCCAATCACCGGCAAAGTAGTATGCGCCGCGATCACGCCCGCCAGATGCGCCGCCCCGCCGGCTCCTGCAATGATCACCTGAATCCCGCGCCCCGCCGCCTTGCGCGCGAAGTCCGCCGTCCGATCCGGCGACCGGTGCGCCGAAGTCACGTCCATCTCATATGCGATCCCAAACTCGTCCAGCGCCTTCCCCGCCTCGCGCATAATCTCCAGATCCGAATCACTGCCCATCACAATCGAAACCAGAATCTTGCTCATTCATTCTCCTCTTGAAAATACCCTCGTGAAAACACTTCAGTAAGAATGTCATCCTGAGCGAGAAAGCGATTCACGAAGTGAATCGCTTTCGCAGTCGAAGGATCCCTATAGCACCGCCACGGCGAGTGTCCCCGAAGGTAAAGTCGGTCGCGCTTACTTCCTCAACGCTCGTCCCGCAATATCCTTCCGATAATGCGCCCCGTCCAAACTGATCTTCGCGCAAGCCCCATAAGCTCGCGCGACGGCCGCTTGCAATGAAGCAGCCCGCGCCGTCACGCCCAACACCCGTCCACCCGCAGTGTAATAAACCCCATCGCGCTTCGAAGTCCCCGCATGAAACACCTTCACACCCTCCACCGCGCCCGCCTCTTCAAGTCCGTCGATCCGCTTCCCCACCTCGTATGTCCCGGGATATCCCCCCGACGCCATCACCACGCACACCGAAGCATCCCGCGACCACTTGAAATCCCCTTCGCTCACGCGCCCTTCAATCGAAGCCTCCAGCGCCTCGACCAGATCGCTCTCCAACCGCATCAGAATCGGCTGCGTCTCCGGATCGCCAAACCGGCAGTTGAACTCCAGCACCATGGGCCCGCGCGCCGTCATCATCAGCCCGCAATACAGCACGCCCTTAAACTCCGCGCCCTCGGCCTTCATGCCCGTCACCACCGGCTGCGCAATGTGGTGGATTAACCAATCTCGCATCCGGTCGTCGATAATGTCCGCCGTCGAATACGCGCCCATTCCCCCTGTGTTCGGCCCGGTGTCCCCATCCCCCACGCGCTTGTGATCCTGCGCCGCCACCAGCGGCGCCACGCGTTCGCCGTCGCTGAACACCAGAAACGAAAGTTCGTCCCCCTTCAAACATTCTTCCAGCACCACCCGCGCCCCGGCCGCGCCCAACATTTTTCCGCTGAGCATTTCCGCCGCCACGCTGGCCGCCTCTTCCTTACTTTTGGCGATCACCACACCCTTGCCCGCGGCCAACCCGTCAGCTTTCACCACAACCGGCACATGAAAATGACTGAGCGCCGACCGCACCTGCTCAATCGAATCGCAAATGGCAAAATGAGCCGTCGGAATGTGATGCCGCTGCAGAAATTCCTTGGCGAAGCTCTTGCTCGACTCCAGCTGCGCCGCCGCCCGCGTCGGGCCAAACGCCGGCCACCCGCGCCGCGTAAACTCATCTACCACTCCCAGAGTCAGCAGCAGCTCCGGCCCAACCACCGTCAAATCCGGCTGCAGACGCGTCGCCAGGCTCGTAATCGACTCCAGACTCTTGAGGTCCACCGCCACGCACTCCGCATCGTCCGCAATCCCGCCGTTGCCGGGCGCGCAATAAAGCTGCGAAATCCGCGGGGATTGCCGCAGCTTCCACACCAGCGCATGCTCGCGCCCGCCGCTTCCAAGAATCAGAACTTTCATAACCAGAGAAAATCAAGGTTAGGGCTTGAACCGGAATGCTGTCAAACGAACGCGTTGAATCCGCGGCCGATATCAATTTCGCCGGTGAAAATCGCGGCCTGTTAACACTCCTTTAACCGACCCTGCGTACCCTCAGTGCAGGCGCGAAACCGCCAGCTTTACGGTTGACACTGAACCAGCTAATAGTATTAACTATAGTTAACATACATGAGTATAAGGTAGTTAAACATGGTTGTTGCATTCCTGACTTAGCAAGCTCGGCACCGCCAAATTTCATTCGAGGCTTGGAAACTGAAACGGAACATTTATCGGGAACGACGCCTCGCGCCCGCCACGGCGTCTTTCTGCAATGCCCGGCCCGCACACGCCCTCGGCGCCTGTCTCGCGCTCGCGGCTGCGCTCCTGCTCGCCCAGACCGCTGTCGCTCAACAACCAAACGCCGTACCTTCGCAATCCTCTCAGGCCGGTCCACAAACTGCCGCCACCGCCGTGCCTGACCCCGCTCCCGATCCCCCCGCCGAGCCCGACACCGAAGCCATGCTCCCGCATCTTAAGGACACGCGCTTCTGGCTCTCCGGTCAAGCCAACTTCGTTTTCCAAACCCATCCCGATTTCCCCGCGCTCTACAGCGGAACCCACAGCCTCAGTCCGAACTACGAAAAGGCCACTTCCCGCGTCATGACGTTCTACACCGGCGTGCGCCTCAACCACTCCACCGAGATCCTGGTCGACATCGAAGAAGCCGGTGGCGCCGCACTCACGCAAGGTTTCGGCCTCGCCGGTAACACCGATCTCGATATCGTCCGCAACCCGTCTCTGAGCAAGGCTCCGTATCTCGGCCGTTGCATCCTTCACAAAGTCTTCGCTCTCAGCAAAGACAAAGTCGAAAACCAGCGCACTTTCCTCTCGCTCTTCGACGAACTCCCACGCCGCCGTCTCGAACTCCGCTTCGGCAAGTTCAGCATGCCCGATTTCTTCGACGTCAATTCCGTCGGCTCCGACACTCACTTCCAATTCCTCAACTGGACCACCGACAACAACGGCGCCTTTGATTATGCCGCCGACACTCGCGGCTACACCGTCGGCCTCACCGCCGATTACGAAGACCGCGACTGGGGATTCCGTTTCGCCGAAGCCCTAATGCCAAAGGTCGCCAACGGCATCGACCTGGTCTGGAAGCCCTGGCAGGCCCACGCGGAAAATTTCGAATACGAACTTCGTCACGGCGCAATCCCCGGGAAAGCCGGAGTAGTCCGCCTGCTGGCCTTCACCAACTACGCCAACATGGGCATTTACCGCGATCAGCTGGCCCTGGCCGCCGAGCAGGACACCACTCCCGACATCACCGCCCACCCCTGGCACATCACTCGCAAATACGGCTTCGGCGTCAACCTCGAGCAGAATCTCACTCACTACCTCACCGCCTTCGCCCGCTTCGGATGGGACAACGGCAAGACCGAGTCCTTCGCCTACACCGAAGTTGACCAAACGTTCGCCGAAGGCGTAGGAGCGAACGGAGCCTGGTGGCATCGCAAGCAGGACCGCGCCGGCGTGGCTTTCGTCAGCAACGCCATCAAAAAAGATCACCAGGATTATCTGGCAGCCGGCGGTTTAGGTTTTCTCCTCGGCGATGGCAAGTTGAACTACGGCCGCGAAAATATCCTCGAGACCTACTACACGGTGCACCTCTGGCGCGGAATCTATCTCGCCCCCGGCGTGCAACACATCAACAATCCCGGCTACAACCGCGACCGCGGCCCGGTGGTCGTCCCCTCGTTCCGCGCCCACGTCGAGTTCTAGGTGGAAGAGCGGTGCTTTAGCGCCCGCGTCGAGTTCTAGTCCCCTCGCTCCGCGCCCGCGTCGAGTTCTAAGTGGAAGAGCAGCGCTTTAGCGCCGCGTACATTCCTCAGACTCCCTGGGCTTTACTGTGTGCGTGAGAACTAGATTTCGGACAATCCGGTGGAAGGGCATGCCCGAGAATTTAGCCCCGGAGGGGCGAACGAACTTAGCCCAGCGCTTAAGCGCTGGGTAAAGTGGGAAGACAGAACCAGTCCCGGAGGGACGGCACAGGTTCTCACGCGCATACTTCAGCCCCCGCGGCCCAATTCCAAGAAATCTTGTCAATAGGCAGAAACTACACGATCGCACCTAACTCGATGAAAGCGCGGACAATATAAAGTCCCCAACCATGTCCACTTTACCCCCGCCAATTTAGTAAACTAGATATATAGAGAAAAAATCAAAAAGGCGCGGCCCACTCGGTCGCGCCTTTCGTGTTTTCGGACGATCCCAGTCAAGTCGGGCCGAGTCAGGGGCAATACGGATGAACCGTTGGGGCAACAATTTCAAGCAACGTGGCGAATGGGTCGAACTCCAATTCATGGCAGCGGCCGCGTCGCACGGCTTTCACCTCTTAAAACCCTGGGGAGATTCCCGCGCCTACGACGTCGGCATCGACCAATCCGCCCACTTCCTCCGCGTGCAGATCAAATCGACTTCCTGCCGCCGCCGCTCCGGATACTACTGCCGCTTCCGCGGCGGCGGCCACGACACCGGATACGACCTCGCCTCCGTCGACCTCTTCGCCAGCTACATCATCCCCACCAACGTCTGGTACCTGATCCCCGCCTCCGTGATCCTGACTCCCAAGGCAAAGTCAGGCATACTCCTGTGTCCAGAAATCGGCCTCCACTACAACCGCAACAAATACGAACCCTACCGCGAAGCCTGGGGCCTGCTAGCCAAATCAAAAAGCGACCTCGCCCGCCGCAACAAACGCTAAGCCCGATCCGTGCTGTCAAAGGCGCCGCGAAAATGTGGCGGACACTCCTGTCCGCTGCCGTTGACCTTGCTGTTGTTCTCAGCATCGAAGTTGAAGTTGCCGTGATGAAGGTTCACAGTTGAAGCGCGCACCCAGAGACGGCAGAGAACACCAGAAATCCCGAACTGGAGACGACTCCGGAATCCCTCCCTTGGCATCGAACGCCAAGGATGTGGCACCCCGCTTTAGGCGAGGGACCAACTTGAGACGAAACGCCAAATTTTGTCACTTTGGGAGAGCGACAAAACTATTACGTTCGACATCTGACTGCCCGCCAGCATCTAAGTTTAGAATTGACATGGCCACCTAACTAGTACATGCTTTCGAACCAACGGCAACCGAGGAGGATTACATTGCCAGCAATAACGAAGAAGTCTGCGACTTCTGGCGTAAAATGGGTCACTCGTCGCGAAGTGACGACTATTGTTGACGCTCAAGCGCAACGTGTGCTCGGGGTCTCAGGCAAGAAATTCATTTCAAACTGGAAGGCCGGGAAATATCGCAAGCTTGACTCGGATGCGTGCCCAGGGGTGATTGAGCTTGCCCTAATTGCTCCTCTTCCGAGGCGGACGAGTGGCCGCAAGTCCAAGAGAAGCCGCTGAGGCGGGGATTTTGATTTCCTCTCGCGAAACCCAAGCCGCAGAGCGGCGACATACGTTAGCCCAGGACGTAAGTCCTGGGTAGGTCGGAAGGAATTGGAATGAGTCCCGGAGGGACGGCAAAGAAAGTGACGATGTAGGCACTGACGCTTTTTAGCTGATATCTGCGAGACCAAAATCAGGGCCACTCAACTGAGACCCTAGAACATCACGCCCGACAGTCGCCCCTTGCGCCGGGCGAGGCGATCTCGGTTCTCTTGAAGCACTTCATCGTAGGTTATGATTCGAACTGCCAGTTGCTCAGCCTTCCTTTTCTTCCAGAGATCAGCGTCTTCATTCGGCGGAGTCCGTCCAATCAGCACGGCGCGCTGAGCGAACGCCGGGACATATCCGAGTGCTTTCTCAACGTTCTTGAGATTTAGGGGGTCCCGCAAGCCCTCTTCGTAGTCGTTGACCTGCGCTAAGGCCTGCGTCAGCTCGAATGCGAGCCCACGGTGTAGATATCGCTTGCTGGCCAGAACATTGGCTTCAGGCCCTTTTAACTCCAGCAACTTTACCCATTCGCTGGAGTCACGAGGGAGAATAGGGGAGACTGCAAAGTCTGGCATTTGTCGATTGCTTACGAAATACGGCTGATGCGACACCGGGACACCCATCATTGCCTCGGCGAGCAGGTCTGGATGGCTCTCGAAGAAGTGGTGGAACTCACGTTCTCCCGCCTTGGGGTCGTTGAGCAACTGCTCGAACAGGCATGCTTGGTAATCGGCCCCATCCAGCTCACGCCCAACCGTGATGAACCCGTGAAACCGCCGTCTGTCCTTCCCGCCGAAATAGAACTCACTCTCGTTTGAGTTCCTCTTGCGAAACGCCCGCTTAACACGGTATAGGCCGTGATCAACCGTCACCAAGAAACCGACGCGCTCGTACTCAGCCATCGCACGCCGATGGTATCCGTTAACGATCTTTTCGATCTTGTTCCAAGTGACGGGACTTCTGTACCCCTGAAAAAGCATCCATTCCGTGACGTCTGTCACGAACTCAACGTCGAGTCCGTCGTAAGCCTCGTGCCGATGTCCGTGCCTAGTCAGGACGATCTGGGGGATTCTCTTCCATTTGCGCCCGTCCCGCATCGCGCATGTTTCAGGCAAGTCGCGAATTCTCTCGGCGATCTCCGCATTTCGCCAATGCGCTTCCCAGGTCGTGATGAGCGGAAAAGGAACGAGACGTCCATCCGGTCCCTCGGCAAATCCTACAGACATATTCGGCTCGAGGAATACTATGGCATCAATCGAAGCAAATTCCGAAGACGGGGAGAACATGATATAGCGAATCAGTTCAGAACCCGGCATCCACTCAGCCAGGCAGAAACTGTTCCAGAGGGCGAGCCCGTCCTCGCTGAGTTCGGGTACGGTGCTGCAAGTCAATAGTAAATTCACGGAGGCGAATAACGCTCCCTCAGCAAAGCGAAAATCCGATTGTAGGGGATCATGCCTGAACCCTACACCCCCACCGCCTCCGGCTTACCCGCCAGCAACTGCCTTAACACATACTGCAAGATCCCGCCGTTAGCGTAGTACAGGGCTTCCTGCGGCGTATCGATGCGGACCAGCGCATCGAACTCGATATCCGGCTTGCCCTTCGCGGTCGCGCGCACTTTCACTTCGCTGCCGGCGGCGAAGTGGTCGACCAGGTCGCGGATGCCGGTGATCTCGAACACTTCTTCTCCCGTCAGCTTGAGCGATTCCGCGGTCTGGCCCGCGCGGAACTGCAGCGGCAGGACGCCCATGCCGACCAGGTTCGAGCGGTGAATGCGTTCGTAGCTTTCCGCAATCACGGCGCGCACGCCCAGCAGCGCCGGGCCTTTCGCCGCCCAGTCACGCGACGAGCCGGAACCATATTCCTTGCCCGCGAGAATGACCAGCGGCGTGCCCGCAGAACGATATTTTTCCGACGCGTCGAAAATCGACATTTCAGTGTTGGTCGGAAGATGCCGGGTGAATCCGCCCTCGGTCGCGACCAGTTTGTTGCGCAGCCGCACATTGGCGAACGTGCCGCGCACCATGACTTCGTGATTGCCGCGCCGCGATCCGTAGGAGTTGAAATCCGCCGGCTTCACGCCATGCTCCTGCAGATATTTTCCCGCCGGCCCATCTTTCTTAATTGACCCCGCGGGAGAAATATGGTCGGTGGTGACGCTGTCGCCCAGAACCGCCAGCACGCGCGCCTTCTTGATGTCCCGCACCGGCGACGGCTTCACCGACATGTCGTCAAAATACGGAGCCTGCCGGATGTAGGTCGAATCTTTTTCCCACGCGTAGGTCTCGCCCTTCGGCACCACCAGCCCGCGCCAGCGCTCGTCACCCTGAAACACGTCGGCGTAGGATTTCGAAAACATTTCCGAAGTAATCGAATGCTCCATGGTCTCTTCAATCTCGCGCGACGTGGGCCAGATGTCGGACATGTAGACAGGCTGACCGTCTCGGCCGTTGCCGATAGGGTCCTTGCGCAAATCGATGTCGATGCGCCCCGCCAGCGCGAACGCGACCACCAGCGGCGGCGACATCAGATAGTTGGCGCGCACCTCAGAATTGATGCGCCCCTCAAAGTTGCGATTGCCCGAGAGCACCGACGCGACCACCAGTTCTTTCTCGTCAATCGCCTTCGAGACTTCGTCCGGCAACGGCCCCGAGTTTCCAATGCAGGTCGTGCACCCGTAACCAACCAGATGAAATTTCAGCTTCTCGAGATACGGCGTCAATCCAGCCTTCGCCAGATAGTCAGTCACAGTCTTCGACCCCGGCGCCAGCGAAGTCTTGACCCACGGCGGCATAGTCAGGCCTTTCTCGACCGCCTTCTTCGCGAGCAGCCCCGCGCCAATCAGCACGGAGGGGTTGGACGTGTTCGTACACGAAGTAATCGCCGCAATCACAACGCTCCCATGCTTCAGCGTGTCCTTCACCGATGCGGAAACATGCTCATGAACATTCGGATCTTCCACCCCAATCGCCCCAGGACTCCCGCCTTCCTGCTCCCATCGCCCGTTGTTGGGGACCGCGGGCCCCGCAGTCTTCGCCGCAGCTTTCGGCTTGATCAGCGAAGGCAGCGCCTGGTTAAACGACTCTCCCGCCTGCGACAACACCACGCGATCCTGCGGCCTCTTCGGCCCAGCCAGACTAGGCTCGACCGTCGCAAGATCAAGCGAAAGCAACTCCGAGTATTCCGCCTCCGCAGTCTTTTCGTCGTGAAATATGCCTTGCTCGCGGCCGTAAGCCTCAACCAACGCAATCTGCTCCTCACTCCGCCCCGTCAGCCGCAGATAGCGCAGCGTCTCCCTATCAATCGGAAAAATCCCGCACGTCGCACCATATTCTGGACTCATGTTGGCGATTGTGGCGCGGTCGGCTAGGGGGAGGTCGCGGAGGCCGGGGCCGAAGTATTCGACGAACTTTCCGACGACGCCGTGTTTGCGGAGCATTTCGGTGATGGTCAGCACGAGATCGGTGGCGGTTGCGCCTTCGCGGAGGCGGCCGGTTAGCTTCACTCCTACTACTAGCGGGATCAGCATTGAGACTGGTTGACCCAGCATTGCGGCTTCGGCTTCGATGCCGCCCACGCCCCATCCCAGGACTCCCAGACCGTTCACCATGGTCGTGTGGCTGTCGGTGCCTACAAGCGTGTCGGGGTAGGCGGTGCGTTTGCCGGGGGATTCGTTCACGAAAATTACGCGGGCGAGGTATTCGAGATTGACCTGATGGACGATGCCGGTGTCGGGAGGTACGATGGCGAGATTTCTGAATCCGGTCTGGCCCCAGCGGAGGAAGGAGTAGCGCTCTTTGTTGCGCTGGAATTCGAGCAGGGCGTTGAGGTCGAAAGCGCCAGGGGTGCCGAATTCGTCCACCTGGACGGAATGGTCGATCACCAGTTCTACCGGCTGTAGCGGGTTGATGAGCGTGGGATCGCCGCCCAGAGTCTTCATGGCGTCGCGCATGGCGGCGAGGTCGACTACGCAGGGGACGCCGGTGAAATCCTGCAGCAGGACGCGGCTGGGAGTGAAGGCGATTTCTTTCTCGGGCTTCGAGTTCTTGTTCCAGGCGGCGAGGGCGCGCACTTCTTCCTTGCTGACGTTGCGGCCGTCCTCGGTGCGCAGCAGGTTCTCGAGCAGGATGCGGAGGGAGAAGGGCAGGTGAGTGGTGGAGATTCCCTGTTTATCGAGGGCGTCGAGACGGTAGATTTCGTATTCTTTGTTGCCGACTTTGAGAGTGGATTTGCTGTTGAAAGTGTTTACGGACATGATGGCTTCCTCGAGGGATGACACTCGCGCGTGCGGATCTCGCTGCGCGGACTGCAACTTATTAGTGTAATGCGTTTGGGTGGGGATTGCGTAGTGCACGGACGACGGACAGAACCCTAAACTAGCGGGCACCCGTCCAGACCTGATAGATGACGACTCCGAACATAAAGACCAGGTAAAACCGCAAGGCCCAGAAGACGACCATTTCCGTGCGCGTCAAGCGGCGGCGGGGGCAGTGGTGTTTTTCTTTGGCGGAAATGAGTTGGTCGGGTTCTAGAGACGCGACGACCGAGGCGAGGTCGGCGTCGCTGACTTCGTCGTTGGGAGTGGAATTGATGATTGGATTCATCTAGCGTGCTCCTTCTAATGGTGCGTGCGGAAAACTCTTCTTTCGCCCCGTTGGGGCTGGTTGACTTCTCCAATGGTTTACCCACAGCTTGCGCTGTGGGCTGCATTCTTGCGCCGCCTCGCGGCTTTTCACTTTCATCTATTTGCCTCCAATCAACGCGAGGGCGTGGGGAGCGACTACGCTGACGCCGAACAGGAGCCCGGCGGCGACCAGTATCGCGACGACTCCGAGAGCGAGGATATTGGCCCATCGCGGACTGACCAGATCGCCCATGATTTCGCGGTCGTTGACCAGCATGTACAGAAAGAGGAGCGCGGGCGGCATGGCCAGGACTGCGATTACGTTTACGACGAGCACGATGTAGACCAGGGGGATGCCGGGGATCAGGACTAATCCGGCGGCGGCGGCGGCTTCGAGAATCAGGACGAGATAGAAAGATTTTCCCTGCTGGAAAGGCAGATTCAGGCTGTGCGGCCGGTGCGCTACTTCTCCGAAGGCATAGGCGGAGGAGGTTGAAATGGTAATGGCGGCGACCATGCCGGCTTCGAACATGCCGAGGGCGAACAGCGCGGAGCCCCAGTGGCCGACGAAAGGTTGCAGGGCTTGCGCGAATTCTGCGGCTTCGAAGTTTCCGGCGGACATACCGTGGGCGAACAGCGGTGCAGTGCAGATGATGGTGGCCAGCGCGGCGACCGCCGCTAACGTCGCGCCCAGCACGGTGTCGATGCGGCCGAAGCGGATGTCGTGGGTGGTGAGGCCTTTGTCCGCGATCGCGCTCTGCTGGAAGAACAGCATCCAGGGCGTGACGGTGGCTCCGATATTGGACAGCAGGATGAGAACGGTTTCCTGCGTGAGTCCGCCGGGGAGGGGTTTGAAGGTAAGGAGTGCGCTGCCGATGGCAGCCCAGTGAGGATGGCTGAGCAGGGCGACGGGGACGAAGATCAGATTGCCCAGGGCGGCGACGAGCGTGATGCGCTCCCAGGTCCAGTAGCGGTGGGCCATGAGCGCGACGAACAGGACTAACCATGCGCCGATGACGGCGACTGCAGGGCGTACGCCGAAGAATCCCAGGCCGGCGCGGATGGCGATGAACTCGGTGACCAGGGTGAGGAAGTTGCCGACCATGAGGTCGATCATGGAGAACCATCCCCAGAAGGGGCCGAAGCGGTCGAAGATGAGTTCGGCGTGGCCGCGATGGGTGGCGGCGCCGAGACGCACGGTCATTTCCTGAACGATGCAGGCCATGACGAACGTAAGCACAACGAAGGGAAGGAAGAACCCGATGCCATAGTGGGCTCCGGTGGCGGCATAGGAGAGCATGCTGGGGCCGTCGTTCTCTCCGAGCATGACGAGGATGCCGGGTCCGACGAGCAGCCAGAGCAGGCGGGCGCGCGACCAGGGGCCGCGCTGGATGCGGGTGGTGCGGACGCGTTCGCGGTCGTGGGCGCGGTCGATATCTTCGTGGGTGATGACGACGGCGTCGGACGACGGGGTCGGGACGTGTAATGGCAACTCCCTCGAAGGTTTCGTGGTTGTGGTGGTCTTGTTCATGCGGAAGAAGCGGTTTCCTACAAGAGCCTCAAGGCTCGCGGTCCAGTCTATTAGCGTAAGTATATAGCAGAACGTAAACTATAGTTAACTATTTTATGGAGTTCCTGTGATTCCAGGATCAGAGTCAAAATCCCCACCCTGTCTCTGCAAAGGACGCAGAGACAAGGATGGGGCAACCGATTTCAACGCTTTGACGGCTTGGCGGGTGCGAGCCAGACTCGCTCGGACGCCGCGGGGCCGAGCGAGACGGTTCCTGCTGGAGTGGAGAGGGTCAGGGTTTGATCGTAGTTGCGTTCGATGAGACGCAGTTTGGCGCCGGGACGAACGCCGCGGTGCTCGAGAAACTCGAGGAGCCGGCGATCGCGTTCGTAGATTCCGCTGACGGTGTAGGAGTTGTCGAGTTCGGCGTCCGCGAGCAGGACCAAGCCGCGGCGGCGGCGGCTGGCGGGACCTTCGAGTTCACTCAAGTTTCCGTGCGGACACGCGCCACCGGAGCCCAGCTTCGCCAGAAGTTTGGCTTCGAAATCAGGGGAGACGGCGTGTTCGAGACGCTCGGCTTCGTCGTGAACTTTCCACCATTCCATGCCGAAAAGTTCGGAGAGCATGCGTTCGATCAGATGATGGCGCAGGGTGAGTTTGCGGGCGATCTTGCGACCCGTCGCTGTCAGGCTGACTTCGCCGCTGGATTCGACGCGCACCAGGCCATCTTTTTTCAGGCGGCGCAGAGCCATGGTGACCGCTGGCGGAGAGACTTTCAGCAGGTCGGCGAGGCGGGCCGAGATTACGGCTTCGCCCTCGGCCTCCGCTTCTAGGATCGACTTGAGATAGTCTTCCTTGGAGACGGTGATCATGGAGGTGATTATACGTATGGAGGGTTAATTGTGGTTAATGGACTGAGCGGGGGTATAAGGAAGCGAGCCAAACGCGCGGTTATTGCGTCGCAAAGAACGCGACGCATCGCGCGGCTCGCCCAGATCCCTCGGCTGGCAAAGTGCGCCTGCCTCGGGATGACAAGTGCTTTGTGCTGCGCGCGCTTTACGGGTAAGTGCCAGAAAAGCAAAAAGGACAGTCCGGAGCCCCCGAGACTGTCCCTCAAAACCCTCCCGGTTAGAAGGGTAACTTGATGACCTGAGGGTACTGTCGGGATGTTGCAAGGGGATTGCAGAAGGATGAATATCTGATGAATTCGGTTTGCGCGCGGGGCGAATAGGAGCGCTGCTATAGTAATCGGTTGCTTGAGTCAATCTGGTTAGTGGCGGGCGGACGAATGCGTCCGCCGCTAAGTAGGTCGAGAGGATCGATGGCGTCTACTACAACACGGAAGACGGAGCAGTCGCGGCGGCTGCAGCAGCGGGCGGAGAGCATGATTCCGGGAGGGGTGAATTCTCCGGTGCGGGCGTTTCGCGCGGTGGGAGGAGATCCGCTTTTTATTGTGCGGGGCAAGGGATCGCACATCTGGGACGCGGACGAGAACGAGTACATCGACTACATCGGGTCGTGGGGGCCGCTGATTCTCGGGCACGCGGAGCCGAATGTGCTGGATGCGATTCTGGGCGCGGCGTGCAATGGCACCAGCTTTGGCGCGTCGACGCCGTCGGAAGCGGATCTGGCGGAACTTGTGCTGGGAGCGTTTCCGCACATGCAGAAGGTGCGCTTCGTCAGTTCGGGGACGGAAGCGACCATGTCGGCGATCCGGCTGGCGCGGGCTTATACGAAGCGAAAATATATTGTGAAGTTTGAAGGCTGCTATCACGGGCACGCGGATGCGCTGCTGGTGAAGGCCGGGTCGGGCGTGGCGACGCTGGGGATTCCGGGGTCGGCGGGCGTGCCGGAGGAGTTCATTCAGTTCACGGTGGCGTTGCCGTTCAACAATCTTTCGGTGGTCGAGCATGCGTTTCAGAAATTCAAACACCAGATTGCCTGCGTGATCGTGGAGCCGGTGGTGGGGAATATGGGATGCGTTCCGGCGGCGGACGATTATCTGGTGGGGCTGCGGATGCTGACCGAGCGCGAACGCTCGGTGCTGATTTTTGATGAGGTGATGACGGGATTTCGCGTGGCTTATGGGGGCGCGCAGGAACTGTATAACATTCGTCCGGACTTGACGACGATGGGAAAGATTATTGGCGGAGGACTGCCGGTGGGCGCGTACGGTGGGGCGAAAGAGATTATGGATTTGGTGGCGCCGCTGGGGCCGATGTATCAGGCGGGAACGCTGTCGGGGAATCCGCTGGCAATGGCCGCGGGATGCGCTATGTTGAAACAGTTGCGGGATCGCAAGGGAGAGATTTATCCGCGGCTGGAGAAGTTGAGCGCGGATCTGGTTGATGGCGTGGCCGCGGCGGCGAAGGAGGCGGGCGTTGCGCTTTGCCAGAACCGCGTGGGGTCGATGTTTACCTGGTTTTTCAATCAAGGGCCGGTGACGGATTGGGATTCAGCGTCGAAGTCGAATACCGAGGCGTTTGGGAAATTCTTTCGCAGCATGCTGGATAGTGGCGTGTATTTGCCTCCTTCACAGTATGAGGCGGCATTTCTGAGCGCGACTCATACGGAGGAAGATGTGCAGCGGACGGTGGCGGCGGCGAAGGTGGCGTTTGCGGCGATGCGGGGATGAGGGCGAGGGCGATTGAGTAATTGGGGAATTTAGTAATTGGAAAATTGAAAATCTGGCTCAGCTCTGCTTTCCATCATTTTTTTCTTCCAGCATTTGCGGGATGGTTTTGAATTCGTAGCCTTCCTCTTTATGGCGGAAGATTAATTGATCTGTGGCTTGCACCGTTTGCGAGCGGTCGGCGCCCATTTGTTTGTGACCGCCGTCGTGGAGGAGGATTACGTCGCCGCCGCGGATCTGGCGGGTTACTTTCTGTTCGATCACGGCGCATGGAGGAGCGTTCCAGTCGTAGCCAGTGACGTTCCACATGATTGGAGTGAGGCCCAGATCGCGGGCGATACGGAGGACGCCGGGGCGGCGTCCTCCGAAGGGGGGGCGGAAGAGATTGGAATGTTTGCCAATTGCGTCTTCGAGAGCCGCGCGGCAGGTGGAGAGTTCCTGGCGAATTTCAGCCGCGCTTTTGAAAGTCAGCAGGGGATGGGTGAAGGTGTGATTGCCGACGACGTGGCCGGCTTGGACGATCTCGCGGGCGAGTTCGGGGCGTTGTTGGACGTAGCTTCCGATGAGGAAAAAAGTTGCGTGGACATCGTGCTTCGCGAGGACTTCCAGCAGGCGCAGGGTGTGTGGGTCGTTGGGGCCATCGTCATAGGTGAGCGCGAGTTGCCTGGTGCCGCGCGGCAGGCCGGTGAAGGTGCGGCCGAACCACTGTCCGGTGGGCGCCATGGCCTGGTAGCCGGCAGCAGCCAGGGCGGTGGCGGCTGTCGCGGCGAGCACGGGTCCGAGCATGCAGGGATTGTAAAGGATTGGGTAATTGGGGAATTGGGTAATTGAGTAATTTAAATCTTGCACTGCCCTTCCCGCTCGCGCAGGTTTTCAATTTCTCAATTACCCAATTCCCCAATTACTCAATCGCTCCTGTTAACTCATCCCGCAATTGCCACTCGACGGTATCCGAGATATCCTCTGAATTCCGAGAACATCGCACGAATTCATTTCACTAAACCATGGCCAACCTTTTCGAACTGCCCCGGTACATTGCTGTGGAAGGGCCCATCCGAGTGGGCAAGAGCACACTGGCGCGGATTCTGGGCGAGCGGCTGAATGCGCAGCGGGTGATGGAGGCGGAGGCGAATCCGTTTCTGACCTCGTTCTACGAAGGGGAACGCGGGGCGGCGTTTCAGGCGCAGTTTACGTTTCTGGTGCGGCGGTTTGAGCAATTGCAGGCTCTCGACCTGGGGGCGCGGTCGCAGAAGGCGGTGGTCGCGGATTTCATCTTCGAGAAGGACAAACTGTTTGCCTGCCTGAATCTCACCGACCAGGAGCTCGATACTTACAACCGCTATTACAACCATTTTCGCGAGCAGTTGCCGACGCCGGACCTGGTCATTTATCTGCAGGCCACGCCGGAAGTGCTGAAGAAGCGGCTCAAGAAGAAAAATGCGCCGGGAGAGCGGGCGGTGAGCGACGAGTATCTGGAAGAAGTGGTGAAGGCGTATGAACACTTCTTTTTTCACTATACGTCGTCGGATCTGCTGATCGTGAATACTTCAGAGATTGATTTTGTCGACCGCAATGAGGATCTGCAGGAACTGCTGCGCAAGGTCACGGAGCCGATCAAGGGGACGCAGTACTTCTTGCCGCTGGGTGGGCAGGATGGGGTGGGAGCGTAGGGGCTGTCGTTGGACGGGTAATCGCGGTTCGCCGGATCCTCGAAAATGAGCCTTGCGCTTGCTCGGCGATGTTATTACAATTGTAATAACATCGGAGGGGTGTCGTGGTTCAACTCAAGATTCGGAAATTTGGCAACTCGCTGGGCGTTGTACTGCCCAAGGAAGTGATTCAACGCCTGCGTACGGGCGACGGAGAGCGGGTTTTTCTAGTAGAGGCAGGAGACGGGGACTACCGGCTCACTCCGTACGATCCCGCGTTCGAGAAGAAAATGGACAAGGCCGAAGAAATCATGGGCCGCTATCGCAACACGCTGCACGCCCTGGCAAAGTGAAGCGTGGCGAAGACGAGGAAAGAACCTCTATGGATTGAGACGCGCGATGCGCTCGCGATCCACGACCGGCAATTGGCTCTGCACGGCGGCGGGGTAGGAGTTCGCGATCAAGGACTGCTGGAATCGTCCTTGGCGCGACCGCGCCAGCACTATGCCTATGCCAACCTCCCCGATGTTATTGAAATGGCGGCGCTCTATACGGCAGGCTTAGTCCGCAACCATCCCTTTGTCGATGGCAATAAGAGGACCGGTTTCGTGGTGGGCATTCTCTTCCTTGAACTGAACGGCTTCGGCTTCAAGGCCAGCGAGGAGGATGCGACGCAGGCCGTTATAGGGCTGGCGGCAGGTACACTCGATGAGGCTGGCTATCTTGCCTGGTTGAGACAGAACAGCCCATGTGATCGAGGAAGATAGGACAATGGGTTTGTTATCTATAGTTTGCACTTCAGGGGAAGGCGGCCTTCAGGGGTTCGACGGGCGGCCTTTTTGCGGCTACAATAGCCCCAGCGTCATCCAAAGCTGTAGACGCCATGATGCGTACAGGCTCTATCCGCTGAGTCGGAGGGGCACTGGAGGACAGCATGAGTTTGACCCCAATAGGCGGGAGCCTGGGATTTTCCGGCTCCGGCCGCAAGGTATCTACCGCGTCTCTGCGGGAACAGAAATTCCGCCACGAACCCATTACTTGCCTGACTGCTTACGACTACTCCGCCGCGCGCCTGGTGGATGAGGCTGGCATTGACGTGGTTCTGGTGGGGGATTCGCTGGCGCAAACCATGCTGGGCTACGAGAACACGCTCTCGGTCACGATGGACGAGATGCTGCATCACGTGAAGGCGGTGCGGCGCGGAGTGAAGAACGCGCTGCTGGTCGCCGATATGCCGTACGGGTCTTATCAAATTGACTCCAAGACCGCGGTGAGTAACGCGGCGCGTTTTGTGAAAGAGGGCGGGGCCGAGGTGGTGAAGATTGAGGGCGGGGAGAAACGCGCCGATTTGATCCGGCAGATTATTGACGCGGAGATTCCGGTGGCGGGGCACATTGGGTTGACGCCGCAGTCGGTGAATGTGATGGGCGGATACAAGGTGCAGGGGAAGAGTCTCAGCGGGATCGAACAGCTCATGCGGGATGCGGTGGCGCTGGATCGCGCGGGCGTGGCGTGTCTTTTTGTGGAGGGCGTTCCGCGGGAAGTCGCGGCGATGATTACTGGCGAGGTGGGCACGCCGACGATTGGGATTGGCGCGGGGCCGGAGTGCGATGGGCAGGTGCTGGTGTTGCATGACATTTTGAGCCTGACGTTTGGGGCTCCGGCGAAGTTTGTGCGGCGCTATGGGGATGCGGCGGCGCTGATCACGAATGCGGTGCAGGCGTTTCGGGCGGATGTGCGGTCGCGGCAGTATCCGGCGGATGAGGAGTCGTATCATTTGCCGAAGGAGACCAAGGCGGGGCTGGATACGGTGCTGGCACGGAAGCGGGCGATGGGGCGGTAGGGCGCTAACTTCTTTGCCACGGATTTACGCGGATTCACACGGATATTGCTAAGGGAACGAAAACGGGCTTGATTGCGTATTCTTATTTGTGAGAGAGATACTGCCGCAGTATTAGGCGAGGAGGGATTGTATGATTCTCTCAACGTGGTTCTTCCATTTTTTCTTCTTTCATTTTTTCGGGCTGCCGTTTGTGATGTATTTCCTGCCATCGATCATTGCACTGGCGCGTGGCAAGCGCGATCTGCTGGCGATCTTTCTGCTTAATTTCTTTCTGGCATGGACGGTGATTGGGTGGTTGGTCGCGTTGATCTGGGCGGTGAAGCATGATGTTCCGGTGGTGGTGAGGTAAGTTGGGGGCCGCGACCGGAGTTTTTGTGCGCGGCCGGCAACAAAGCCTAGCTGCGCACGGCCTCTCGGCTCGCTCAGGGCAAGCTAGCTGAGGGCGGCTCTCCCCACATTTTGATTCTCGAGATTGACGCGGAATTTCTTCAGCCTTGGTGTATGTGTTCTTGAAAACCTTTCCTTGAAAATCTGTACGACCATTCACGAAATGCGGAATGCTTGTCGCGCGGTGCGGCGCGCGGAGAAGCGGCTGGGGTTTGTTCCGACCATGGGAGCGCTGCATGAGGGGCACTTGTCATTGGTGCGGGCGGCGCGAGCGGCTTCGGATGTTGTCGCGGCGTCCATTTTTGTGAACCCTGCACAATTTGGGCCGAATGAGGATCTGGCGAAATATCCGAGGACGTTTCAGCGGGACTGCGAAATGCTAGAGGGAGAGGGCGAGGGCGTGGAACTGCTGTTCGCGCCAGTGCTGGAGGAAATGTATCCGGCGGGCGCGGCGACCTGGGTGACGGTGGAGGGACTGAGCGAGAAGCTGGATGGGCGTTCGCGGCCGGGGCATTTTCGCGGGGTTACGACGGTGGTGGCCAAGTTGTTCAACATCGTCGAACCGGACGCGGCGTTCTTTGGGCAGAAGGATGCGGCGCAGGTGGCGATCATCCGGCGCATGGTGCGCGATCTCAACTTGCCGGTGGAAATTGTGGTGTGCCCGATTGTGCGCGAGCCCGATGGGCTGGCCCTGAGTTCGCGGAACGCTTATCTCAATCCCGAGCAACGCAGGCAGGCGCTGGTGCTGCATCGATCGTTGATGCGGGTGCAGGAACTGGCGTCCGCAGGCGAACGGGATGCGGCCAGGTTAGCGGCGGCGGGGCGCGCGGAATTTCCCGGGGAAACTGCGGTTCGGCTCGATTACTTTGAGATCGTCGATCCGGATACGCTGGACCCGATCGAAGATATTTCCGGCGGCGCGCTGGTGGCGGTTGCCGCGTATGTCGGGAGCACGCGGCTGATCGACAATATTCTCCTCGGAAAAATTTCCAGTTAAGCGCAGTCCACTCCTAATAAATGCCGAAGTGATCCGCGTCCTCCCTAGTACGGATACGAGTAAGCGTAGCCGCCCGGATAGCCGTAGCCCCACCATGGACTGTAGTAGTACGGTGGCCAATAAAAAAAAGGGCTCAAACCAAAGCCAAATCCAAAGCCGTAGCCACCGCCAAAGCCGTAACCACCGCAACAGCCGAAACCGCGGCCAAAGCCGTAGCCTCCGCCAAAGCCGAAACCGCGGCCGAAGCCTCCGCCTCGCCAGTTCCCGCCGCGAGCGCCTCCGAAGGAGTGCCAGTTCCCGTCGGCAATGCCCGCACCACGGAACCCAGCCGCGCCGCCAGCGCCGCCTCGGCCTTCGAAGGCCCAGCTCCTTCCGGCGCCGAAACCGCGTGCCGACGACCCGTATCCGCGCGTCCCTCCGGAGCGGCCGCCTCCATAGATTCCGCCGCGGGAGCCGCCGTATCCGCCACCGTGGTAGCCACCGCCATGACCGCCGCCACCGTGGAAGCCTCCTCCACCGCCACCACCGTGGAAGCCACCGCCTCCTCCTCCGTGGAAACCGCCTCCTCCTCCGCCACCTCCGTGACCGCCGCCGTGTTGGGCAAGAGCGGGCATGGGCGCACAGATGATTGTGAGAGAAGCGATACCTGCGAGAAGAGTCTTCAACAGAGTGGATTTGCGCATATCTGTACCCTCCACCGAACGGCGGCTAACTCGCAGGGAGGGCGAACCGTCGCTGATAATCCTACTTTCTATTTGACTCTCATCCCAAGGTGGAAGTTGCTCAAAGGGAGAAGAAAACAGGCTTGTGGAGGAGATCGTCATGACCTCCTTACTGTCGATCTACCTGGATGCTACGGAATGGCTGCTACGGTCGCGGTTGCGGCGTTTGTGGGGAGTACGCGGCTGATCGACAACTTTCTGGTCGGAAAGCTGACCGCCTTGGCTGCAGTTCGCTGTTCGGCTGCCTTCACCACGCTTCGTACGCGCGCAATCGATCCTAGTAATCGCACTAATAACCAAGTTGGGTTGGTTCCGCGGTATACTTTCGAAGCAAGGAGCGTTCCATGCGGGAATCGAGCACTTCGGCGCCTATCGCTTTCTTTTTGCCACTCTGGGCACGAATCGCTATGGCCTGCTTTATGTTCGCATTCTCAGCCCTTACCATGTGGGATGAGTTCTATCGATTCGATTGGGTGGGGTTTCTGTGCTTTGGTTTGTATTACCTACTTTACGTCCCGTTGCAGAAGGGTGAGACGCGAAAAGCCTACTTCAGCAAGCCGCGAACGATAGTCTCCTTCGTATTGATAGTCGCCGTAGTCGCCGCAGCGCTGCACCACCTGCTCTATCTATTCACGAAGTACCGCCTTTGAATTCTGTCAACCTCTTTAATCAAGGTATCTCATTCAGAAGCTGAAACATTCCAAGGCCTACGGAATCGGCGCAACCACGCCCGGCCCGGTCGTCATGCGCTGACGAACCAGATCCTCGACCTGCGTCCAGAGGCGGGGATCGCATTGGCTTTGCATGTGGCTGGGGGTGAAGGTGTGCTGGAACCAGGACGCGCCTGTGCATGACACGGGAGTCTTCTGGTAGTCGAAGCGGTAGTTGCCTAGAATCTGGGTTTTCGAATCATCGGCGGCGGTGATTTTGGCGCGGCCGTGGACCAGGCCATGCGGCTGATAAAAATTCGCCGCCGCGGCGACATTGTCAGGGATGACTTTGTCATCTTGCCAGGGCTTAGCGATGCTGTCGACCTGCACGGTGAGCAGCACGGGAATTCCAATACGATCGAGTTCGCGCGAGAGCATCACTACCGCGGACGCTCCCCAACTGTGGCCGAATAAAATGATGCGGGCCTGGGCTTTTTCCTGGGCGCTCAGAATGCCGTCATGATTCACGTCGAGCCGACGAAGGATGGTCATGTAGGCGGTTCTTCTGTGGCGGTTCTCGAAGACCTGGATGGTCGCGTCTTTCGGCAGGTCGGGCTGAATTCTGTGGGCCAGTTGCACGGGGCCGTGATTGAGATCGTCGTGGCGGACGAAGCCGCCGGCGAAGCCAACGAGGATGTACGGCGCTGCAGTGGGGGGATGGGCTGGTACGGCTCCGTCTGCGGCATTGAGCAGGGGCGCGGCCGCGGTCATGACGGTGATCAGGGCCGCGGTTAGGCTTGCGAAGATCGCAAGCATGCGCGCAAGCATCCGAAATCGCACGAAGGCTGGCACGCGGGCTCTCAGGTGGTGAGACGATTCGCGAGCTGCCGGGGTTGCGGAAAAGTTGCTCATGCGTGGCGGGCGAAAGGCCTCTTCTGGCAAGGCTTTTGGGGCACGCTACCCGAAGGCCAGTTTACACCTTTGCGGTCACGTCGTGGTGGGGATCTGCGCTGCGTGTCTGGGAAACCTTCGCCGCGGGGCGGCGCGGCCGAGCCAATGCGCCAACCTCTGTGCGAATCTTCTTTGAGACGAAGGGGTTTCCGTCGAGTAGATATCGCAAGGGCATGTCGGCGGCTTTGCTGATGCCGATGCGGGGGGTGGTGCGGATGGAACGCGGCCGATAGCCGTCGTCGCCAATCCATAGACTGCTGGCGGAGGAGGTTAAGTCGCATCCGTTGTCGCGGGCGCGGGTGATGCCGAAGGCTTCACTGAGGCGTCCGGGACCGCTGGTGAGTTGGAGCAGAGCTTTGTTTCTGGTGGCCTCGGAGCCGTGGAATTCGATGCCGCGGGCCCGCGCCATTTCTTCCAGGCCGGAGAGCGGTTCGAGGGCGCGGAAGAGGACGCCTCCGGCGCGGCCTTCGGGTTCGCAGGAGACGTTGAGGCAATAATGATTTCCATAGATGAAGTAGATGTAGGCATAGCCAGGCGGTCCGAAGAGAACGGCGTTGCGGGCGGTGCGACCGGCGGCGGAGTGGGCAGCGGGATCGTTCTGGCCGAGGTAGGCTTCGACTTCCACAATGCGGGCAGTGAGAGGGGCGCCGCGCGATTTTTCATGTCGAACCAGCACCTTCCCAAGCAGCGCGCGGGCCACGCGGCGGGGATCGCGGGCGAAGAAGGCGCGATCCAGCGGCCGGAACTGGTGGGGTTGCGAGATCGGCAACTTGGGCATGCCTACGGAATGTTAAATGCAGTGGGACGGGTTTGTCCGAATTGCGGCGCGGGGCTAGAAGCCCAGTTGATTTTTCTTAGTGATTACGTCGCGGCTTGCAGCCGCGCCCTTTCAAAACGAGTTCCAAAGGACTTGCAGCAAATTGCCGGGCGTGCAGAGTCGTCATCCCAGTCGCCTTGCGGAGTACGGAAAAACCGTGGTCTGCTGGTAAGATAACTAATTGTCTCTGATTGTCCAGCGTGCTTTTTCAAAGCTGGATTGTCCAACGTGGCGGCGTAGCTCAGGTGGTTAGAGCGACGGTCTCATAATCCGTAGGTCGTAGGTTCGAGTCCTACCGCCGCCACCAAATTCAAGCTGGTCCTTCGCTTCCCTCGAGTTGAAACCCTCGCCTTAACGTTCCGGTACGCCATGCGCGTTAGTTTGTCTTCGCCGCTGGCCGCGCCGGGCTGCCGTCGGCTTTGACGTAGTGTGCGTACCAACTCAGGTTGCGTTCGAGCCGGTCTTTGATATGCGACGGCGCTTTGAAACCATGGTACTCGCCGGGATATACCACGAGTTCAGTTTCGCGGCCCAGACTCTTTAACGCCTGGTACATCTGCTCGCCGCCAAGGATGGGCACATTCCAGTCGATGTCTCCGCCCATGAACAGCGTCGGCGTCGTGATGTTGGTGACTCTGTAGTAGGGAGAGACTTTTTCCCACACGGCGCGGTTCTCCCACGGGTGGCCGAGTTCCACATCGTAGTCGAGGATGTACTGGTCATGTCCGTAGAATGACGCGAGGAACGCCGAGCCGGCGCCGGAAATCGCGGCCTTGAAACGCTTGGTTTGCGTAATGATGAAGTCAGTCGAAATGCCTCCGTACGACCAACCGCCCACGCCTAGCTTGTCAGGATCGGCTACGCCCTGCGCGACGGCGTAGTCGACCATGGCCATGTCGTCCGCATAGTCCTTGTTGCCCCAGTCGGCGAAGATGGCTTTGCAGAAATCCTGGCCGTAGCCGGAGGAACCACGCGGGTTGGGCTCGAGGACGACGTATCCATTGGCCGCGAAGAGTTGTGAGAAGTGATTGAAGTCGCCGTAATAAGATCCCACCGGGCCGCCGTGCGGGTGCAGCAGAGTGGGATATTTTTTTCCTGCAACATAATCTAGCGGCTTGAAGAGATAGCCGGCAACCGTGGTGCCGTCCTTGCTCTTGAACTTGACGTATTCCGGAGTGACGATCCTGATCTTCGCCATGAATGCGTCGTTGACGTGGGTGATGCGCGTCAGTGGAGCGCCGGACGCGGGCATAGTGAAGATTTCGCCGGGGCGGTCCATGCTCGCGATCTGCGCGGCCAGGTCGCCCGACTTGGCGATCGAGTAGCCGGAGACTACGACGTGTCCTGAAATGGCTCGCGTGATCTCGCCGCCAGTGGCAGGAATGCGAAACAGGTTCTGGGTGCCGTCATCGTCGGCGATGAAGTAGATAAATTTGCCGTCAGCTGAGAAACGCGGCGACCGCGACATGCGATCGAAAGCTCGCGTGAGCACTTTGGCCTCGCCTCCCTCGGCCGGAGAGACCGCAACGTGGTGCGTGGCGTAGACCAGCAGTTTCGGTTCAAGCTGCGTGACGTAGGTGATCCATTTGCCGTCTGGTGACCATGAAGGGGCGGCGTCTGCGCCCGGGTTGGTCGTGACTTGAGTCAGGTGCGCGCCCTTGTCGGTGTTGTCGGCGGCGACCACCCAGATGTTGGTGTCGTAGGTACGGTCGGGGTCCGGAGTCGAACGGTTGCTGCGGAACGCCAGCAACTTGCCGTCCGGTGACCACGCCGGCTCGCTGTCGTCAAAGTCGCCGGAAGTAATCTGCACCACCCACTTGGTGGCAACGTCGAACACATATAAATGGGTGCGGCGCCGGTCGAGGTAGCCGACGGTGTCGGTCTTGAAGCGGTAGCGGTCAACCACGAAGGGAGGCGGAGTCTTCGGTTTTTTCGGCTTCGCGTCTTTGTCTTTATCTTTATCTTTGTCTTTATCGCTACTCCCCGGTTTGTCCTTGTCCTTGTCTTTCGCTTTGGCTTCTTCCAATTCTTCCGGTGTGGGATCTCGCAGTACGAGGACCAGTTGCTTGCTATCGGGGGACCAGGCAAAGTCATCTACATCTTGGATCGCGTCCGTCAGCTTCTGCGCCTCGCCACCGATGCGATTGAGCAGCCAGACTTGCGTTTTGCCTTCGTTGCGCTTGGAGAGAAATGCGAGATACTTTCCGTCCGGGCTCCAGCGTGGATGCGATGAGGACACGTCTTCGGCGGACATGACGATGGCATCGCCTCCGCCAGCCGGAGCCATCCAGATGCGCGTCTCGTTCTTGTCCTCTTTCAGCTTGGCGGTCGCGACCGTGTAGGCCACCCACTTGCCATCGTCTGCAATTTGCGGATCGCGGACGTCATGGATTTCAAAGACATCGTCCACGGTGATGGCCCGCGGTGCGGGTGCTGCGGACGGAGCAGATTGCGCGGCCACGATCGGCGCGAAGAAATACGCAGCACAGACCAGTGCACAAACCGGCAGAGCAAGTGAGCGGAGTTTCATGTCGTTGGCTTTCCCATGCAGGATTTCGGATGAAAAGAAGTTATCAGAAAAAAGCAGGGGGCGACGAATGCCGCCCCCTCACAGCCGACTCGAAAACCTTTAGAACGAGTACCGCGCGCCGAACTCCATTCTGCGGTAGAGCGTCAGGGTCTTGGTGAAGAATCCGAAGTTACTCGCTATATCAGGTTCAATATCGGCCGATTGTACATCGAAGCGGACGCTGTTGAACGCATTGTAAACATCCCAACGGAACTGCAGTTGCTGCCGCTCGGTGATGTTAAAAACCTTGTGCAGACCCAGATCGGTATCGAAATATCCCGGTCCGCGAAGGGTATTGCGGCCTCCAACCTCGCCAGGAAAGTCCTGGCGATAGGAATTGATCGCAGTCGTGTAATTCTTGAACATGTTGGGTTGTCCGTTCGCGATCGTCACTCCCGTTGAAGGCGTCGGTCCGATCTGGGTGGCGTAGCCACTCAGTTCCCAGTTCGTGGCCCAGGCAGCGCCATTGCTGACGCTCACCGGAAAGCCACTGGTCCAGCGGAGCACGCCGGTCAGGTCCCAACCGCCGAGAACGCCATTTGCAATCCGGCCCGCGCCGGAGCCAAAAGGCCTGCCTTTGCCATAGGGAACTTCCAGCACCCAGTTGGAATTGAACTGATGTGTCGTGTCGAAGGTGGAAGTAGCGCGTTGCAGCCCAGGATCCCACGCGTTATAAATCTGGTCGCCCAGGCCACCTTCGGCGGCGATGCGCTCCGCGTCCGAACCCATATCGATCGAATGCGAGTAGGTGTAGTTCAAGTCAAATTGGACGCCGTGAGACATGGCATGTCGCAATATAAGCTGACCCGCGTCGTAATAGCTGTTGCCGATGGACCGCCACGAAAATAGCGACGCATATTGGGAGGAGAAGTATTGCGGGGTGGTTGCCGTGACGCCGCCCAGAGTAATGCAACCCGGGAAGCACGGGGTTCCGCCCACGCCGTCGATGATTTGCTGGAAGGTGGTTTCGTTGTGTACGAAACCGCACGACATCAGGTCGAACATGTTCTGAGTCGCCGTTGGATTCGCGGGCGCGGTTCCCGAACAGCCCGCAGCGGCCCCTGCTCCCGCAGAGGTGGCGCCGAACAGGTTCTCCCAATAAGGGATTGGAGCTAGCGAACTTTCCGACGTACCAGCCAGCACGGCATTGTCGAGTAGACGCGTTGCTCCGTAGTAGTCCATGTGGGAAACGGGGTCAACGATGTTCCGGGGCTGGGCCAGATCTTCCTGCTGCAGCAGACGACGGCCGATTCGGCCGACATAGGCGGCCTCAATAGTGAAATTGTGTTTTAGTTCGCGCTCGAAAGAAAGATTGAACGCGTAGGAGTAAGGGGTTTTGAGCTTGTCGTCCAAACCCCACTGCACGGCGAAGTTGGTCAGCGGGTACGTAACCGGGAAACTGGCGCCCGGCGACGGGGTGATCAGGGAGGGCGGCAAAGTATAAAGAGGTGCCGTGGTCCCCATGCGAGGCGCAGGTTGTCCGCCCGGCGTGAGTGCCGCCGCCGGGCCGTCCACCGCCTGGACTCCTCCGGTATTGGTAAGGGAGGTCGAGAGTCCAAATGAACCATTCTGATCAAACGTGTTCACGACGCCCTGGCCAAAATGGTCGTAATACATACCAGCACCGAGGCGAATGGAGGTCTTGCCTGAGCCTCCGGTCAGGCGCCCCAACCAGCCCTCGTTGAAGTCCGGCGAGTAAGCGATTGCGAAACGCGGGGCGAAATCTTTGTAGTCGTAGCCCCAGTACGAAGGCTTGTTATTGGCATTGCCAGCGAGCGCGAAGGTGACGGGATCGTTAAAAGCCTCACCAGCGACCATTGTTGCCGCCCGCTGCTTGAACCAGCTGTTCAGGCTGAAGGTGGGCGCAACCTCAACTCCATTCTTCTCATAGGGTGGCTGCAACAGGGTCCAGCGCAGGCCGTAAGTGATGGTCAGATTAGGTTTCGCGCGCCAGGAATCCTGCACGTAGGTTTCAAACTCATGGTTGACAAAGTGACGGTTGTTGGGTGCGCCATTGGGAAGAGTGGCGCCCGAGGTGGTGAAGTTGTATTGCGCGTTCACCTGGGTGATGATCCCCGCCAGTGCCAGCACCGGATAGTCCCAGGAATTGTTGAAACCGGGGTCGACCGAAGGCAGACCGTAGTTTGCCCCACCCGGACCCGAGCCAAATTGCGGAGCGCTGGGGTCGAGGCTGGTATGTTTGTTGGCGATGCCGGAGACATTCAGCCAGGAAGCATTGGTGATCGCACCGGAAAACGAACTCAGATACGAAGATTTGATATTGCCCAGCAATCTCAAGTTTCCGCCGAAACCGAGCGTGTGCTTGCCTCGGATCCAGGTAAGGTCATCGATGAAATTGTGGACGGGAACCGCGACCAGGAAAGAATCATTGGACTGGCCGCCGGGATTGTCCAAGCCGCGCAGCTGGACAAAGCTGACGTTGCCGGCGCCCACCTGATCGATTGCCTGACGGGTTAAGCCGTAGTGGAAATTATTGATCAGGTTGTTAGTTAGCACGGCGGTGTAACCCACCGCGAGACTCTTGGCAACCGTGACCTGCGCGATGTTTGGAGGCATCCCAGGGAATTGGGGCGCACCGTCTGACTTGTCGCCGTTCATAATTCCGCGAACGAATACCCGGTGATTGCCGTTTTGCGTGATGTTGTAATCCAGTTTTGCAATATAGGTATTCAGGGTCAAAGGAGTCGCCCCCGCAAATGCATAGCCCTGGTAGTTGAAGCCATCCGCGCCGTTGGCGAAGGGCTCGTTGGGGATGGGATAACCTTGCAGGATCGTTTCTGTGGTTGGGTTTGCGCCCGGCCCCTGGGGGCAAACGCCTTCACCGAAGCAGTTGGGATCGAGCAAAGACAGAGTTCCCGGCGTCAGGGTTACGAGGAGATCGCCTGGCGTCACCCCAGGGGCGTTGGTGACGGTAAAGTTGGCACCGTTGTTGCCGGTGTTGCCGAGGACACAGTGCGGGTCGGAAGCGGTAATGCAAAAATACGATGTGGTTCCGCTGCGGAGATTCATGCTGGGCACGATGCGTGTGGTTTCGGTGCTCTCGTGTTGAATCTGTCTTTCCCAGTTGGCGAAGAAGAAAAGCCTGTCCTTCTTAATAGGCCCGCCCAGGGAAGCGCCGAACGTGTTGCGGCGTAAGAATGGCGGAGTATTGGGCAGCCCGGAACCGACCTCTGCGTTCTCCTGGAACCAATCGTTAGCCTCGCCGATATTGGAGCGGTTGAGTTCGTAGGCGCTGCCATGAAACCCGTTGGTTCCGCTCTTGGTGACCAATTGGACTTGAGCGCCGGAGGAACGTCCCGCGTCGGCGTTGGAGTTGGTGGTGGTGACGCGGAACTCTTCCACCGAATCCAGAGTGGAGCGCACGGCTCCCGTGAATGCGAGGCCGTTTTCCTGGTCGTTGTTGTCTACGCCATCGAGCGTTATGTTCGCCTGATCGCTGCGGCCTCCGTTGACGGCACCGCTGCGTGTGTCGACCCTGTTGTTGACGGCAGTGCCACTGGTGGGGTTGGTGTAGGTAACGCCCGCCTGCAGACTGAGCATCTCCACTGGATTCCGCCCTTCGAAGGGCAATTCCTCAATCTGATTGCTGTTGAAGGCGTTTCCCATGGTGGCGTCGGTTGTATTCACCTGAGCGCCTTGCCCGGTCACCTCCACGGTAACGATTTGCCCCTGCACCTGCATGGTGAAATTCAAGCTGGTGGGTACGCCGACCAGAAGCTGGACGCCCTCCTCCTTCACCTCGGCAAACCCAGTGCCGTTCACGGTGAGGGTATAGGTCGACGGCGGCAATTGCAGGAACTGGTACTCGCCCCGGCCATCGGTCGTGGTGCTGCGCGAAAAACCGTTTTGTTTGTCGCTGACCGTAACCGTCGCGCCCGGCAGAACAGCGCCCTTGGCGTCGGAGACGATTCCACGCAGAGAAGTGGTGCCGGTTTGAGCGCAGAGGAAAGTGCCGAGCGTGACGAGAACCACCAGCAAGAAAGCGAGTGCCCGAGACCCAGAACGCATAGAAAGCTCCCTTCGCCCAAGAAGGGCGTCATTTTCTGATTACGTCTTGCCCAGGAACTAAGAAACCAGAGGAGACCCTGGGGGACCTGATGGGGCGCTATTGTGCAACTACCGGATGCGAAAGTTCAAGTCGAATTTCAATTGAATTTTCAATGCGCAGCATCATTTTCGCGGGGCGGAAAATACGACACTCAGGGCGCCAAATCGGCTCCGATGGCTCGGTTTGCGGCTGGCGTATAAAACGCGTGCGCTCACACAGGATTTTGTGCCAACGATCACTATCGGGCGCTGTCACGCCAGTTCTATGGCTGCTGGGCTGGCGGTGCAGACTCGTGCGCAACACGATGCTCGTTGAGGTGTTGATAGTTGAGAATTGCGTTGAAGACCAGCGCGTAAGTGCCGACGGTCTCGCCGCGGTAGACGGGATTATTGCCGAACAGCAACACGTTTCCCTGGCCCAGGTGCGCGTCGACCACCACGGCGTGCTCGGCAATCGATCCGCCCTTGTCGAGCAAGCCGTCGAGCAAAAGAGTCTTGCCCTCGGAAAAGCGCAAAATGACGTCGGGGCGGCTCTGGACAGGAATGATTAGCGGGTTGTTGCGGGTCAGTTCCTCATCCAGCGGCCTCGGCTCCCAGGGCTGCTGCTTCACCAGCGGCTCGGGTTCGGTGATTTTTCTGCCCTGGGGTTCGTCGCTGTCGTCGACGCTGCCGCGACCAGTAGCCCGTTTCGCGTAGGGGTCGAGGGGATCGGTCAAGGGATCCATCAAAACACGGCCGCTCGTGCGTCCGAGTATGCTGCTGACGTTGAAGGCCATGCCGCCGGCGCTGATGACCGGAACGCCGGTGCCGTAGCCGAATGCGACGGGACTATCGTGGTTGACGAAGACCGTGTTCAGCACAGAGCCGACGACGCGGGCGTCGCCGGAGGGAGCGACGCTCACTCCGGGTGTAAGTCCCGTGTCGATGGCGAACTGAGCAGTGTCTTCGCAGGTGATCAGGAGTCCGCCTTGCTCAATAAACGTTTTCAGATGAGCGAGTCCGTCGTAACCGAGGCCGGGGCGGATGTCGGAAGTGCTGTCGATGGCGCCGAGGTTTGGCGTCAGCTCGGATTTCTCCCAGGGCATGGGATTATTCCACAGAGGAATGCCGTTGAGAATTTCGAGCGAAGAAGCACGGCCAACCGGGGCAAAAATGATGACGTCGTATTTTGCGCGGAGGTCCGGTTGTTTGGCTACGGTTTGTGTGCTGATGTAGTCGAAGGGCACGCCCGCGGTATCGAAGGCATAGCGCCACCAGCCTTCCGTCTGCGTGCCAAGCCAGGTGTGCATGAATGCGATGCGCGGAGCAGTGACCGTGTGAAGCGGCACGGACGGCGCTGCGCCGAGACGCGATGCGTCGAGCGATAAGGCGTGCAGAGTCTTTGTCGCCCCCTCATCGGCAGCGTTGGTGATGAGTAGCGAACCGGCCGCGAAATGTTTGCCCTCCGCATCGAACGGTTTTTCCGCGACCTGGATGGTTGCACCTTTGAGTTTGTAGACCAGCGGCAAGAGCGAAATCTGGCCGGTGTTCGCGACGGCAAGCACTCCGCCCGAACCGGAGACCTTACCGGCCAGCATCGCCGGATCGTCAAGCGGCGTCATCTTTGACTTGAGGATCGTGGGATCGACGACGCGGACAACTTTCAAATTGAAGAGATGAGTGAAGGACCATCCGGTATCGTCGTAGGGGTGTTTCTGCGGATCACCTGCGGCCCAGAACTGACGGTCGAGCAGCGCATCGGCGACGCGGGAGTAAGGCTGATCCATGCGGACGACAATGCTGCCGGCGGGGAAAGTTTCTTGCTTCGGCTTGTCTCCGCGCTTCTCACCGGCGACCATGGAAGTGACCGCGTCGGATAGTTGTTCGATCTCGACGTGCTGGCGCTTTAACACCTTCACTAATTCAATCTGGCGATTCGCCTCGGCCGGGTCGGCAGGGATCACATAGGCGGCCGGGCCTTCGAGCGACGGCTTCTCCACGGCGTGTTTGCTCTTGGCGTAGTAGTTCTCGAGGAAGTGGTGAGTGTTGTGCGAGAAGTAAGCGATGGTCGACAGCAACGCGCTCTCTTCGTAGTTGTTGTTATCGCGCTGCGACCAGTTCACCACGGGAAGCGGCGGGTTCTGACGGTACCAGGTGCGCGAATAATCCTCGGGGCGAAGGATGCGCTTCTCGGTGTCGGCGCCGCCGTTGCCGAAAGTTTCATAGAGGCGGCTAATGCCGTTATGCATGCCGGCCAGGAACATCAGGTAGCCGGGACTCCAGGTGTCGAAGTCGCCGTGGGTGAATACGCCCGGCATGCCGAAGCTTTGCATCTGGGCGACGTTGTTCCAGCCCAGTTCCGCCCACTCGTCGGCGAGCATGGGATCGACCCATGCGTTGTAGGGGCCGTCGCCCACCGTGTTGTCGTAGAGAAATGGAACCGACTCGTGCAAGTCGTGCAGCACCTGCGCGTGCCAGCCCAGATAGGTGTCGAGAACGTTGCGCGTCAGATCGAGGGTCATGGCCATGGCGTCGCGGTTGTTGTCGTGCGCGACGTAGTGGCCCCAGTAAAGAAGGTGCGGCCAAACCTCCTTGGGATGAGCTTTGTGCCATTTGTAGATATCGACCATGCGGTCGCGGCCGTCGACTTCGACCACGGGCGTGATCAGCACAATCATGTGCGAGCGGATGTACTCGATGTAGGGCGCATCGTCGACGGCCAGACGATAGGCGAGCTCCATCAACGCCGTGGGAGCGCCGGTCTCAGGGGAGTGGATGGTTCCGGTGATGTAGTAGACGGGACAGGATTGGTCGATGATCTGGCGGGCTTTGGCATCATCGCGGCCGATGGTGCGGGGGTCGGAAAGCTGAGCGAGGCGCGCGTCATTCTCTTTCGCGGTGGCCAGTAGTTTCGCGTCGGCGATGGCGACGGCGATCATCTCCCGTCCTTCTTCGGAGTGGCCGATGCTGAAGACCTTCACCCGCGGACTGCTGGCCTCCAGCAGACGGAAATATTTGTACACATCCTCGGCGTAGGGGAGCATGTCGGGCGCCCCCGAGACGTCGCCCAGGACCTTGGCGGGAGTAGGCACGGTTTTCGAGGCGGGAAGGTAATCCACTAGCGGAGAGATGAAGGAAGGGTCGGTCGTGTATTTGTGAATCTGGTCGGTGTACTGCTGATCGATGGGCTGGCCGGGATCGCGGGCAAAGTTTGCGTTCAATTCCTGGGACTTCAATTCCTGGGACAAGGACACGGTGCCGGAGAGCAGTGCGGAACAGACAACGATCAAGGTCAGCCTGGAGAGAGTCATTTTGCCTCGCTTCGATTCGACTTCTTCGGGGACCAAGTGTCACACAAAACGGCCTGTTGAGGGAAGAAAGAGTCTTGTTCAATACAATCGATGGGCTTTCTGGATCATCCACGGGATGGTCCTCGCCTACCCTGCGTTTAGAGGGAGCAGTTTAGAGGGAAACTGATCGGCGCTGGTACAACCCCGAGCGTTGGCGACCCAGTCCCTGCCACTCAAGCACCAGGTCCGCGAAAAGCATCGAGAAGGCAAGACAGGCCCAGACGATGGTTTCGGTGGCACGGATATCGAGATTCTCCCATCCGGTCACACCGCCGATCACTCGCCCCTCGAGGAAAACCAGTGCGACTGCAAAGCTGCGAGTCATCCATTGCCGGTGCTCCAGGACCTTCCCTTTGAGAATGAAGACCATGGCAATCCCGGTAGTAGTCATCCACAACGCGGCGTCCACTGCTGCGGCAATACTGAAGGATCGGGGATTGCCCATGCGTTCCTGGAAGTACTGGATGTAAAAGCCGAGTGGCGCGGCCACGAATACACCTGCGACATAGATTCGGCCGACTACACGATGGAACCGCCTGAAACGATCGCGCAGACGGTCGGAGAACTGCATCGGACCCAGTAGCAGAGCGCACGCACCGGCGATTCCATGGGGCAACAGCCACCACTTAAACGATTCGTAGTGCTGCCACGCCGGATCCTTTGGATGCACCAGAAAACTCTCATCGTGATATAGGACATAGGCGAGCATCAATCCGAGAGTGCCCCACAGGAAACGCTTTGGGCGCAACCATGATCTTGTGCGCTGCGAGATGATCAGGACGGTTGACATAGGCGAACCACAGGGTCGATTTGCTCCTTACGTACCTTGCTCTTTGTATTGAGGCTGCGTCGGGTGCTTCGGTCCCGAAGTGTTCAGACGCAGCCCATTTGAATCATTTTCGGTTGCTACAGGACATCTGCGATTGGGCCGGATGTCCTTCAGATAGAGCTTGCATTGGACGGCCCTGTGTCTTCAGGGCAAGACAATCACCGTGCCGTCCATGCCCAGATTGTCGTGAAACGCGCAGACATAGGCGTAAGTTCCGGGCGTCGTGAATGTGATGCGGAACCGTGTCGGTGGTGCGACTGGCCCCTGCGGAAAGCCGGGCTCATCTTCGAGTAGAGCCGCGATTAGCCCGGAGTGTACGTTTTGCTGCGTGTTGGTTATCGTCACGTGGAGCGCACCGTCCGGATCTGTGCTCACCACACAGTTGGGACTGCACGATGGATCGATAAGATCCTGCGGTACTGTGCCAAAGGTGATGGTGTGCCCGATTTCCGCATCCAGATTGGTCCACTCCACGGTTTCGCCGGCGTGAATCGTGACGGTGCCGTTGATGAAGCGCACCAAGGAAAACGACTGCTGTCCTCCAGCAGTTGCGGCGATTTCGCCCACCCCCGCAGTTACCGACTTCGTGTGCGAGGTTGCTTTGGCGGAGAACATATCTCCGATCGAGTGCTGATGCTCGGCGTGGTGCTGATGGAGATCCGCGTCTTCCAGCAACGCCTTTACCTGTTCCTTTGCCTGTTCGTCATAAGACGCCTGGTCGTAAGGCAGGGGCAGGGTTGCGTCAAGCACGTGAATGGTACCGAACATCTGCGCGTGTACCAGGCAGACGATTTCATAGTTACCCGCCTTGGGGAAGACAACCTGATAGGTTTGGCCCAACACCAAAGGCGGACTGGAGACGCAAGAGGAGCCATCGAAAGGCAATCCGCTGGGCGTAATCGGAGGGCACCCTTGGGTGAAGTCAAACGGATAGACTTGCCCGACAGTCAAGAACGTAACCGAGTGAACGTCTGCGCTGGCGAACGTCCAAGTAACGCTGTCGCCGGCATGGATCCAAATTTCGTTGGGGAGAAACGCAGCCGCCTGCTTGGACATGTCTGCGCTTTGACCCCCGACGGTAGCGGCCCAATTCTGCTGTGCCTGAACAGCGTTAGAGAAACCCAGGATGGCCGCGAGGAACGCGGCGAAAACAAACCGTGTCTGAAACGTCTTGCGGATCTTCATAGAGGAACCTCCAGAATTCGACAGGATTTTGGCGACCCCAGCCATCTTCTTTTGCGAAAAGAAAAGCACTCCTCAGTGGATCGGTGCTCCCCAGTGGCTGAGTCGCGACGACAAGATGTGGGAAAAGTCTGAAGCGAACAATAGTGAAGGCCTGTTGATTCGCTTAATTTTTCCTGTGCTTGCAAGCGATTGAAAAGGCGCGGGTTGGTTGTAGTGTGGCAAGTCGTGTAGACTGCAGCAAATCCGGCATGGGGGCCATGCATGACACAGAAGCCGGGGCAGGCCCACGACTGTCTCAAGCTTGGCGAAGATTTTGAAGTCGACCTAAGCGCCTACCAGCTACGCCGGGCCGGGCGCGTGCTCAAGCTCGAACCCACTCCCATGGAGTTGTTGCTGTTTCTCGTCGAACATCGTGGGGAGCTTGTTACCAGAGATCAGATCGTGGAGCGAATCTGGGGCAAAGACGTTTTCCTGGACACGGACAACAGCATCAACGGGGCCATCCGCAAAATCCGGCAGGTCCTTAAGGACGATCCTGAACAACCTAGATTCGTTGAAACTGTGAGTGGGAGGGGATATCGGTTCATAGCACCGGTCGGTGAACCGGCAACGCAGGTTGGTCAAGATCTGACTCGTGATTTCGCCGACCGGCCAATCCCAGCGCATGGGTCCAGCGGCTCGCCTCTGGGAAAGCGTCCGCTAGCAGTCGCGGCTACTGCCGTCGCGGTCTTGGCAACAGTAACATTGGCGTACTTCTATCTCGGCCGTACACCGAAGCTCACGGACAAAGACACGATTGTCCTTGCCGACTTCAGTAACACGACCGGCGATCCCGTGTTTGACGGAACGCTGAGGCAAGGCTTGGCGGTGCAACTGGAGCAGTCACCTTTTCTCAGCCTCATCTCAGAAGAGCGCATCCAGCAAGTATTGAGGCTGATGGGCAAGCCAGCCGATGCCCGACTTACCCCTGAGATCGCCCGGGAAATCTGTGAGCGAACCGCAAGCGCCGCTGTCTTGGACGGCTCGATTGCAAGCCTCGGGAGTCAATACGTTTTGGGGCTGCGCGCAACGAATTGCCGAACCGGAGACGTTCTGGCTGAGGAACAGGTGCATGCGGCGAGAAAAGAGGACGTTCTGGATGCGCTTGGCCAAATAGCCAGCAAATTCAGAACTCGAGTCGGCGAATCACTCACCACGATCAAGAAGTACGACGTTCCGCTCGCCGAAGCCACGACGCCCTCACTCGAAGCCTTGAAAGCCTACAGCGCCGGCTGGCAGGTTGTCTCTTCCACGGGTTCGGCGGCCGCACTGCCCTTTTTCAGTCGCGCCACGGAGATTGATCCCAACTTTGCGAGCGCTTACGCGGCCCTCGGGCGCATGTACGGTGACATCGGGGAATCCGTCCTTTCCGCGCAGAATACGAACAAGGCCTATCAATTGCGGGATCACTCCAGCGACCAGGAGAGGTTCTTTATTTCTCTTACCTACGAATTGCAGGTCACGGGGGACCTGGAGAAGGCGCAACAGATCTGCGACTTGTGGGCGCGAGCCTATCCTCGTGCGTCGTTGCCCCACGGGCTGTTGGCAGGTGGAATCTATCCTTCGCTCGGCAAACGTGAAGAGTCCGTCGAGGAAGCCAAGATAGCTCTCAGTATCGACCCGGACTTTTCTATTGGATACAGCCTGCTGGCCGGCAGCTACCTGGCGCTGGAGCGCACTGCTGAAGCGGAGAAGACTCTTCAACGAGCGTCCGAGCGCAAACTTGATATCCCCGATTTCTATGTCCAGCGATACGTCATTGCCTTCTTGAAAGACGACAAGACAGGAATGGAGCGGGAAGCCGCCTTGCCTCGGGAAAAACCTGGCGTGGACGACTGGATGTCGAACGCCGAAGCTTTCGTATCGGCCTATTCCGGTCATTTGGAAGAGGCCAGGAAGATGTCACGGCGGGCAGCGGATTTGGCTCGGAAGGCGGAGCGACGGGATACCGAGGCACTCTACGACGCAGATGCCGCGATGCGGGAGGCCCTGTTCGGAAATGTATTGGCCGCAAGGCAGAGAGCCGTGGACGCACTTGCACTTTCAAAGAGCAGGGATGTGGGATATGAAGCTGCCTTTGCGCTTGCTCTCTCGGGAGATGCTTCTCGATCTCAAGGACTGGCGGAGGATCTCTCCAGGCGATTCCCCGAGGACACGATAGTCCGCTTCACGTATGTGCCGACGATCCGCGCACTCCTGGCGTTGAACCACAACCAGCCCGCGAAGGCTGTCGAGCTGCTTCAAACCGCCATTTCTTATGAAGGCGGAACTCCCGTTGAGGGCGGCTCTGAATTTCTTTTGGGAGCGGGCAGCCTCTACCCAGCCTATGTCCGTGGCCTTGCCTATCTGGCCGCACATCAAAGCGCTGAGGCCGCCAGGGAATTCCGGAAAATTCTCGATCACCGAGGGATCGTGATCAGCGATCCCATCGGCGCATTGGCGCACCTGCAATTGGGGAGGGCTTACGAACTGTCGGGGGATAAAGCCAAAGCGAAATCCGCTTATCAGGAATTCCTTACGCTCTGGAAGGACGCGGACCCCGACGTCCCTATCTTCAAGCAAGCCAAAGCCGAGTATGCAAAGCTGCAATAGCTGCGTTGCCCCTCTATCGAAAAGGAGGTGAGTAATACGTACAGGCCTAGTTTCCTGCAGGTTGGACAGGCACTTTGCTTCTTCCCCGCCCCGCGCTTCCAAACAGCAAATCAAAGAGCGGCAAAAATATGTTATAGCGGCTGTTCGGAATGTCGTGATGGCTCATGTGATAAGCCCGAGCAAACCGAAGTCCAGGAGGGAGCCAGCCGTTCATGTGAATACGCCAATGAATCTCTTCCGTCACAATCAGGTAGACAGTCCAACCCATGAAGACACCGGAAAGAATTCCCCAGAGGCCCATTCGGAAAGCAAGCAGAAATGCTGGAACGCCGTTGATCACATACAAGAGAACAATGTTCAGTGGGGAGCTGATGAGCGCCACGTGTTCGGCTTGCTCGGGAGTACCGATCTGCGCATGGTGCTCGTGATGTCCAGTTCCTAGCGGGCTGCGAGGCCGGTGTAGCAGCCAGCGATGATAAACGTATTCGAAAGCATCACCCCAGATCAGACCGACGATCAGGCCGATGACGAAACCAAGAAGCCGAAGCTCCCAACCGGCAGCAGAACCAGAATAGAAGCTCAGAAGAACCGCAGGTACGACTCCGCACAACAGTGCGGCAATTGCGTTCTTTCGCTTCTTGTCACGTCCAAGCCGGACGGCGATCTCCGTCAATTCCGTGGGCGTCGGCACAGGTGGGTTCTTCTATCAACTATTATAGGGCGGAGTTTTGCTTCGCATCTGCCCTTCCCTCGAACGACTGCCGCGGTAGTGCCCACGACTCGCCGAACGGAGCGGAACGTCTTCCGTGCCATCGCGCGAAACGTTTTTCCTTTTCTCGTCACTATCATCCATGTGGATGCAAGCGTAGTCGACCAACCTACCCTAGGCACGAGTCGATCCAAGCTCAGACGCTCTCGGGGTGCTAACGCGGCCTGGGACCTCAGCTGGGTCCACAATTGGGGGGTTCGATGTCCAACTACACGATCAAACTGTGCGATCACACGACCCAGCCAAACCCTTCGCAAGGGGGTATCCAGAGTGCATTGCAAGGTTTCTTTACGCGAGTTTTCAGCGGAACTTCCGACAGTGCCACGGTTAGCTGGGGCACAGGTTCAGCATCCGACAATGTGGTGGTGCACTTCGTCCCAAACAGAGACCCCAGCTCTTACATCGTTCAGTCCTGGGGCAAGGAGAAGCTAGCGAGCATAAGTGAGTATGCCGGTGGGCACACCACCATGCATCACCGCGAAATTTGCTCCGAGATCTATCAAACCGTCGTTCTTAAGCCTCCTCGTACCGGAACCAAGACCCTACAACCTTTGGAGCAGGCCAAACTTGCTTTCCACGAATGCATCCATAACGTTTTCCCAGCTTGGGATGAAGTCGATCTTAACGGGCACGGCGGACTGGGGAATACTCCGGTGGGAGCTGACTTGAGCCAGTGGGACATTGATACCATGCGCCGTGGCCTTTCGATCCACAGCGTCGCTAAGCAAAAGCTGTAGCACAGTGGCAACAACAGCGGGTCGTTCGGATGCAAGTTCAACGCCTCAACTGTTGAAATATCCCCATAGCACTCATTGCCGAAGCTCTGGGCCAACGCCCGGTTTTTGAGTAGCCTATTTTGTACACAGCAACCAGGCGCTCAGGCGATCGTCAGTGGCCAGTTTTGGGTGATGGCTCAGGCTGGGTCACCATGATTGCGGGAACCTCCTGCTGCTTGACCAGGTTGTTGTAAGCCGCGACGTCGGTCGCGACAATGGCCTGCCACTTCGTTAGTTGTTCATCGACCGAGTGGGTGAGCATGTCGAACACTTCATAGGACTGTTTCGTCGGCGCCGAATCTGCGCTTCCTACCACGCCACTCAGGGCCACCAGATCGTTGTTCAAGCGAACCGGAAAATTCAGCACGTCCTGACCGCTCTTGGCTTTGGTCTGGATGAGCGCTTCCTCCACCACGGTCATCTTTTTGTCCAGCGCTTTGCCCGCGTCGGCAATCGTTTTCTCTCGCGGATCGTTCTTCAGGCGCTTGTTGACGGCGCTGATCTGGTCTCGCAGGTCTCGCATCTGGATGATCGCGTCGTCTACTGCCGTGACCTTGTCTCGAATCTTGAGCAGCAGATCGAATTGCTTCGCGAGATCGTCCTGGCTGACCTTCACCCGCGGGTCGGCTTTGATCTCCAGCGGCGCGGTGTAACTCTTGCCGAGCACCGTCAGTCGCACCTGGTAGGTACCGGGCAGAGCCACCGGACCATCGGTGCCCCCACCCCACAGCGGCGCACGCGGCACTTTCGTTGCTCCCTCGTAGCGTAAATCCCATACAAAGCGGTTGAGACCCGCGTCGGCAGGCAAATTGCCCGCACCGGGATTGCGCTCGAAGGGGTTTTCCTCGTCTCCCGCAGGTTCCTCTTTCTTGGGGAATTTGCGAATCACTTTCCCGGAAGAGTCGAGCACTTCCAGCGTAATCTTCGGTGCTTCCTCTTTTTTCTCGCCTTCTTTCTTGTCTCCTTCACCTTTGCCAGCCTCCGGCTTCGCCGGTGACTCGGATGAGGTTGAGGATGGGGCCGAACCCGCGGCGTCTTTCTTTTCCGGCTTCTTGAGCGAGGTCTTCAACCAGTAATCGATCACCGCGCCCGCCGGCGGATTCTTCCCTACATTTCCCTGCCTGCCAAAACCCGAGCCTCTAAATACCGTATGATTGGCCGCCGCCGGGGCAAAAAGGTGTGCGTCCTGCTTCGGGACCGCTTCGTCGTACTGCTCCAGCGCAGTAATGTCATCCAGCACCCAAAAACTCCTGCCGTGCGTCGCCAGCAGAAGGTCGTTGTTCCCGTTGTTGCTCTTGATGATCAGGTCGTTCACCGGCGTAGTCGGGAGATTGATTTGCAGCGGCTGCCATTGCCCACCTTCATCGAACGAAACGTAGACCCCTTGTTCGGTTCCGGCGAAAAGCAGTCCCGGACGCTTGGGATCGACGCGGACGGCGTGCACATAATCATTCGCCGGAATTCCCGCCACAAGCTTAGTCCAGGACTTTCCAAAATCGGTGGTCTTGAAAACGTAGGGGGCGAAGTCATCCGCCTTGTGCCGTTCGACGGCGAGATACGCGGTGCCGGCATCGCGCGGAGAAGCCTCGATCAGGCTGACCGTGCCCCATTCCGGCATTTCTTTGGGAGTGACGTTCTCCCACTTCTGGCCGCCATCGCGAGTCAGTTGCACCAGGCCGTCGTCTGTCCCGATCCAGATCAAATCCTTTTGTACCGGCGATTCCACCATCGAAAAGATGGTGTCATAGACTTCAACACCCGTGTTGTCTTTGGTGATCGGCCCGCCGGAAGAGGCTTGCTTCGCTTTGTCGTTGCGGGTCAGGTCGGGGCTGATGATCGTCCAACTCATTCCTCCGTCTGTGGTCTTGAACAACACTTCTCCGGCGAAGTACAACGTCTTCGCATCGTGCGGTGAAAAAACAATCGGCTCCGTCCACTGGAATCGATGCTTGACGTCGGCCGCCGACCACCCGATGGGATTTACCGGCCAGGGATTAATCGACTGATACTGCTGCGTATGCCGGTCGTAGCGAGTGATCTCGCCGCCGTACGACCCGGCATACACGATCAGCGGGTCGGTCGGATCCGGCGCAATGTATCCGCTCTCGCCGCCGCCGACGTCGTACCAGTCCGGACGGTCGATGCCGCCCTCGGCACTCGCACTTGCAATTCCTACGGTTGAGTTGTCCTGCTGCGCGCCATAGATGTAATAGGGAAACCGGTTGTCGGTGGTGACATGGTAGAACTGCGCCGTGGGCTGGTTGCCCTGACTGCTCCAGCTGTCGCCGCCGTTGGTCGAGATGGTCGCGCCTCCGTCATTTCCATTGATGAGCCGCTTGGGGTTCGCAGGATCGATCCACAGGGCGTGGTTGTCCCCATGAGGGGCGCGTATCTGGTTGAAAGTTTTGCCCCCGTCATTGGACCGATACACGCCCGTATTCAGGATGTAGACCGTTTCGGCTGACTTGGGGTCGGCAAAAATGTGCGAGTAGTACCAGGCGCGCTGACGAAAGCGGTGGTCGTCGGTCAACAGATGCCACGAATCCCCACCGTCATCGGAACGATAGATGCCCCCTTTCTCGGCCTCAATCACCGCCCACACGCGATCGGGATTCGCCCCGGAAACGGTGACGCCGATCCGCCCGAGAATCCCTTCCGGCAGGCCGTGTCCCTTCAATTCCTTCCAGGTAGTCCCGCCGTCGATGGAACGGTAAAGGCCGCTGCCCGGGCCGCCGCTATCCAAATTCCAGGGCGTGCGCTTCACCTGCCACAACGCGGCGAACAAAATATTGGGATTGCTGGGATCGAAAGCCAGATCGATGCCGCCGCTCTTGGCGTCCTTATATAGGACCTTCTCCCACGTCTTGCCTCCATCCCGCGTGCGGAAAATCCCGCGCTGCTCGTTGTCGGCGAACGGGTGCCCGAGGGCCGCCACGAACGCTACATCAGGATTCTTGGGATTCACGATCAGACGTCCGATGGCATGCGTATCGCCCAGCCCCGCGAACGTCCAGGTCTTGCCGGCATCGATCGATTTATACACGCCGTTCCCGCCAACGATGTTGCCCCGCACGCAGGCTTCGCCCGTTCCCACGTAAATCACATTCGGATCCGACTCGGAAACAGCGATGGCGCCGATCGCCGGGGACGCATCTTTCGTCTTGTCGAAAAGCGGCTTCCAGTTGAGACCGCTGTCGGTCGTCTTCCACACTCCTCCAGCCACCGCGCCAAAATAGTAGACGTCATCCTGCCCCGTCACACCTGAAACCGCGACCACGCGCCCGCCGCGAAATGGCCCGACCAGCCGGTACTGTAGCCCCCTCCACGGTCCCTGGTATGCATTCTCATCCGGCTCCGCGTCACTCGCCGGCTTGTCCTTATCCGCAGGCTTCGCCGATTCCGTCGGCTTGGGCGTGGGCTCCGAGTTCGTTTTGGTTTGGTGTTTCTGGGCTGAGAGTGGGGCCACACAACATGCAAGCAAAAGGACGAGCGTGGTGGTTCGCAAAGGTCGGTTCCTCCGGAGACGTACACAATAAGCCTGTCAGCCCCCAATACTCAACAAAATCTTCATGTCTGGATGTTTCGTTGCAAGCTCTATAATTCCAATTCTCAGAAACAGGATGCTTGGAACTAACGCAAATCCCAGGAGGCCCGCTTGAAGCCCATCCGTTCTCTTATTTCCATTGGCATTGTTTTCTTCATTGCACATCTGACTTTCGCGCAAACCACTCCGGCGAAAACCGGCACGCATTCTCAATTCTCGGGATATACCGCACAATCCTCCAGCCCCGAGCGCGATTGGGAGAAGAAATTTCAGGACGGCATCGTCAGCGACAATGTGCGCGAAAACATGCGCCGGATGAGCGCTCGCCCGCATCACGTGGGCTCCCCTTACGACAAAGACAACGCCGAATGGATTCTCTCCAAATTCAAAGAGTGGGGATTCGACGCGCACATCGAAACCTTCTCTGTCCTGTTCCCCACGCCCAAGGAACGCGTGGTCGAACTTCTGGAACCCACGAAGTTCCGCGCCAAGTTGCAGGAGCCTGCGGTTCCCGGCGATCCCACATCGGACCAGACGTCGGAGCAGCTTCCAACCTACAATGCGTACTCGATCGACGGCGACGTAACCGCCCCGCTGGTCTATGTGAACTACGGCAACCGCGAAGACTACGAACAACTCGATCGCCTCGGAATTTCCGTGAAAGGGGCCATCGTGATTGCGCGCTATGGGGAAGGCTGGCGCGGCATCAAGCCGAAAGTTGCCGGCGAACACGGCGCTATCGGATGCATCATTTATTCCGACCCCAGAGATGACGGCTACTTTCAAGGGGACGATTATCCCAAGGGCGGCTGGCGTCCGAAAGATGGCGTCCAGCGCGGCAGCGTCATGGACACCGATTATCCCGGCGATCCTCTCACCCCTGGAGTCGGCGCGACCGCGGATGCCAAGCGTCTTCCCATCAGCGAGGCCAAAACCATTACAAAGATTCCGGTGCTCCCGATTTCCTGGGGCGACGCTCTGCCTCTTCTCTCCGCGCTCGCCGGGCCGGTCGCTCCGGAAAAATGGCGGGGCGCGCTGGCTCTCACGTATCACATCGGCCCCGGCCCCGCCAAAGTCCACCTCAAAGTTAAATCGAACTGGGACATGAAGCCGGTCAACGACGTGATCGCAACCCTGCGCGGGTCCGGCGCTCCTGATCAATGGGTAATTCGCGGCAATCACTTCGACGGCTGGGTCAACGGCGCCGCCGATCCCCTCTCCGGCATGTCCGCCGAACTGGAAGAAGCTCGCATGCTCGGTGAACTGCATAAACAAGGATGGACACCGAAGCGCACCATCATCTACTGCGCCTGGGACGGCGAAGAACCGGGACTTCTCGGTTCCACAGAATGGGTGGAAACTCACGGCGACGAATTACAAAAGCATGCCGCCGCCTACATCAATTCCGACGGCAACGGCCGGGGATTCTTTCGCGGCTCCGGCTCCCACGATCTCGAAAAATTAACTAATGACATCGTTCGCGAGATTCAGGATCCCGAGAAAAATATTCCCGTCTGGCAACGAGCTCGTTTCTCCCGCATTGCCAACGCCAAGAACCAGGAAGAGCGCGCGGAGATTCGCAAGCGCTCGGAGCTGACCATTGGAGCACTCGGGGACGGTTCGGACTACGCGTCGTTCCTCGACCACGCCGGCATCTCAGCGCTGAACATCGGCTATGGCGGAGAAAACGACGCCGATGCCTACCATTCTGTCTACGACGATTTCTACTGGTATACCCACTTCGTCGACACCGATTTCTCCTACGGACGCGCTTTGGCACAGACCGGCGGCACGACCGTGATGCGGATGGCGGATGCCGACATCATCCCCTACGAGTACACGGGTATGGCCGAAACCATAGGCAAATATGTGACTGAACTGGAAAAGCAGCTCAAGGAAAAACAGGAGGAAATCACTGAGCGCAACCTCGAGTTGAAGGAAGGAGTCTTCTCCGCTGTCGCTGATCCACGCAAGACCTCCGTCCCGCCGCCGCAGGAAACCACGCCGCCCTATATGAACTTCGCCCCTCTCAAGAATGGAGTGGAATCCATCAAGCACAGCGCCGAGCGCTACCAGGCTGCCGTGGCGAAAGCCCTGGCCGCTGACGCGCCCGCACTCTCGGCACAGGCCCTGGAGTCGCTGAACACGGATCTTCTGAAAATCCAGCGCACCTTCCTGACCGAACGAGGACTCCCGGAGCGCCCGTGGTTCAAGCATCAGGTATACGCGCCCGGCGCTTACACCGGCTACGGCGCAAAACCCATCGCCGCCGTCCGCGAATACATGGACGAAAAGAAATGGACGGAGGCCGAAGCTCAGGTGCCAGGCGTCGGGAAGGTGCTGGAGGATGTCGCCGCTGCGATCGGTAGAGCAGCCGACAACCTGGAAGCCGCGACCTCCTCTGCACACTGAGGGGTCGGAAGCACTTCTTTGCGGCGCACTAATTCCAACGCACGCCAGCAGCAATGCGAGGAAAATCGATGGTCAACTCCCAGGAGCCAGATCTGAAAAGGTTTATGCGCGGATGCTCCCGCGTACTGATGTTCGTGGGAGCTGTAATCTTTTTCTTTGGTGGCAAGTTACTTTACGAGATCAAGCATGTGGACTTCGTAGTCTCCGAAGTGACAGGCATCTTCGGAGGGGTGTTATTGATGCTGTTGGGTGCAGGAATCGCGATCCCGAGCAAATCCCGCAAACCGTAGCAGCACGGGGATTCGGACTGATCCCGGCAGCAAAACAAAACGTCCCATGACTCAAAGAGTCGATGGGACGTTCGTCGAACAGCCCTCCCCCGAAGTCTGCTCACAACCAGACTAACCTGAGAGGTGGGACCGGGGAATGGCTCGAATGGGCTATTAAGGGAGTGGTTAACCAGCGTCCTGGGGAGCGATCTGATCACGTTTCGTTCGCTGGAGCCCTTGCAACTCTGGCCCCGCGCTTCGATGATATCTTTGTGGTTGAATCACCGTGGTTGAATCTTCGACCCCGAACTTCATGGATATTCTTAAGAAACTTTTTGAGCAGCACTTCCGCTCGCCAGTCGAGCAGGTGCGGCCGCTGCAAGGGCAACTCGGCGGTTCGGGGCGCAAGATTATCAGGCTGGCTGGAGAGAAAGTCAGCGCCATCGGAATTTTGTATGACGTCCGCGAAGAGAACGCCGCTTTCCTCGAATTCTCCCGGCATTTTCGCAGGCATGGCCTGCCCGTGCCGGAGATTTATGCGGAGGATTTGGATCACGGGGCGTATCTAGAAGAGGATCTGGGCGACACTTCGCTGTTTGAATTTCTTTCGAAGCATCGCGCCGGAGAAAACATAGCTGCTCCGGTGGTTGAAGCGTATCGAAAAGTGATTGCCACGTTGCCTCGGTTTCAGATCGAGGCCGGGCGCGATCTGAATTACAAGCTGTGTTATCCGCGCGATAGTTTCGACCACCAGTCGATTTCCTGGGACCTGAATTATTTCAAATACTACTTTCTGCGGTTGGCTGGGATTCCGTTCAGCGAACAGGCGCTGGAAGACGATTTCGGACGTCTGACCGACTTCCTGTTGAGTGCGCCCCGCGAATACTTTCTCTATCGCGATTTTCAGTCGCGAAATATCATGCTGCGCGACGGGCAGCCGTATTTTCTGGACTACCAGGGCGGCCGCAAAGGCGCGCTGCAGTATGACGTTGCATCTCTGCTCTACGACGCCAAGGCCGATCTGCCGCCGGATTTGCGCCAGCAATTGCTCGATCATTATCTCGACACGCTCGCCGGTTTCGTCGAGGTGGAACGCGAAGAGTTCCTGCGCTATTACTACGCTTACGTATACATCCGCATCATGCAGGCGCTGGGGGCGTATGGGTTTCGCGGATTTTATGAACGCAAGGTGCATTTTCTGCAGAGCGTGCCCTATGCGCTGAAAAATCTGCGCTGGCTGCTGCACAACGTAACGCTGCCGATTGCGCTGCCCACGCTGACTGCGGCCTTCCACAGTATGCTGGCGTCGGAAAAACTTCAGGGTCTGGCATCGGATGCTGACAACCTGGTGGTGCGCATTTTTAGTTTTTCCTTTCATCGCGGCCTGCCCAAGGATGAGAGCGGGAACGGCGGGGGATTCGTTTTTGATGGCCGCAGCTTGCCGAACCCTGGACGCGAAGAGCGCTTCAAGCTGCTCACCGGCAGAGATGCGCCGGTCATCGACTACCTCAATCAACAGGAAAGTGTGCATCAGTTTCTGGCCAGCGTGATGTCGCTGGTGGATGCCAGCGTGCATAGCTATCAGCGCCGCGGATTCAAGCACTTGATGGTGTCGTTCGGATGCACGGGCGGGCAGCATCGCTCGGTGTACCTGGCCGAGCAGGTGGCGAAACGCTTGCGCGAGCGCACTGCCGTCGAAGTGATTTTGCAGCATCGCGAACTGGAGCGGATGGCGGCAGAGAGCGCTGCGGCCGAGAAGACTGCTCAATGAAAGCGATGATTCTGGCCGCCGGTCTGGGCATGCGCCTGCGTCCGCTCACCGACGATCGCCCGAAAGCTCTGGTGGAAGTGGCCGGGCGCACGCTGCTTGAGATCACGCTGGCTCGTCTGCGGGAGTTTGGCATTCGCGAAGTCATTGTCAACGTACATCACTTTGCCGACATGGTGGTCGATTATCTGAAGAAGAACGACGACTTCGGAATGCGCGTTGAAATCTCGCGCGAAGATGTTTTGCTCGACACCGGCGGCGGACTCAAGAAAGCGGCGTGGTTTTTTCAGGAAGATTCGCATCGCACCGACGAGCCATTTCTTGTGCACAACGTCGATGTGCTCAGCACCATCGATCTGCACCGCATGCTGCTGTTTCATCGCCAGAATCAAGCCCTCGCAACGCTTGCGGTGCAAGAGCGAGAGACCTCGCGCTACCTGCTGTTCGATGAGCAGAACCAACTCTGTGGGCGACGCAGTGGGCGTGAGCAGGCGCCAGAAATCGCTCGGCCGTCAAAGGAAACGCAGGCGCTGGCATTTTCCGGCGTGCATGTGATTTCTCCGCGACTGCTTGCGCTCATGACCGAAACCAGTGTTTTCTCCATCATTCCGACCTACCTGCGGCTTGCTGCCCAGAACGAAAAAATCCTCGCCTTTCGGGCTGACGAATACTATTGGCGCGATCTCGGCAAGCCTGAAAACGTTGCGCAAGCCGCTCGGGATGCCGAGCAGCAGCTTATTCGGCTGTAGCCTGCGTTTCTACTTGCGGCAAGGCGCGAGCTTCGATACCATTTCCTGCAATCTATGAATCACCGCTATCTCCATCGAATTCGCATTGCAAGCCGCGGGGGACGGGTCGTTGTTCCCTTCGCGGTGTGGAGGGAAACAGCGAGCTGAGAAACAGGAAATCCTAAAGGCTCATGAATCCCGCCCCGCCAGTTGCTGGCCCGGTGGGTTTTGCTTTTTAGATTGGCTTATTAGCAGCAGCAGGAAGGGTCGCATGAAGGACAAGACAAACATGACCGGCGCCAGCATCTTGTGGGAGTGTCTGGAGCGCGAAGGCGTCAAGACGGTCTTCGGTTATCCGGGCGGCGCGATTCTGCCGGCGTATGACGCGCTGAAGGGCAGCAAGATTCATCACATTCTGGTTCGCCACGAGCAGGGCGCGACCCACATGGCCGACGGCTACGCACGCGCCAGTGGACAGGTCGGCGTTGCTGTCGCAACCTCGGGCCCGGGCGCGACCAACATGGTCACGGGAATTGCCACGGCCATGCTCGATTCATCTCCGATCGTGTGTATCACGGGGCAGGTGGGTAGCAAGCTGATCGGGTCCGACGCGTTTCAGGAAACCGACATCACCGGTGTCACGCTTCCGATCACCAAACACAATTATCTAGTGACGCATGCCAGCGAAGTGGCGCGCACGGTTCGCGAGGCGTTTTATGTGGCGCGTTCCGGGCGGCCGGGGCCGGTGCTGATCGACATCACCAAGGACGCGCAACAGACGACCTGCGAGTTCGACTGGGAAGCGGCCAAGCCGCAACTGCCGGGATACCGTCCCGATCTGTCGCCGGAATTGAAAGAATATGAACAGGCGCTCGAATTAATTCACAACTCGAAGCGGCCCGTGATTCTCGCGGGCCATGGCATCATCATTTCCGGAGCCATGGCGGAAGTGCGCGAGTTTGCCGAAAAGGCTGGCATTCCTGTGGCGCTCACGCTGCTCGGACTGGGCGCGTTCCCGGCGTCTCATCCGCTCAATCTGGGCATGATGGGAATGCACGGCGAGGCGTGGGTGAATCACACAATTCAAGAAGCGGATCTACTTCTGGCTTTCGGTATGCGGTTCGATGATCGCGTGACCGGAAATCTGAAAACTTACGCGTCCAACGCAAAGAAGATTCACATCGAAATCGATCCCGCGGAGATCAACAAGAACGTCAAGGTGGATGTTCCTCTCGTGGGCGATTTGCGGGAAGTGCTGCATGAGTTATTGCCCAAGATCGAAACCATTGACCGCAGCGAGTGGCTCGACTCCATCGACAAACTGAAAGGCGATGCCGCGGTGCGCGACATCCAGAACCTGCCCGATAGCGGGCACCTTTATGCCGCGCACGTGATCAACGATCTGTGGCGCGAGACCCGCGACCACGAAACTGTGGTCGTCACTGACGTGGGCCAGCACCAGATGTGGGAAGCGCAATATTACAAGCACGAGAAGCCGCGCAGCCTGATCACTTCCGGGGGGTTGGGTACGATGGGTTTTGCCTTGCCTGCGGCGATTGGCGCCAAGGTGGCGCGGCCGGAAGCCGAAGTTTGGGTGGTGGTCGGCGACGGCGGCTTTCAGATGACACTGTGCGAACTGGCGACCATTGTGCAGGAAAATCTGAAAGTGAACATTGCCATCATCAACAACGGTTTTCTCGGCATGGTGCGGCAGTGGCAGGAATTTTTCTACGAGCGCAACTATGCCGCAACCCCGCTGCTGAATCCGGATTTCGCGAAGCTCGGCGAAGCGTACGGCATTCGCAGCATGACGGTTACGGAGCGTTCGCAGGTAGTGCCGTCCGTGCGGGCGGCGCGGGATCATGACGGGCCAGTGCTGATCAACTTCCGCGTGGAACAAGAGGACACGGTGTATCCCATGGTGGCGGCAGGGGCGTCGCTGCACGAAATGATTCGACGGCCCAGCAAGATCGTCGAGACTGCCGAGGATGAATGAGGATGAATAGAGATGGTGAATAGAGCCAACGACCATCCGATGTACGGTGAGATGCGAAAGGCTTGCCTGAACGTCATCATCGTTCTGGCAGTTGTCTTAGTGGGGCGCGCGATGGGCCAGACCGGTGCAGAGCCAATGAGTGTGAACTACTGCGACGTGGTTACGTCGCCTACCGTCTACAACGGAAAGGTTCTGTCGGTCGAGGTAATCCTATCGCCGAGTGAGCAGGTACTCTCTCTCTATGGAGAAGCGTGTGTGCCAAGGGAAGGTTACAACGTCACCACGCAAGCGATACTGCCTGACTCATGGGAGTCCATGGCGAATGGGAAGAAGCTGAGGGCGATCCTCAAACACGGTCGAGAGGCCAAGGTGAAACTGGTCGGTACTTTTGAGAACAGCGGGGAGCGGCATGGGGTAGGTGCCGCCCGATTTCGCTTTTCTATTTCCCAGGTGAACGCGGTTTCTCGTTGGCGGGAGACAGGTCTAACGGAATAAGAGAAAACATGCTGAACACTTTCGTGGTGTACGTGGAAAACAAGCCGGGCGTGCTGACCCGCGTGGCCTCGTTGTTTCGACGGCGCGCTTTCAATATTGATTCGCTGACGGTGGGACGCACCGAGAAGCCCGAGGTCTCGCGCATGACCATCACGGCCGAGGCGGATCGCGATCAGGCGCGCCGCATCGAGGCCAATCTTTACAAGCTCGTCAATGTGCTGCTGGTGGAGAACATCACCAACGAGCCTGCGATCGTGCGCGATCTGGCGATGATCAAAGTCGCGGCCACCCATGAGGCACGGTCGCACGTGCTTGAACTAGCGGGCGTGTTCCGGGCGCGCGTGGTTGATGTTGCAACCGACTCGCTGACCATGGAGATAACCGGCGGGGAGGACAAAATCGACGGGCTTCTCGAAGTGCTGCGGCCCTACGGCGTGCTGGAGATGGTGAGGACTGGCATCGTCGCCATGCGTCGGGGAAAGGGTTCGGCGCCGGTCTCGGCCAGCAATTCGGATCACGATGCAGCTGAAGAAGATGTGTCGCACTCGGTCTAGCGGTGCACGGCGCGCTCTTTGCGTTTTGTTCTTCCGGTTGACCTCTGTGTTCCCCTGTGTCCTCCGTGGTTAGGATCAAAGGCTTTAACCACAGAGGACACAGGGGAACACAGAGGACAGCATCATGCCTTTACAACGCGGGGAAGAGCGGCGCTTCAGCGCCCGTTCGCCCGCGCCATCTCCCGAATCTGATTCAAATACTCCACGTAAACCGGAATCGGGATATCCGGCGAATCACCGTCATTCAGAAAATGTGACAGCCGGATCTCCATCGGGATCGAACGGATCACCTCGCCGAACCGCGGCAGCTGAAGAAATTTCACCTTCCAGATTTCCAACATCAGCGAACGGAATTCTTCGCTGATGAATCCCATCTTCCGCGTACCCAGATAGATGCCATCAAAGTGCTGCGATTCCAGCGTCTTTCGAATGGGATCGTCGGGTGGGGAGAGAATATAGACCAGATGAAACACATCCGCCAAGTCGCCCCACAATACTTTTTCCTCGAACCCGCTGAAGCGGAATGGTTTTTCCCCGCGCTGCTGGATCATGCGAACGCGATGGTTCGCCCGCACTCCATGGCGCTCGAGTTCTTCGCCAAACCAGCGCAGCCGCTGCGACGCCAGGTTGTGCCGCAGGAACTCCACCGCATACGCATTCGGCAGATAAATTTTCGGATCATCGTCGAGCCGCTTGAGCCACTCCGCCCAATCCTTCGTCTGCATCACTTTCAGCAACGCGTGGAGATCGTCCACCGTCACATCCGGGTGATATTTCACGCTCTGCCAGAAATGTTCCGTTGAATCGTAGGTCGCACCATACAGGACGATGCCCTCTTCGATCGGATACCAGTTCGAGAGCACACGCGCCGCAATCGACGGAGCCGCGCTCCAACAATTCAAAGAGTGCTTCCACTTCTCCTGCACCGCGAGAAACTCGTCGGCATAGCCCGGCGGCATTGGTTCCTTCACTCGCGACAAAGCGTGCTGAAGTTCTTCGCGAGTATGCGTGATCAGGGTCTCCAGCGGGCGTTCGTCGGCCATGGAGATCACGCGACTCTCAATGCCACGACGTAGCAGATCGCGGCCCAGGTTCTGGCGGGCGCCATCGCTAAGGTCGGCGCTCCCTTTCCAACGCCGGGTCTGCGAATCAATGTAAGGAAACAGCTGCGCCAGCGACTCGAACTCGATAAAGCCATGCACCGCAAACGTCACGGTATGGCCGTCTTTCTGGATGACCGTTGAAGGCGTTACAAGTGCTTGAAGGGAAATGGGTTCTCCGTGCAAGGGCAGTCCCAGGAAAAGCCCCACAAAGCCCAGGGCCACCCATCGCCGCAAGAAACGAATCCTGCTCAAGTATTTGCCCATTCGATTCCCCTCCGCCGCCACCCATGATCCCATGTTTGTCAACCTCCGACAGTTTCCGAAAACGGTTACTGAAGTTTCGCGGAAATCTCCCAAATCGTTGTTTCTAAACGCGTTAGATGGTATTCATGAGAGTGGCTGGGTTCCCTTCCGGCCGCGGTGTGCTCACCCCTATGACTGGTGCCATCGGCATTGCCCGAGGTCTGCCTTCTCACTCGCATTCGTGGAGAGGCATGTCTCTGCCCGCCAAGTTGTTCATCACGCTCATCGTGAGCGCCGGACTGGCGACGCTGATCTACGGCGGAATCCACCAGAGCAGTAAGAATATTGCCGAGTTCATTTGTTATCTGGGCATCGCCATTCTGGCGTCCAGGCTCAAGGTAAGTCTGCCGGGAATCACGGGAACGCTGTCGGTGAATTTCCTGTTCATCCTGATCGGCGTGCTGGAACTCAGCTTCACGGAAACGCTGATTCTGGGCGCGATCTCGATGCTGGCGCAGTGTCTCTATCCGGAGCGGCCCAAGGCAATTCAGCTTACCTTCAACGTATGCGCTGGTTCCCTCTCGACGGCGCTGGCCTACGTGGTGTATCACCTGCCGCTGGCCAACACAATAGTGCCCAGCCGCCCGGTCTTGCTGGGTGTGGCGGCGACGGTCTACTTCATCGCCAATGCAGGCTCCATCGCGACCGTGATTTCGTTGACTGAGCGGCGGCCGCTGATCCGGATATTGGTCGACTGTTATTTCTGGTCGTTCCCTTATTACCTGGTGGGCGCCGGGATCGCAGGCGCGGTGGCCTGGCTCAACGAGACTTTCAACTGGGAAACCTCGTTGCTTCTGGTGCCTGCGGTTTACGTTATCTACCGGTCATACCGACTCTACCTGGGCAAACTGGAGGACGAGAAACGCCACGTCGAGGAAATGGCGAATCTGCATCTCCGGACCATTGAGGCGCTGGCTCTGGCCATTGAAGCCAAGGACCATACCACGCACGAGCACCTGCAGAGAGTCCGCGTCTACGCCATCGAAGTGGCCAAAGAACTGGGAGTGAAGGGGCCGGAACTGGAGGCACTGCACGCCGCCGCGCTCCTGCATGACATTGGCAAACTCGCGGTGCCCGAACACATCATCTCGAAGCCCGGGCGGCTGACCCCGGAAGAATTCGAGAAGATGAAGATTCATACCCTGGTCGGCGCCGAGATTCTGGAGCGCGTGCGCTTCCCCTATCCGGTGGTGCCGATTGTGCGCGCCCACCACGAAAAGTGGGACGGCTCGGGCTACCCGATGGGATTGAAGGGTGCGGAAATTCCCATCGGAGCGCGCATACTTTCGGCGGTCGACTATCTGGACGCCCTTGCGTCGGATCGCCAATACCGGCGAGCCTTGCCGCTACGCGATGTAATGCAGAAACTGGCGGCGGAGTCGGGCAAATCGTTCGATCCGAAAGTGGTCGACGTTCTGCAAAAGCGCTATCAGCACCTGGAGCGGCTGGCGGTCGCCAAGTCGGCGCAGGATCCCAGCGGGCCGCTCTCCACCTCCATCAAAATCGAGCGCGGTCTGGAGCCGGCGGCCGGTTTCGAGAATGCCACGGTGCAGGATTACGCCGGCCGCGAGACCACCTTCTTGTCTTCCATTGCGGCGGCCCGGCAGGAAGCGCAATCGTTGTTCGAACTGAGCCAGGATCTGGGCGCGTCGCTCAGTTTGACCGAGACCCTCTCCGTGTTCTCCGTGAAACTCAAGCCCATGGTGCCCTACGATGCCATCGCCATCTACATCAGGCGCGAAGATGAACTGGTCGCCGAATATGTGAACGGAGACAACTACCGGCTATTCTCGTCGTTGCGTATCCCCGTCGGGCAGGGACTTTCTGGCTGGGTGGCCCACAACCGGAAGCCGATCATCAATGGCAACCCGTCGGTGGAACCGGGATACCTGAACGATCCGTCGAAGTTCAGTACCTTGCGCTCGGCTTTGGCAGTGCCGCTGGAGGGCGTCTCTGGCGTGATCGGCGTGCTGGCGCTCTATCGCAGTGAGCGCGACGCCTTCGCCACCGATCACCTGCGCATCCTGCTGGCGGTCAGCGGCAAGATGGCGCTGTCGATCGAGAACGCGCTCAAGTACCAGCAGGCGGAAAATTCCGCCACCACCGACTACCTTACAGGGCTGCCCAACGCGCGCTCTCTGTTCCTGCAGCTTGATCGGGAACTGGCGCGCTGCAAGCGCGACAACTCGTCGCTGACGGTGATGGTCTCCGACATGGACGGCTTCAAGCAGATCAACGACCGCTTCGGCCATATCGAAGGCAATCGGGTTTTACGGCTGTTCGCCCAGGCGCTGAAAGACAGTTGCCGCGAATATGATTACGTCGCCCGCATGGGCGGAGACGAATTTGTGGTCATCGCTGGCGGGCTCTCGCCGGATGCGGCCGGAAAGAAAGCCGAGCAGATGCGAGCCCTGGCCAGGCAGGCTGGAAACGAAGTCTGCGGCGAAGATATTCTCTCACTCAGTGTGGGGCGTGCGCTGTATCCGGAAGACGGAAACGATGCCGAACAACTGCTGGCGGAAGCCGACCGCCGCATGTATCTCGAAAAGCAGAAGGAACTTTCTTACAAGGACCGGCGTTCCCATCCCCGCATAAAGTGCCGGGTTACCATCGAACTGCAAACCGGGGAGGGAGGCACTCCCTTGTTTGCCAACGTGACCGACGTCAGTCTGGGCGGCTGCTTTGTGGAAACCAGCACCATCCTTGCGCCGGGGAGCAAGATCAAGCTGGGATTCTCCATGGACGACGCCAGCCTGTCGGCGGAGGGCGTCGTGGCCAGACTCGATCCTGGCACCGGCGTGGCCGTGCAGTTCAAGGAAGTGAACCGGGAAGGCCGCGAGCGGATGTTCAAGATTCTCGAGTTCGTGCAGAAGACGACCACGTTCTACAACAACCGTTACCTCGATAGCCTGACCAAGAGCTGATTCGTGCGGCCGGCGAAACTGATCTTAGGATTGGATTCGGGCCGGCAAAAGCGACTTGGTCGGGAGCCGCGCCGCCATCATCTTCCCGCGTGGGCAGCCATGCCCTTGAACGGTGCACGTGCGGAAGATACATCGCCGATTTCGGTTGATTCATCGAGTTTGAACTGTCCCACCAGGCTGTGGAGTTGTAGCGCCATCTCCGCCAGTTCGCTGGCCGCTTTCTGCGATTCCTGCGCGCTGGCCGACGTGCCCCGCGCCGCCTCCGCTACCCCCTCGATGTGCTGTGTGATCTCGCCCGATCCCTTGGCGGCGTCGCCTACATTGCGCGTCATCTCGTTCGTGGTCGCACTCTGTTCCTCGACTGCCGTCGCGATCGTGACGGAGATGTCGCTGATCTGGCTGATGACGCCGCTGACGGCGCCGATGGCTTCGACCGCGTTGTAGGTGTCGGTCTGGATGGCTGTGATCTTGCGGCTGATGTCTTCGGTAGCTTTGGCCGTCTGCTTGGCGAGTTCCTTGACTTCGTTGGCGACCACGGCGAATCCCTTACCGGCCTCGCCAGCGCGGGCCGCTTCGATGGTGGCGTTGAGGGCGAGCAAGTTGGTCTGCTGCGCGATGGAAGTGATGACTTTGATGACTTCGCCGATCTCCCCGCTGGAGACGCCGAGTTTGGCGACGATCGCATTGGCGTCCTGTGCGGTCTTCACCGCACTGGAGGCAACGGTAGCGGCCTCATGGGTATTGTCCGCAATGGATTGGATGGTGGAGGTCATTTCTTCGGCGCCCTTGGAAACGCTTTGCAGGTTTTGGCTGACGTGCTGGGTGGCCTGCGACACGGTGCCCGCCTGGGCGGAAGTCTCTTCCGAATTGGCCGAGATCTGCTGGCTGGTGACGGAGAGTTCCTGGCTCGCGCTGGCCACGCGCTGGGCATTGTCGGTGATGGCGAGGATCATGGTTCTGAGGCTGTCATTCACCTTGTTGATGGCGTGAGCTAGATCGCCGAGTTCGTCCTCGCTAAGGGCTTCCACATCGCCCCGTGTCAAGTCCCCCGCGGCGATCGCTTCCGCCAGGGCTAGAACAGATTGGGTCGCAGCGGAAATCCGGCGGCTCAAGAAAACCGCGATGAAGATACCGATGGCCAGGGCGGCGAAGGTGATGAGCGCCGTCATCCGGCCTGCCGATTGGGTCGCCGATTTCATTTGCTCGGTTTCTTCTTGCAATAATTCCTCGTTGGAGTCCGCCGCGTAGCCAAGGGATTTCTTGATCGCCTCGGTGGCCGGGGTAGCTGTGTCGGCGAATTCGTTTCCTGCCTGCGTGACGGCGCCCCCCCCGCCGACTGCATGGGCCATGGCCGCTTCCTGCGCCTCCCGCAAAACACGGAGCTCTTTCTTCGCCTCGGCAAGCCGGTCGCGGTTGGCCGGTTGGGCCCAATGGGCCGACAAATCGTCCAGTTTCGCGACATCCTTGCCAATCTCGTCCCAATTAGAATCAAAAGTTCTCTTCGCCGCCTCCCTCCGATCCGGTTCGCTTCCTGCGAGGACAACTTGGCGGCCCTTGCTCTGCGTCTGATTCAGATCTCTCTGCAAATCTTTCAAAGCGGCGATCGTGGGAACACTGAGACCCGTGACTTTGTCTTCGCCTTCCTTAACGTCCTCCAACTTCACATAGCTGAATACCGTGCTGACCGCCATCAGAGTGAGGATCACTCCGAACCCCATCCCGAGTTTTCTCCCCAGCGTGAACCGCATAGATTCCTTTCACTGCTCGCCAACCAAAGCTTGCGAACCAACGCTCGCGAACTCAAGACCGTTGATTCGCTTACTACCCAAACGCCATCCCTGCAGGTTGCCGTACGCTTCAGCCCAATGCAGCCAGACGGGCGCAAATCACGACACCGTCGCGGTTTCGGCGACCGGCACCTGGCAGGCCAGATCCGTATCCAGCAAGTGCAGCAGCCGGCCCTCCAACTTGTGGACTCCGAGAATCATGAAACGGACCGCGCCGCGCAGAGTTTCCGGGGCAGCTTCGAAGGTCGATTCATCCACCTCGATCACGTCGCCAATCTCATCCGCCAGAAGGCTGACCACGCTATCGGCGGTACGAACTACCACGTTCATGGGCAATTCGCCCGCGGGCCGATTCGCCAGCCCCAGGCGGCGGCGCAAATCGATGGCCACCACGATCTGCCCCCGCAGATTGATCAATCCCTCGACCGCCCCCGGCGCCAGCGGAATCGGCGTCATAGGCTGATAGCGGATGACCTCCTGCACCTGAGGCACGGGCACGCCGAAGAGGTAGCCATCGAGCAGAAACGTGCAAAATTGTTGAGAGGCCATGGGGTCCTAGATCCTTCCCGCTTCCGATTCAGCCCCGTCCAGCAGCCCGGGCACCGCCACCCGCATGAGGGCGGGCATATCCAGCAGGTCGGTGACGTGACGCTGGCTTACGAATGACCCAACAATTCCGGGGCGCGGCGAAAGCGACTCGATCGCGGCGCGCTCCTCCACGATATCGACGATGCGATCCACGATCAGGCCCACAGTGTGGTCGCCCTCGGCATAGACCACGACCTGAATGGAGCCAGCATTGGCCACCACTTCCGGATCGCGGTCGGCGGGAATGATTTCGGACAGCCGCACCAGCGGGATGATCTGTCCGCGATACTGCATGACTTCTTGCGAGCCCGCGCGTTCGACCACCGTGCGGGGAAATTCTTCGAGGCGCGCCACCAGCGCCAAAGGAATTGCGACCCGCCCCTCCAGCCCGTTTTCGGCGAGCAGCAGCGTGTGCTGGTCGCGGAGTCCCTCGACCTCAGCGGCGCTGAGATTATCGTCCGGGACCCCATCGTGCGCTTCCGCAAGTACTTTGGCCTTTTGCGCGAGTCCCAGCACATCCAGAATCAGGGCCACGCGGCCGTCGCCCATGATGGTCGCGCCGGAATAAGCGCTGATGCCTTTGAGCTGCTTGCCCAGCGGCTTGACCACGATCTCCTGGGTGTCGCTGATCTCGTCGACGATCAGCCCAAACTGGCGGTCTTCCGCCTGCAGCACGACAATATTGACCGCGGTTTCGCGCTTGGCGTTGCCAGTTTCGTTGACGGAATTGCTGGCGATGCCGAGTTCCCGGTCCAGATAAACCAGAGGCAGCAATCGTCCGCGCAGGCGATACACCGGGGCACCGTGCACCAGTTCAATTCCTTTGCCGTTTTCCTCGGCTTCGAGTCGCACCAGTTCTGACAAGCTAACTTGCGGAATGGCAAAACGTTCCTCCCGGCAAGTGACGAGCAGCGCTGGAATGATGGCGAGGGTCAGCGGAATTCTGACTCGAACCGTCGTGCCCCGCCCTGCGACCGATTGGATGTCGACCGAGCCGCCGATTTTTTCCACGTTGGTCTTGACCACATCCATGCCCACGCCGCGCCCGGAAACGTTGGTGATTTTTTCGGCGGTTGAAAACCCTGGCAGGAAAATCAGGTTGAACACATCCCGGTCGGGCATGCCGGCGGCCTGCTGCGCCGGGACCAACCCGCGCTCGATGGCCTTCTGCCGGATGCGCTCGACGTTCAGCCCCGCCCCGTCGTCGCTGATTTCGATGTTGACCTGCCCGCCTTCGTGGAACGCTCTTAACTTCAGCGTGCCCGTCGGATCCTTACCCGCCCGCTGCCGCGCTTCCGGGCCCTCGATCCCGTGATCCATGGAGTTGCGCACCAGGTGCGTGAGCGGATCTTTGATAGCCTCGATGATGGTGCGGTCGAGTTCAGTATCCTGACCTTCCATCACCAGCCGCACTTCCTTGCTGCAGCTCAGCGCCAGATCGCGCACGGTGCGGGGAAATTTGTTCCAGATATTGCCGATCGGCTGCATCCGGGTCTTCATGACTTCGCCCTGCAGTTCGGTGGCAATCAGATTCATGCGCTGCGAAACCGCCTGAAACCCCGCGTCCTGCGTGCTGTTGGAGAACTGCAGCAGTTGATTGCGCGCCAGCACCAGTTCGCCCACCAGGTTCATCAGCCGGTCCAGCAGAGTCACCCCAACCCGGATGGTCTCGGCGGCCGCGTCCGCACTGCGCGATTCCAATATCTGCGGCGCTGTGGATGCTTCTTCGAAATGCGCGGCGGGATGGTTGACCTGTGGGGCGGCGCCGCTAGCCTGGGGTCGCTCGGGTTCCGGTTCCTGCGGCTCTGGCGCAAAAGAAATGCGCCCAGCCTGCACAGGTTCGCGCAGGTCTGGGATGGCGTTCAGTTCCAAGACTGCGGCGGGAGACTGGCCCGCATGTTGCTCCTGCAAACTCGCTAGCAATTCAATGAGCGGCGCGTAATCTTCCTCGCCATCGTGACCCGTGGCCTGAATGGCGGCGAGCATGTGACGAACTGCGTCCACCATGGCCAGCAATCCGCTGGTAATTTCGGCGCTCAGTGTGAGCTTGCCGTCGCGCAGCCGCGAGAGCAAGCTCTCGCCGGCGTGCGTCAGCTTTTCCAGTCGCGCAAAGCCCAGGAACCCGCAGCTTCCCTTGATAGTGTGGATGGTCCGGAAAATGCTCGCCAGAAGTACCGTGGACGACGGCTCGCTCTCCAGCTTCACGAGTTCCTGGTCCAGCCGGTCAAGGTTCTCGTTGCTTTCGATAAGAAAATCTTTAACGATTTCGTCCATGGCTTGATCCATCCGGCTCGGCTCAGCAAACGCAGAAGTGCCGTTCGCGCTCCGCCTTCTGTCTCTACGCCACATCGGCATTTGCTGAGACAACTTAAATGTCGCGGCGTGCACTTTGGCGAAAGCGATTCGTATCAGGGCACCGCTTTAGCGATGCCGTCAGCAAGGCGGAGGCGAACGGCTTCAGCCGCTGAGTCTTACCAAGCAACCGCCAGCGGCTGAAGCCGACGCGCTGGAGCCCCGGCCTTCGTGCCACGCCTATAAAAGGCGTGCCCTGATACGAACCTTTTTCACACTTCACCACCAATGTTGGCCCCAGTTTGCCCGCACCGGATAGATCGCATACGGTATCCCGTACGCGTGCGCCATACGCGACGGGCTACGCTTGAAGCCCCCCCACCGGCACCCTTACACTGGAAGCATGCACGTGCACGCACACGGCGCGGGCGGTCCCACGCGGGTGTTGAAAATCTCGCTCGCCGTGACCTTGCTCTATATCGTGCTGCTGGTTGTGGCCGGCCTGCGCGCCCATTCGCTGGCGCTGCTATCCGAAGCTGGACACAATCTCTCTGACTTTCTGGCCCTCCTGCTGTCGCTGGTTGCGGTCTATTTCCAGTCGCGTCCGCCCAGTTCCACCAAGACCTACGGCTACCATCGCGCCGGAGTGCTGGCCGCGCTGGTCAATGCCACCTCGCTGGTCGCAGTTTCGTTCTTCATCTTCTACGAGGCCTTCCGCCGCCTGCAGCATCCCGAGCACGTGCGGGCCAGCGTGATGATGTGGGTCGCCGCCGCCGGCGTGGTGATGAACGGGATGATTGCGCTCATGCTCTACCGCTCCAGCCGCGGAACGAGCGGCGGAACTCGCGGCGACGTCAATATCCGCAGCGCGCTGCTCCACGAAGTCGGCGACACGCTTTCGACCGCCGCGGTCATTGCCGGAGGCTGGGCCATTCTGGCCACCGGAGATTACTGGATCGATTCCGCGCTCTCGTTCGGTATCGGCGCGCTGATCCTGTGGTCCGGCTACGGCATCGTGCGCGAGACCCTTAACATTTTGCTGGAAGGCACGCCCCGCGGCATGCAACTGGACAAGATCACCAGCGCCATTTGTTCGGTCGAGGGCGTCAACGACGTGCACGACCTCCACGTCTGGAGCATCGGATCAGAAACCCACGCGCTCTCCTGCCACATCTCGATCGCCGATATTCCCCCGTCCGTCAGCGAACGCATCCTGCGCGACGTGAAAGACCGCCTGCTCCACGACTTCCGCATCGTCCACACCACCATCCAGTTCGAGAACGTGGTCTGCGAAGTGGCGCACGGCTGCGTGATTCCGGTCAGTGAGAGCGAAGAGCATCATCACCACAGCCACTAACGCCAAATGCTGTCTCAGGAGCTGCTCGGGAAGGGGACGGCTTCAGCCGCGCCGCTCGCAGCCCAAACCAAGACACTGACCTTAGCCGCCGACAGTGAGTGAAATGGCCTGGTTACTAGAACGTTCCGGTGATTTCCTGTCAATTACCGGCGCCGCCGTCTAGTTCTCATTGTTCTCCTGAAAATAGCCAGACCATTTCGCCGACGCAGGGATTCATCTTCTGAAGGACCGGGTGGCTGGAAGCGAGGTCGCGATCGCCTTCAACCTGCATTTCCTCCTCATTGCTGACAGGCTTTGTACCGGCCCTCCCGCAGGTGAGTCTCAAGATTATTCGCCCGTGCTCGTTGCCTTTCGGGTCGAATTCACCAAGGTCTTGTGCCAGCGTTCCTTGGCCCCACGACAAGACTGTCCCCGAGTAATCCCAGCCATATCCCGACATGTGGAATGGCTTGCCGTTGAAACGTTCCAGCTCTTTCAATGAGGTGCCCAGAGAAATACCATGCACGGCCCTCCACCGGCTCTTATTTCCTCGAATGGTGAGACTCTTAGGCTCAGTCATTCTTGGCCAATCCCTCCACAGGATTTCGATGGAGCGTTCAGGATCATTCGGAAAGAGAGCGGTTCCGGTTTCTGTTTCCCCTTCGCCCAAATTGACGTCTTGGTCGACTACATTCGATTTCCCATACATTCGGACCAGATCCTGCCGCGTGGTGTGTACATTGATCGATCCTTTTTCCCCGCTTGCAAGAATCAGCCATGGATCGAACGTAACTTGGGCTGACAGCGAAAAGGCGAGGTGCAATATGAATGCCGCAGCAACGAGCCGATTCCGAGACGCGATCATGCTTTTTTTCCTCTTTATCTACGCAGCTGAAGGAACTCTCACTCTATAGCCGCAATCGTCCTCGGACCCGCGTTGTTGGTCAAGATTACCCTAGACTTTCCGAGGCTGATAATGCCGGGGCTCCACTTCAAACTTTGGCGGAGTGAATACGATTGCCGTGCAGACGGTCGTAGCCAAAACCACTAGAGGCTTATTTGACGATGCGGTTTACGTAATATCGCCATTCCACTCATCGACCGGAGTTGCGGGTTGTAGCGCAAGTACAGACCTGCCCGCCACTCCCTCAACTCCCGGCTTGCCTCTCGAATATCTCCCGCACCCGCTCAATCGTATCCGCCTCTTCCGCCGATTTATCGGGCCGCAGCCGCACGATTCTCGGGAAGCGCAGCGCGTATCCGCTCTCGTGCCGCTCGGACTGCATCATGTTGTTGAACGCCACTTCCAGCACAATCTTCGGCTCAACCACGCGCAGGAACCCTCGATCTTCGATCGTGTGCTCCAGAAACCATCTCGTCATCTCGGCAATCTCGGCGTCGGTGAGGCCGGAATACGCCTTGCCGATATTCTCCAGCTTGTCTCCATTCCACACCGCAAACGTGTAATCACTGAGCACGCCCACGCGCTTGCCGTGTCCGTATTCGACGGCGGTCACGACCACGTCGAGCGTGGCCAGCTCGCGCTTCATCTTCAACCACGACTTCCCGCGCTTGCCCGGCGTGTAGGTCGAGTCGAGATCCTTGATCATCAATCCTTCATTGCCCCGCTCCTGCGCCGCCGCAAATAGGTCCTCCAATTCCTCAGAAGTGGAGGCTCGAAACACAGGCGCACGAATCAGTTGAGCCGATACAGTTTCTTCCACCTCTCCGAACGCCAGCTTGGCCTGCCCAGTTTTCCTCTGTGAACCCCCGTGTCCCCTGTGGTTAAGATTTTTCTCCGCCAGCAGCGAATCGAGAATCCCCGCCCGTTCCCGCAGCGGACGATCCATCACCAACTCCCCGCCCGCATACAACACGTCGAACACCAGAAACGCAACCGGAACCTCCCGCAACATCTTGTCGCTGACTTTCTTACGCCCCAGCCGCTGTTGCAGCACGCTGAAGGGTCGCGCCCGCCCCGTTGAATATTCCCACGCCACAATCTCGCCATCCAGAATGGCATCCTGCCCCAGCCCCGCCAGCGCATCGGGCAATTCCGGAAACGACTCCGTGATTTCATCGCGCGTCCGCGAGAAAAACCTCACTTCACCGCCCGCCGCATGCGCCTGCGCCCGGATGCCGTCATACTTATCTTCAACCGCCGCGTCCGCGAAGTAACTCAGCCCTTCCTCCGCCGACTCGATCGGACTCGCCAACATGAATCCCAGCGGATGAAACATGCGCATCTGTGCCTCGGCCAGTTTTCCCGCCGAGGCCAACCGCACCGTCTCGTCCAAATCGCCGACCAGCATATTGGCACGTTGTACTTCGGCCAGAGTTCCGCCATAAGCCCGCGCAATCGCGTCCTCGACCAGGCTTTCCTTCAATCCAATCCGCAGATCTCCGGTGACGATCTTGACGATGTACTTGGCTTCGAGCGGCGTAGCCCGCGTGAGAAGATCGCGCACCAGAGCCGCCTTCGCCGCCGGCCCCCGCGCCGCCGCGATCTTTCGAAACTCCGCCTCCACTTCGATCACACTCAGACCTTGGCCTGCACGGGCAGGCAGCACTTCGCCCGCAACCGCGCCCAAGTCGCCGTGGCGCCGGTAAGCCGCGGTCAGTTCATCCGGAACCTTCCCCGACAACTCAGCCACAATCTGCCAGAGCGACCGTCCCCCGACCTGCAGCGTAGTCTCCTCCCACGCCGGAAACGCTCGCCCCGAGAGAAATATCGCCGACACGGCTGCTTCCTCGGTCGTGCGCGATTTCAAGTACTCCGCAACGATTCCGGTCTTCAGCAGTTTCTTCGTAGTCCCGGCGATCGCGTCGCAAGTTTCCGCCAACCGCTGCATACAATCTCCGATGCGTAGCGCCGGTCCTCGAGCGCCGGCAGCCTGCCCTGAGCGAAGTCGAAGGGTCCCGCCGGCTGTCGCGGGAGCGCCTCGCTCGCTTCGTGCGCCGTCTAACTCTCACTCCTACTTCCACTTACCGCTCCCACAACCCCATCCTAAACACCCCGACGCCTGTGTTACCCTAGAGCCTGCGTCGTGTCTGGCTGAGGAGCATCCAATAGTCGTGCGTACTCTACGAAATTATCTTCGATTCCTGGTCGCCGTGCAGCTTCTGCCCGCGCTCGAAAGCGGCGAGGAAACTCTGGTCGGCGGCCAAGCCGTGCTTGAGGGCGTGATGATGCGCTCTCCGCACGCCTGGGCGATCGCCTGCCGCAAACCCTCCGGCGAAGTGGTCACCATGAGCGAACCGCTGGAGCGCCCCTCGGAGAAGCATAAGTGGATGGCTTGGCCCATCGTCCGCGGCGTCATGACGCTAGGCTACGCCATGAATCTCGGCTACCGCGCCCTGCGCTTCAGCGCCAACGTAGCGATCGAAGACATGATGCAAGAGGAAGGCACCGGAACAACTGATGTGGCGACGGCCGCCTCGGCCGTCCCGCCAGCGCAGAGCGCGGCGGAACCTTCCAAACTGCTCACACCTAAATCCGCCTCCCGCGAAAAAGCTGCCACCGTCAGCAACTGGCTGGCCGCTGGAAATCTCATCCTCTCCCTCGCCTTCTTCATCGTGATGTACAAATGGCTGCCGCTGGTGGCGGCGACCGAACTCAAGAAGATCGATCCCGCCCTGGGTGGCCGGATCATTTTCAATCTGATCGACGGCGGCATCCGCCTCGCATTGTTCCTGCTCTTCATCTGGGGCGTATCGCTCTGGAAAGATATTCGCCGGGTCTACGAGTATCACGGCGCCGAGCACAAAACGGTTTTCGCTTTCGAAAATGGCGACCCGCTGAACACGGCAGAGGTCCAGAAATATTCCACCTATCATCCCCGCTGCGGCACCAGCTTTCTGATGACGGTGATGCTGATCTCAATCGTCTTTTACATGCTGATCCCGTACACCACGTTCTGGGCGCGCTTCGCCTCGCGCATCGCGCTACTGCCGGTGATCGCCGGAGTCAGTTACGAAATTATCCGCTTCGCAGCCAAACATCGTGGATCGCTCTTCGCGCTGATGACCGCGCCCGGCCTGTGGTTGCAGCGCATCACCACACAGCCGCCGTCCGACGAAATGGCGCAATGCGCCATCACCGCCCTCGACCAAGCCATGTCTCTCGAGAAAGAACGCGGCGGCGAGCTGGTGATTGCCTAGGGGGCCCCTCCCCGAAGACGAGTTCTCAGTTCCCAGTTCTCAGTTCTCAGCGAAAAACGCATAGAATGAGCTTCGTCTAATCGCAACGAAATTCCGTGCGCATGTCGCTCGCGAACTGCGATTGAGAACCGAGAGCGAAAGGTTTGCAACTGAGAACTGAGAACCGAGAACTGCCAAATGTTTGAACGCTTGGACCAAATCGAAGCCCGCTACGATGAGCTGACCAACGCTCTCGCCTCGCCCGACATCGTCAACGACTCGGCGCGCTACCAGAAGACTGCCAAGGCTCACGCTGAAGTTGCGCCTATCGTCGAAAAATATCGTGAATACAAAGATCTGACCAAAGGCATCGCCGAAAGCAGGGCCATGCTGGTCGATGAAAAAGACGCCGAGATGCGCGCCTACGCTCAGGACGAACTTAATCAACTGGAAGCCCGCGTCAAGACAGTCGAAGAAGATCTGAAAGTTCTCCTGCTGCCCAAGGATCCGAACGACGAAAAGAACATCATCCTCGAAATTCGTGCCGGCACCGGCGGGGACGAGGCCACGCTCTTCGTCGCGGAAATTTTCCGCATGTACACCCGATACGCGGAAACCCAAGGCTGGAAGGTGGAAGTGCTGTCGTCCTCGGAATCCTCTGCCGGCGGCCTGAAAGAAGTGATCGCCATTATCGAAGGCAAGCGCGTCTTCTCGCAGTTGAAGTATGAAAGCGGCGTGCACCGGGTGCAGCGCGTGCCGGCCACTGAACAGCAGGGCCGCGTCCACACCTCGGCCGTGACGGTAGCCGTGCTGCCCGAAGCCGAAGACGTCGACATCAAGATCGAAGCCAAAGACCTGCGCATCGACACTTTCTGTTCCTCCGGCCCCGGCGGACAATCCGTCAACACAACTTATTCCGCGGTGCGCATCACGCACCTTCCGACCAACACGGTGGTCAGTTGCCAGGACGAAAAATCGCAGATCAAGAACCGCGAAAAAGGCATGCGCGTGCTGCGCTCCCGTCTCTACGAAATCGAAATGGAAAAGCAGCAGTCGGCCTTGGCCAAAGAGCGCAAGGCCATGGTCGGCTCGGGCGACCGCAGCGAAAAAATTCGCACCTACAATTTTCCCCAGAACCGCCTCACCGACCACCGCATCGGTTTCACCATCCACCAACTCGAAACCGTGATGGACGGAAAACTGCAGCCCTTGATCGAAGCCCTCACGACGTACTACCAGGCTGAAAAGATGAAACAGGAAGCCGCCAGCGTCGTGTGAAACCAGCAGTTGGCTGTGGGACAGTAGTTCATGTGGATGTTGGTTTATGTGGGGACAGCCGCCCTCGGCTAGCTTGCCCTGAGCGGAGCCGAAGGGCCGGGCGCAGCCCGGCAGTTTCCACCACAACCGATGCAATTGGAAACGAGACTATGCCAGACCTGCACTCAACTCTCTCCACCGTTCTCACCGACCGCTATGCCGCGAACGCCGCCCGCGTCCGCGAACTGGCTGCGCCCTTCACCGACAAACAATTCTGGCAAAAGCCGTTCCCCTATGGAAACAGCTTCGGCCATCTCGTCCTGCATCTGACCGGCAACCTGAATTACTACATCGGCGCGCAGATCGCGAAAACGGGCTATGTGCGCGACCGCCCGCGCGAATTCAACGACCCAAATCCTCCGTCGAAAGAAGAAGCACTGAAACGCTTCGATGATGCGGTCGCCATGGTGCAGCGAACCATCCGCGCGCAATCGCAGGAAGATTGGACGGCGGAATACTCCGGCGCCGGCACCAACGCCAAAGTTCGCCTCGACATGATCATGCAATGCGCCGCGCACATGCAGCACCACATCGGCCAGATGATTTATCTTGGCTACGAGCTGAAGCGGCAGTCCAGCGCAACGTAGTACACGTTGACTCGTCGTTGCTTTCCTCTGCGCTCTCGGTGTCCTCTGTGTTTAAATTTCCTGGTGCAACTAAGAGAATCCCTGGCGGCGGCGATCGTGCGCCTCGCATTGGCCCACGTCCCATCCCCGCGCCTGAATGCCGAGTTGCTCCTGATGTTCACACTTGGCTGCGATCGCGCGTACCTCTTCGCGCACCCCGAGCACGAACTTACTCCGGATGAACGCACGCGTTACGAATCCTCTCTCACCAAGCGCGGCCATGGAATCCCCGCGCAATACATCACCGGCCACCAGGAATTCTGGGGCATGGATCTCATCGTGACGCCCGCCGTGCTGATTCCGCGCCCGGAAACGGAACATGTAGTCGAAGCCGTGTTGGAACTTCGCAAAGTAGACGTCGGACCTCAGACCTCAGACCTCAACAACCCGACGTCCGAGGTCCGAGGTCCGAGGTCTGCTTTGCGCATTGCCGACGTCGGCACCGGCTCCGGCGCAATCGCTCTTGCCCTGGCCAAAGAATTTCCTCAAGCCGAGATCCACGCTACCGACATCTCCGCGCCCGCTCTTGAAATCGCCCGCGCCAATGCCGCCCGCCATCAACTGGCGAAGCGCATTCAATTCCACCAGACCGATTTACTCGCAGGTCTGACCCCGCCCTTCGACTTCATCGTTTCCAACCCGCCGTACGTGGGCGAATCCGAAGAAGATCAAGTCCAGCTCGAAGTCCGCAAGTTCGAGCCGCGCAACGCCGTGTTCGCCGGAGCCACAGGATTAGAGGTAATCGAACGCCTGATCCCGCAAGCGAAAGCGGCGCTCAAGCCGAACGGATGGCTGGTCATGGAAATCAGCGGAACCATCGCGGAGAGGGTAAGAGAATTACTGAAGGATTGGAGGGAAGTCGAGATCAAACCGGATCTGCAGTCGATCCCGCGCGTAGCGATCGCGCGGAATTCTTTGCCACGGATTCACACGGATCAACACGGATAAAACAAACCAGGACTAAGAAAAACCAGAAAAGGGTTTATCCGTGGTGATCCGTGAAAATCCGTGGCAATAATTGTTGAAGGAAACTAGCGCCGCGCGCCCGCCGGCAGGATGTCTTCTACATCGATGATCTCAGTCGGATACTTTCCCGTGTAGCAGGCTGAACAGTACGAAATATTCTCGCCCTCGCCGCACGCTTTCTTCAGGCCTTCGAGCGAGAGATAGGCCAGCGAATCCGCTCCAATGTAGTCGCGAATCTCGTCCACCGACTTGTTGGCGGCGATGAGCTGCTTCTTCGAAGGCGTGTCCACGCCGTAATAGCAGGGCGAAATCGTCGGCGGGCAGGAGATGCGCATGTGCACTTCCTTCGCCCCCGCGCTGCGGATCATGCGCACAATCTTCCGGCTAGTCGTGCCGCGCACGATCGAATCATCGATCAGCACCACGCGTTTGCCCTGCAGCAGCGAGCGCACTGGATTCAGTTTCAGCTTCACGCCAAAGTCCCGCACACTCTGGCTGGGTTCGATGAACGTTCGTCCGACATAGTGGTTGCGGATCAAGGCGAAGCGAAACGGAATCCCGCTTTCGGCCGCGTAGCCCACGGCCGCGGTTACGCCGGAGTCCGGCACGGGAACGACCAGATCGGCTTCCACTCCCGCCTCGCGCGCCAGTTGGCGGCCGAGTTCTTCGCGGCTGGTTTGCACCGCGCGGCCGAAAACGATGCTGTCCGGACGCGAAAAATATACGTGCTCGAAAATGCAACTCGATTGGGGGGCGGCGGTCGAATAAAAGCGCGAGCTGATTCCTTCCGGGCCTACTACGATGAGTTCTCCCGGCTTCACGTCGCGGACGTAATCGGCTCCGATCAAATCGAAGGCGCAGGTCTCTGATGCAAACACGATGGTGTCATGCTTTTGACCTTCGAGCGCTGGAATGCGGCCCATGGCCAGCGGCCGGAAGCCGCGCGGGTCGCGCACTGCGAACACTCGGTCGTTGCTCATCATCACCAGCGAAAACGCGCCCTCTACCCGCCGCAGCGCATCCGCCACAGCTTCCGGCAGCGTGTGTTCCTTGGAAAGCGCGATCAGGTGAACGATGACTTCGGTGTCGCTGTTGGTCTGAAAAATCGAGCCCTGACTCTCGAGTCGCGCACGCACCTGCATCGCATTGACCAGGTTGCCGTTGTGCGCCACCGCGATCGAACCTTTGTTCGATTGCACCAGAATCGGCTGCGCGTTCAGCAGCGCCGAGTCTCCGGCGGTCGAGTAGCGCGTGTGTCCGATGGCCAGAGTGCCGCGCATCTTCGAGAGCACATCTTCGGTAAAGATGTCAGCCACTGAGCCCATCGACTTGTGCGCCCGTGAAGTCAGGCCGTCGGAAGTGACGATCCCCGCCGACTCCTGTCCGCGATGCTGCAGCGCATGCAGTCCCAGATAAGCCAACTTCTCCGCCTCAGGGTGGGCGAAGATCGCCACCACGCCGCACTCGTCATGAAATTTGTCGGAAGACATTCAACTCCTAGCTACCAGCTCTTAGCCTTTGCTCTTAGCTCAAACCCTCTGTGCCCCTCAGTGTCCTCTGTGGTTCAAGCCTTTGACTTTGACTTAATCCGCAGCCACCAACTCCACATCCGTGCGCAACGCCGATTCCAACGCGCCTTCATAAGCCGCACTCAAGTCCGCAACCGCCGCCGAAATCACAAGCGCGCCATCGAGCGAAATCTCCAGCCGCTCCGGAATCGTCGCCCCGATCACCTCTGCACCCGCGCCGTGCTTCTCCGCCACATCTTTGATTCGCTCTACGTTCCCCGGGTCGCAAGAGATCAGGATCCGGCTGGCATCTTCTCCGAACAACGCAAACTCCGCAAACAGTCCGCCAGACGCCAGATTCACGCGAGCGCCCACGCCTTTCGGAAACGCCTTCTCGGCTAACGCGACAGCGATTCCACCATCCGAGCAATCATGCGTCGAGTCGACCAGGCCCTGCTGAACCAATTCGATGATGGCTTTCTGCAACCCGGCTTCCCTCTCCAGATCAAGTTGCGGCGGATAGCCCCACAGCGCGCCCAAAATTTCCTTGGCATATTCTGACGACCCAAACTCGCTCTCTGCATCGGTGATATCGCCCGCTTCGCCAGCATGCAATAGCACGATCGTGCGTCCGGGCGCGGCGAAGTGCATCTTCGCGGTCTTACGCACGTCCTCGAGAATCCCTACAACTCCGAGCACGGGCGTCGGATAAATGCCTTCGCCAAGCGTCTCGTTGTACAGGCTGACGTTGCCGCCGGTGATGGGAATCTCCAACTCCTCGCAGGCTTTCGTGATGCCGTCGATGGTCTGCGAGAACTGCCACATGATGTGCGGCTTCTCGGGATTGCCGAAGTTCAGGCAGTTCGTCGCCGCCACCGGAGTCGCTCCCGAGCACGCGACCTTGCGCGCGGCCTCAGCGACGGCGTGCATCGCGCCCAGCCGCGGATCAAGATAGCACCAGCGGCCGTTGCCATCGAGCGCCATCGCCAGCCCGCGGTCTGAGCCCTTGATGCGAATCACGCCGGCATCGCCCGCCCCCGGCGCTTCGACCGTGTTGGTCTGCACCATGTGGTCATATTGCTGCCACACCCAACGCTTGCCGCAGATGTTCGGACTGGCGAGAAGTTTCTGCAGACTATGCGTGAGATCAATTGCTCCTCCGTCAGAGGAATTCGGGAAGGGCACGGCTTCAGCCGTGCCGTCAGACGCCCCCGATGATGAGGGCTTTAGCCCCTGAGGTCCGCGGCCCTCAGCGGCTAAAGCCGCGCTCTCTTGGTCGACTCTAGTGGCACGACTAAAGTCGTGCCCTTCCCGAACCGCCACGCTTCCCAACTTGATGTGTTCCGGCATCTCGCGCGGCACGGGCGCTTCCCAGCGCGCCATCGGACGTTTATAAACCGGAGCGTCGTCGGTCAGCGCGGGATTCGGAATCTCCGCCACGACTTTGCCGTGCTCCAGCACGCGCAGTTTGTTGTCGGTCGTGACCGCGCCCACTTCAACGGCATCGAGCCCCCATTTTTCGAAGACGCGGAAGACTTCGCCCTCGCGTCCTTTTTCCGCCACCAAAAGCATGCGCTCCTGCGATTCGCTGAGCATGATCTCGTAGGGAGTCATGCCGGTCTCGCGCTGGGGCACGCGGTCGAGTTCGATCTCAATGCCAACGCCGCCGCGTCCGCCCATTTCGCAGGTCGAGCAGGTCAGGCCGGCGGCGCCCATGTCTTGAATGCCAACAATGGCGCCCGTTTGCATCGCTTCAAGGCAGGCTTCGAGCAGGAGTTTTTCCAGGAATGGATCGCCGACCTGCACGTTTGGCCGCTTCGCTTCCGAAGCTTCGCTGAACTCTTCGCTGGCCATGGTCGCGCCGTGAATGCCGTCGCGCCCGGTCTTGGCGCCAACGTAGATCACCGGATTGCCTTCACCGGCGGCCTTGGCGTAGAAGATTTCATTCTTCCGCACCAGGCCCAGGGCAAACGCATTCACCAGCGGATTGCCGGAGTAGCAGGGCTCGAACTTGGTTTCGCCGCCCAGGTTGGGCACTCCGAAACAGTTTCCGTAGGAAGCCACGCCGCTGACCACGCCCTCGAGAACGGAATGATTCTTGTGCAGCTCCTTCTGAGAAACACTCTTCGCGCCCGTGATGGGGCCGAAGCGCAGCGAATCCATGACGGCGACCGGTCTCGCGCCCATGGTGAAAATATCGCGCAGGATTCCTCCCACGCCCGTGGTCGCGCCTTGAAACGGTTCGATGAAGCTGGGGTGATTGTGGGATTCGATCTTGAAGGCACAGGCCCAGCCGTCGCCGATGTCGATGATGCCGGCATTCTCGCCGGGGCCCTGCAACACCAGTTTGCTGCGTGTGGGCAGGCGCTTTAAATGCACGCGCGACGATTTATAGGAGCAGTGCTCGCTCCACATCACGCTGAAAATGCCGAGTTCGGTGATCGTGGGCTCGCGGCCGCCGAGAAGTTGCCTGATCTTTTCGTATTCATCGGGCGTGAGGCCGTGCTGCCGGAGGGTTTCCGGAGAAAAGGCAGAAGTCAGAGAGGTGGCCATGGGAAGAGCTTCTATTGTCGCATCTGGCGGGGCGGATGGATAGAAGGATTGGACAGCGGTCTGTGAAATTATTTTGCGGGATGCGGGTGCAGTCGTTGCCGGAGTTTTTCCACAATCAGGCCGGCCAGAGCGTAGGTAGCTGCATTCGCCAGCAGAACCTGGGAAAGACGAATCGCATGAGAACTGCCGAGAATCGCAATCGGGCAGGTTAGCCGGACGAGCGGCAGCAGCGGATCGCCAGGGCCCAAAGCCGGAGGAGTGGCCGCGAGCGCATAAAGTGCCCAGAGGCCCGCTGCCAGAAAGCCCACTCCAGACCAGACAGCAATTCGGTATTTCATGTTGCCGCTCCTGATGCTCTGATTCAGCCCTTCTCAGCTCAATGGTCTCACTAATCGTTCCGAATTCCAAACGCGAGGTTAAGCCGCTACCTCGTATTCGCTCTTCACCAAGCCGCTGGGATAGTGCTGCGTCGCCACATGGCGAAGCCGAAGGTCGCGCGGGATAGCGCCAAAGAGTGGAATGCCTTCTCCGATGAGCACCGGCACGCGAGTGATGATGAGGCGCTGAACCAGACCGGCGCGCAGGAACTTTTGAATCGTGATCCCGCCGTCGACGTAGATGTGTTTGACGCCGCTCGCGGCGAGTTTTGCGACGATCGCTTCCGGAGCCCCGGCCATCTGCTCGACAACGCCTCCACGGACAGTCGAAAAGTCGAGTGGGCGACTGCTCAGCACCACTACGCGCTTGTCGCCGTAGGGCCACTCGGGAAAGGCTAGAACTGTCTCGAAGGTTTTGCGGCCAATCACCAACGCATCGACGCTGGCCATGAATTCGTTGTAGCCGTGAGGTTCGCCGCCTCCCGCGGGCAGAAAGTCGAGATCGCCGTTGGGTCGTGCGATGAAACCGTCAACGCTGGTTCCGATGAAGACCGACACCTTCATGACATGCTCCTGGGTACGGGTGGAAGAGTACAGTCGCAACGAAGGCGGGAGCAACTTGCGAATAGTTGAACGAGAGTCCGCGTTTTCAATAGGTTATCTGCAAGCTATTGATAACACATCTAGCAGCGGCTGTTCGCCCGAAGAAGTGCCTTGAGCGCTTCCTTTGTTTTCATTGTGGAAATCTCCAAGTCGCTGAAAACAGGGATGCCGCAGTCCGGGCATGTCGTCGATGACCGAGCAAGATCGAACGCAGGATGGCTCTGGAGCGCACAGAGATTGCGTGTAATCGCGTTCGAGTGTTTGAGTCGAGCCGGAGGTCATTCGGAGGGTCGGGCTGCTTAGATCGCCTCTAAACGCGAAATCCTCGTAAGTGATTGAAAAACGTTGTAAGCCGTTGTAATTATCTGGAAGCTATTGAAAGGATTAGGATCGGGGCGCGACGTCGTCCAGGTCGGACAAATTCCCAGGTCTCGCAAAAGCCGCGAGACCTGGGGCATCCCACATTTTGTTTGCATCCGACCGGAATCTCTAGCGCGGGCGGATTTGGATTCGATGTGCCTGTATGATTTCTATCGAATGAAATCGATCATCATCGGCACGGCTGGGCATATCGATCACGGGAAGACGGCGCTGGTGAAGGCGCTGACCGGGATCGACGCGGACCGGTTGGAAGAAGAGAAGCGGCGCGGTATCACCATCGACCTGGGCTTTGCGCACATGGAACTTGCGACCATGAACGGCGAACCGGTGCACATCGCTTTTGTGGATGTTCCCGGCCATGAGCGGTTTGTGCGCAATATGCTGGCCGGGGTGGGTGGCATCGACTTGGTGTTGCTGGTGATTGCGGCGGATGAGTCGATCAAGCCGCAGACCCGGGAACACTTCGACATTCTTCAGTTGCTCGGGGTGCGGCGCGGCATCACTGTGCTCACCAAATCCGATGCGGTCGATGCGGAGACGCTGGATGTGGTGCGGTTGGAAGTGGAAGAGTTTTTGCGCGGGAGTTTCCTGGAGGGACAGGCGATCGTTGCCGCGAGTTCCTTGACCGGCGCGGGCCTCGATGATCTGAAGCGCGCGATGATTGCGGCCGCCGAAGAAGTGCAGCCAAGAGATGCGCAGGCGCTGGCGCGGCTGCCGATTGATCGCGTATTCACTATGAAGGGCTTTGGGACGGTGGTGACCGGGACGCTGATTTCCGGCACGATTCATCGCGAGGTCGAACTGGAAGTGTTTCCCACGGGACGCAGAATTCGCGTGCGCGGAGTGCAGGTGCACGGAAAAGCCGCTGACACGGCAACGGCCGGACAGCGTACAGCGCTGAATCTGGCGGGAGCGAGCACGGAGGATTTGGCGCGCGGCATGACGCTGGCGCCGGTTGCGACGTTTGCCGCGACGCGAAGGGTCGATGTGCGCCTGAAATTATTATCGTCGGCGTCGCGGCCGATGAAATCCAGGATGCGGGTACACTTTCATTCCAACACGATGGAGACGGTGGCGGAGATTGCGCTGCCGGGCGTGAAGCAACTGGCTCCGGGAGCGGAGACGTTCGCACGGTTGAAGCTGCCGGAGGCAGCGCTTCTGCTGCCTGGAGACCGGTTCATCATCCGCCAGTTTTCGCCAGTCGTGACCATTGGAGGCGGCGTGGTGCTCGATCCGGCTCCGCTCCCGCGAGTGGCAGGTCAGGAAAACTTTCTGCAGACTCTGGCTGCCGGTGACCCGGAGCCAATTTTGAGAGGGCGGATCGCTCGGCGCGGTGCGGCGGGAATCGGAGTACCGCGACTCATCGCTGAAACGGGATGGACCAGGAGCTTTATCGAAACTCGACTCGCGACCGCGGTGAAAGAGGGGGGAGTGTTGCGGATTGGGGATTTGTTCCTGGACGCGCCGGCGATGGTTAGTCTGCAGACGCTGATGGTAAGTTCGGTGGAAGCTTTTCACAGGAACAATTCCCTGGTCGGCGGGATCGCGCGCGAAGCGCTACGCGAGCAGGTGAAAGCTTCCTCGGAAATATTCGCTGCGGCGGTTGATCGGCTGGTGCGTGACAGGGCAATCGAAGTTGCCGGCGATCTACTGCGGTTGCCGGGTCATGGCGTGGCGATGAAGGATGAGGAGTCCGAATCGAAGCAGAAAATCGAAGCCGCTTTTGCCTCGGCGGGATTGAAGGTTCCGGCGCTGCACGAGGTGATCGCGGGACTCAAGGTGGATAAAACTCGCGCCCAGAAGATCGTTACACTTCTGCTACGGGACAAACTGCTGGTCAAGGTTTCTGAAGAACTGGTATTTCATCGCGGCGCGCTCGAAGAACTGCGCCGGACGGTGGCCGCACAGAAGGTGAAATCCAAGAAGATGGATGTCGCGCTGTTCAAGGAACTGACCGGGGTCAGCCGCAAGTATGCGATTCCTCTACTGGAATATCTGGACCGGGAGCGCGTGACGCAACGCGTGGGGGACGCGCGGGAAATTCTTTAGCCACGGATCTACACGGATCTCCACGGATAAACCATGATTTTTGTTTTTTGTTTATCCGTGGGAATCCGTGTGAATCCGTGGCAACGAAGTCATATCTTCTCTTCCGGGAATTCCACTTCCAGTCCGAGGGGGTCGGTGAAACGGTTGGTGAGGTTGGCGAGGCCGGTCAGCAAGTGAAGGTCGACGATTTCCGGTTCAGAGAACTGCTGCTTCAGGGGCGCGAAGTCGGCGTCGGCGATATCGTGCGGTGTGCGCGTTAGTTTTTCGACGTAGGTGAGTGCGGCGCGTTCTTTTTCGCTGTAGCGCGAATAGTCGCCTGCCTTGAGCGCGGACCAGTCTTCCGCGGTGAGCCCGACGCGCTTGGACGACGCCACGTGATGCTGGATGCAGTAGTGGCATCCGTTAATCAGCGAGACGCGAAGGTAGATCAGTTCATAGAGCTTGCGATCGAGGGAGCGGCCCACGCTGGCGTAAAAGCTAAGAAAATTCTTAAGCATCTCCGGGCGGTGGGCGAGGGCTTTCTGTGCGTTGCCGGGCTTGCCGCGAAGCGTCTTCTCGTAGATTTCCTTCACTTCGGCGCTTGCCGATTCCGGGCTGATCAGGCTGATGCGAGCCATTGCATTCTCCAGGGTTAGAGCGTTGATGTGTGATCTACATCATCGCAGATCGGAGGGTCTTGTACAGAGCGGTAACCCGAAACATGCTCAAGGGAACGAACAGGCTTGCCGATAATACCGGGTAGGTGCACTGCTATGAGAAGGTTGACGTTGTTTGTATTGATGGTTTTCGCGGGAACTGCGGCAGGCCGGGCGCAGGGAACATCGCAGGGTACGTCACAGGGAACATCGCAGGGTACGTCGGATTCCGACGTAACCGCAAAGATAGTGGCCATGGAGCATATGTGGAGCCAGGCCTATGTGCTCAAAGACCCAAAAGCATTGGAACGCATTCTGGACGACAACTTCGTCAACGTCGAATCGGACGGCAAATTGATGAATAAAGCGGACATGATGGCGGAGGTGAGGGCATCCACCATACTTCAGGTGTTGACCGAATCAATGGTGGTCAATTTGCACGGCGACACCGCGATCGTCACCGGGATCTTTCTGATGAAAGGAGTGGAGCGTGGAAAACCATTCGCGCAGCGCGAGCGTTTCCTGGACACATGGTTTTGCAAGGACGGTCAATGGGTAACGATTGCGGGTCTGGTCACGCCGGTCGGGGAGTGAGTCGGAAACTCCCTGCTGCCGGCCGATTTCAGGCGAGGCACCAAAACTAAAGACGATCTCATGAAAACGAAAGGCATGTGGTTGATGGTGGCATGCGCGTTCTCCCTGACTGCTTTCTGCCAGGAGAATGACCAGAGCGGCACGGCGTCAGCCATTCGCGCCCTGGAGCGCGAATGGGTGGTGGCGCAATCGCGCAACGATAGCCGCGCGCTGGACATGATTTTTGATCACTCCCTCGTCTACATCGAATACGGCCGCTTGGTGACGAAGGGGGACTATTTGTCGAGGATTAAGCGGACGAGCCCGCAGCTCAGCCAGATTGTCATGGAACCGGTGACGGTTCGCGCCTTCGGCAGTACGGCCATTGCAATTGGATCCTATCGCGAAAGTTCTGTGCGTGGGGGACGAGTCCGCGTGAAGCGCTGGCGGTTTCTCGACACGTGGGTGTACAAGAAAGGCAGCTGGATGCTGGTCGCGTCGGGGGCAGCGCCCTTGACGGAGTAAATTTCTGGCGTCACCGCCTTGTTGGTGTTTACACAGCGGAGAATCAATCCCCAACTTCCTGCCTGAGCCTCTCATTAACGGCTGCATAGAAAGAGATACTTGTCATGCTGCCGCTTGGCTCTTAGAGTGCGAGGCTAGGAGTAATCTGTGATGAGTGTCTTCCTTACACTGTTATTACTGATCGGCGTGTTGCCTGCGGCGGCGGGGCAGGCGCCAGGTCAGGTTGACGCCGAGCGGACCAAGATTCTGGCGCTGGAAAATGCGTGGAACCAGGCGGAGGAACACAAGGACGTCAAGGCCTTGGAGGAATTGCTCGACGCCTCGCTGGTCTATGTCGACTACGACGGTTCGATGATGGACAAGGCGCAGTTCATCGCCAGCATCAAAGCGCCTGCGCTGCATCCGGAACAGATCGTCAACGAATCCATGACCGCGCATGTCTACGGCGAAAATGCGGTGGTGACGGGCGTGTATCGCGAGAAAGGCGAGAAGAATGGAAAGCCGTACTCGCGGCGGGGGCGTTTCACCGACACCTGGGTTTATTTGAAGGGAACCTGGGTTTGCGTGGCCAGCCAGTCGACGCTGATCCTGCATTGAGACGATCATGCATTAAGACGATCCTGCACTGAGGCCTGCCCATGCTGCGCATTCGTCCTGCCACCCTGCCTGATGCGGCGCTGCTCCGCACCATGATTCGCGAACTCGCGGAGTACGAGCACAAACTGGAATTCGTGACCATCCGCGAGGACGATCTTGCGCGGGATGGATTCGGCGAAAATCCCAGGTTCCGCGCACTCATCGCCGAGTGGGACGGGCAGGCCGCGGGATACGCCTTCTTTTTTGGATCCTATTCAACGTGGGCCGGCTGCGGATTGTTTTTGGAGGATGTGTTCGTGAGGGAACGGTTTCGCCGGCGCGGCATCGGGAAGGCGCTGCTGGCCGCCGTAGCCCGGATTGCGGTCGACGAGGGCTGTTACGGAATACACTGGGAGGTGCTCGGTTGGAACGAAAAGGCGATCGCTCTATACACGGAGTTGGGCGCCACCTTCCGCGATCAGTGGCGGGCCGCGCTGCTCACGGATGAAGCACTGCAGCGGCTGGCGGAGAAAGCGCCGTAAAAATGAAGCAGACGGAGAACGGCAGGACGAAAGATCCCATCCGCATCTTCGCGACTCAGGAGGCGTGGGCTGTCTGGCTTGCGAAGAATCATCGCAAATCGGCGGGCTTGTGGCTGCGGCTGGCGAAGAAAGGCTCAGGCCTGCGGTCGCTAAACTACGGCGAGGCGCTCGAAGTGGCCTTGTGTTATGGATGGATCGATGGGCAGAAGCGTGGAGAGAGCGACCAAGCGTGGCTACAACGCTTTCTTCCGCGTGCGCCGAAAAGTATCTGGTCAAAGATCAACCGGGAGAAAGCGGTTGCTCTGATCGCGGACGGCCGGATGACGGCTGCGGGGCTCGAAGCGGTGGAGCGCGCGCGGGAAAACGGCAGGTGGGACGCTGCCTATGACTCGCCCAGGAGCGCCCAGGTTCCGGAGGATTTTCAGGCTGCGCTGGATGAGAATCGCCGCGCCCGGGATTTTTTCGAGGCGCTCGATGGCGCGAATCGCTACGCGGTGCTGTTTCGCATTCAAACGGTAAAGAGGGCGGAGACGCGGACGCGGAAGATTCAGGAGTTCGTTGCCATGCTCGAGAGGAACGAAAGGATCCACGAGCCGCGCAAGACGAATCGAAGGCAAAAATAGGATTTACGTATGCCTTTTTTCTTCATCGCTCCGTTGTGGATACTGTGCCTGTTGGGGGGAGCGATCCTATTCTGTGTTAGCAGGCTGCGGAGTCTTTCGTTGTATGTCCTGCTCGGGTCTACCGGGTTCACGGTTTTTTCATTTCTTTGCTCGACGGCGGTTCTGCTTGCGGCGGGCAAATGGCCGCAGCTATTTTGGCATTCGGGTTTGCTTGCGTTAGGCGGGTACGTGGGGGCCCTGCTGGTGGGAGGCATGTTCGGGATGGTTGGCGGCTTGGCGCTCGCGTATAGGCTCAATCTCCGGAAAAAGTTGGCGTGACCGCGCGCCTTTAGCAGAAATGATCCAATGAAAAACTGCATTCGAATTATCGGAGCGGGGCTGGCCGGGGCCGAGGCGGCTTGGCAGTGTGCGCGGCGCGGGGTTGATGTCGAATTGTTTGAAATGCGGCCGGTGCGTTCGACTCCGGCGCACCAGACGGCCGACTTTGCCGAGTTGGTGTGCTCGAATTCTCTGAAATCGGACAGCGAGAATACTGCTCCGTGGCTGCTGAAAGAGGAGATGCGGCGGGCGGGTTCGCTGCTGCTGGAGATGGCGCGGGAATGCGCGGTGCCGGCGGGGCATGCACTGGCGGTGGACCGGGTCGCGTTTGCAGCGCGAGTGACTGAGGCGATCTCGCGGGAGCCGCGGATTGTGGTGAAGCGTGAGGAAGTGACGGCGGTGGATGAGGAGGAGGGGATCACGATCATCGCGACGGGGCCGCTGACTTCGGAGGGGCTGGCGGCGGAGATTGCGCGGTTATCGGCTGATACGCATTTGTATTTCTATGATTCGATCAGCCCGATTGTGGAGGCGGACTCGATCGATATGTCGCGGGTTTACATGGCGGCGCGCTATGACAAGGGGTCGGCGGATTACATTAATTGTCCAATGACGGCGGAGGAGTACGGGAGCTTTTACGATGCGCTGCTGGCGGCGCAGTCGGTGGAGGAGCGGGATTGGGAGAAGTTGAATTATTTTGAAAGCTGCCTGCCGATCGAGGAGATTGCGCGCCGCGGGCGGGATACGCTGCGCTTTGGGCCGATGAAGCCGGTGGGGCTGATCGATCCGCGCAGTGGGAAGAGGCCGTACGCGGTGGTGCAGTTGCGGCAGGAAAATCTGCGGGCGGATTCCTACAACCTGGTGGGATTCCAGAATCATTTGAAGTTTGGGGAGCAGGCGCGGGTGCTGCGGCTGATCCCGGGGCTGGAGAATGCGAGGTTTCTGCGCTACGGGCAGATTCATCGCAATACTTACATCAATGCGCCGACTTTGTTGCGCGAGAGCTTGCAGATGAAGGCGCATCCGCAGGTTTTTTTCGCGGGGCAGATTTGCGGTGTGGAAGGCTACGTCGAGTCTATTGCAACCGGGCTTCTGGCGGGGATGCACGCGGCGGCTCTCGCTTTCGGGACGGAGATTGCGCCTGCGCCGCGGGCTTCAGCTTTCGGGTCGCTCACGCACTACGTCACGCAGGCCGATGCCAGGAACTTTCAGCCGGCGAATATAACATTTGATCTGCTGCCGGCTCTGGAGAAGAAGATTCGGGATCGGAAAGAGCGGCACCGGTTGCAGTGTGAGCTGGCGCTGAAAGAGTTCGACGGGTGGATGGAGAAAGTCGGCGCGACGGCTGTGAAGGCCTGAGTCTCAGCCAGGAGCAGCCGAGCTGCGCTCGGCGGCCGTAACCACATTTTTCTGCCTACCAACAAAAGCAGGTCCCTCGACTGCGTTCGGCTATCGCCTCACTTCGCTCGGGATGACAAAACGTCGGGCTCGGGATGACAAACGTTGGACTTGGGCCGCGGTCGTTTTTTCCTGCAACAAAAAGCCTACAGCTCACGTATCTAAGGGCAGGCGGCCCGGGGGGATTACCTTCTCTCGGTGCCCGCGTCCAACCCAGTGGCATGACCATACGGGATCTCATTTTCGACGTTCTGCGGACCTTGTGGTCGCATAAACTGCGCGCATTTCTGACTATGTTCGGCATCGCCTGGGGCATTGTTTCGATTGTGCTCATGGTGGCGGCGGGCGAAGGGCTGCGCAAAGGGCAGGAAGAGCAGGCGCGGAACCTGGGCAAGGACGTGATGATTGTGTTCCACGGACGGACCAGCCTGCAGGCGGGCGGTACTCATGCCGGACGGGTGGTGCATTGGGAGGATCAGGATGTTCCGGTGGTGCAGGCCGAGTCGCCCGATTGCGAATATGCGATTCCGGAACTCGAGCAGGACACGGTTCGGGTGCACAGCAATTTTAATAATGCGGCGTTTACCGTGACCGGTTCCTACCCGCCGTTCGGCTACATTCGCAGTCTCGACGTCGGCGCGGGGCGTTTTTATGACTGGGATGACATGCGCGAACAGCGGCGCGTGGCTTTTCTCGGGTCGGATGCGGCGAAACAATTATTTCCCGGACGCAATCCGGTGGGGGACACGATTTATCTGAATGATTTTCCTTACACCGTGATTGGGGTGATGGCGAAGAAGAAGCAGGACTCCAGCTACGACGGTTGGGATGTGAACAAAGTTTTCCTGCCGTTTGCGGCGATGCGGCGCGATTTTCCTGACAAGCCTCCGGGGACCGATACGACGTTTGATCAGCTGCTGGTGACGCCGAAGTCGGTTGACCAGCATACGGCCTGCAAGCGTGAAGTGCGGACGGCGCTGGCGCGCATGCATCGCTACGATCCAGCGGATAAGGAAGCGTGTCCGATCTGGGATACGGTACAGGAAGCGCAGGCGTTCAAGACGATGACGGACGGAATGAAATTTTTCCTGGGAGCGGTGGGAATTGTGACGCTGCTGCTGGGCGGGATTGGCGTGATGAATGTGATGCTGGTGGCGGTGCGGGAGCGGACGCGGGAGATTGGCGTGCGGAAGGCGATTGGAGCTCCCGCGGGGACGATTCTGCGGCAGTTTTTTATTGAGGCGCTGATCATTGCGCTGTTGAGCGGGGGAATCGGGCTGGGCGTGGCATTTGGATTTTGCGCGCTAGTGAATTTGTTGCCGATGCCGGACTTTTTTGCGGGACTGATTCCGAGCTGGAGTTCCGGGTTGATCGCGGCTGGGCTGCTGGGGGCGATTGCGGTGGGAGCGGCGCTGTATCCGGCACGGCGGGCGGCGTCGATCGATCCGATTGAAGCGTTGCGGTATGAGGCTGGGGGATAGGAGATTGAGTAATTGGGAAATTTTGTAATTGAGTAATTTCGCTGCGCAGCCAACAAGGTTTTTTCAATTACTCAATTACGAAATTACACAATTACTAAATTGCTGCATGCTCATCGAAATCATCCTCGAGGCTTGGGTCGCGCTGAAGCGCAACGTGACGCGCAGTTTCCTTACCATGCTGGGGATCGTGTGGGGGATTGCGACCGTCACACTTTTGATTGCGTATGGCAACAGCTTTCGCAGCGTTCTGGTGCATGGATTCGACGCGTTCGGTAAGGGCGCTGTTATCTGCTGGCCGCAGCAGACCAGCGAGCAGCCGGGGGGACAGCGCGCCGGGAAGAAGGTTGTCCTGGAGCAGGCCGATCTGGATATGGTGAAGCAGACGGCTCCGCTGGTGAAGCATGTGTGCCTTGAGACGGTGCGGCGGCCGGGAATTTCTTATGGCGATCGCCTGGTGGGGACGGCGCCGGTGCGTGGGGTTTGTCCGGAATATGGCGAGATGCGGAATGAAGTGCCGTCGGAGGGGCGGTGGATTAACGCTGAGGATGAAATGGAACGGCGGCGCGTGATTTTTCTGGGCGGGCGGCTGAAGGAAGAATTGTTCAGCGGGCGTCCGGCGGTGGGGGAGACGGTTGAAGTGTCCGGCGTGCGCTTCACCGTGATCGGCATCATGGCGAGGAAGATTCAGTTGAGTAACTATTTTTCCAGCGACGACGAGTCGTCGTGGATTCCATATTCGGCGGCGGGGGATTTGTGGAACACGCGTTATGCGGCGGTGATGGTGTTTGAGCCCATCGCACCGCAGTTCGAGAAGAAGGCAATGGCGCAGGTGCTGGCCGCGCTGGCGACGCGGCAGAATTTTTCGCCGACCGATCCGAAAGCGTTGCAGATGTTTGGGCGCGATGAATTTCGTCCGGTCATTGATGCGTTGACGATTGGGCTGCAGGTGCTGCTGACCTTCATCGGCACCCTGACTCTTGGGATCGGTGGGGTGGGCGTGATGAACATCATGCTGGTTTCGGTGGACGAGCGCATACGCGAGATCGGCCTGCGGCGGGCGCTGGGAGCGCGCAAGCGGCACATCAAACTGCAATTCCTGGCGGAGACGCTGCTCATCATGCTGATCGGCGGGGCCATCGGAGTGTTGTTGTCGTATGTGATCGCGTGGTCGGTGGGGACGCTGCCCATGATGGGGCCGCTGTTTGAGGACGATTCCGGGCAGGGGGATATTCATCTGCGAATTTCTATGATGACGGTGTTTCTTTCCGGCATGGTGTTGCTCGTGGTGGGCGTGATCAGCGGAATGGTGCCGGCGATGCGGGCGTCGAAGCTGGATCCGGTGGAAGCGCTGCGGTATGAGTAGGGCTCAAAGTCAAAAGATTTTAACCGCTGAGAACGCGGAGTGAGGCCGCAGAGTTCGCGGGAGAAAATCAAATCGAGCTGCTAACTGCTGCCGCGGCGACTGACCAGCCAGAAAAATATCATTCCGGCGCGCATTGATTCTTCGCGGATCGGTCTCGCGACTTGCTTCATGCGCGCGGTTCGCAGTACCTTGCTGCTGTACCATCCTTGCCGAGGTGCAGCTTGCCGATTTCCGCAGTGGAGACAATCACGCTTGCCTTTCAGCACACCAAGAAGCAACTGGTAGGGCCGTTTCGCTTCTGGCAGTGGACTCGGCTGGCGGCGGTGGGGCTGCTGGCGGGCGAGATGGGCTCGAACGGCTGCAACATTCCCGGCGGCAACTACAACTTTCCGCAACAGTCCGGTGGGACCAAGCATCTGCTGGGGCAACATCTTCTTGAACAAGACTGGCCCAAGATCGATCCCGCGATTTTGGGTGGACTGATCGCGATTCTAGTGGTCTCCGGTCTGGTGTTCGCGATCGTGATGACGTACGTCAGCAGCGTGATGCGGTTCATTCTCTTCGACTCGGTGTTGGCCAAGGAATGTCACATCCGGCAAGGATGGGGGCGCAGGCAGGGCGCAGGGTGGAAATATTTCTTGTGGCAGTTGGGCTACCTGCTGGTCTTACTGGCCGGGATGGTCGTGCTGCTTGGCATTCCGGCGGGCATTGCGTTTGCTTTGGGGTGGTTTAGGGCGGCCAGCGATCATGTATTGGGGTTGGTGCTGATGGGAACGGTGGTGTTTTTCCTGCTGGCGATTTTCCTGGTGGCGGCGGCTGTGATTCAGGTGCTGACCAAAGATTTTGTGGTGCCGCAGATGGCGCTGGAGGACATCGGGGCCATGGAAGGCTGGAGGCGGTTGTGGCCGATGATGCTGGCGGAGAAGGGGGGCTATGCCGTTTATGTGCTGATGAAAATCGTGCTGGCGATCGGGGCTGGCATCGTCATCGGGATTGTTACGCTGATTCTGGCCCTGGTGGTGGCGATCCCGACTGCTCTTTTGTCGATCGTTGCGATCCTCACGGGGAAGACTGCAGGGTTGACGTGGAATGCTGCCACGATCACGCTGGCGGTGGTGGTGGGGTGCATTCTGTTCGCGGCTTTCATGTATTTGATGGCGCTGATTTCCGTGCCAGCGATTGTGTTCTTCCCAGCGTATGCAATTTATTTCTTTGCGCCGCGGTATCGGGCGTTGAGCCTGGCGCTGTATCCGCCGGCAGCGGCTCTCGGCTCCGGCGTTGGTGGATCCCCTCTGATTCCAGAGACTAGCGGCTAGAGAGCGCCTCGCTGCGCGAGGTGGACAGCCGGGGGCGGCCGTCCCACATCATTCTTTATTCTTTATTCTTTTCGTGCCCAGGCTTCGCTGGCTATTTCTTTCTGGCGCCTGCGAAGTGGGAACGTTTTTGATCGCAGCGGACAGCAGATTCCTCGGTTGCCGTCGCGTTCGCTCCGGCTGCGCTCGGAATGACAGAAAGATAGCGGAATTGAAACGTACGACGCAGGGAACTCCGTCGGCGGCTTGGGTGTCTGATGTTGCAGACGCGCGCGTGGCCGACAGGAGCGAACTTCGATGGCGTTTGCAATGGGAGGCGGAGGTGCGCGCGGACCGCAGATTAATGTCACGCCGCTGATCGACGTGCTGCTGACTTTGATCGTCATGTTCATGCTGGTGGTGTCGATGGACACGGAGCACGGGGAGAAAGTGCAGATTCCGGAGCCGCCCAAAGATCAGAAGTCCGTACCTGAGCCCGAAGGCACGGTGGTGATCCAGGTGGTGTGGACCGTGAAGGATGCGCTGCCAGGGGTGAAGATCAATCGCGAAGATGTGCGCTGGGAGGATTTGGAGTTACGGCTGGCGCAGATTTATTTGAAGCGCGGAGAGAGGGTAGCGTTCGTTCGCGGCGATGCGGACGTGGACTTTCTGTACATCGCTGACGTGATCGATCGGGCGCATCGGGCGGGAGTGCAACGGATTGGATTGTTGACACAGGGGCGGGAAGTGGTAGGGGAGTGAGTGCCCTGGCCCCGTGGTGGGAGGGCGTGGTTACTGCGGTGATCTTCTATTAAGCGTATGGTCTGCTGAAATGAAGTCAGAGTCGGGTGCGCCATGCCGCGAAAACCTCGAATATCGCCAAGACTTTTCAGTGACTTCAACACGCTACAGTTCGCGAGCGTTATGGCGATGGTGGTGTTCGTGTTGCTGCTTGTGTTCATGACGATAACGCCAGGCCACCCCAGAGTCAGCGCCGACTTGCCCAAGGTAGAGCATCCCATCGCAATGCCTGGGGCAAATCGCGAGGACGCGATGAAGGTTACGGTCACGCGCGACGGCCAAGTATTCTTCGACACTGACAGAGTCGACCCGATCCATTTGCCGGAGAGGATTGCGGATCACTTGAAAGATCGCGGCGTGGAACGCAAGGTCTATATCGTTGCCGACATGCGCGCGCGGTGGGGCGCCGTCAAGGTGGTGCTGGAGGGGGTGCGTTCCGCTGGAATTATCAGAGTTGCATTCCTGGCCGATCAGGGGGCCCCGATCCGCACGCGTTAGGAGCAAGAGCCGGGCCTTGGCCGGTGGACAGCCGAGGGCGGCTGTCCCTACATAAACCTTCTCACTCTAGGAATTCCTTGCTCGGTTCTTGATCCAGATGGGGGTGCCGACGAAGCCGAAGGCTTCGCGGATCTGATTTTCCAGGAAGCGCTGGTAGGAGAAGTGCAGTTTCACGGCGCGGTTAGTGAAGAGTACGAAGGTTGGCGGGGCGACCGAGGCCTGCGTCATGTAGAGAATCTTGACGCGCGATTTCATGGGGACAGAGGCGCGTTCGAAGTCGACCTTTTCGATGAAGCGGTTCATTTGGCTGGTGGTGACGCGCTTGCGGCGTTCGGTGGCGACTTCTTCGAGCAAGGGAAAAATCTTTTCGGTGCCTTTGCCGCTCTGGGCGGAGATGAATACGATGGGGGCGTAGTTCAGGAATTTTAGTTCGTAGCGCAGGCGTTCTTCATAGGCGTCGCGGTCGCCGGGGCGCTTGCTTTCGCGCATGCGTTCGGATTTTGTCGGGCGCGCGGGTTTCTCTTTTCCACTAATTACTAAATCCCATTTGTTGACGACGATGATGAGAGAGCGTCCGCTCTCGTGGGCGAGGCCGGCGATGGAGGCGTCGAGCTGGCTGACGCCTTCGGTGGCATCGATAACCAGCAGCGCGATGTCGGCGCCCTCGAGATGTTTGCGCGCCATTACGACGGAAAGTTTTTCGGCCATCAAGTGGGTCTTGCCTTTGCGGCGGATTCCGGCGGTGTCGATGAAGCGGAAGCGGCGTCCGTTGTGCTCGACGATTTCGTCGACGGCGTCGCGCGTGGTGCCGGGGATGGGCGAGACAATGGCGCGGTCGGAGGAGGTCAGGCAGTTGAGCAGCGTGGATTTGCCGACGTTGGGATGGCCGATGATGGCGACTTTGGTTTCGAAGTCGGTCCCTTCGCTCGGCTCAGGGCGGGCTAAGAACGATCGTTGGTCGTCGGTCGTTGGCGGTTCGCCGTCTTCAGTGGGCTCCGGGAATGACTCTAAATGCTTTCGGCTGCGCGGGCGGGGCGCCCGCGCCACAGCCGGCGGGACGCCGGCGCTACTTTCTTGCGAGCTACTTTCATCGGGCGGGGCTGGAGGAAGGACTTCCAGGATTGCATCGAACAGATCGTCGATGCCGCGGCCGTGTTCGGCGGAAATGGGAAACATCTTTGGGATGCCGAGGCGATGGAAGTCGTTGATCAGCGACGATTGTTTTTCGCTGTCGACTTTGTTGACGGCGAGGAACAACGGGCGGTTTGACTTGCGCAGCAGGCGCACCAGTTCGAGGTCGGGGCCGGCGAGTTCGGTGCGTCCGTCGACGACCATGATGATGGCGGCGGCTTCGTCGAGGGCAACGCGGGCCTGGCGATAAATCTCCGACGGGATTAAATCTTTTTCTTCGGGCAGGATGCCGCCGGTATCGACGATCCGCAAGCGGCGGCCTTCCCACTCCGCATCGCCGTACAATCGGTCGCGCGTTATGCCGGGCTCGTCGCCGACGATGGCGCGGCGCGAGCCCACGACGCGGTTGAAGAGTGTGGACTTGCCTACGTTGGGGCGTCCCACGATAGCGATGGTGGGGATGCCGGCGGCGGTGGTGGCGAGAGTGCTGGTCGAATTGTAGGTGGGCTGAGTCAAAACATTTCCGATAAGGAAGCGCGCCAAACGCGCGATCTAACATTCTCGCAGAGAACGCGAGAATGTTCGCGCGGCGCGCTCAGATCCTTCGGTGACGAACCGCTGTCGCCTCAGGATGACAAATTGGTGTGGGGACAGCCGCGCTCGGCTGTCTCCACATGAGCTTATCTGCTGCTGGCGGGTGGAACTCGTATTATAGAGTCTCCGTGGCATCCACGACTTCAAATCGGTCTACTCGCAACGGCAAGGACGCTTCGCTGCAGCAATTCTTTGGCCCGGGCGGAGTGCTGTCGCGGACGCATCCTGCGTATGAATTTCGGCGCGGACAGCTGCAGATGGCACAGGCGGTCGAGCAGGCGCTCGAAGAAAAGCGGCACTTGATCGTGGAAGCGGGCACGGGCACGGGGAAGACGCTGGCCTACCTGATGCCGGTGATTCGGTCAGGGAAACGCGTGATCATTTCGACCGGAACGAAGAATTTGCAGGAGCAGCTTTTTTATAAGGACGTGCCGTTTCTGGAGCAGGCGCTGTATGGTGGCGGCGAACAGCAGGTTTCTCGCTCCGCTCGAAATGACAAAGAGAGTGCGGGACGGCTCTCGGTTTGTTACATGAAGGGGCGTAACAATTATTTGTGCCGCAAGAAACTTTATGACTTGACGGATCAGCCCGTGCTGAGCGGGCTGGAAGAGATCGAGCAGTATCGCGCCATCGCGGCCTGGGAGAAGGCGACCAGCACCGGCGACCGCGCGGAGTTGGCGGAATTACCCGAGGCGAGCTTGCTTTGGCACAAACTGGATGCGCGGGCCGACGCGTGTATTGGGCAGAAGTGCAGCGAGTTTGAACGCTGTTTTATTACCGAGATGCGACGCAAGGCGATGGAGAGCGACATCGTCATCGTCAACCATCATCTGTTTTTTGCCGACCTCGCCATTAAATTGCAGGCGGATGGAGCGCCCGACGCGGGTATTCTGCCGGAAGCGGCAGCGGTAATTTTTGATGAGGCCCACGAACTTGAGGATGTTGCCGGAAATTATTTCGGCATCTCGATCAGCAATCTGCGGATGGAAGATCTGGCGCGGGACGTTGAAGGTTCGCTGCAACGCAACCGCATGCTTTCGGCTTCGCTGTCGGGGGCCCTCGGAAGTTTGCGGGAGCGCTCGCAATTCTTCTTCTCGCTGTTGCCTCCGGGAGACGGACGGTTTGCATTCGATACGCGCCGCGAATTTCTGGAGGAAAACGGAGAGGAGTTCGTTGGGCTGAATCAGGCACTGACGCGGCTGGCGGGAGAGCTTGAAGGCTTGCCGCAGAAGCCGGAGGAAGTTTTCCAGTTTGTGCGGCGGGCGCAGGAGATTCAGGCGCAGCTGGGGTACGCGCTGGAGTCGGAAGATCGCAATACGGTGTTTTGGATTGAGCGGCGGGGCGGGCGTTGGGGAGCGCGCGGCTCGGATGCGGCTTCTGGAGGCGTGGGCCGGGGAAGACAGAATGTGTTTCTCCAGGCGACGCCGATTGATGTTGGCCCCATCCTGCGTGAGTATCTTTGGTCGAAGCTGGAGTGCGCCGTGCTGACCTCGGCGACGCTGGCTGTGGGAGGAGGGTTTGAGTACATCCGCCAGCGGCTGGGGCTGGAGCATCCGCGCGAGGCGGTGCTGGCGTCACATTTCGATTATGAAAGTCAGGCGCTGTTTTATGTGCCGCCGGACTTGCCCGATCCGCGGACGCCACAGTTTGCGGCGATTGCCGCGGAACGGATTCGCAAGCTGCTCGAACTCACGCGCGGGCGGGCGTTTGTTCTTTTCACGAGTTACGCGCAGATGAATCAGATTTACCAGCAACTGCTGGGCGTGCTGGACTATCCCATGCTGAGGCAGGGGGATGCGCCGAAGAGCGCGCTGCTCGAGGAGTTCCGGCTGACTCCGAACGCGGTGCTGTTCGCGACGTCTTCATTCTGGCAGGGTGTGGACGTGCAGGGCGAGCAACTGAGTTGCGTGATTATTGATCGGTTGCCGTTTGCGGTGCCGAGCGATCCGGTGGTGGCGGCGCGGGTGAAGGCGATTGATGCTGAGGGCGGGAATGCGTTTTTCGATTATCAGGTGCCGGCGGCGGTGATCACGCTGAAGCAGGGATTTGGAAGGTTGATCCGGTCGCTGCATGACCGCGGACTGCTGGTGCTGCTCGACAACCGGATTCTGAAGAAGCAGTACGGGCGGGTGTTTGTGGAGAGTTTGCCGAAGTACAAACGGACTACGGACTTGAAGGTGGTGGAGGAGTGGTTCGGAGCGGGGTCTGCGTAATCGTGAGGGGCAATCGGGATCGCGAAGATTATGCATTTTCAAGCAACCGCATCCCGGCGGTCGCGGCGCGTTTGTCGAAGGTTACGGTATAGAGGCATTCTGCTGCGACGCCAGAGCGTTCAATTAGGTAGTCAGAGAATCCGGCATTGCCAGTCTTGAATTTTCGCAAGGCTTGCCACACTATCTCTGAGTTCTCGACCAGCAATGCGTCACTGCGCAACAGGTTTTCGAGAACGATCTCCAGTTCGCTCTTTTCAAAGCTGTACAGCGACTTGAGCACCCAACTCAGTTCAACGATCACGACCAACGACACGAACCCCGGAGAAGCGGAAGATAGCGACCCCATTAGCTTGATTGCCGCGGGGGTTTGCGCCGGGTCGTCGTGAGTAAGAAAGCGGACGAGGATGTTGGTGTCGAGTCCGATCATGTTAGGACGTCATTGGGGCGGTGGAACGAGCATTGGACGATCACAAGGATTCGGCTGCGCCTTTGGCGATCGCCTCATCCATTTCCTCGATGGTGGCCGCCGTTTTCCGCCTTCCCTTAAATCGTCCGTTCAATTCCTGAAGGGATCGGGTGGCGGGGATGATTACGAACTGCCCTTTCTCGACCTCGACGAATTCGATGCGGTCTCCGGAATCGACGCCCAAAGCAGCCCGCACTCGGACAGGAATGGTTATCTGTCCCTTGGAAGTGATTGTTGCGGCGGCCATACGAATCCTTTCTAGATAATATATTCCTTACTTTATAGTAAGGCTATTTGATTGTCAAATCCGGCACGGCAGTTATCCTAAGAATAGGCTGTATCAATCCTGTTATCAGTTATTTATCCGCTATCACTCCCACCACAATTCCCGACGGCTCGGCTTTCGTGTGATACACGCGCTCGGTGGCTTTCACGAAATCCGCGGGCTTCGCCTCGGGGATGTTGACGAAGGTTTGCGGGTTGCGGTCGGTGAGGGGGAACCATGAGCTCTGGATTTGCACCATGATGCGATGGCCGCGGCGGAAGGTGTGGTTGATGTCCTGGAACGTGGCGTTGATCTCTTCCACCTTTCCGGGCGTGAACGGCTCGGGCTTTTCGAAGCTGTGACGGAATTTTCCGCGGAAGGGCTCGCCGCGGACTAGCTGTTGATATCCACCCATCGAGAACGATGGAGCGGAAACGTCTTTACGGGGCTTGTCGCGGTCTTCGGGGCGGGGGGCGTCTTGTTTGCTGTCGGGGTAATCGGTGGGATACACGTCGATCAGCTTCACATCGAAATCGGAATCCGTGCCGCTGGTGGAGACGAAAAGCTTGGGCGAAATCGGTCCGGCCATGGTTACGTCTTCCTGCAGTACCGGCGTCTCATAAACCGCAACGTCGGTGCGGCTGTCGGCGAAGCGCTGGTCGGAGAGCATGTATTCCTGGGGCACGTTCAGCGCGGCGTAGTTCACGAAGGGCACGGGCTTATTGGGATCGCTTATGTATTCATCGTAGGACGGAGACTCGGCAGCTGGTGGATCGAAGGAAAGCCCGCCGTTGGCGTGGAAGTACAGAGTTTTGGGCTCGGCATTTTTCGGTGGCCACGCCGAGTATTGACGCCACACATTGCTGCCGGTTTCGAAGACGTAGGCTTTCGGAAGCTTGGCGTCGCTGGCGCCTTTCAGGTACTGCTCGAAGAACGGGAACAGAATATTCTTGCGGTAGTACTCGCCAGTGTTCGAGGCAAATTCTACGCGGCCGAGATGTTGACCGTCATAGCGGGCCCATCCGCCGTGCACCCAGGGTCCGACTACGAGGGCGTTGAAGATTCCGGAATTATTTTTGTCGATGGCGTGGAAGGTGGAGAACGGGCCCTGCAGATCCTCGGCGTCGAACCATCCGCCGACGGTCAGGACGGCGCAGTGGATGTTCTTCATGTGCGGCGCCAGATTGCGGGCTTTCCAGTAATCGTCGTAGGTATTGTGTTTCACCTGGTCGTCCCAGAGGGCGCTCTTGCCATCGAGATATTTGTTCAGATTCGACAGAGGACCGGCCTGCAGATAGAAGTCGTAGGAATCTTTCGTGCCCCAGTCGAAGGAAGCGTTCGATTTTGGCGGGAGCTGGGGATTATCCTGGGGCTTGAATACAACATAGAAACCGAAGTTGGCGTCGAGCATGAATGCGCCGCCATGGTAGGCGTCGTCGCCCATGAAGAGGTCAGTCATGGGCGCCTGCGGGGACGCGGCTTTCAGCGCGGGATGCGAGTCGATGATGCTGGCGGAGGTGAAGAATCCGGGATACGAAATTCCCCAGATTCCGGCATTGCCATTGTTGTTGGGCACGTTCTTGAGCAGCCAGTCAATGGTGTCGTAGAGGTCGGTGCTGTCATCAACATCCTGCTTGGACTTCTTGTTGTCGATGTGGGGACGCATCTCGACGAATTGGCCTTCGGACATGTAGCGGCCGCGTACGTCCTGGTTGACGAAGATGTATCCGGCCTTGTCGAAGTCCGGTGAAGGGCCGAGTTGAGTGCGGTACAGATCGACGCCGTAGGGGCCGACGCTGTAGGGCGTGCGGTTGATCAGGAACGGATAAGAGCGCGAGCTGTCTTTGGGCACGTAAATGGAGGTGAACAGGTGAACCCCATCGCGCATTGCGATCCGGTACTCGTACTTGGTGTAGTGTTCTTTGACGTCGAACTCAGGTGCGTCAGGGCGGTTCTGGGCGGAGAGAACCGCCGTGAGAGTTAGGACGAATAGAACGAGGATTGAGTATGTTCGACGCAGCATGAGTGCTCCTTGGAATGTAAGGCCGAATAGGCAAGCTACAGTTCGGCGGGGAAGGGAGTCAAGAGCGGTCGAGCTTCGCTCGACCCCTTCGGCTTCGCCGAAGGGGCGGCTGTCCCCACATAAAGATTTCCCGAGGGGCCAGCGTTCGCACTGGCGTTTCAGCGCCACGAATCGGGCGGTACAATAGATGGTTGGTAATATGGCGCAGGCCGCCTGTATACAGGCCAGGGCTGCCGGGGGATCATGTTCGAAGTCACGGTGGAAGATACGTTCGCGGCGGGCCATTACCTGCGCAACTACAAGGGGAAGTGCGAGAATCCGCACGGGCACAATTATAAGATCCGGGTCACGCTGGCGGGGATGGAATTGGACAAGGCTGGCCTGCTGCTCGATTTCAAAGATCTGCGGGAGGTGATGAGGCACGTCATCGAGCGCCTCGACCACCAGATGATCAACGAAATCGAGCCGTTTACCGTGATCAATCCGTCAGCGGAGAATCTGGCGAAGTATTTCTACGACGAGTCAAACACCAAGCTGCAGGCGGTGAGCAGCGGGCGGGTGCGGGTGAAGGACGTTACCGTGTTTGAGACCGACACCACCACCGCCAAGTATTCGGAATAGGTGTCCGCAGTCCTGATGCGCGGGCGGGAACGCCCCCGCGACAGCCGCCGGGGACGGCGGCGCTACTCGAAACAGCGCTACCATGCAGATTACGGAAATCTATAAATCATTGCAGGGTGAGTCTACCTATGCGGGCTTGCCTTGCGTATTCGTGCGTCTCACGGGATGCAATCTGCGGTGTTCCTGGTGCGACAGCGAGTACACATTTCAGGGCGGGCGCAAGATGGCCGTCGAAGCGGTTGTGGACGAGGTTTCGCGCCTGAGTCCCGGCGGCGGCCTGGTCGAGATCACGGGCGGGGAGCCCATGCTGCAGGAGCGCGAAGTCGTTCCCCTGATGCAGCATCTTCTGAATGACGGTTACCAGGTTCTGCTTGAGACCAGCGGAGAGCGGCCACTGGAGCGGGTTCCAGCCGGGGTGGTCAAGATCGTCGACGTGAAATGCCCAGACTCGGGCGAGGGCGATACTTTTTGCCAGGAAAATCTTGAGGCCTTGCTTCCTCATGACGAAATCAAATTCGTCCTGAGCAGCCGGATCGACTACGAGTTTGCCCGGGAGTTCACGCGGCGGCACAATCTGGCGGAGCGGGTGAACGCGGTCCTGTTCTCTCCGGCATTTCGCAAAGACGCGACCGGCGCCCGCGACAGCTCGCATTGCCTGCTCGACCCGCAGGAACTGGCGGAGTGGATGCTTGCCGACAACGTTTCCGCCCGTCTCGGTATGCAGTTGCACAAGTTCATTTGGGATCCGGCGGTGAAGGGGGTTTAAAAAATTGCTGATTGCTGATTGTGATTGAAATTCAAAGACGGCGCTTTTGACTTTCAATCGACAATCGACAATCAGCTATCGTTCTTGATGCCAGCTGCGAAGCAATCCCGCGCGGTGGTCCTGCTCAGTGGAGGCATGGACTCCTGCGTCTGCGCCGCTTTAGCAGCACGCGATCACGAAGTGGCGGCGGTCCACATCAGCTACGGGCAGCGCACCGAAGAGCGCGAGCGGCAGTCGTTTCTCGCCATCAGCCAGCGCCTGAAAATTCGCGACAAACTCATGGTCCGAAACGAGGCTTTGCGAGCCATCGGCGGGTCGGCGCTCACCGACGACGCCATTGCCGTGCCGGATGCCGACGAGGTCGGACGCGGGGTTCCGGTCACTTACGTTCCGTTCCGCAATGCGCACTTCCTTGCGGTCGCGGTGAGTTGGGCGGAGGTGCTGGGCGCGGAAAAGGTGTACATTGGCGCAGTTGAACCGGACAGTTCGGGCTATCCTGATTGCCGTCCGGCGTATTACAAGGCGTTCAACGAGGTGGCGAGAACCGGCACGAAGGATGGCCTGATCGAGATCGTTACCCCGCTCATCGCCATGCGGAAAAGCGATATTGTGCGGCTTGGCCTTGAACTGGGTGCGCCCTTCGATTTAACTTGGTCATGTTACAGCCGCGAGGATCAGGCTTGCGGAGTCTGCGACAGCTGCGTGTTGCGCAGGCGCGCCTTCACAGCGGCGGGAGTTCCGGATCCGATTCCGTACGCGGCCGGATAAGCGGCGTCGGAATGAGTGTTTTTAGTTTTTCGATTGGCCAGCGAAAATTCGACTTTGCCGGGAGGCAAAATGAAAAAGCACTTCGCAATTCTTTTATTCGCAATACTGGCGCTTGGGCTGTGCGTTCCTCCGGTCTTCGCCCAGGCTTCGGGAACGGTCAAGGGCGTCTGCAAAGATTCCCAGGGCACCCCCGTGGCCGACGCAGTTGTGGTGTGGGCCAATATGGACAACGGCCAGAAATACACCCTGAAGACCAACAAGAAAGGCGAGTATTTCTCGCTGGGACTCACGCCCGGCAAGTACCTGGTGACTCTGTACAAGGATGCCGACGACATGAAGGCCGGCAAGGAAATGGATCACGTCAAAGGATTTACGGTTACGCTCGAGGAAAACAATCTCGATCTCGACATGAAGAAGGACATGGAGGATGCCGCCAAGGGCAAGGGCATTTCTGCCGAGCAGTTGAAGCAGCAGCAGGAGTTGAACGCCAAGGCGGAGAAGGAAAAATCGACGGTCGGCAAACTCAACGACAAGCTGAATGCCGCCAAGACCTCGGCTGATGCCGGCGACTTCGATACCGCCATCGCGACCGTGACCGAGGCTACTCAGATGGACCCAACCCGCGACTTGCTCTGGTTCAGACTGGGTGACTATTACCGCATGTCGGCGCCCAAGCAGACGGATCCAGCGGAGAAACAGAAGCGTCTGGACTCCGCCGTGGAGTCCTATCAGAAGGCGGTGGATCTCAAGAAGGCCGCACCTCCCGACAAGGATCCGGCCAAAGCTGCCAAGGATCTGGCCGCTTACTACAACAACCTGGCAGATGCTTACTCGAAGGACAAAAAAACCGATGACGCCGTGAAGACCTACGAACTGTCAGCGCAGACCGACCCGGCGTCGGCCGCGCAGGCTTATTTCAATATGGGCGCGGTCCTTACCAACGCGGGCAAGGTAGACGCTGCGATCACAGCCTTCGATAGGTGCATTGCGGCGGATCCTACTAAGGCCGAAGCCTACTACCAGAAGGGTGTGAACCTGCTTGGCAAAGCGACTCTGCAAGGAGACAAGACGGTCGCTGCGCCCGGAACTGTCGAAGCCTTCCAGAAGTATCTGGAAATTGCCCCTACCGGCCCCAACGCGCAGAATGCCAAGGATCTTCTGGGCAGCCTCGGTGCCAAGGTGGAAACGAGTTACGGTACGAAGAAAAAGCCTTCAAAGAATTAGTTTCGTTCGGACCTAGGCAATGCCGGGGCGGCTCAAAGGAGCCGCCCTTTTTGGTTGGAGCTGCTTGCGCAGGCTTGGCGCGTTACCCGAGGTTACCAAGGTCTATGTACTTACTGGCCTTCGCGTCCGGCCCGCGGCGCGATACAGTTAACTATCTGAGTTTTCATCCCGTTCTGTGGTGCGTGCGATTCCTGAGGTGTGAGGACGAATGGCTGCACCAACCATTGCTCCGATTTCGGTTACATTAGATGGCTTCTCTGGAAGCGGCAGAGTGGCGACACCGGCTCTGCTGGGCGCCATGCTGCGGGCTGCCGAAAAGATCAGCGACTTGATTTTCTCCCCTGGCCGTCCACCGCAAGTTCAGGTCTATGGCCAGATGATTCCGGTGCAGGTGCCGGGGCTGACCTACCTGACGGCGGATGATACGCGTCACATCGCCGCCGATCTGATCGGGGACAACAAGCAGGCCATTACCACCCTTCGCGAGCATGGCGCTTGCGACATTTCTTTCGGATTGCCCGGGCTGGCGCGTTTCCGGGTCAACATTTTTATTCAGCGGGGCAGTTGCGCGGTCGTGATGCGAGTGATTCCTACCGTCATTCCCGACTATGCGTCCTTGCGGTTGCCGCAACAATTATCCGACGTCACCAAGCTGAAGGATGGGATTGTGCTGGTGACGGGCGCGGCGGGTTCGGGTAAATCGTCCACTCTGGCGGTGCTGCTGGACAGCATCAACACGGAGAAGTATTACCACATCATCACTATCGAAGATCCCATCGAGTTCCTGCACAATCACAAGTGCTCGACGATTCACCAGCGGGAACTGCACAGCGATACGCCGAGCTTTGCCCACGCGCTTCGCTCCGCGATGCGGCAGGCGCCGAAGGTGATTCTAGTTGGGGAGATGAGGGATCGGGAAACCATTGAAATCGTGCTCGAAGCGGCGGAAACCGGGCACCTCGTGTTTTCCAGTCTCAATACCATGGATGCCGCCAAAACGGTGGAGCGAATCGTGACCTCGTTCACGCCCGCCGAACAGCAGTCGGTACGCGAGCGTTTCGCCAAATCGTTCCGCTACATCATTTGCCAGCGGCTGATGTCAAAGCACGATCGCAGCGGTCGGGTAGCCGCCTTCGAGATCCTCAAAGCCAATGCGCGCACTCGCGAGTGCGTCGAAAAGGGCGAGCGCGAAAACAAGAGTCTGCTCGACGCCATGAAAGCGGGGGCGTCCGAGGGTATGCAGCATTTTGACGGCGAAATCGCCCAACTGGTGCAGGACCGCGTGGTCGATCTCGAAACCGGCCTCTCGTTTGCCAGCAATGCCGCCGCTCTGGGGCAGGAATTGGCGCGTTAGAATTCTCCGAACTGCAACCTGTCGTATCATTTCCGCATGCCCGCTCCGCCCGCCAGCTCCACCGTTCTCAGCTTCGAAGACGCTTGCCGTGTGATCGAGGAACAAGCGGCGCTGACCCGAGCCGGCGCTCTGGCTGGCTCGACGGAATCCGTCGATCTGCTGTGGGCTGCGGACCGCGTCCTGGCCGAGCCGGTGTCGGCGGACCGCGATCTCCCTCCGTTTCCGCGATCGACACGTGACGGCTATGCCGTGCGATCGGCTGACCTGGTGCGGCTTCCAGCCACGCTCGACGTGATCGCCGAAATCAAGGCCGGCGAGATGCCGGACAAAATCCCCATCAACATCGGCAGCGGACAAGCCGCTTCCATCATGACTGGAGCTCCCGTCCCTGCGGGTGCGGATGCGGTGGTGATGGTGGAGTACACGTCTCAGCGCGGGCATCGGGTCGAAATAACGCGAGGTGTTTCGGCTGGAGAGAACATTGTTCCCCGCGGCGCCGAGGCTCGCGCGGGTGCGCTTTTACTCGAGCGCGGTCTGCGTCTGGATGCGTCTGCCATCGCGCTGGCCGCATCGGTCGGCAAGTCGCGGCTGCAGGTCCAGAAGCGCCCTCTGGTGGCCGTGTTGACTACCGGGGACGAGATCGTGGGCGTCGACGCCACTCCCGGTCCGACGCAGATTCGCAACTCGAACAGCTATTCCCTGGCAGCGCAGATTGGGCGGGCGGGCGGCGAACCGGTGCTGCTGCCGATTGCGCCCGATGAACTGCAAGGCCTGCGACGGCTTATCGAAGAGGGTTTGCAGTCCGACCTGCTGCTCATGACAGGCGGCGTGTCGATGGGGCGTTACGATCTGGTCGAGCAGGCGCTGTCGGAACTGCACTCCGAATTCTTTTTCACGGGCGCGAAGATTCAGCCCGGACGCCCCGTCGTATTCGGCAAATGTGGCGATACTTATTTTTTCGGCTTGCCCGGTAATCCGGTTTCGACCATGGTGACCTTCGAACTCTTCGCGCGCCCGATGCTGGAGGCGCTATCCGGACAATCTCCGCGCCGGCGGACATTCCTCCACGCGCGTCTTAAGAAAGAGATCCGTGTCAAGACCGGCCTCAAACGTTTTCTGCCGGCCATCCTTACCGGCGAATTCGAGGATGCGCAGGTCGAGTTGGTTCCATGGCAAGGGTCGGGGGACATCGCCGCCATCGCGCGCGCGAATTGCTACATCGTCGTCTCCGCGGACCGCGAGCGGCTTTCCGCCGGCGAGTGGGTGGCGGTGATGAAAGGCGATGTTTGATTTTTGAGTGCTGATTGAAAATCTCACGGGCCTTGCATCGGATCCTCAATCAACAATCAGCAATTTCGGAGAGGGGCTAAATTTGATTTTCTCTGCGAACTCTGCGGCTTTGCTCCGCGTGCTCGGCGGTTAAAGTGTCTTGATCTGCCCGAAGGGGAAAAGCCTTTAACCGCCGAGAACGCAGAGAACCCGCGCAGAGTTCGCAGAGAAATTCAAATGGACCACTACCGGATTTCGGAGCTGCCGCTCCAAGCTGGTGGCCGATGTTCGTGGCCCATGTAAGATAGAGCCATCGGAATGCCGAAGAAACTATCCCATTACGACGGGGCTGGACGAGCGCGGATGGTCGATGTTTCCGGCAAATCAGCGACGAAGCGCGAGGCTGAGGCCAGCGCTTTTGTGGCGATGAAACCCGCAGTGCTGGCGGCTTTGCCAAACAACCCCAAGGGCGATCCGCTGGAAGTCGCCCGCATCGCCGGCATTATGGCCGCCAAACGTACCGCCGAGTTGATTCCGATGTGTCATCCGCTGCAGCTCGCCTGCGTTGATGTCGATCTGCGGCTGTGCGAGAATGGCGTCGCTATTACCTCCAAAGTCACGACCACCGCCGAGACCGGCGTCGAAATGGAGGCCCTGGTCGCGGCCAGCATCTCTGCGCTGACGGTCTACGATATGTGCAAGGGCGTGGACAAGGGGATTGAGATTCGGGAGATTGTTTTGGAACGGAAGAGTGGGGGCAAAAGCGGGGAGTATCGGCGGGCTCAGTAAAGAATTGCGCAGTAACGAATTCAAAGTTCATGGCGAACAACGTCAAACTGCTGGTGGTGGACGACAATCCGATGGTGCTGGCGATGCTGCAACAGGCGCTGACGCCACTGGCACTGGTAACGACCGCGACCGACGCGGCGGACGCGCTGTTGAAAGCGGTGGATGACGCTCCCGACTTGCTGGTATGCGATTACAAAATGCCGGGGATGGATGGACGGCAGCTGGTGGAGAAACTGAAGAGCCGGCCGGCGACCGCGAATTTTTCCACGGTGTTGATGGCGAGCAAGGCGGACATCGCGGAACGGCTCTCGCCGGTGGACGCGGCGGATGATTATCTGGAGAAGCCGTTCTTTTTGAAAGACGCCACCCGGCGCATCAAGCGCACCATCGACCGGATTGCTCTCGAGAAGATGGCGAAGACCGCGCCCAAGGACGGCGTGGTGCGCGGCAGCCTGGCGCAGATGAACGTGATCGATCTGATGCAGTCGCTGGAGATGGGGCGGAAGAGTTGCCAGCTCTCGCTGAGCAACGAGGGCGATAAGTGCGAAGTGTTTTTTGCCGAAGGCCAGGTGAAGCACGCGACCTATGGAGACCTGGTGGGCGATCCGGCTGTGTTCAAAGTGCTGCGCTGGACTGGGGGAAATTTCCAGCTCGATTTCGAAGGCAAGACCGACAAAGAGACCACGCAACTCAACACCCAGGGTCTGTTGATGGAAGGCTTGCGCTTGCTTGACGAAGCCTCGCGGGAAGGTGGGGGCGAGCCGGAACCTGAGCCAGCCGCCGCGGCGCCCGCGGCTGCGAGTGCGCCTCCCAGTGCTGCGGGCCGGGCGCGACGGGTAGAAGAGGAAGATGACCTCCTCGATGGTTAAGGTGAACGGTTAGACCGGATGGCGGAGTTCGATGCTTAACCGACTGACGGTGAGTCAATGACAGCTGAGCCGCTGGAACTCACCGCGGCGGTAGTGACGGTCAGCGATTCCTGCTCCCGCGGGGAACGCGAAGATCTTTCGGGTCCGGCGGTGGCGCAATTTCTGCAGAAAATTCATTTCTCGGTGACCATGCGTGAAGTCGTTGCGGATGATTCCATCCACATTCAAAATCTGCTGATTCGATTAGCGCGGGAAGTACGTTTGGTGGTGACAACCGGCGGAACCGGGATTGCCGCGCGGGACGTGACGCCCGAAGCCACCGTGGCGGTGTGCGACCGTCTGCTGGACGGCGTGGCGGAGCGGATGCGGAGCGAGGGGAGCAAGAAGACTCCTTATGCGGCGCTCAGCCGGGGCGTGTGCGGGGTACGGGGGCGGGCGCTGATTCTGAATTTGCCGGGGAGTCCGGCGGGGGCGGTGGAGTCGCTGGAGGCCGTGGCTGGATTGATTCCGCATGCGCTTGAGTTGTTGAGCGGGAGGACGGAGCATTGAGCATCGCTGGCGTCGAGGAGTGCTCCGCCGCGACTGAAAGCGTCGCGGCCTGGACGGGCGAGGGCACCCGTCCCCAGAGGGGCATCTCTGCTCACGCGATCGCCGCTTTTGCCATTTTCGTTTGTTCGATCTCCTCCCGAGCGCAAACGCCGCCAGCGAATTGGACGGCGGAGCAGGACCATCAGAACATGATGGACCAGCTGGGGATCAAGGCGCTGCGTCCGGGGCCGAGTGGGAATGAGAAGGACGCCAATCACGCCAACTACGATGAGGCGAAAGCGAATTCCTACGGCGACTTGCCGGACGCGCTCACGCTGAAGAGCGGGCAACGGGTCACTTCTGCGGAGCAGTGGTGGAAGCAGCGACGCCCGGAGATAGTCGAAGACTTCGAGCGCGAAGTTGTGGGCCGCATCCCGTCTAACGTGCCGAGGGTGATCTGGGCGGTGAAGAGTACAAGCGATTCGAAGGCCGGTGTTTTCCCTGTCGTTGAAAAGCAGTTGGTCGGACATGTGGACAACTCCGCGTATCCGTCGATCAGCGTTGACATCGAAATGACGCTGGTCACGCCCGGGAATGCGAAGGCGCCGGTGCCGGTGATGATCATGTTCACTAGTGCGGCCATTCTGAAGTTCCTGGCAAGCCATCCGGAATTTAAGAAGATGATGGGGAGTGATCCGCCCGCGACGGAACAACTCATTGCCAGCGGGTGGGGATACGCGCTGCTCGACACCAGCAGCATTCAAGCAGACAACGGGGCTGGGCTGACGCAAGGGATCATCGGGCTTACGAATAAGGGTAAGCCGCGAAAGCCGGAGGATTGGGGTGCGTTGCGGGCGTGGGGCTGGGGCGCCTCGCGCGGGCTAGACTATCTGGAGACCGACAAGAGCGTCGACGCGAAGCACGTCGGCATCGAAGGCGTTTCTCGCTATGGAAAGGCCGCGCTGGTGACGATGGCGTTCGATTCGCGTTTTGCGGTCGTGCTGGTCGGTTCTTCCGGCGAGGGCGGCGCGAAACCGCATCGGCGCAACTTCGGCGAGCAGGTGGAGAGTCTTACGGGCTCGGGCGAGTATCACTGGATGGCAGGCAATTTCTTGAAGTATGGTGCCAGCGAGGCTTCGTTCGGAAGCAAGAATGCCAGCAATCTGCCGGTGGATTCGAACGAACTGATTGCCCTGTGCGCGCCGCGACCGACATTTATCAGCTTCGGGGACCCTGCCATGGGCGACGCGAAGTGGCTGGACCAGCAGGGCAGCTTTATGGCGACTGTGGCGGCGGGCAGCGTCTTCAGGTTATTGGGCGCAAAGGATCTGGGAGTCGGTGACGACTTTCACAGCGCGAAGATGCCGCCGATCAATGCCGGGCTGCTCGATGGGCAACTCGCGTGGCGGCAGCATGATGCCGGACACACGGATGCGCCGAATTGGAAGTACTTCATTCCCTGGGTGGATAAATTTTTCGACTATCACCCGGCAGCGGGGGCGCTCGCAGCCGATCAGCCGGTGTTTCGGACGGATGCGAACTCACTGGTTGCTCATGCCCAGTTGCTGGCGAAGGCGAAGCAGGCCGGAATCGACGTTTACTTCGAGGGGGACTCGATCACTCGAAGGTGGGACGCGCTCGACTATCCGGAACTGCTGTCGAATTGGAAAGAGAATTTTTTCGGTTGGAATGCGGCTGATTTCGGATGGGGTGGGGATCGAACCCAGAACATTCTCTGGCGCTTGGAGAACGGCGAGTTGGATGGAGTCAACCCCAAGGTCGTCGTGTTGCTCGCCGGAACGAACAACGTCAGCGATCCTTCAGCGCCGGTGGATGCCGATGCGCGAGCAACCGACATTTCACGCGGCGTGCAGGCGATTGTGCATTCGATTCATGAAAAGGCGCCGGCGGCGACAATCGTACTTATGGGGATCTTTCCAAGGAATGACAACATGGCGTTCCTGCCCGTCATCGACAAGATCAATCGGAGTCTCTCGGGGCTCGCTGATGGCCAGAAGATTCGCTATCTGAATATTAATGACAAGATGGCTAGCGACGGAAAGCTGTTCGACGGGATGATGAACGCAAAAGACAAACTCCATCCCACGGAGAAGGCATATCAGGTGTGGGCGGATGCGCTGAAGCCGATGCTTACGGAGTTGCTGGGGCCTCCCGCTGCCGCGGATCATGCGCCACCGGCTACCGGTGATCCTTCCGCGGCACACTGAGCCGCGCGCGCATTCGGCGGGATGTTCAATGCGCCAATTTTCCTGGTCCCAAAATCGCGCGGCCCGGGTACGTGTTGGGGACGAGTTTCTCTTCGTCGATCAGGGGCGTTCCTCCAACCAGGAGATAGTGAACGCCGACGCTCGGCTCCATCGGCTTCTCGAAGGTCGAGTGGTCGGCGATGGTTTGCGGATCGAAGATGACGATGTCGGCGTCAGCGCCTTCCTGCAGGCGTCCTTTCTGGTGCGCGGCAGGAGTGGAACGCTCGAGCATCTGCGCGGGCATGAGCGTCATTTTTCGAAGAGCTTCCATCAGAGTGAGCGTTTTTTTATCGCGGACATATTGGGCGAGCACGCGCGCGTAGGTGCCGGCGTTGCGGGGATGGCCTTCGGCTCCATCGCTGGCGATCATGACCAGCGGGTTGGGGATGACGGAGTCGATGATCTCCTGGGGGTTGGCGAAGATCAGCACCCATTGCTGTTTGGTGGAATTGTGCAGCTCGTCGAAGCGCTCCTTCGTGAGGTGCTCGCCAGTGTCGGGGAGCACGAGATTGTTGTAGTCGATGCCCTGTCTTTCGCGCCATCCGGGGTTGAAGACGGCGGAATTGATGGCGGTCATGCCCGCGATGTAGGGATACGCCTCAGTGGTCACGTCGAGGCCGCGAGCGCGGGCGCCTTCGATCAGAGAAATGCATTCGAGCGAGTCGCGCAGGCAGGTGCTGTTGATGTGAACGATGTGCAGCGATGCGCCGGTGATGGCGGCCGCGCCGATTACTTCTTCGACGGATTCGATGGCTGAGCCGGGCTCGATGCGTCCTGAGCTGCGCATGTGGGTGTAGACCGGCAGCCTGCGCTCAGCGGCCACGCGGAACATGTCGATGACTTCGAGGCGCGTCGCACCAGGAGTGTATTGAATGCCCATGCCGACGCCGAGAGCACCGGCGTCGAGTTCGCCGCGAAGGCGCTGCTGAATGCGCACGATCTGTTCGGGGGTGGCGGGCTGCTCGGTCGCGGGGCCGATCTTCGGGAGGATAGATCCGTCCGGCAGGGGCGTGCCGAAAATCAGGGAACGCGCGGCTACGTGGCTGGCGGTGGTGCCGTAATGGATGAGGGAGTGGCCTTGCTTGGAATCAAGAAACTCTTTGACGTCAGGGGCGCCGATTTCCATTTCGAGAGCTGTGGTCACACCGTCGAAAGCCTTGACTCGCTGGCTGGCGATCTCTTGGCCATGCTGGTGCAGGTCGATGAAACCGGGGGCGACAACGAGGCCGGCGGCGTGGATGACGCGGCGTCCGGCGAGCGTGGCGGCGGAGATGCGGGCGATTTTTCCATCGCGGATGCCGACGTTGCGGATGGCGTCGAGGGAAGTCTCGGGGTCGATGACGCGGCCGGCTTCGAGGACGATGTCGTATCGGTCTCCAGTTTGTTGGGCGGGGAGGAAGGTGGGAAGGAGTGCGAGAGCTAGAAAGAGGAGAGCTTTGCGCATAGAGATGGTTCCGAGGCAGTGATGATAGCAGGGCCGGTTGAGGGTCGCAGCCGCGACGGAGGGCGTCGCGGCCTCGACGGGCGAAGGCGCCCGTCCCCACATAGTCAAAATCAAAGGCGGCACTCGTCCTTGATCACGTTACACTAGCTGTTTCCTTTGAAGAATATTGGACACATATTGGCGCGCTATACGGCGTGGATTCTGGGGCTGATGAAGCTGTTCGGGATCTGGGGCGTGTTTGTGATTGCGTTTGCCGACAGCGCGCTGTTGGGCATGCCCGTGGATTTTCTGGTCGCGACCTATGTGTATCGGGACCGCGGACGGCTTCTGCTTTACGTGGCCATGGCGTCGCTGGGGTCGGCGCTGGGCAGCATTCCGCTGTACATCGTTGGATATCTGGGCGGGGAGAAAGTGCTGCGCAAGCGAATTTCGGAGGAGCGCTTCCTGAAGATTCATCGCTCGTTCGAACAGCATGAATTCTGGGCGCTGATGTTTCCGGGGATGCTTCCGCCGCCGCTGCCGTTCAAGATCTTTGTGCTGGGCGCGGCAGTGTTTGAAATGCGGTTCCGCGATTTTCTGGTGGCGATTTTTCTGGGAAGGTTTGTCCGGTTTCTGCTGCTGTCGGTGCTGGTGCTGTGGTTTGGTCCGGAGATCGTGGAACTGTTCGGGGGAGTGTTGAAGCAGCATTGGGGCTGGGTGTTGGCGGCGGTCGGGGCGGGGGTTTGCGTTTGGATGGTGGTGCGGTTGCGGAGAAAGGCGGGCGAGGCGGCGGGCAGCGACAGCAAGTAGTGAACAAAGTGCGCTGCCGCGACGAAAACCGTCGCGGCCTGGACGGGCGACGGCGCCCGTCCCCACATGAGTCGATTTTTATGCGGCGGCGGTGTGGTCGCCGGACTTGTTGAGCAATCCGGCCAGGGCGTGCATCAGCACTGGGGTGCCGAACATCGCCAGAGAGAAGAACAGATCGCTGACGGCGGTGTTGCGGTAGAACGGGATCCCGGCTCTGTAAGACAGCATCAGGCCGGCGAAGCTTCTGGGATACATTTCCGGAGACGCGGCCCAGACGGCGAAGTTACTGATCAGGAAGAACGAAACTGAACTCGTCACAGCCGCGCCCACGACCCGCCAGAAGCCCGCCTTTTCGCGCAAGAACGTGGTGCCCAACAAAAGTATCGCGCCATACCATGCCCAGGTAACCAACTGATCCCACTGGACAGGATAGTGATACATGTACTTGGTCAGAACCACGTCGGTGGCTGCGAACAACACCAGCGGAATCCAGAGCTGGCGTCGCGAACCGCGGGCTCCGAAAAACAGCAACGACGCTGCCAGCGGCGTGAAGTGCCACGCGTGGGGCAGAACGTTCAGAGGTCCGGCAAAGGGCAGGAAGCGGATCGCGATGGCCAAGAGCACGAATAGATAGGGCAGCATAAATCACCTCGAATGAATTCTTATTCTGGGCGTTGGCGAGGCTGGCGTCAAGAGAGGATCGTTGGCCTCGCCAGTTTTTACAAGTGTGAACGAGCAAGAAGTTGGCTTACGGCTGGCCGGGTTCGGGCACGACTACTTGGCCCTTCGCAGTTTGAAAAACGTCGCCGACCACATGCAGGTTCTTGTCGATCTCTACCGTTTTGCTCAGACCGCCGCGACCTGGGCGGCTGGTGAAAGTTTTGAGGACCCCGGAATAGCGCAGATCCTGAAAAAGAACGATCCAACCTTGTTGTGGAGGCTGGAGGGTTTCGGTTTCAGCGATGGGATATTGCGCCCAGTCGAGGAAGCGGCGTCCCACGTAGGAATTCTTGGCGGCGAGAGTGATCGGCGTTTCTTCCGGCTTATAGCGGATTTCGAGGCGGCCTGCGGGATCGACCTCGGGTGTGAGGGAATTTACCGGAGCGAGGGCGAAGAATGCGGGCGTTTCGACCACGCCGTCCCAGTGGAAGGGATCGATGTACTTGGGATAGGCTGAGGCTCTGACGGGGTCGACACCGTTGTAGGTGCGCGATTCGAGAGCGTTGATGGCGCGTCGGTGCTCGTAGTCGCGCAGGCCCCACAGCAAGACGATTCCAACCAGTGCGAGAGTGGCGGCAACGCGGCCGCGGGGGCCGCGACGGCTTGCGCCGATTTCACTGTCGATGAGGCCGAAGAAGGCGGGGACGATGAGTCCCAGAATCAAAAGAGCCCACATGACCGGTTCGGCGATGAAGACGATGTCCCAGGAGTACCACTTCTCGGAAAACGGCCAGAAGGGGCGAACGCCGTAGTTGTTGGTGAAGTCGAGCAGAATGTGGCTGAGTCCGGCAAGGCACGCGTACAGAAACAGCAGTCCCCAGCGCGGAGGGAGTTTGGGATCTTTTAGTTTGCGCCCGCGGATGCGCCAGATTAAATACACGAAGCCGACTACGGCCAGGGCATCGAGCGGAACGCCGACGAAGGAGTGGGTGAATCCGCGATGATGGGCGAAGCCGAAGGCCGAACCGCGAATGCTGCCGAACACGTCGAGGTCCGGAGCTTCGGCGGCGAGCGTGAGCGTGAGCGTGGCCAGGGCGGTCTTGCGGTTGAGTCCGGCGCGTCCCATGCAGGCGCCGGTCAGGAAGTGAGTGATCGGTTCCAATCGGTTCGAGGAATTCTATCGTAAAGCAATTCGGCTGCGTGAAATGCGGCTCAGCGAGGCGGCGCCAGCAGAGTCAAGGCATCCGGGACTACTGTGATTTCTGCGGGGAGCGTGCCCAGGAGTTCGCCGTCGGCTTCGATATAGATTTTGCGCTGGGCGTCGTTTGTGGTCGATGGAGACCGGTACTCGCAGGCGACGCGCTGGCTATAGGCAAGGTCGATGCCCGGGATCCTCCAGCGCGCCCGCAGCAGGCCACGCGTCACATACGCGAGATAGGCCATACGGCTGGCGGTGCGGCAGCAGACCAGGCGCATATCGTCGCGGTCGAGGGAGGCGCCGGGGGCGAGTTCCTGGACGACGCCGCCGAACTGGCGGATGCGCACTGCCAGCAGTTCGGTGACTTCGGCGTGGTGTGCCGCACCCGAGCCGGTCTCGACGTACTCCACTACGAAGCGCGGCATAGCATAGGTAAACCACAGGTTCCACGCCTTGGCGTAGTAGGCGGCCATGCCCATGCGCTGCTTGATTCCGGTATGAAGTTTGTAGAACAGATGAGCGTCGACGCCGATGCCGGCGGCGACCACAAAATAACGCGTGCCGGGATTGCCGTGGAGGTCGGCGTAGGTCACGCGGCCGAGCGCGATGCGGCGGGGTGCGGCGTGCAGCGATGCCTTGGCTGATTCGGTCACGTTCAGGGGAAGGCGAATATCGTGTGCCAGGGCGTTGGCGGTGCCCAGGGGCAGAATGGCCAGCGCGATTGGCGAGTTTGCCAGGACTTGCGCGATATTGTTGATCGTGCCGTCGCCGCCGCAGGCGAAGATGGTGTCGCACCCGGAGTCGATCGCCTTGCGGGCTTCGTCCCCGGCATGATCGGGGGATTGCGTGTCAACCAGATCGGCTTCAACCCCTCCGGCCCGGAGCACTGCGAGAGCGGATTCCAATTCGCGCTGGCGTTGCTGGCTGCCGCCGGAATCCGGGTTGTAGAGCAACGCGGCCTTGCGCATAGGGGTGGGTCGAAGCTGGATTGTACCTGAGGGAAATGACAGCGGAGGTCTTCAGCGGAAATCGGGGAGCTTGGGCAGGGTTGACTTGCGAAAGACTGTCGGTAGCAAGTTAAAATGTCCGGTTTTTGTAGCAGGTGAAATGTCCGGTTTCAAAGTTGTGCCCTCGCCGAAAGGGTTGGGTTGGTTTTGGGGATGGGGGTTGCAGGGGAAGGGGGCAGTTCCCCTTCCCCTGCTCAGCTCTGTAGAAGCTTTGGCCGGCAAGGGTGCTCCTCCGGCGTCATAGCGACCCAGACAATGCGGTCCGTGGGTGAGACTCAAGGTT